>Ga0307515_10001211_pt1 | contig 58971 bp, 71 predicted proteins | sample 17_EM_MG_FD_194513 | JGI IMG/M metagenome (GOLD analysis project Ga0307515, IMG submission 194513) | Populus trichocarpa ectomycorrhiza microbial communities from riparian zone in the Pacific Northwest, United States - 17_EM | ecosystem: Host-associated > Plants > Roots > Unclassified | place... | reverse complement strand
GGCCGCGCGACGCACCAACCGTGCGGCGTCCCTGGAACGCCTGGAGGCCAGGCTCGCCGAGGTCACCGGGATGAAGGCCGCCCTCAACCCCCACCGCTAACCCTCGACGGGCGGCCCGGACCCGCCTGCCAGCAGATCACCGGGCCGCCCACCTCCCACAACCCGAAACGAGCAGGAGAGACCACCCATGATCCAGCACCAACCGGTCGCCGTCGAGACGCACGACGGCACCTACACCCACCCCGACGTCTTCGCAGCCGCCGAGGCTGGCGTGCCCTGGGCCGACCCGAACCCCGACCCGACCGTCACCGACTGGACGACACGCCGCGCAGAGGCGGCCGTCCCGTTCGCTCTGGTCGACGGGCGCCCCGTCGCACCGAACGCCCCGACCGGGATCCGCTACGGCCGCAACCAGCTCGGCCACTGGGGAGAGGCCCGCACCGCCGACGCGCTGGTGACCGCCTACCTCGACGGACGCCGCCACATCCTCATGGTCCTGCGCGGCGACCGCCAGTGCGCCGCGCTGCCCGGCGGCGGCATCGACGACGGCGAGACCTCCCGTGACGCGGCCCTGCGTGAACTTGCCGAGGAGACCGGCCTGCTCGTCCTCGACGAGGAGGCCATGATCGTCACCGGCCGCGCGCGGGTCGTCGACGACCCCCGCGGCAGCGACGAGGCATGGATGACCACCACGGTGACCTATGTCGACCTCGGCGACGTGCCCGAGCTGCCGACCGTGGCCGGTGACGATGACGCGACCGACGCGGCCTGGATCGACGTCGACTACGGCGACGTCAACGACGTCCAGCGGCTCGTCGGCCGGAAGTGGAAGACGGTCGTGTTCCCCGCCCATGTCGCGATCCTGGCCGCCTACCTCGACGACGGCCCGGAGACCGGTGCCCGCCGTGAGATCCTCGCCGCGCGTCTCACCGGGTACGACGAGGGCTTCGCCGACGCCGTCAACGAGGGCCGCCTGCCCGCCGTCCTCGACGTCGACGACGCGACCGAGGCCGTGATGGCCGAGGTGCGCACCGCGGCGATCCTCGCCCCGCACGTCGCCGGAGGCTGCGTCACCCGCCGGGCGATCGAGGCCGCCGCCGCCGTCCTCGGCGCAGACGCCGACGACGTGATCGAGCTGCTCGAAGACCGCGAGATCCTCGACAGCGACGCCCGCGACCCCGACACCTACGGTGTGCGCGCCACCTCGGTCGGCGAGATACTCGACTGGATCGGCGTGACCGTGGCCGGTGGGCACGACCTGCGCCAAGCCCGCCACGGCCTCGCCGCGGAGCTGGAGCCGCTGGTGCGCCGCCAGCAGTTCGGCACCGACCGCGACGCCCGCGTCGGCGCCGACGTCCTGCGCGCGGCCGCCGCACTCGTCGCCGACCACACCGAGCTGCTCACCGCGTCCCTGCCGGAGGCGTTCCGCACCGACCCCAACCGCACGGCCGTCACCAACCGCGAGCCCCTGCTCGACCTCATCCCCCGCGTCAGCGAGGCCCTCACCGACGCCCTCACCGACGCCGACCGCAGCAGTATGGCGGCCGCACCCCTGCTCTGAGCCCACAACGAGGCGGCCCGGACCGCCTTGGACAGCAAACCCCGGGCCGCCTCCCTCCCACAACCCGAAACGAGAAGGAGAGAACACCATGATCCCCGAAACCCCGGCCCAGGCCGCCATTCCCGCCCAGCCGACCGGCGCCGAGCCCCGCACCGAACGCATCCCGCGCGCCGCCGGCGGCCACATTATCCTCACCGTCGAAGGTGACACCGGCTGGCGGTGCGGAGCATCGTGCGGCAGCCACGCCGAGAGCGGCAACATCACCGGACTGCGCGTCCAGGCCCTCGTGCACGCCCAGGCGTGCGGCCGAGGCCTCGACGCGCTGACGATCCTGTCCCTGACCGCGACCATGTGCCGGATGAGCCTGCGCAGCCACCGCGTCGACGAGCACACCGAGTTCGAGGTGACCTGCCCACGGGAAGCTTGCGCGCCAATGCGCAGCCGCGTCGCCGTCGACCTGGCCGTGACCGTCATGGCCCACGCCGCCCTGCACGACGGCAACCCGCCGGAGGAGCTGCTCGCCGAGATCGACCGTTGGTGCCACGTCGTCGTCGGCGACGTCGACGACGCGGACTTCGCGGTGTTCACTCGCGACCAGGCCGCCGAGCAGATCGCCGGGCTGCGCGAGCAGCTGCGCGCCGCCGAGGCCGCCCAGATCGTGCACGCCGATCTCGGCTACGACACTGTCGAGCTGCCCCCCACCGAAGCCACCCGGCGCCTGGCGAAGCTCGCGCGCGACTCCCACGAGCTGGAAACCGACCGCGACAAGGAAACCGCCCGCGCCGCCGACCTCGCCGAGCAGCTGGAGCAGCTGCGCGCCGCGACGGCCGTCGCCGACCTCACCAGCCGGATCGGCGTCGTGCGCACCGAACTGGCTCGCGCCGACAACAAGTCGATGACCGTCCTGTCCGGTGGGAGCTGGCTGCTCGGTGCCGGGATCGCCGTGGCCGGTCTCGCCGGGATCGACCTGCCCCTCGCCGCGACGGTCGCGGGATGGACGGCCGCCGGTGTCGGTGTGACTGCCCTGGCGCTGCTGCTCGGTACCATCAGTCCGCGCCTGCGCGGCGGCACCGCCCTCATGCACTACGCCGAAACGGTCCCGGCCGACCTCGCCGCGGCCGCCGAGGCCCGCGCCGCCGACCCGGCGCTGGCCCGTGACGAGGCCTCCGCCGAGCTCCACGAGATGGCCGGTCTCGCCCTGGCCAAGTACCGGCGCCTGCGGGTGGCGGTGCGCTGCACCTACCTCGCCGGGCTGTCCGGCGTCGTCGCCGTCATCGCCACCGGCATCACCGCGCTCGTCACCGCGATCGGAGCCTGAGCCGTGAGCAGCTACACCGATGACCAGTTCCGGGCCGTCGCCAGTGACATCGAACTCGCGCCCCACCGTGTCCCCGACGTCGACGACATCGTGCGCGGCTACCGCTGGCCGCCCTCGACGGTGACGGCGATCCTGGGCGACATGGTGCACGCCGGGATCCTCCACCCCGATCGGTCGCTGGCCGCGGTGTCCGGTCGCGCCGCCGGCGACCTCGCCGTCGCCTGGATCAACGGCGGCCCCGACTACCGCAACCACCGCCGGGCCACCACCGGCGCCGTCGACGAGACCGTGGCGGACATGCTGGCCACCGCTGACGACGGCGCGAGAAACGCCGCCCGCGCCGTCGAGACCGACACCGACCCGCACTGTCTGCTGTGGACCCTGCTGCACCTGGCGCGCATCGTGCACGCCGTCCGGGTCCTCGCCACCGGTGCCGGTGCAGCCACCCCGATCATCACCACCGACCTGCGCACCGCCTCCAGCGACCTCGACGAGCTGCTCACCGAGGCCCGCACCGACACCGCCGCCGACCTGTTCGGCCTCGTGTCCCACGACACGAGCATGAGCGCACTCGACCCGTGGCACCTGGACAACCTCGATGCGGCACAAGCCGCCCTCGCCTCCGCCGCGCGCGCCGTGCCCGGCTGGCGCGACGGCCTCTTCGGCCTCGTTGCCGACCTCACCGCCGCACTCACCGACGTCGCCAAGACCAACGACCCCACCGGCCTCGGCGACACGATCGGCCTCACCGAGCGGATCACCGCCCGCGCCCTGGCCATCGGCGCCTGACCGCACCGACCGCCCCGGCCAGGTCGTTGAACAGGCCGGGGCGCACCGACTGGAGAAGAGACACCGCCATGCCCGATCTCGACATCGCCGACCTCACCGAGCGCTTGGCCAGCCTCGCCGTCCCCGCCTACGGCGACTCGGCCGCCGACGCCCTCGCCGTGCACATCGCTACCCACACCACCGCCGCGGCCGCCGCCGACCACCTCCTCGGGCCCTCCCGATGACCGGCTCTCACTTGGTGCATGTGCGCATCGAGGCCGACGGCGGCTGTGCCGCAGCCGAGGCGGCCACCCCGGCCTGACCCACACCTACCTCACCGTCCACGTAGGAGACCTCGATGACCACCATTGACGAGTACGACGGATACGACTTCGATGACCGGCCCGAACCCGACGGCGAGGACTACGTCTTCGCCCAGGCCGATGAGGCCTGGCACCGTCACCAGGCCCGGCCCTGGCTGATCCGGACGCTCATCGAACTGACCTGGATCCCCGGCCGCATCCGCGCCCACTGGATCAACCGACGCCACGAGGCCCGCACGATCGCCGACTGCAAAGCCGGACAGCACACCGCCTGCTCTCCGGGCGCCGACGGACGCGACGGCATCTGCGACTACCGCACCGCCCCGTTCTGACCAACACCTCCGTAGACCCCACCGGCCCGGCCGAGCTCCGCTCGCCGGGCCGTCAGCGTGTCCGGCCCACAGAACCTCATGCCGCGATAAACACCTGATTTAATCGGCACATGGCTTCCACCCGGACCCCCTTGACGGTCAACGTCACCGAAGACACCCCCGGTCAGCTCAAAGCCGCCGCCAAGCTCTGGCGCGACCACGACCGGGCATGGCTGGCCGAGCAGCGCCAGGCTCTGCCGGTCTACCCCCGCAAGGAAGCCCGCGACGCAGCCGCCGCCCTGCGCGTCGAGCACGCCCGCCTGCGCGCCGAAGGCGTGCTCGTCGGGTCGGCCACCGACCTCGTGGCCCACCACGCCCGCGCCGTCCTCACCGCGCGTGATCTCGAAGGCGACTACGCGCCCCTCCCACCCGGTGCGCGCACCCGCGGCCGGCCGTACGGCCGCGGCCCCCTCTACCCCCAGCAGTACACCGAGCTGAAGACGAAGATGACCTTCGACCTCCCCGCCGACCTCGCCCAGCAGCTCATCCGCGCTGCCTACTGGACGAGCGCCGACGCCGTCACCGAACTGGAGAAGTGGGCCGACCGCTTCGGGCCCGGCCCCGCCATCGGCGGCCCGGCCGGCGCCCTCGCCCTGCTCGCCAACGCCATCGGCGGCCCCCGCGCGGCCGACATGACCGAACGCGAGAAACTCCGCCGCCAGATCATCACCGTCGGCGACCTCCTCCGCGAGGCCATCGAAGCCGCCATCGACGCACCGACCCCACCACCACTCCCCGAACCCGAACCGACCTGACCAGCCCCAGCACCTCCGTGCACGACAGGCCCATCGAACCCTCTGCCGCCATAAACACCTGTTTAACGCGGCATCGCGTTCTGTTTCCCCAGCCGTGCGACATAGCTGCGACACTTCCCGGCGACCATGTCCACCATGGACACCACCCCGCAGGAGAGCAGCCCAGCCGACGCGGTGACGGCCGCCCTCGACGCCACGATCGACCGCCTTACAGCCGCCGGCCGCGCACTCAGCGCCGCGCACGCCGACGGCGAACCGCACGCCCGCGGCGCCGCGCAAGCCGCGCACGACGAGGCCGAGGAGGCCTTCCGGCTGGCAAGCCAGGCCTACCGGCACGCCACCAGCACCGAGACCTCCCCGGTCACCGACCCGTAGCGCCCGGCCGGCCCGGATCGTTGAGCGGGCGTGACCACGACTTCTCTCCCGCCAGCGCCGGTGGATGTGCTGTCCCTGCTGGCCGCCGCGCGCTGTCTCGGCATCGACATCGGCCGCCGGTGGACCGACGACGACGTCCTCCCGCCGGCGGGCGCCATACCGCTGCTGCTGGCCGTATTGCAGGGCCGCCTCGACGTCGCCTTCAGTGCCCACCTCGCCCAGGTCCACACCGACGGCGGCAGCCGGGAGCGCGAGGCCATGCTCGCCGCCGCCATGCACGCCCAGGGCGCCGGCGTCGCCGACGGCCACTGCACCCTGCCCTACCTCGCCGTCCTCGTCGACCGCCTGCGCGTCATCGAGCAATGGCTCGTCGAAGGCGTTCCCGCCGACTCCCTGGCCAGTGACGCCGGGACCCTCGTCTGCGCCGCGATCGAGCTGGCCGACCTCGCCCATGCCGACGAGGTCGACCACGACGCCCTGCGCGAACTCGCCGGAGTCCTTACCCGCTGCGCCGCCGACCTCTTCGACTACCGGCCACCGGTAACCGACCCGGTAGCGGCCTGAACGTAAACACCCGCCTCCTCCACCGGCCAGGCGGTGGAGGAGGCGCAAGTGACCAGGTCGGGCCTAGGCTCACCGGAAGTAGACGAAGAGATCTTGTAGACACCGGCGGCCCCCACTCGGAGATGGGGGCCGCCTGCGTTTCCCCGGGGGCCGGTGGGGTGGTGAGGCGTGTCTACTGTGGAGTGATCGTTGATCTCTGCCCCATGGAGAGGTGATCACCATTTCCGCCGACGACCGGCACTCCCGCGACACCGACCAGGCCGCAGAGGAACTCCATCCGGGGCCAGATCCGGTCGATGCGATCGTCGACGCCTACGCTGCGGCCGCCGAGGCCGAAACACACGTCGCCCTGGTCCACCTCGACGAGCTCGCGGCCACCGCCGAATCCACTGCCGCCGCCCTCGCCGTCGCCGAGGCCGCCCTGGCCGAAGCCCGCCGCGCGGGCGGGACCGCCGCGATCAAGTCCGCCCGGACCGGGCACCGTGCCGCGCAGACCGCGCACGATACGGCCGTCGACGCCTACCGCGAAGCGGCGCTGACCGCTGCGGCCGCCCAGGAGGACATGTTCCGCCGCGCGGCCGCCGCGCTCGACGAGACCATCACCCCGCCCTCGACCATCCAGCCACCGCCGGTCGATCCGGGGACGTGAACCGGTGCCGCGCAGTGCCGGTGGCCGCCGGCGCACGGCACCGCGAGCCGGGGAATGCCTGTGGACGGTCGCGGGCAGGAAACCGGTGTTCAGGCGGCGGTGCGGGTGCCGGTGACGATGACCGGGACGATGAGTTCCAGCAGCTGGTGGACGAAGCCGGGCCGGTCAACGCGGAGCTCTTCGAGGACCTCGACGCTCACCCAGGTCTGGCGGGTGATGAAGCGTGATGTGGAGTACGTGTCGAAGTCGGGGTCGGCGGTGTCTTGCGTGCACACCGGGGTGCCGCTGGTCGCCGTCCAGACCGCGGCGCCCTCGGGGCAGCCGAGCAGCGGAGCGGCCACGCCCTCCCCGAGGGGCTGCCAGGAGATGCGCACCGCAAGGTCCCTCGCCGAGAAGCCCGGATCGTCGGCGAGGCCCGATGACGGGAACCTGATGATGCAGGAATCGTCGCCTCTGTCGGGGTAGCGGGGCTCCATGAACGCCTCGAAGTACAGGCCCGTCTCCTCGGAGGCGTGCAGGCACACCTCGGCATGCGGGTACTCACCGGCTGGTGGGGCATCACCGATACCCGGCCAGGCCAGCGCCACGTCGGGTGGATCGGTGACGCGGGCAATGGTCACGGCCGTGCCGGTGGCGGCCATGCCCACCACGAGCACCACCAGGACCAGCGCGGCCGACCGCCACCGGCGCGGCCCGAACTTCACGGCCATCACCAGCACCATCCCCGCGACGACCGCCAGACCGCAGACGGTCCAGATGTCGAGGCGTGTCCACACCGGACGGGGCGGCACCACATAGGCCATCGCAACCGCCGACCACGCCGGAAGCTCCCCGCGCGCGGCCGGCGCGGGTGCCGCACCGGTCATGTCGACGCCCTCGTCGAGCGCGGCCAGGGGGTCGATGACCCCGTACCCGTACTTCTCGTCACGCCCTGCTGGTCCTCGGTCGGTGGCGGTCGAGGTGAGCCGGTAGAGCAGCTGCTCGCGGGACGCGTCGGGGAACCGTGCGGCCAGGAGCGCGATGACTCCGCCGGTGATCGCGGTGGAGTCGGAGGTCCCCGACCCGGTGAAGTACAGGTCCCCACCGAAGCCGGGCATGCCCGGAGGGATCGCGCCGCCGATGTCCTCACCCGGCGCCGCCACAGCGACTTCCGGCCCGGACAGCGACGCCTTGGAGAACGCACCCCCCAGCCCGGTGCCCGACACCGCGAGGACCCCCGGCACCGCGCCGGGATACTCGACCTCGTCGCTGATCGCGGTCTCGGTGTTCCCGGCGGCGGCCACCACCGGGATTCCGAGGCGTTCGGCCGTGCGCAATGCCCTCGCCTCCGACAGCCGCGGCGGCGACGGACTTCCCGAGGCGATGACGATCACGTCCACGCGCTGCTCAACCAGCCACGCGATACCCGCGGTGTAGTCGGCGTCGTAGAAGGCCCCCGACAACTCACCCATCTGCGGCGCGTACACCACCAGGCGCGCATCCGGCGCCACCCCGAGGATCCCGCCATCGAGGCCTTGCCCGACCAATAGGGACGCCATCGCCGTGCCGTGCCCCTGAGTGTCGGTGAGCCCATCCTTGTTCTTCGACCACGTGTCCTTGCCGGTGACGTCGGCGTCGGCGAGATCGGGATGCGTCACGTCGACGCCGGTGTCGAGCAGCCCGATCGTCGCGCCCTCCCCCCGCGTGATCGCGTGCACCGCGTCGAGGTCGAGTTCACCGGCCCACCACTGCCCCGGCGCTTTCGCCGCCGCGGGCGCGGCCGTGCCTGCGAGTAAACCCGTCCCCGCCACCACGACCGCCGCCAGCAGCACCGCTCCGCGTCGCGCCCATTCCCTCATCACCATGCACGGCAGGCTATCCAGCACATGCGCGCCGTCGCCGACGGCCACCACCGAGCAGAGCCTCACCGCCGGCGGGGGCGCCTTTCCTCGAACCGGCCCCCACGCCAGTGCCCTTCAAGGCAGGTCCCGGGGCACCAGCGTGATGAGGGTCGATCGGCACGGAGCGAACGTTCGGTTCGGCGCTGTCGGTCCCTGTCGGCACCACGCCGATCGCTTACAGTGCACTATGTCCACTTCCTCCGGGCTCGACGTCGCCGCCGTATTCACGAAGGTCCGCCTCCACGCTCAGGCCGCTGATGATCAGTCCGGTGCCAACCTCGCCTATGTCCTCGACCCCAGCAGCTTCGCGGCACTCGTCGACGGTGATCCGGTGATGCTCGCGTTGTGGCGCTACGTGCACGACACCGGCAAGACCGTCAACGTCGAGTCCCCGACCGTAGAGTCGGTCCGCCAAGCCCGCGCCCAGACCACCACGCCGCTCGACATCGGCCGCCTCCGGCGCTACTTCACCGGTGTGGCATGCGAACTCGAAGAGTACGAACCGTGGGACGACGTAGTCCTTCCGGCCACAGTGGACCTCGCGGTATGCATGATGGCCGAGACCTACGCTCCCGCCGTCGTGGTGACTGCGGAGCCCGGCCACTACCACGGGCGCGTCGGTGTCACCTGCCTCAACCCGTGGGAAGCCTAGGAATCCACCCGAGATCCCGCGCAGCCCTCACCACCCATGGCCAGCGGTCAGCCCCAGCCGACATAGACGCCGAGCCGTCCTGCACGCCCGGGATCCTCGATAGGGTGGCGATCGGAGTTCTTCCTGGCAGATGGGCTCCCTACACACGGCCCCCGCCACACGGCGGGGGCCGTCGCCGTCCCTTCCCCTTTCCGCTGAATGCGACTGTAGACAGCTGTATGCAGATGGGTTATGGTGGACGGGCCAGGAAGAACCGAAGGAACGCACACCATCCACAAGGGAGTCCCGCCCATGCACGACACCGCCACGAAACTCACCGTGACCCGCCTCGACACCGACGACCCCGCCGTCCTCTTCTGCCAGTACACCGGCCAGACCGGCCCGCAGTCCTGCTTCATCGCCCTCGACCTCGAAGACGGCCGGCTGTGGGCCGACTACGACGGCGAGATCGGCAACGGCGTCCCGGAGAGTGTCTGGCACCAGCGCACCCTGCGCTGGGCCCTGCCGGTCGTACCGACCGCCCAGGCCGCCAACGACCTCCTCGACACTGTGGCCGCCGACGCGACGGCCGTCCTGGCCGGGGCCAGCATCGACTGGGACGGCTCCAATTGGCGCGGCAGCCTCGACGAGACCGCCGCCGCGGCCGCCGAACGCATCGCCGACCGTGTCGACGCCGACGGGTTCGCTCCGGCGGACACGGTCATCGTCTACGACGCCGGCGACTGGTTCGCCCACGAAGCCGACGCCGACATCGCCGCGCGGCTGGGCATCACCGCCGCCTCCACTGACACCGCGGTCACCGCCGCCGCCGAGGCCGAGACCACCGAGGCCGCCTCGACCAACTTCACCGACGGGTACGTGCTCCTGCGCGGCGCCGAGGAGTACCTGACCGGCCTGCGCAACGATCTGCGCGACGACGCCTAAGACCTCCGCCAGGGCCGCCCCGGGACGGGGCGGCCCCTCCACTCCACAGAAAGGGGCGGGCGTCATGCCGTCTCCGCAGATCCAGTTCCGCGCGGTCTCTCCCCTCGACGAGCGCCTGACCGAACGCGCCGACGGGCACTTCGGCCGGAACATGTCCGAGGTCGCCCGCCGCGACCTCACCCGTTACTACGGGTTGCTCAGCCAGGAGCTGGCTGGAGTCGCCAAGCAGCTGTCCGAGGCGCAAGCCTGCGCCATCTGTGACGTCATGATCGGCCTGCACGTCGATGACCAGCTCATGGCCGTGCGCTACCTCGACGCCGAGATCGAAGACGCTGCCGACGACGGTCTCGGCGAGAAGTGGGGCGTCGACGTCGCAGCCCTCGCCAAGCTCGTCAAGGGTTTCACCCTGGTGCAGCGGCTCGCTCTCGTCGACGCCGTCGAACGCTGGCGCAGCATTCCCCCCGGCGACGGGTACGAGTCGTCGCTGCGCGCCGCCGGGCTGATCCGGTGACCGCCACCAGCGTGGCCGGCGCGCCCCGTGCCTACCAGGCCGAGGCCGTCGAGGCGCTCACCGCCGCCTTGGCCGGTGGTGGGCGCGCCCAGCTGCACGCCGCGTGCGGGTCGGGCAAGACCCTGATCGGGGTGTGGACCGCCGAGCGGGTCGTGTCCGGGCCGGGCCTGATCGTGGTCATGGTGCCCACGCTGGCGCTGGTGGCCCAGACGATCGCCACCTGGCGCAAGGCCACCACCGTCGACCGGGTCCTCGCGGTGTGCAGCGACGACACCGTCGTCGACGCACCGGCCCACCTCGGCGACGTCGACGCCGCGGTCACCACGAACGCTGACGACATCGCCGAGTGGATCACCGGCAGCGCCAGCCGTGATCTGCTGGTGTGCACCTACATATCGGCGCCACGGCTCAGCCAGGCCCTCACCGCCCTGCCCGCGCGGGCCGACCTGGTCGTCTTCGACGAGGCGCACCACCTCGCCGGGCGCCCGGAGTTCTCCACCCACCGCGTCCTCGACGACGCCTACCTTCCCGCCGACCGGCGGTTGTTCATGACCGCCACGCCCCGCATCGACAATGCCCTCCAGGAAAGCGCTGGACTGCTGTCGATGAGCGACGAGGACGTCTTCGGGCCCGTGGCCTACACCTACCCCTGGGCGCAGGCCATCAGCGACGGCCACCTGGAGGATTACCGCCTGGTCGTGCTCGGCATCAGCGAAACCGAGATGTACGCGATGCTGCACGACGAGGCGCACAGCTACGTCGACGACGCCGGCCTCGACCTGCACACCTTCGGCGTCCAGACCCTGCTGGCCAAGGCCGCCCGCCGCTACGGGCTGCGCCGTGTCCTGGTGTTCAACGACCGCCTGGTCACCGCCGCCGACTTCGCCCGCAGCCTGGCCCGCACCCTCGACCAGCTCCCCGACGACGCGCGCCCCGAAGGACAGGTCACCGCCGAGCACATCAGCGGGGAGATGAACCACGCCCGCCGCGACGTCGTCCTCGACCACCTCCGTCACCCGCCCACCGACTGGACCGTGGTCACCAACGTGCGCTGCCTGTCCGAAGGCGTCGACGTCCCGGCCGTCGACGGAGTCGTGTTCGCCCACCCGAAACGCTCCCGCGTCGACATCATGCAGGCCGTCGGCCGCGCCCTGCGCCGCAGCGACACCGGCACCGGAACGGCCACCATCCTGCTGCCCATCGTCATCCCCTACAGCAACGAGTCCGGCGACGAAGTCGCCGACCTCGACCCCGGCGACTGGCGTGTCCTGTGGCAGGTCGTGCGCGCCCTGCGCGCCCACGACGACGTCCTCGGCATCGAACTCGACCGGCAGCGCAGCCACCTCCCCACCGAGAACCTCGGACTCCCCGACAAGATCACCATCGAGATGCCCGCCAGCACGCCCGCCCGTCTCGCCGACCAGCTCAAGGCCCTGCTGGTCAAACAGACCACCTCGGCATGGTGGGTCGGGTTCGGGCACGCCCGCGACTACGCCCGCGACCACGGGCACCTGCTCGTCTCCTCCGGGCACGTCACCGGCACCGGGTTCGCGCTCGGCCGCTGGATCCTCAATGCCCGCCAGGCCCGCCGCAAAGGCTGGCTGAGCCCCGACCGTGTGGCCGCCCTCGACGAGATCGGCATGGCCTGGAACGCCCACAACCGAGCCTGGGAAACCTTCCTCGACGAACTGCGCGCCTTCCGCGCCCTGTTCGGCCACGCGGCCGTCCCGCAGGGCTACGTCGCACCGTCGGGCTACCGGCTCGGCTCGAAAGTCAACACCGCCCGCACCCACTTCTCCCGTGTCCCAGCCGACATCCGTGCCACCCTCGACGACCTCGGCATGATCTGGGACGCCCGCGACCTCGGCTGGCAACAGCTCTACCAGGCATGCCTGACCTACCGCGACGCCCACGGCCACCTCGACGTGCCCTCATCCCACGTCACCGCCGACGGGTACGGGCTCGGCAAAGGCCTCCAGCGCCGCCGTAAGGCATGGGCCGACGGCTGCCTCGACCCCGCCGAACGCGACTCCCTCGCCGAACTCGGTGTCACCCCATGGCGCGACGACAGCCCCTGGCAGCAGCTCCTCGCCGCCTGCGACGCGTTCCACGCCGAACACGGGCACCTGCGCGTGGAGAAGCCCTACCGCACCCCCGACGGCTACCCCCTCGGCGAGAAGATCTCCTACTACCGCAACCTTCACAACGGCACCAAACGCCGCGACGGCCAGGCCCAGCCCCTCCTGCCGGAACGCAAAGCCGCCCTTGACGAGCTCGGCATGATCTGGCGTGTGGCCCCCGCCCGCGACATCACCGCCACCGAAGCCGCCGACCTGGCCGGGCTGTCTGGAACCGACCTCGCCGCCCGGATCGTCGACCTCATCGACAACCACCGAGCCACCCAATCCAGCATCGCCGCCGCCCTCGACATTCACCGCAGCCAGCTCAACGTCAAGCTGCGCACCTACCGCCGCAACGGGACCTGGCCCCACCGCGGCCGCTACAACGCCACACGCCCGGAGCAACCATGACCACCCGCCGCCCCACCACCGACTACCGGCGCGGCATCCACACACCCCAGACCCGCGAAGCACACCGCCTCGCCTGCCGCGACCAGCGCCGCCGCCGCGCCGCCAAGGCCTTCGGCGAGGCCGCCCGCGCCATCGTCCTGGCCGCCCTCACCGACGGCGCCACCCTGCGCAAAGCCGCGCAGCGCGCCGGAGCCACCCTCGGCCAGATCTACGGCCTCGCCGCCTGGCACACCGAGTGGAGCTCCGCTCTCGACGCCGCTCTCGACACCGGATGCGATCCCGCCCTCAACCACGGAACTCCCGGCGCCTACAAGCACGGAGGCCGCTGCCGCGCCTGCCGCACCGCAGGCCAATACCCCCGCACCGCCCGCTACGGCCCCGACCCCATCACCGACCTCGCGAAGGCCGCCCGCCGCCTGGCCGAAGCCCTCGACCCACCCGAAGGGCGCCCAGCCCGACGCGCGTCGGCGCCCAGCGACGCGCCCACCCCATCGTCGGCCGACCATCCATGACCGAGAGCGCGACCCCCAGGCACGGCAGCCTGACCCGGTACGTGAAGCACAAGTGCCGCTGTGACCTGTGCTGGGATGCCAACGAGGCCTACCGGAACACCATGTACGCCAAGCGCGACCCGGCAACGTTCCCGCCCGAGCGGCAAGAGATGTTCCTCGCGAAAGTCACCGCAGGGCAAACGATCGCCACGGCGGCGTGGGAACTGCACATCTCGAAATCGACCGTCGTCCTCCTCGCGCGATCCCGCGCGAGCTTCCGCGACGCCCTCGACGATGCGCTGCAAGCAAGCCCGCAACGGCACCAGCGGATCCGATGGTCACCATCGCACGGGACACGCGAGGCGTTCCTCTCCGGCTGCCCGTGCCGGCGCTGCCGCACGGCCAACGCCGAGTACCACCGCATCCGCCGGCTCTGAGAAAGCCCAAGGCCAGGCGAGCATCCATACCCGTTGTGAATCCCGTGCGCCCACCCCGATCCCAGCAGCACGATTCCGCACGGGCGTCGGACCCGCCGCCGTCGACGGGCGCGGATCGCCTCTCTACTCTTGCCGTGGATCAAGGAGGACGTGGGTGGACAGGTGGCTGTGCTTCGAATGGACCGGATCGGCTCGTGACCTCGGCGATCAACGCGACCTCCCGCACACGATCCTGCCCCCGTCAGTAGTGCGCGACTGGCTGACCAAGCCCGACGCGATGAGGTCGGCGACCTGCAAGACGATCGACGAGGCCATCGACTGGCTGGTCGAGAAGGTCACCCTCTACGCGCCGCACCACGTTCGCGGCAGCCAGCTCGACCACGAACTCTCCCTGAACGCCTACTCCCGCCACACCCTGGAGACCGGGAAGGACGTCGTGCGGTCGATGTGGCTCACCGGCTCCCGAGCACTGCGGCTGGCGATCATCAAGGAGTAACGCCAAGCCCTCCGGTGCACTTCGCACAGACCGAGGGGCCCGCGGCCGGTGAGCCCGCCGATGTCGCCGCCATCGGGCGCCAGCGGCTCAAGGCGTCGCGGACGGCTTGGGGTGCAGGGTGAGCAGTCCACACCCGTAGGCCTTGGCCCGGCCGATTCCGGACAGCAGGGCCTCGCACAGCAGCTCGGGATCGGTGACCTTGAGGGTCCCGGTGTAGGCCGTCATCTGGATCTCGTGGGGTCTCGGCGCGCCGGGCACGGAGAACTGCCAGTACTTCTGCCACAGCTCAGTCACCGTGCTCGACCAGAACCCGTGGCGTTCGCCTTTGTCGTCGACCCACCAGGCCCGATGCTCCGGGTCCGCGTGAGCCTTGATCTTGCCCCGTCCGGCGCCGCCCTGGCCCTGCGAGCGCACCGGGTTGCCGGTCAACCGGAAACCCCACCACTGCCCCGCCGCAAGGCCGAGACCGTCGAGGTGGTTGAGGTAGTCGATGCGCTCGATCGGCGCCCGCAGCGGCACCGGAAGTCCAGGCGGCTCACCGGGGGTCAGCAACATGAGCGTGGGGTCGGGACCGGGCCAGTCGTCCACACGCCACAGGCAGCGCGGCTCGGCCGCCATGCCCTCGGTGGCCTTGAGGACCAGCCGGCGCACCGATGCCGGATCACGCAGCAGGCGCCGCACCACCGGGTGCGACCCGTCGAACGGGAACGAAGTCAGGATCATCGGCGACGGAGACATCATGGGCGAGGTCGCATCCAGGGTGTAGAAGACGGCGTCCGGGCGGAAACGCCGAGACCTACACGGTAGACAGCCACGCCCCCTCCCACCCAAGCGCGACCACCACAACGGTGGCGGGCGATCGAGCCCGGAGCAGTGGCGATCATGGCCGTCCATCATGGACGCTGACGGGCATGGACTCTGGGGGGACAACACCGGTGCCGAAGCCGCACCGGAGAAAGCTCGCGGTCTGGACGGCGGCCGCGGTGGCCGGCGGCGGTGTTGTGGCCGCGATCGTGTCGGGCGTTGCCTGGTTGTGGGGGCAGCTCGATCAGATGGCCGGCAACGATCCCCGCGCGCAGATCACCGCCGTGGGCACCACCGTCTCCATCGTGTTCGGACTCGGCGGCCTGGCCACCCTCGGCCTGCTCATCCACCGGCAGATCCTGCAACAGCGCCACCAGCGCCACCTGGAGGAGGTCGCCACTAACAACCTCAAGGAAGCCCGAGAACGTCTCGACCAAACCGCGAAGATTGCCGCGGACAACCTTGCCCAGGCCCAGAAAGTTGCCGCCGCCACCGAACGCGATGCGATCGAAAAGCGCGCGCAGGAGCTGTTCACTAAGGCCGTCGAGCAGCTCGGGCACGAGAAGGCTGCCGTGCGGGTTGGTGCTCTGCACGCTCTCGACGGCCTCGGGCAGGAGCACCCCAAGCGCCGCCGTGCCGTTATGGACGTGTGGTGTGCTTATCTACGGATGCCACCCCCGCCTGTCAAGGCCAAACAGGACCTGAAGGGGAAGAAGAAGCCGAAGCCCGTCGCGGCCGACACCGAGTCCGCTGGGGCGGTGTGGCCAGCCGAGGAGCTCCAGGTCCGCGCCACCGCCCAGCGCCTGATCGCCGAACATCTCCGCGATTCCCGCAGCGACGACGAACGCGCCACGGGCACACCTGCCCCCGAGGCATTCTGGGGCGCCATGGACATCGACCTGACCGGTGCCCACCTCCACGACTTCGGTCTCAACCGGTGCCATCTGAACAACGCCACCTTTACCAACGCACGCTTCGCCGGGCCTGCCGGATTCGCTGGAGCGAGGTTCGCCGGGCCTGCCGGGTTCGCTGGAGCGAGGTTCGCCGGGGTCGCCGGGTTCATCAGGGCGAGGTTCGCCGGGGACGCCTGGTTCGACGAAGCGACGTTCGCCGAAGATGCCGAGTTCATTTGGGCGAGGTTCGCCGGGGACGCCTGGTTCGACGAAGCGACGTTCGCCGGGGACACCAGGTTCGGCGAGGCGAAATTCGCCGGGGACACCAGGTTCGGCGAGGCGAAGTTCGCTGGGTACGTTGAGTTCCGCAGGGCGGAGTTCGCTGGGTGCGTTGAGTTCGGCGAGGCGACGTTCGCCGGGATCGCCTGGTTCGGCGATACGAAGTTCGCCGGGGTGGCCAGGTTCGATGACGCAGAGTTCGTCAAACCGGGTGAGGTGAACCCCGGTGCACGGCTCCATCTGGTGTTCAACCACGAACTGCCTGAAGGTTGGCGGGCCTCTCCCCTCGGCGGCGAACCGGGCCGGTTGTTGGAGTGGGACCCGGAGTTCCTCGCGGCCGCCGTCGTGGCGGCCGAGACCGAGGCGGGCTGAGGTGTCTCATGGTCACGGTAACGTCCAATACCGTGACCAGTGATCTGCCTACGCATCAGGGCCCGATCGAGGCCCCCGTGGCCGCCGCCAGCGACCGTCTCCCGGCACCCCGCAACCCCGCGCTGGACGCCGTGGCCGTCGAGGGGGACGCCGAGGTCGTCCTCCCGGACTCCTCCCGCGTCCTCCCCGCCGTCGTTGACCCCACCGGGGGTCGTGAACTCGCGCGGCCGCGCCGGACGACCGCCGAGCGGATCGCCGCCTCCGTCCCGGCCGAGACCTCGCGCGCCCGGCGCACCGACTGGGCCGACTGGACGACGTGGTGCAAGAAGGCCAAGCGGTCGGCGCTGCCCACCGGCGACAGCGATCTGGCCGACTACGCCAACCACCTCGCGGAGAAGATGCTCGCGCCGGCCACGATCGAGCGGCGGCTGTCGACGATCCTGACCGCGCACCGTGCCGCCGGGCACGTCGCCCCGGACACCCTCGGTGCCCGCGCGGTGCTGAAGGCGTGGCGCACCGAGTACGCCGACGCGGGCGGGCGGCGCCGGAAGGCCACCGCGATCACCATCCCGGTGCTGCGCCGCCTGGTCGACACCTGCGACCCCGACACGATGCGCGGCCGCCGCGACCGCGCCGTCCTCCTGCTCGGGTTCGCGCTCGGCGCGCGCCGCTCGACGCTGTCGCGGCTCAACGTCGGCGAAGTCGCCGTCGCGGGCCCGCACGAGCTCGACGTGTGGCTGCGCCGAAGCAAGACCGACCAGGCCGCCGACGGCAAAGCCGTCACCATCCCCTCCGGCTCCGACCCGGCCACCTGCCCAGTCCGGGCATGGGAGGCATGGCGCGCCGACCTCGACGCCGCCGGACTCACCCTCAACCCCCTCGCCCCGGCGTTCCACCGATTCGACCGGCGCGGCCGCCTCTCCGTCGCCGACGACGCCTTCACCAACCGCGGCGCGCCCGACGGGCGCATCTCCGGCCAGGCCGTCGGCATCATCGTCAAGCGCGCCGCCCAAGCGGCCGGGATCGACGAGACCGGGCTCTGGTCGGCGCACGGCCTGCGCCGCGGCTACGCCACCGCCGCCCACGACGCCGGTGCCGAAGTCCTCACGATCGGCCGCCACGGCGAAGGCTGGGTCGACGGCTCCCGGGCCCTGTTCGGGTACATCGACGACGCCCGCCGCCGCACCAACAACCCCCTCAACGGCATCGGCCTGTAGGCGGCGAACCCTAGTGGTCGGTGGCAAGCCACCTCATGACGATGAACAAGTGCAGCAGCAGTGAGATTGTGAAGAGCAGCTGGCCAGCGGGAGTCGGGTCCGCGATGACCCAAAAGCCTCCGCCCCCAACCGCGAAGATCATCAGGAAGGCCAGAACCCCACGCCGGCGTCCTCGTCGACGAGCTGCTCACGACCGCCCGCCCGTCTCGCCGCGCGCCAGCCACTCCCGCCTCGCCGTCGGCTCCTCCCACTCCGCGCGCGGCGGCCCGCACCCGACCGTCGCCGCAGGCCACACCGTCCCCACCTTGCAGTCCGGACAGCGGATCCGCTCATGCCCCGGACACGCCCGGCACGACACCGTCTCCATCAGCCGCGACCGGCCCGTCGCGGCATGCCGCACCCCGTCCGGCTCCAGCTCCCCGCCACACGACCAGCACACCGACGGCCGGTCACCGTGGTCGAGGACGTCCTCGGATGTCAGTCGCCACGCGACGACGTCGGGGTTCGCGCGGGCCCGCGCCACCAGGCGCCGCACGCCAGCGATGTCGGCCGCCTCCGCCCGGCGCGGCTCCGTGCGATCCCCGTAGCCGACGCGGAGGCGCACCTCGACCCGCCAACGCCGCACCCAGCCCATACCCGCACCCTACTACCGCGATTCGCACGTCAGTTCGATCACAACCGGCCGGAGTGCTTCCGTCAGTGCAGGTCAGGCAGCTAGCTTGAGATTATGCGGACAAACGTTCGAGGCCCACGACGGCTCCTTGTCACCGTGCCCGACGCCGCCCGCGACACCCTCCTCGACACCGGAGGCTGGCACATCGACGGCACCCTAGCCGCCGCCCCGGCCCCCGTCGCGATCCCCGGCGTCGGCCGCGCCTCCGACCTCGCACCAGCATCGGAGAACGGCGTCCGGCACCTCGCCGTCGACGACGAACTCGCCCCCGCACTCCCCTGGCGAGGCCTACGCCGAGGCGCGGTCGTCGGCGTCGCCGCAGGCATTGGCGCCACCTCCCTCCTCCTGCGGCTCCTCGCCGCACCGATCGCCGCCGGCGCCTGGGCCACGATCGTCGGCCACGACCAGCTCTCCGCGCCCGCGATCACCGAGGCAGGCATCGACCCCGCTCGACTCCCGCTCATCCCCGAGGCCGGGACCGTCCTCGGCGACGTCGTCTCCGCCCTCCTCGACGGCCTCGACATCGTCGCCGTCCACGCACCCCGAGGACTCCCGGCCGGCATCGCTCGCCGCCTTACCGGGAAGGCCCGCAAGGCCGGCGGCGTCCTCGTGCCTTTCGGCGCCCCGCTCGACCAGATCGCGCGCGCCGACGCGATTCTCCAGCCTGTTGCGTCCCGCTGGGCCGGACTCGGGCAAGGCCGCGGGCGCCTCCGTGGCCGCGAGATCGACGTCACCGGACACGCCCACGGACGCATTCACGGCCACGCCACCCTCGTCTTCGGCGACGGCGTCCCCGCAGGGGCGCCCGAGGCGGCCGTGACGTCCCTCGCCGACGCACGCGCCCGACGCGCACACCGTTGACCAGGACCAGCAGCCATCCCCGACCCCTAACCCAGGGGGCACTACCTGCACAAACGTCCTGAGAAGCGCTGTAAGGCGCCGGATGGCCATCGGTTACCGACCCTCGCGTTGAGCTGCGAGAGGACGTCCACGAGAGCCGACCGGCGCTCCGATCGCCGCCGGCCGCCGCGCCAGGCGCACCTGACCACTCCGCAGTTACGGACCTACGTAACTCCGCATCGAAAGGCCGGCGCCGAAGCCCACTCCCTGCGGCGATGCAGAGCGGACCCCCGCACGTTGACCGGCTCACGGTCTTTATGCGGGGCTCCGCCCCACGCCCCGGTCCTACTCGGGAAGCAGCCGGGGCCGTCGTCGACTGGCGGGCCGGTGGGTGGTAACCCGGGGCGGTGCTTCCCCCGTCCGGACCCCGAAAGGGAGCCACACCCCCGACGAGGCTGCGAACCTCCCTGTCAAGATCGTTCGCCAAACCCAGGCGAACCATCTTGCCGACTCGGCCACTCCGCCCCGCCGGGCGCGCGGCTGGCTGACGCCGTCCGACCGAGGGAAGCACCGCCCACCGCCCCTCTACGCGAGGTCGCGCGAACCCGTGCGGGCCGTCCGTCGCACCAAGAACAAGCATGATCAACATGCGTTTTCCCTGCTCAAGACTTGTTTTCGACCTCAAAGTGTACTAGTATAAGACATGTAAGGCGGTGGGGATGCGATCCCCCACCACCACCGGAAACACCCTAGGAAGGACACTCCCGTGGCACCTCGCGCCCAAAAACCGCGCCGCAAGAAGACCACCACCGATCCGGCCGTGGAGGCTGCGCGCGCCGAAGCGTTCGACCACGCGGGCGACCTCGCCACCGCCGCGATGGCCGCGCCCGGCGTCGGTACCCGCATTGCCAGCGCCGCCCGTGCGTCCCTGAGCATCGCCCGCCTGTCCCCGCACAACATCCTGATGATCCTGGAGCAGGCTGACGAACGCGGTATGACCACCCCGACCAGCGTCGGGACCGGCAAGCAGTGGCGTGCCCGGGGCCGGGTCATCGCCAAGGGCGCCGAGGCGCTGTGGATCGTGCGCCCGCGCGGCACCGACCGTCGTGCCCGCGACGGCGAAGCCGTCGAGGCGCCCGCACCCGAGGGCGGCGAGACCGGCGACGAGAAGCCCGCGCGCCCGCGCTTCGGCAGGCTCGCCGTTTTCGCGCTGTCTCAGACCGTCCCGATGGACAACCCGCCCGACGACATCGAGGCCGACGCCGACGCCGACGACATCGAGGGCATGGCCATCGACTCGCTGTATGAGCAGGTCGAACGGTCCGGATACACCGTCGCACACGTCCCCGACGGCGAAACCCTCACCGTCGACCACGACACGCAGACCCTCACTGTCCCCGCCGACGCGCACGAAGCCATCACCTACGCCGACGGCGACCCCGTCGCCGTCCTCGCCGACGCCGTCGCCGAGATCGTGACTCGCACCCGCCGCAACCGCAAGACCAGCAACACCGCCGACGGCGAGACCGTCTTGACCCTCGCCATCTAGACCCCACCGCCCGAGGGGCGGGGATGCGATCCCCCGCCCCCGGGTCCCACCCGGAAGGACACACCCATGAGCACCGTCATCACCGTCAGCTTCACCGGCCCGGCATGGCAGCGCATCGCCGCCCCCGACGACCCCACCGAGACCCGCGACATCGTCGTGTGCGACACCTGCCGCGACATCGAGCAGCAGGCGGGCGCCGACCTGTGGCCCGTCGAGCCCGGCGACCTGTGGCGCGGCGCAGTGTGCGACGCCTGCGGCCGCCAGCTTCCCCGCACCATCCTCGACACCATCACCCCCGGCCATCTTGTTGAGATCACCCCCGGCGACCACGCGCTGAGCCCGTACACCGGTGAAGCGCTCAAGCTCCCCGTACGCCTGCGGATCAGCAACGTTGGCCCCACCGACCATCACGGCATGATCCGCCTAACCGGCCTTCCCTCGCGCGCCGACGGCCACCCCCAGTGGAAGGCCAAGCCGCGCAGCGTCGACGTCCACGCCGAGGCGATCGCCGCCGTCTACCGCCACCCCGATGACCTCGACGTCGACATGTGGCGTGCCCGACGCACCGCCGCCGCAAGCGTCGAGGCCGAAGCCGACGCGGCACATCACACGCTCGCGATGCTGCTCGGCGAGACCGCCGCACACCGCAACCTCACCGAGGTCATCACCCGCATGACCCGTGCGGTCACCGGCTACGAGCTGGAGATCCGCACCGACCCCGCCACCGTCCACACCCACTACGCCACCGACCACGCCGCCCGCCGCGTCACCGTCCGGCTCAACAGCCGTCAGGCCACCAGCCACCACCGGTGGGTGACCGTGGCCGCCGCCGCGTCGATCAGCAGCGACTACCGCTGGATCCTCCAAGACGCCCTGCGCGAAGTTGCCACGACAACCACCTTCGAGCCCCTGGTCTAGCCGCCGCCCGCCGCACCCCGCCCGGGGGGGGGGCGGGCCCGGCCCGGTAGCCCGGACCCGGGCGCATCGAGCGCCCGGCCCCGGACACCCCCACCCATCACCCAGCGGGGATGCGATCCCCCGCCACCACGGAAGGACACACCGCCATGACCGAGCCGCTGTCCCACCAGCAGGCCCGCCGCGAGGCCGCCGCCGCCCGCGCCGCCCTCCACACCGTCGCCGCCGCCGACCTCCCCGGCCACCTCGCCGACCTCGCCGACCTCGGCGACATCCCCCCGTCGATGTGGATCAATGGCACCCGGCCGCACCTCGACGACATCGCCCGCCACGCCCTCACCACCTACGCGTTCGCCAGCGACGGCGTCAGCCCACAGGCCCGCTTCGGCGTTCTACCCGTCCTCGACCGCCTCATCCCCCACGCGCTCTACGCACTGCACCTGCTGAGCGAGACCACGCCCACCACCTACAGCGAAATCATCGAGCACGCCGAAAACCTGTACCACTGGCTCACCCCCGGCGAGCCGGACGAGGACGGCGACGAGCAGCCCGGCGACGAGACGGAAGACGACGGCGACGACATCGAGGACGTTCTAGCCGACCCCGGCGGCCCCCAGACCAACACCCTGTACCCGGTCACCATCGCCCGCGACGCGGCCATCTACGTCGCCGCCATGCAAGACCTCGCCGTCCAGACCCGCCGCAACTGGCCGAGGCTGCTCGCCAGCGCCGCCGACCAGCACCAGCGCCAGGCCGCCCGTGAACTCGCCGAGTCCGGCGGCGCCAACACCTGCCGCAACTGCGGATGGCTGCACGACGGCCCCCACCGCTGGTACCAGCTCTGCGGCATCGGCACCTGCCACCGCCGCCCATAGCCCGCCGCCCGCCGCACCCCGCCCCGGGGTGCGGCGGGCCCGGCCCGGTAGCCCGGACCCGGGCGCATCGAGCGCCCGGCCCCGGACACCCCCACCCATCACCACACCACCCACCCGGCGGGGAAGCGATCCCCCGCCACCACGGAAGGACACCACCATGGCCACGCACATCTTCAAGGCGATCCGGCCCGGCGACATCTTGCACACCTCACCGACCCAATGGGGCCCCGACGGACAGACCGTCTGGACCGGCCGCACCCACACCCCCCTCACCCAGCCGGTACGGATGCGCATCACCGACATCGAGGTCAGCCCCACCCGGCCCCACACCGCCCGCATCACCGGCCAGCCCATCGGCCACCGAGACCAAGACCTCAAGACCCCGCCCCGCACGCTGCGCGTCCTCCCCGCCGGGATCCGCGCCCTCATCCGCCCCGGAACCAACGCCCGGTGGCCCGGTCTCGGCGACCACAGCGGCCACGTAGGCATCGGCCACGCCCACTCCCTCGCCCTCGACGCCCTCACCTACTACTTCAACGACCACGCCGCCGCCGCGACCGCCCTCTACCAGTGGCTCCGCGCCCTCGCCGACCAGCACGGCCACCACCTGACCATCACCGGCGACCCCGCCGCCGCCACCAAATGCAGCACCGTCATCGACGACCACCTCATCCGCATCGAACCCGCCCCCGACGACAACCGCGTCTACCCCTACCAAACCCCCACCTGCCAGGCCGTCAACGGCGTTGCCACCGCCATCCGCACCCCCATCCCCGTCATCACCTCCCTCATCCGCCTCGCCCACACCCCCGTCTGGCCCATCACCCCCTGACCACCCACCACCCCCGGGGCGGGGACGCGATCCCCCGCCCCAAACCCAGGAAGGACACCCGCCATGACCACCGACAACCCCGTCACCGAAACCGAACTCGCCGACATCCTCACCAACCCCTACAGCACCCACGACCAGATCACCTGGGCCACCGCCGCGCTCGTCTACACCCACCCCGCCGACGTCTCCGGTTACCTCCACTCCCGCCACACCAACTACCTGATCACCACGACCACCAGCGTGGGCAGCCTCATCGGATGGACCGGCCGCGCCGCACGCGGCATCGAAATCCGCCCCCGAGGCATCTCCCTCCACGACAAACCCACCCACGTCGTCACCTGGAAACGGATCGCCGCCCAGGTCGACCGCATCCCCCACGAAGCCGCCGACCTCTACACCGCCGCCGAAGACCTCATGACCCACCGCCGCGACGGCACCTACCCACCCGGCACCCACAACGGCGCCAGCATCAACGACCTGTGCCGCCACGCCCTCACCCGCATCTGGGCACACCTGCGCGTCGTGCCCCCGCCCACCCTCTTCTAACCCGCCGCCCGCCGCACCAGCCGGGCGCGGCGGGCCCGTGGCCCGGCCGGATCGACCGGCCGCACCCCGGACACCCCCACCCATCACCCACACCACCCACCCGGCGGGGAAGCGATCCCCCGCCACCACGGAAGGACACCACCATGACCACCTACTACCTCCTCAACGCCATCCGCCCCGGCGACTACATCGGCATCACCACCGCCACCAGCGGCGCCACCGTCCCCGGAACACGACGGCGCATCACCCGAGACGTGACCCTCCGCATCACCGCCACCGCCACCGCCGACGTCCCCGACGGCCTCACCGTCACCGGCCGCCTCCAGACCCACGACCTCACCGACCGCCAAGGCCCCGCCCGCAACATCACCATCACCACCCACGCCGTCACATGGGCGGCGCGCCCCGCCCTCCCCGAAGCCGTCCGGTTCACCGCGTCGTGGCAGGCCCCCGAACGCGACCCGTTCGCCCCGGCCTACCTCATCACCATGCAGGCCCTCAGCGCACTCACCTACCTCACCGGCGACCCCGACCACGCCCACAGCCAGGTATGCACCTGGCTCGCCCACCACGCCGAGGCCTGCGGACACAGCACCATCCCCGGCGCCGACCTCATCACCAACACCCTCCCGCCCGCCGCCATCATCGCCACCGCCCTCGCCCGACTCCTGCCCGCCCACACCCTCACCCACCCCATGCAGCACGCCCTCATCGGCCGCCCAGCCTGGACCGACCTCGACTAACCACCACCGGGCCACCGCGCAGACCCCGTGCGGTGGCCCGGCACCCGAACACGCCGCGCGGGCCCGGACCCGGGCACATCGAGCACCCGGCCCCGGACACTGCCGTCCCCCACCACCTGCCCCACCCCGCGGCTCGCGGACCGCAGCCGGCCGGATCGACCGGCCACCGGCGGACGGTGCCCCTCACCCGCCGCCGACCGCCGGCCCTGTGGACACCACCCACAATGTGTACTACTATGAGACATTGATTGCGGGGTTGCGACCCCCGCACCAGGAAGGACACCCCCATGACCAGCAGCAGCGACACACCCGTCCGCATCGACGTCGTCGCGGCCGACTTCGGCACCGTGCACCTGACCGTCACCACCGACCCCGACACCGGCACCAGCTGGTACGCCGTCACCGCACCCCGCGTCACCGGCACCATCACCGTCGTCCACGACCCCACCAGCCACGAAACCCGCACCAAGCCCGGCGGCCACCGCGACTACCGCGACCTCCCACCCAGCACCGACACCGGCCACGCCCACCTCGACTACGCCCGCCGCGCCCCCGGCACCCGCTTCTACAGCGACGACCACACCCGCCCCGAACCCCTCACCGTTAACGGCATCCGCCTCACCGGCGGCACCTCCGCCACCCTCGCCCGCCTCGACGAGGGGCGCCTCCGCGGCCACCAGATCGCCTGCCGCCGCGCCCTCGGCCGCTACCACTCCACCTCGGCACCCGACCGCACCGCCGACCGCACCGCCCTCATCGTCACCGCCGTCCTCACCCACTGGCGCATGCGCCCCGACGGGCCCGCCCTCCGCCTCGCCGCCGCCCGCGCCGCCGCTCCCGGCTACCTCACCGCCCAAGCCCGACGCCGCGCAGACCTCACCGCCCAACGCGCCCACCTCGACGCCCGCCTCGCCGAACTCGACACCGACATCGCCACCGCCCGCACCCTCACCACACCCGAACCCACCGCTGCGTAGGCTGAACACGTCATGGAATGTCCTTCCTGACACCGCCGCCGGCGCCCGATCGCAACCCCGCAAGGGGAGGGCCCGGCGGCGCTTTTCAGCCCCCGTGCAGCGCCGAGAGGAGAACCCCACCATGACCGACACCACTACCCGCGCCCTCGACAACGGCGCCACCATCACCGTCATCACCCTCGACGGCGTCGACCACACCGACAACGCAGGCCTGCAAACCATCACCGGCCGCTCCCGCACCCGCCTCGCCGCCCTCGAAGCCGAAGACGACGAGGGCTTCCCCACCCGCACCCAACCCGGCCCCGGCACCCGCGGCCGCGCCGGCGCCGTCTACTACCGCCTCGACCAAGCCCACGCCTACGCCCACCGCCTTGACGCCGAACGCGTCGTCGACACCGGCGACGGCGACCCCGACGAGCTGCTCAACCTCGACCAGGTCCGCCAGACCTGGCCGGCCACCGCCGACGGCGAACTCAAGACCAGCACCATGCGCCAGTACGCCCAGAAATCCCGTCTAGCCTGGGCCGCCGGTGACACCGGCATCCTCCCCGTTCCCGACGCCGGATACGACCCGAAGCACCCCGCCGACAGCTCTCCCAAACACTGGCGCTGGCGCCGCGACACCATCGCCGCGCACGGCCGCATCGGCATCGGCGCCCCCGGCCGCAAACGCGGCTAGTCGAGGACGCTCGGCATGCCCTCCGGAGGCGGACCCGGCCGCCACACGATCGCCCCGCCCTCCACCACGACCTCCCCGCCGACGTAGATGTCGGCGTGGATCTCCTTCTCCTGATCCGACAAGGGGTTGCGGTAGGAGCCGGTGGCCTCGCCCGGTGTCCCCGACACCTCCACCCGCCCGTCGTCGACGGCCAGCTGCACCACCGGGTACCGCGTGATCGCCCACACCGCGTCCTCCACCACCGACACGAGCCCGGAGTCGTCCGCCCACCAGCAGCCCGACCAGTCGATATCGTCGGCCGCCGCGCACGCATCGGCGAACGCGTCGACCTGGCGCTGCACCTCGACCGTCGCCTCCGGCCGCAGCGTCAACGCCAGTGGAGCCCCACCCGACCCGGCGTCCCCGCCGGTCACCGCGACCGTCGTCGCGACGTCGGCGAACAACGGCCCACCCGCCACCTCGACGTCGTACACGCCCGGCGGCGCCGGTGTCGACTCCCCCGTCACCTGCGCACCCGCCGCCCGCCAGGACGCCGCGGCCGCGCCCACGGTCAGTGTCCCGGTCGCGCCGTCGGTGATCGTCCAGTCCCGCACCAGCCCGCCCGCGTCCCGCGACACCGCGATGGCCTGCTCTACCAAGACCCCGTCCAGCAGATACGTCACCGTCACCGTGGCGTAGGAGTGGTCCTCGCGGCGGGTTTCGTCGGCCGCCGCGCCATACGAGATCGACGCGACCGTGACATCGGCCGGTGGCGTGTACCCGCTCGACAGCGCACCCGCCGCCCACAACGGACCCGACGCCGACCCGCCCGCCAGCTGCGCGGCCGCCGCCCCGTCCCGCGTCGCGAGGGCGTTGAAGTAGGCGCTGACGGGCGCGTCCGGGGCGCCGCCCCCGACACCGGGCTGCGACCACAGGTAGCTCCCGGCCGCCACCGCCAGCACCACCACGGCGGCCACGCCGCCGACGAGGAACTTCCGCCGCACCGCCCACGTCACCGTGGCCTCGACGAGGCGGCCGAACCGGTCCCCCGTCGAGGCCGTCGCCGACGAGCTCGACGAGGACACGTTGCCCGACGGCGTCGTCGCGACCGGGACCAGGGCGCCGACCGCGCCGTCGACGAGGGCGTGCCCGCACTCCCCGCAGAACTGCGCGGCCGGGCGCGTCTTCGTCGAGCACACCGGGCAGTGCTCCGGGATCGGCCCGCCCGCCGCCGAGCTGCTCGCCGCCCGGTCGTCGACGGCGTCGTCCTGGTCGACGAGATTGTCCCCCTCGCGGGGTGTTTCACTGCTGGTCACGGCCTACCACCGCCCGGGGAGGGTGTGTACCCGGCCAGCGCCGCGAACGGACTGACGAGACCGGCGGGCCGGGTCTCGACCAGCAGATGCCGATCGGACCGGTGCCACAGCCACGCGTGCCCCTCGCGGGTGCCGCGCAGTTCGTCGATCGGCAGGATCGGCCGCCACTCGTGACCGGTGGTGTGCGACCGCCCTGCGGTGCCCAGACGGTCGATGGCGCCGCCGCCCGGACGCGGGGTCAGCTCGTTGCCGACGTCGACGCCGCCCGTGGAGGTGCCGACCGTGACGACCCGCCGTTCCCCCGCCCACGTCGAGATCATCCGCAGGTCGGCGTCGTTGGTGATGCCGCCGTAGGTGATCTTCACCGTTGAGGCGGCGAGGATCGCCGCTGCGGTGTCGGTGCCGTAGCGGGCCCGGATGTGGTCGAGGGACTGCGCTGCCCACACCGTCACCACCCCCGACCCCGCACCCGCCGACAGCAGACCCGGCAGCGACGGCAACGGCGCGATGTTGGCGATCTCGTCGCCGATCAGCCCCAGTCGCGGAACCAGCACCCCGCCGGGCATCGCCGCCGCGCGTTCGAAGGCCCGCTCGGTGATCGCCGAGACCAGCCCGACGATCATCGGCCGCAGCGCCGCCTGGAAATGGATCGGCCCCAGCACATACAGCGTGCTGCGGGAGTCGAGGAAGTGGTCGACGTCGAAGGCCGTGTCCCGCGTCGAGACCAGCACCTTGTCGTCGGCCGCGGCGTCGAGGACGTTCTCCGCCACGCTGACGAAGGACCCGCGTTCGCGTTCGCCCTTGTAGCGCATCCCGTCCAGTGCCGCCGCCCACCGCGCCGCCGCCGGCGGGCCGCTCCGCAAGCCCCGCAGGACCGCCACCGGCTCATCGAAGCTTCCCGCCGCGAGCCAGTCCAGCACCGTCTCCAAGGGCCGGTCGGTGCACGCCGCGGCGAGGAACAGCCCGCGCAGGATCCGCTTCGCGCCGGTCTTGAAGTGGTCGGCGCCCTCCACCCCGACCGCGCCGCCGGCCTCCACCATCTCCCCCACCCGCCGGTAGACCACGCTCGCATTCCGGCACCCGTCCAACGGCGACCAGCGCAGCGACCGCACCCCCGGCTCCGACCCGAACGGGTCGTAGACGTGCACGGTCCCGTCGTGGCGTTCGGCCAGGCGCCGCCGGTGATCCCCCGTCGCGGCGAGGACGTCGCCGCGCGTCGAGGTGATGATCGCCGGACCGTCCCACGTCAAACCCATGGGCACGATCAGTCCCGAGGTCTTGCCGTACCCCGGCGGGCCGATGATTCCCACGCTCTCGCGCGGCCCCGCCCACAACGGACGGTGCCCGTCGGCCGGGTCCATCCCCAGAAACAACCGCTGCCCCGTCGAGACCTCGAACGGCGCCAACGGCGCAAACTCCGGCATCGGCACCGCTACCAGCCCCTCTCCGCCGTCGAAGCGCCCGCCGACGCCGACGTCGAGGCCGCGACGAGGTCGTAGCGGCCGCCCTCGACCTCCAGCGCCTCCAGGCGGTGCTCGGTCGCCGGGTGCGTCGCGCACATCGCCCGATCCCAGCCCGAACGGCTCCCGTCGAACGACGCGCCCATCAACTCCAGCGCCGCATGCAGACCGGGCGCGAAGCCCGCCGCCTTCACATCAGCGTCGGCGCGGGTTTCCATCTGCCGCATCGCCCGGGCATGCACCGGCACCACCACATACCGCACCGTCGTCAACACACCCCACAACAGCATCCGCAACAACCACTGCAACGGCTTGAACCTCGCCTGATCAAGCACCCGCGTAGCGAACTCGAACGCCAGGTAAAGCGGCAGGCTCACGCCTTTGAGGAGAGTCAAGGCGATCGCGTCACCACGCCGCCAATGCGCCAGCTCATGCGCCACGACCCCCTGCACCATCGCCCGGTCCCAGCCCAGATAGTCCAGCAGGCCCCGCGTCACCACGATGTGCCTGGCGTGCGCGAACGCGTTCACCTCACGCGAATCGTCGATCAACAACGACGGCAGGCCCTTGAGGCCCATCGCCCCGGCGACCTCCACCATCATCGGCTCCAGCCACTCCACCTCACGCCGCGCCGGTGTCCGCGCCCCACCCGACCCCTTCGTCAACCGCCACCGCTCGAACGCCACGCTGTAGATCACGTACCCGGCGCCGACGACCAAACCCACGATCACCTGCCCGACAGCCACCTGGATCGGCCACGCCGGATCACCCCGGTAGAGCTGCTCCCACGGCCACCACAACGCCAGCAAGAACATCTGGGTCGCGCCCGACCCCGCACCCAGGACCCCGCCGATGATCGACCCCAGCCACCACGCCACCGTCGGCACCAGCTCACCGACCGGCACCGGCAACGGGAAGATCCACGTGACGAACACGTTCAACCGGTCCAGCCCGGAATCCTGCATCGCCGACCCCGACAGCACCCCGCCGATCCCGCCCACGATCGCGCCGATCCCCGCCAGCAACACCGCGAACGGCACCCCGAACCACGCACACACGATCCCCGTGAACAGACTCAGCCACGACCGCGCGAACCCCGAAAAGATCCACCCCACGCTCGTCGGCCAATCCAGCGGCCGCCCATCGAAACGCCGCCGCCGCATCGTCAACTTCGGCGGAGGCGGCGGAGGACCAGGCGGCAGAGTCGGCCGCGGATACGACGACGCCGGCGGATACCGAGACCCCGACGGCCCCGACGCGGGCGCCGACGAAGCCGTGCCCGAGGCGACGTTCCCATCGGCGTCGAACGCGGCACCGCAGCCCGTGCAGTGCCGATCAGCCACCAGGCGAGGCTGGCCGCAAGCCGTACAGAACCCCACACGGACCTCCCGGCCGATCATGAAAGGTCCTCAAGACTAGCGGCCGGTGTCACCCAGCCGACAGTTCATCCACATCGGATGGTTAGTCCGGAGCGGCCCGGTTCGGGCCGAACGTGCCAGACACCCATCCCCAGTTGCGGCCGCACGCCGAACAGACCCACGACCGTCCATGAACCGGGTCCGGAGTGAATTCTGCCCTCGACTCGCACAGCCAACACACCGTCGGTTTCTCGCTGAACAGAGGCATGTGGACCCCACAGGAGAGGCACGGAGCCTCACCGGTTTTCATACCCATCAGCACTTCCTGCGGGCCTCGCTCAGGATGCGTGCACGAGTCAGCGTCGTTCATAGCCTCAGTGTCCGCCGCCGAAGGTCTCGGCACGGTCGAGCCTTCAAACCCGCCGCCCCTCCCCGGCCGCCGCGTCGAGCTCGGCGCCCGTCGGTCCCGCTGGGGGCTCCACCGCCGGCGCCTTGTGCCCACCCGACCGGCACGACCGCAGTGTGCCCTGCGCGATCGTGACCGCGTGCGGGACGTAGCGGGTGTGCACGTCCCACGTCAGGCCCGGCGCCGACGACGGCCTCCGCGACGTTGACCAGGCCATGTGGAGGTCGAGGAGCACCTGCACCAGATCCGGATGCCGCGGCCAGCACGCGACGAGCTCGGCGCGCAGCCTCGGCCACGTCGGCGCCGCCAGGCCCTCGACCCAGCCCGCCAGCTCCCGCAGCACCCCGCTGGCCACCACCGCCGAGGTGACCTCCGCCCACACCACCGCCGCCGGTGTCGGTGGCGGTGCCGGTGGGCGTGCCTCGACGAGGCCGCGCACCTCCGCCAGCTCACCGCGCAGCTCGATCACCGCCGCGGCGACGGCCTCCAGCGCGTTGACGCCGACAGCGTCCTCGTTGTCGCTCATCCCGACATCCTGTCGTGCCCCCGCTCGCGGCGGGGGTATGAAGAGGCGGCCGCCAGCTTCTCCTGACGACCGCCCAGCACTTCGCAGATCCCATCCTGGCACGCCCACCTCACGGCGGCGATATCACCGCCACCGAGGCGGCCGTGTCGCTACCCCAGGCCTCCGGTGCGGCCGTCAACGCGGCGAACGCCTCGCGCAGCTCGGCGCCCTGGCCGACGCCGCGCTCGTCGATCGCGTCGACGATCTCGGCGGCACGCCACTGGTTGGACGGCACGATCCGCCCCGACGTGATCGCCAGCTGCGCGGCGTGCGCGGCCTCATCGAGGATGTCGGCGGCGACCAGGGCACGCGCCAGGTCGATGTGCGCCGAGGCCGTCCGCCGCGACCAGCCAGCCGGATCGGGTCCGTCACCGAGATGGGTGATCACCTCGCGCGCGGCGCCCTCGGCGGCCGGGTCGCCCGCCCACGCCAGCGTCGTCGCGACGTACGCGCGCGCCTTCGTCGGGTCGTACCGGTAGTGGTGGTCGGGCCGCTCAGGCACACCTGCGGCGTCGGAGAGGGCCTGCACCCGGTCGATGACCGCGCGCGTCTCGCGCTGCTGCCCCAACCGGGCCCGCGCACGGCCTTCCTGCGCGGCAGCCTGGATCAGGGCAGAGGAGCCCGCCGGGGCGATCAGCTGCGCAGCCTGCGACAGGGCCGCCGCCTCCACATACCGGCCCCGGGTGACCAGCCGCCACGCCTCCGTCTCCCGGCACCACGCCACGATCTCCGGATGCCCGGCCTCGCGCGCGAGCGTCGCCGCAGCCTGAAGGCGCGCGGTCGCCGCGGCGTCCTGGGCGAGGTCGATGTGCAGCGTCGCCGCCAACAAGCTCAGCCAGCCCGCGACGACCAGCAGCCGCCGCTGCTCGACGAGGGTGGCGCGCGCGTCGAGGAGCTGCGCCACGTACCCGCTGTAGCTCGACACCCGGTCGAGGAGCTGCCGGGGCGGCGTCGCCGGGTAGGCCACCGCGAGGTCGTCGACGACGCCCTCCAACTGCGCCACCGTCGCCTCCCCGACGTCGGAGGCCGACACCCGCCGCACCAGTTCCAGCGCCGCCAGTTCGTCGTCGACGGCCGAGCGGGGCGCCGGCGCCGGAGCGGCCCGCTTCGCGGCCGCGGCCAGGCGCCCGCCGGTGGCCAGCAGCGCGTCGAGGTCGCGCGCCAGGCCCGGCGACGGTGACTGCCGCCCCGCCAGGACTCGCGACAGGTAGGACGGGTCGTAGTGGATCTGGCGTGCCGCCTCACGCAGCGACATCCCCGCCGCCTCAAGTGCGGCCCGCGCGAGCCCACCGAACGTCGTCTCCATACCGTCCATCGTGCACCCGAATGCCCGTGTGGACTGTGGACGGAGACGCCCGGTCAACACCCGGCCACTCCCCACGGCCGCCCAGGGCGCGTGGACTGATGGCACGTCCGGACCCGGACGGCGCCCACCCCGGCTTCGCCTCCCCCGGCGGCCGACCGGGCGCGATGACGCGTCACGACCCACGGCCCCGCCCGGAGCCCGGAAGCACCGGACGAAGGCCGCGTGACGCACGGGCCCCGGGAGGCCGGGCCGCGACACGGTGCGCGCGGCCCGGCCCCCCGGCGGCCGACGGCAGAAAGGGAGAGCGGCCATGGGCAGGGTCTGGTCACCGATCGGGGAAGCGGCCTTTACCGCAGCCCGCCGCGACAGCCCCGAGTACGAGGCGACGATCGCCGCGTCGGTCGCCGAATCCCGCGCGCGGCCGCTCGTCACCGAACGCCTCAACGCATGGGAGGCGGACCGCCTCGCCGCCGGCGTCGAGCCCACCACCGAGGACCGCCGCTGGGCCCGCCACGACATCGAGGTCGAGATCTCCCGCGAACTGCGCACCGCCTACGACGGCGGCACCGTCGCCGCCGAGATCGCCGTCATCCACGCCGTCGCCGCCGACAGCACCCGGCGCGCGGCCGGATGGCCCCCGGCCCTCGACACCGGCGCGACCCCAGACGCGCTTCCCACCTGGTGGAGCTACGACCCTCGCCCCTACCTGCCCGCGCGGGCCCTGACCGCCGGGCGCCGCAGGCGGGTGCTAACCGCCGGTCGTCGCGGAGAGGATGTCGGCGACGGTGGCGGCCAGGCGCCGTTCGTCCTCGGCGAGGGGACCGGTAGCCGCGCGCGCCAGTAGGTGCCCGGCGATGGCGAGAGTGACCGGACTCGGCGCGGCCGCCGCGTCGACGAGCCGGTCGGCGACCAGCCCCGAGGCCTCACCGGTCAGCCGTTCGACGATCGGCGCGGTCGCCGTGGGGATGAGAGCGGCCAGGCCCTCGCCCGAGGCGGGCGCGCGCGGTGCGGGAGCAGTGATTGACACCGTCGGACCGTACGCAGCCCGCCGCCGCGTCGAGCTTGCGACACGCCCGCCGGACCCCCGCCGTTGCTGCCGTCCCCGCCCGCGACCCTCCGGGCCGCGACACCCCGGTGCCTCGCCGTCGGCGGCCTTTCCTCGAGCGCCGGGCCGCTGGGCGGCCCTCTGCTCGAGACCGGCCGACCTCTCACCAAGCCCTCGCATCACACCGATCCCCCCGATCGACTTCGTCGATTCACCCTCACGAATCGAAGCCGAATCCATTGACAAGAGTCCATGCCGTCCCCCAAGATCAAAGGCATAGTACGCAGGTATCTCCGATACGGCTCCGCCTAAAGAGCCTCAGTAGGCGCCTGCGGGCCCGGGACGGTTTTGTCGCCAAAGTGGCGACAAGCCCTTGGCGACCAGGCGTGAGGAGGTGGACCGGATGGCGTGGCTGACGACCATCGGCCCCTCCGCCGAGCAGGTCGAATACCGCCTCGCCGACGGTGCCGGTTGCGGCCAGGCGCGCGTCGGGAAAGACCTCGCGGTGGATTACCGGACCGAGCACGAGCACGACCTCACGTGGATCGGGAAGGGCCTGGCCGCCGTCGGGATCGAGGCCGGCACCGCCCTCGATGAGGACGGCAAGGACGCCGCCAGAGCGCTCATGTCGGGGGTGGATCCGTCCACCGGGGACGTCCTCGTCGAACCGAAAATGGCGAGGGACCCGCGCGGGAAACTTGCCGCCGCCCCGGTCGTCGACGCCGTCCGCGAGGCCGCGGAGGCCGCCGAGCAGACCGTTGATGAGCACCTGGCGCAGGTCTCCCCGAAGACCCAGGAGCGCTTCGCGCGGTTGGTGCGCGGTGTTGACCGCGACGCCGACGCGCACCGCGCCGGCGTCGACGAACTGCGCCGCGTCGCGACCGCCGCAGGCGTCGACATCACCGAGTTGTACGACGGCCAGGCCCTCGCCGAGGCCGACAAGTACGCCGACTTCCGGGTCCGGATCGGCAACCGCGGCTACGACCTGACCTTGGACATCCCGAAGTCCCTGTCGGTCCTCTACGGACTGGCCGACGCCGAGACCGCCGACGGGTTGCGCGAGACCTACATGGACGCCGTGCGCGACACCGCCGCGGCGATGGAGTCCTGGACGGCCTACGGGATGCGCGGCCACCACGGCGACGGGCAGACCGCCGGCCGCGCCGACGGTGAGGGCTTCCTCGGATGGGTGACCCTGCACGACACCGCCCGCCCCGTCGACGGCGCCGTCCCGGACCCGCACCTCCACGCCCACCTGAACTTCGCCAACCTCGTCCAGTCCCGTGAGGACGGGACCTGGTCGACGCTCGCCAACGGCGGCCGCGACCTCCACCGGCACACCCCGGCGGCCGGGCAGTACCTCCGCGCCCGCCTGCGGCACCTCACCAGCGAGCGGTACGGGATGACGTGGGGCCGAAGCGACGCCACCGGCGCGTGGGAGGTCGACGGCGTCGGCGAGGAACTCCGCGACCACTTCTCCAAGCGCGGGCAGCAGATCAAGCAGCGCCTCGCCGAGCAGGGCATCGACGTCGATGACGCGACCGTTGCCCAGGGCCAGGCCGCGGCGGCCGAGACCCGCGAGGCCAAACGCGACGTGACCGCCCCGAGGCCGGGCGATCTGCGCGGCGAGTGGCAGGACCAGGCCCGCACCGAAGGCGTCGACCCGGCGCGGCTGGTCGCCGAGGCGATGCCCGGCCCCCGCGACCCGGCCGTCGAGGCCGACAGGATCGACGCCGAGGCCGTCGCCGACTACGTCCTCGACCCCGAGGACGGGCTGACTGCGCACACGAAGTTCGTTGAGCACCCGGCGGTCCTGGCGGCCGTCGCCGACGCCGTCGACGGCGGGATCGCCGACATCGCCGAGCTGGAGCGTCTCGCGGCCGACGTCGCCGCCGACGCACGGGTCGCGGCCCTCCCGGCACCCGCCGGTGGGGTCGTCACCCACCCCCAGCGGTACACCACCACCAACATCGTCGACGCCGAGACGATGATCCTCACCGCTGCCCGTGACCGCCTCGCCGGCGACTACGCCCGCGTCGACGCCGATGTGACGGCAGGGGCGATCGACACCTTCGAGCAGGGCGCCGGGTTCACGCTGTCGCCGGAGCAGCGGGCCGTGGTGACGCGCCTGGCGGTGGCCGGGAACGGTGTCGACGCCGTCGTCGGTGTCGCCGGATCGGGCAAGACCACCGTCATGTCGGCGCTGCGTGGCGCGCACGAGGCAGCCGGGCACACCATCCTCGGGACATCCACGGCCGCCGTGGCCGCCCACCACCTGCAAGCCGAGACCGGCATCCACTCCATGTCCGTGGCGAAACTCCTGACCCGCCGGGACGGGCTGGCCGGTGTTGACGTCCTCGTCGTCGACGAGGCCGCCATGGTCGACGACCGCGACCTCGCGCAGCTCCTCGACGAGGCCGGACAGTCCGGCACCCAGGTCATCGGCGTCGGCGACCCCCAGCAGCTCAAGAGCCCCGGCGTCGGCAGCGCTTTCCGCGACGTCCACACCCTCGTCGGTGGCCTGGCGCTGCTGGAGAACCGCCGCCAGCGCGACGCCGCCCACCGCGCAGCCCTATCGACGTGGCGCACCGGGCAGCGCCGCGCCGCCCTCGACGGCCTCGCCGAGGCCGGTGCCATCCGCGCCGGAGACACCCTCGACGACGTCCGCGCCGGGATGCTCGACCACTGGGCCGACAAGCGCACCCAGTGGTCGGATCCGCATGACCAGATCCACGGGCACCTCATGCTCGCCGGCACCAACCGCGACGTCGACGAACTCAACGCCCTCGCCCAAGACCACCGCATCACCGAAGGCGAACTCGACCCCGCGAGGTCGTACACGTACGTCCAGGCCGGGGGCGGGCGCCTCACCCTCCACCCCGGCGACCACGTCATGCTCCGCACCAACGAATACGCCCAGGCCGGCGGCGACGGCGGCGTTGACCTCCTCAACGGGCGCCGCGGCGTCGTCACCGGCCTCGACGCCCGCACCGGCGACGCCGTCGTCACCTGGCGCGAGCAGGGCCCCGACGGGCCCGAACTCGTCGACGCCGACGCGTCGGCCGACTACATCCGCGCCGGAGGCCTCTCCCTCGCCTACGCACTCACCGTCCACAAAGCCCAAGGCCAGACCGCCGAGTCGGTGACCGCGAGCCTGACCGGTCTCGACCCGAACGCCGCCTACCCCGCCCTCACCAGACATCGCGGCGAACTCCAGGCATGGCTGACGCGCGACGTCGTCGAAGACGAGGCCACCCGCCTGCGGCTCGGTGACCCCGCCACACCCGAGGAGGCCCTGCGCCGCGCCCTCGACGCCTACACGACGTTCTTGGAACGCCCCGAGCGCGAGGAAATGGCCCTCGCCGAACTCGGTGACCCCGACGAGCTCCTCCCCCACCACCGCCCCACCACCGACGCAGCGGCCGAAGTGGTGGCCGAGGCTGACACGGAGCCGCCGCGCCCGCCCGACGCCGACCGCCACCAAGACCAGGCCCGGCCCGTCCTCGACGAGACCGCCCACGACGACGATGCGGTCGTCGCGCCCGCCGACGACGAGGCCGTGGTCGAGCCGGTCGGGACCGCCGACTGGTGGACCCGACCGCACGGCGCGCTCACCTCCGCCGAACTCGACCGCGCCGTCGCGGCCGCCGACGCGACGAGCGCGCACCTCCACGCCCAGGCCGACGCCGCTGCGGCCAACAACCGTGCCCTCGCTGAGCACCGCGGCGTCATGGCCGAAGCCAGGGACAACGAGATCGCGCGCCGCGAAGCCGCCATCGCCATGGCCAGAGCCGGGCACGGCGAGGCCGTCGCCGCCGTCCATGCGCAGCGTGACCACCTCGCCGCCGCCGCAGTTGCGCACCGCCAGGCCGTCGCCGAGGCCGCCGCAGCCGAGCAGATGCTGCCCGCCCTCGACACCGCCCGCACCACCCTCGCCGAGACACAGGCCCGTGCCCAGCGGCCCCGGCTCGTCCTGGCCGCCCAAGGCACCAACAGGGCCGAACAAGAGGCCCTCGCAGCCGAGCAGGCCGCCGTCCTGCGCGGACTGCACGAACAGCAGCAGGCCCACACCGAGACCGCCGCCGGCTACCGCGCCCGCGCCCGCGACGAAGTCGCCGCCGCAGGAATCCCCCACACCGACCGGACAGGCCGGTCGGCCGAGGAACTCCTCACCGCCCACGACGCCCGCCGTGACGAACTCCTCGCCGCCGCCCGCACCGCAGACATCGACGCCGCCGCCCAGCCATCAGCGCAGTGGCTTGCCATCCAGCAACGGCCCTTGCGGCTTCCCCACCGCGACGTTCGCGACGCCCCGACGCCCGAGCAGGTGTCGGCCGTCGATGCTCACACCGAAGCCCTCCACGCCGAGAAGGACCAGCGCGCTGGGCAGCGGCCCATCGAGCAGCTGCGCGACGACGCCGACCGCAAGACCGCCCGCAAACAAGCCCGCCGCGACCGCGACGCCGTCGACAACGACCCGCGCCTCGCCGCCGCCGCCCGCGCCGAGCACGAGGCCGAGCAACGCCGCCAAGCCGAACACGACGCCGCCGAACAAGCCCGCCGTGACGAAGCCGACCGCGCCGCCGACGAGGCCTACCGGCGCCGCGCTCTTGACGAGGCCAGCCGCGACAGCGGACCCGACCTCAGCCGATAGGACAGGCCGTCGGTGTGACCGCGTGGCGAAACGGGTTCACCGGTCCGCGGCGGCGTTCAATGACCCCATGCCGCTCGCCGAGCCCCTCTACGCCAACGCGACCTTCTGGACCGCCATGGGAATCCCGGTCGCCCTCTTAATCGGCGCCCTCGGCGCCTGGGTCACCTGGAGAGTCGCCTACGCCCGCCGCCGCATCCACTACTGGACGCCCCTCTCCGTGCGGCTGCTCAGGGCTCCCGACACCCTCAGCAGCACCCTGGAACTACGCCGCAACGGCGCCCTGCTGACCAACCCCCGCGTCGTCGAAGTCGCCCTCGCCGTCCGCGGCCACCACGACATCGCCAACGACGACTTCAACAACGGCGACCCGCTCATCCTCGACCTGGGCACCAACATCCTCGACATCCTCGACACCGACTCCGAGAACGGCGCCGCCCCGCCCATCACCGTCGACAGCACCACCCTCAAGATCGGGCCCGGCCTGATCAGCCGCCGCCAAGCCATCACCATCACCGTCCTCACCGACGGCGACAAAGACCCCCACCTGACCTGCCGCAACAACCTCATCAACATCGACCCCGTCAACAGAGACCCAACCGAGGCGACCACGAAAGGACGGGTCTGGAAAGGGGTGCTCCTCAACGTGGGGGCTCTGGCGATGGCAGGGATCGTCAGTGTGGTCTTGGGGACCCCTTCGGACCCCGCCCCTTCGGCATTGCAGGTAGTGATGCTTGCTGGAGGGCTGGTTGCAGGCACGGCCATAGTGGTGGTCGCCATGACCTGGGGAGAACGACCACGGCGGTAGAGCCCTGCCCCGGCCGCGGACGGAGCCGGTGGCGTCCCCGGTCCGCTGAACGGGGGTAGGCGTGTGAGTATGCGCGGCAGTACGCTTACTGGTATGACGAGAGTGACTGTGACCCTGCCCGACGAGCTCGCCGAACGTGTCCGCGCCGACGCCGACAACCTCTCCGCGTGGGTCGCCGACGCGATCCGGGTGAAGCTCCAGCACATCGACGCCGCCTCCGTCGCCGCCTACGAGGCCCACCGCCGCGAGATCGACGCCGACGGCGAGGACGCGTGGGAGGCCGAGAGGTTCGGGCAGGCCGCCGCGTGACGGTGATGCGGGGAGGCGTCTACCGGCACACCAAGTTCGGCCGGCACTTTCTGGTGGTCTCCACCGCCGCCCTCAACACCAACGGCGCTGCCATCGTCGTCGAAGTCGACGACGAGGCGCCCTCCGACGTGCGCGGCATGTTCGTGGTCCGCTTCGGCGCCGACGACCCACTCCCCGGCGCGGTCGTGCTGTGCTGGCGGCTGAACTGGATGGCCGCCGAACGTCTCGGCGACCACCGCGGCGACGTCGACGAGGCCACGATGGAGGCCGTCGAGATGGCCGTCCGCTCCACCATGGACCTGTAGCCCGCTGAGTATGACGAAAGCCTTCCGCACCCTGCGGAAGGCCTTCGTCATGTCTGGGGTCAGCGCATGTCGGCGATGGTGCCGCTGAGCTTGTCGAGGGCTGATGCGAGTTCGGCGTTGTCGGCGGTGTCAGCGCGCAGCTGGTTGGCGATGGCGACCAGAGCGAAGGGCACGGCGTACTCCGCCGTGAGGTCGGGGTCGGTGGGGTCGGGCAGCAGTTGTTCGGCGGCGGCGAGGTACATCGCGGCCTTCTTGGCCGGGTCGACGATCGTTCGGGTGGGCCACTTGGCGGAGCCGGTCATCAGTGAGTCTTTCCGGGGTTGTACACGGACCAACAGGAATCCCGGCCCCTGCCGCCGGTTGTCCGAGTGGTCCGTGTGATCGGGTGTCTGGCCTGGTGGTGATCTGAACAGCGGGGTACACGGTGGGCTCGCGTACACAGAGGCGCCTCTGTGTACGCGAGCCCTCAGGATGCTCAACGGCCCCACCGGGGCGGGCCGGCGGGCCTTCGGTGGTCGGTCTACTGGTCCTTCGAGCGCATGGAGCGCGGGTCGTCGAGCAGTTCGCGGGTGCCGCCGGAGGAGGTGGTCCGGACGCCGCAGGGGCATCCGTACGGGTTCCGCGGGCCCCGGGGAAGGCCTGTAAGCGCCCCGGGGCCTCTACGTTCAGTGGTGGGCGGAGACCTCGGCGCGCAGGTCGTTGAGGGTTTTGGCGAAGGCGCTTGTCTCGTAGTCGTCTGCTTTGGTGGACGGTTCTGCGGCGATGGCCTCGGTCTCGGACGCCTGGAGGCCCGCTTCGACGGCGTCGAGCTTGGTGCCGTGCTTCCCGAGCAGCATCAGTCCGAGGGTGAAGGCCTTGCGGCGGCCGCGGTGGTGGGCCTTGTCGTTGGGATCGGTGTAGTCGCTGACGGCCTGGTGGGCGTTCTGGAGGCCGGTTTCCCAGTGGGAGTAGAGGTCGTGGATGGTCATCCGGGGGTCCTTTCGGGTGGTCGAGCGGGGCAGCTCGCGTTGGTGAGCGTCGTCGAGGGTCTAGCCGCCGATCTTGGTGCGGCCGCGTTTGTTGCCTTCGCGGTATTCGATGGCGATGGCGGCCAGGCCGGCGGCGATGGCGGCGAGGGCGCGAGTGGTGGGTGAGTCGCTGCGGTCGAGGTCTTTGACGGTGCGCTCGACGTGGTTGGTGAGGTCGCGGGAGTCCATGTGGTGGCCTTGTCGTCTGGGTTGGTGGAGTCGATCGGCGGCGGCCAGGCAACACCGTCCGGCCGCGGTGGTGGTGGGTCAGTTCGCGCGGTGCCAGTCACGCGCGGCCCGCTCTGCGGCGTCGGCGGGGTAGATGGCGACGGCGCCGTCGTCGCCGATGACGCCGGCGCTTTTGAGGGCGTTCATCAGCTCTTCGGCGTGCGCCTGGGAGATCTTGAAGGCCTTGACGAAGCAGTCGGCGCAGGGTGGCCAGTTGACGGCGATGGCCTCGTGCGCGGCTTCGGCGAGTTGGTTTTCGGTGAACGGCTCGGTGCTGGTGGTCATGGGTCTCCTGTCGGGTCGGATCCAAGCGATGGGCGGATGCGGTGGCGGTGCTGGTTTGGGTCAGCGGGTGGCTTTCTCCAGGGCGTCGGCGAGGCGGCCGAACTCCTTGCTCCAGGACTTCTTGTTGATGCGGTCCTCGATGTCGTCGAAGGGGGTGATCTCGGGCGGGTCGATGTAGGGGGCGGTGCGCAGCCGCTTGACGGCTGCGGGGATGTCACCGGGTTTGCGGATGTCACGCAGGATCGCCGCGGCGGTCTGGTGGATGTCGCGGTCGGCGGCGTAGATGGTGGGCATGGTCTTGGCGTCGAGGGCGGCGCCGTCGGCGCGTTCGAGCCAGTTGCGGCGCAGCTCGTCGATCTTGTTCAGTGCGGACATGTCGGGTTCCTCTTTCCGAGCGGTGGGTTACTTGGCGGGGGTGACGGTGAGGCGGCCTGCGGCGAGGTCGCCGGCGGTGATGTAGGGGGCGGCGGGGTGGTTGGTGCTGATGCCGCAGTCGCCGATGGCGCCGTGGCCGTCGGGGTGGTGCCAGCCCTTCGTGACGGCGGCGGCCGCGGTGCCGCCCTCGGCGTCGGCGAGGAGGACGCGGTCGCCGACGCCGAGGGCGTAGAGGAGGACGTGGGCTTCGTGGATGGTCACGGTGGGCGGGGTCCTTTCTGGCGGTCAGGCGGCGCGCAGGGCGGGGCGCAGGGTGTAGCGGCCGAAGTCGGGGTTGGCGATGAGGTCCTTGTCGACGAGGGTGGCGAGCTGTTTGCGGACGTAGGTCTCGCTGAACGTCGTGGCTTGCTGGATCTGGCTGGGTTTGGTGGCGCCGTCGGCGATGGCGTCGTAGACGGCGCGTGCGGCCCCGGACAGGTCGTCGAGGGACGGGCGGACATCGGCGAGGGTGGTGGATGCGGCCATGGCGTCGGTGAGGCGGACGCTCGGCTTGAAGTTGAACCCGCCGCTGCTGTTGGTGGTGGCCGTCGAGGCGTGGGTGTTGGGGCCGGCGGTGTTGACCGGGACCGACAGGTTGGTTGGGACGATGCCCTGTTGCAGGAGGGCGATGGTCTGTGCCCAGCCGGAGACGTCGGTGGCGACCTGTTCGTGGCGCTTGAGGTAGACCTCACCGGCGACGGTCGCGGCGACGGTGTCGAACGCGACCTGCTCGTAGCGGTCGATCCAGGTCAGGACGTTTTCGAGGAAGGCGCCGCGGAACGGGGCCAGTGACCCGCCGCCGGTGACGTCGACGAGGTAGCCGTAGCCGGGCAGGTTCGCCGGCAACAAGACAGGGTTCAGTTCGAGACCGGGGAAGAAGTTCTTCTCGGCCTTGGAGGCGGTGCGCAGGCAGACGGCGTTGCCTTCCATGAGCCGGTCGCGCAGCACCGTGCTGTTGCCGAAGGTCTTGGCGCCGGCGTACTGCGAGGCGGCCAGGATCGCCACCCCGACCTTGCGGCCGATGCGGGAGATGTCTTCCGCCAGGGCTTTGCAGAACGGGTCCTTCTCGAAGATCTCGTGGCACTCGTCGACGACGACGAGGATCCCGGGCCGTTCCGGTGAGGGCGAGAACCCGCGGTGGCCGTTGACGGCGTTCTCGCGGGACCGCCAGGTGACGATCTGGTGGAGGGCGACCAGCGCGGCCAGGGCGTTGTCCCTGGTGACCGGCCAGTGCGCGCCGCGCAGCATCTCGGGTGAGGAGTTGCCGTCCTGGCCGTCGATGTAGACGATCGCGGTGTCGCCGCGGCTCATCGCCGACACCATGATCAGGTTGATGAGTTCGGATTTGCCCGACCCGGTCCCGCCGATGATGACCCCGCCCCACATCGAGTTGGGCGAGTAGAGCCGCCAGGTCGCCAGGCCCGACCCGTCGCCCCAGGGCCCGAGCCCGATCAGTCCGGGTGCGGTGACGTAGGGGCCGGCGAAGGCGGTGGCGGTCTTCAGCGGCGAGGCGGGCATGATGGCCAGCTTCACCATGGAGTCGTCGCCGGGGATCGTCTCGACGACCAGGTCGGCGAAGGAGCAGCGCAGCCCGGAGGCGATCTTCGGGAGGGCGTTGATGAGGTCGGAGACGGTCTGGCGGCCGGCGACCAGCTGCACGGTGTACTTCTCACCGCCGGGGGCGTCTTCGCGGTCGACGAGCTCAGCGCCGGACAGGACCCCGCTGCCCGAGCCGATGCGCTCGTTCCAGCGCTGCACGACCACGGGCACGACGGCCGCGGTGCGCTTCTCGGCGACGGTCTCGGGCACGATCGGTGGCCGGTTGGGGATGCGGCGGTCGCGCCAGTGCCGCAGGCCCAGGCTCCACCCGCCGACCAGGAGCGCGGCGGTGGTTTCCCAGGTGACGCCGGTGATCGCGGTCATCGCCAGCCACCCGATGGCGCCGAGCACCCAGGTGGCCGACCAGCCGGTCCCGGCGGCGCGCATCGAGACGCGAACCCGCTGGATGCACACCGACACCACGGCCACCACGACCGCGACGGCGATCGTGGCCATCGCCACGGTCGCGGCGTCCCCGGTGGCGGTCTCGGCGACCTCGGCGGCCCCGGCGGCGACCAGGAGCGCGGTGACGACGACGTGCGGCGCGGCGCGCCGAAACTGCGCACGACCGGGAGAACAACGCGTCCCCTCCAGATCCTCATCGTCCATCGGGGGCGGGGGCGGGGGCGGGGGCGGGATGGGTTGCTTGACGGTGGGGACGGCCTCGGTGATGTCCGGGGCCGGGATCGTGGTGGTCACCGGAAGCGTCCTTTCTGGGGAGGGGACTCAAAGCGGGGTGCCGGGGCGGGTGAGCCACCCGCCCCGGCACCGAAGGGGCTAGTTGGAGAGGTAGTCGTTGTCGCCCTGGGTGTTGCCCGTGCCGCGAGCGACGTCGGCGACCTGCTGGTGAGCCTGGGCGACCTTGAGGAATTCGCCGTAGGCGGCCTCCAGCAGGTGGTAGGCCTCCTCGATCGGCGTCACCAGGGCGACGGCCTCTTCTTTGACTCCGGCCGCGCGCAGCGAGGCCCGTCCGTTGTCCATGTCGGCGGCCATTGCGGAGGCGTCTCGCATGCCGGCTTCGGCCCAGAAGGCGGCCTTGTCGGCGCCGTTGAGTTCGGAGTCGACCTTGACGGTGGACTGCGCGATGGGGTTGGTCATGGTGGTTCCTTCCGTGTTCGGTGTGTTCGGTGCGGTCTCCGGCACGGTGATGTCCGGCCGGATCGGGTGGACGTTCGAGCCCGGGCCCGCATCGGGCTCGGCGGTGGATCCGGGCAGCGGCGCGGTCTTGGCGCCGTGGTGTTCGATCAGCCATTGAAGGGCCCGGTAGGCCTCGCTGGGTTTCAGGTCGAGTTCGCTGGTGATCTCGGCACCCGTGAAGGTCTTTTCGGGTTGTGCCTGGAGCAGGTCGTAGATCCGCTTGGCGTCCTCGGCGATGTCGCCAGGCGCAGACGGCAGCGGGGCCGGGACCGTTTTCCGGGCGACGGTCCCGCGATCGACGAGCCAGTCGAGGGCCCGGCTCGTAGCGGCAGGCGACAGGTCGAGTTCGGCGGCGATCTCGTCGTCGGACATGGCGACGTTCGGGTCGTCTTTGAGGAGGTCGTGGATCCGCTGAACGTCGCCCGCGATCTCTTCGGGGGCCTGCGACAGCAGCGGACCCGGGTACGGCTCGGACCGAACGAACGCCGGTACCGGCTCGCCGCCGTCGCCGACGGTGAACCTGTCACCGAAGTCGTCGAAGAGATACGGCCCGGGCGCAAAACCGGTCGGCGGCTGGGAACGGCCCGGTGGCGGCCCCGAGTTGGTCTCGGGCGCGGCGGGAGGCCGGCCCGGGCCCGGGGTCTGGTCGCCGTAACCGCCGTCGACGACGCGCTCCAGCCAGGAGTCGTCCCGGCCGGGACGACGCGGCGGAGGCCGCAGATCGTCGACGGCGGGCACCCCGGGCGGCCAGTAGCGTTCCTCGACCTCGATGACATCGACGTCGTCGAATCGGTCGTCGGTGGCGCGGGGCCGGGTGCCGTGCTTCTTGGCGTACTCGGCGTCGCGGCGGGCCCACGCGGTTTCCCAGCGGGTTGCGAGGTGCCGGCGGATTCCCGGGGGGCGCTCGGCCCACCGGGCCTGAGGCTCGGCGGCGGCTTTCGCCTGACGGCGGGCCGCGGCACCCTCCCACGCATCGGCCCACAGCCCGGCGAAGTACCCGGCCGCGCCGGTTGCCGGGACCCGGCCGCCGTTGGCGACCGCGGCCTCCATCTGCGCCGCGCGCAGCCTCGCCCGAGGCGAGGGCTTCCCACGCACGGCGTAGGCGACGTCGCTCACTGCGTGCTTGATCGCCCAGGTGACGATCAGGACCGCGATGAAGATCTCCATGACGGCCTACCTCGCCTGCATCAGCGCGGGCAGCGCGTCGAGCGCCTCACGCGGGCTGGGCATCCCGAGCGCGATGAGCAGCGGGATGACCAAGACCGGCAGAAGGAGCGCGTACCAGGCGGTCGTGCGGTTGCGGACCCCGTTCTTCCAGTCGAGAAAGATCAGCAGCCCGAGGACGAAGGCGCCCAGGACGGGGATACCGACCCCGAACAGCAGGGACCCGAACGAGCCCCCGGCGTTGGTGGCGATGGCCCCCACCCGGTTGAGGAGGTCACCGAGGAGCCCACCGGACAGGCCCAGGCCCGCGATGGCGAAGGCGATGACGGTGAAGTAGCCCCAGACCTTCTTCTTCCAGCAGATGAGCCCGAGAACGAAGGCGATTCCGGCGATGGCCGTGGCACTGAGGATGGCGTTCATGACTGAGGTGTCCTTTCGGAGAGGTCGAGTGGGTTAGGGCAGCCACGACGGCCACGGCAGCCACAGGCCGACGGTGGTGTGGGCGAGGACGGTGTAGAGGACGGCCAGGGCCGCCACGCGGGACGGGCGCTGGACGATCCACGCCCCGTAGTAGGCGACGGCCGAGAGCGGCATCGCCACGACGCGGTTCCACCACACCCCGGCGAGACGGGCGATGCCGTACTTCGCGGCGTAGGGCTGTTCGTGGGCGTAGTGCGACAGGTCGGCCAGCGACGCCGGCGGCTCGGTCCACACCAGCGGCGGACGCAGGTTCGCGCGCAGCCACGCCGCCACCGGCGCCCACGTCGCGCGAGCCGAGTCCCAGAACCCCGCCTCGTCGTCACCGTCAGTGAGTGCGGACCTGGGGGCGCCGAGGTGTGCGGAGTGCGGAGTTTCGGCACCATCGGTGAGTGTTTCCGCAGGAAAAACCTCGTCGGTGGGGTCTTCGGCGGAGTGCGGAGTGCGGAGTGCGGAGTTACGGCGTGTGATCGTTTCGGGGGTCATGTGGGGCTCCTTGTGAGGCTTGCGCGTGTCGGGAGGGGCGCCCCGGCCGCCGGGTGGTCCGGCGGCCGGGGCCGGTCGTCAGGCCTTCACCAGGTCGGTCATCGCCTGGTCGACCGCGGCGGTCCACCGCTTCGCCGTCGACTCGCTGATGTCGTACTTCTTGGCGACATCGGTCGGACTGGGCCGCTTCCCGTGCCTGTTGATCTGGTTGGCGATCCAGCGGGCGGCGGTGTCGTTCGAGACACCCTCGACCGATTGCGGTACAGGCCGCACCGAGCCCTCCCCGGTTTCCACCGTGGGCTCACCGTGAGCCTTTTCAGGGCTCACCCGAGGGCTCACCGCCGAGCCCTTCGAGAGCTCACTCGCGGGCTCACGACGGGCTCGCGCAGGGCTCACCCGAGGGCTCACACTGGGCTCACCCGAGGGCTCACCGCCAGGCTCACCCGCGAGCTCATTCCGGGCTCGTTTCGGGCTCACCAGACGGCTCAGGAGTGAGCCCTTCGAGGGCTCGCCACTGGGCTCACGTGCGAGCTCACCGGCGAGCTCACGGGCCCGGCGTTCACGCTGGTCAGCGATGCGCTGCTTGATCGCGGCAGCGGCAGCGTCGTGCTCGTCGTCGGTGGCGGTGAGCCGGGCGATGAGCTTGGCCGGGTCCATCCCGTCGATCTCCTGGCGAGCGAGATTTTCGTCGCCGAGTTCGCGCGCCTTGTCTTCGAAGACGAGCTTGAGCAGACGTGTGTGGCGTGCGGCGGTTTCGTCGGCCAGCCGCTTATGGCGTGCGGCGGTTTCGTCGGCCGCGGCCTCTTCGGCCAGCTCGCGGCCTGCCTGCTCGATGACCCCGGCGAGGGTGAGTTCACCAGTGGTGTCGAGCCCGGCGATGATCCGCGCCCGCTCCACCACCGGCTTGCCGAACCGGTCGGCGTAGACACCGGGGATCTTCAGGTGGGTCTGCTCGGCGCGCCCGGCGGCGCGCTCCCGCGCCCGGCGCTTGTGCGCGGCGGTGCGCACCCAGGAGGTGAAGCCCAGCGCGCTCATCACCCCGAAGAACGCCGCCGCGACGGCCTCGCCGAGCATGACGTGCCCGACAGCGTTGAAGGCCACCACGCCGATGGCGATGGTCCAGGCGATCCACTCGTCGAGGCCGCCATCCTCCCCGTCGTCTTTGCGGGCGTCGGCGGCGGCCTTGAACCGGATACCGGCCAGCTCCAACGCGATGGAGAACACCCACGCGAACGGGTCGTCGATGCCGACGGCCCGGGTCAGCACCTCGTGCATGCCGTAGAGGGCGCCGGTCAGGCACGTCACGTAGAACGGCCATGACTGCACCCACTGGCCCAGGCGCGCCCGCACCGACCGCACCGCGACGGCCGACCCGTTGATCCCGGCGCCCGCCTCCACCTGCGCACGCAGCCGCGCAGCCTCCGTCTCGGAGACCTCCAGGCGCGCACTCAACTCCGCCTCCAGCCGAGCCCTTCCGGTTTCGGCGGCCTCGGCACGCTCTTGCGCATCGGCCAGCTCCAGCGCGAGGCGGCGGGCTTCGACCGACTCCGGGCACATGCATTCGACCGTCGCCCGGCACGCCAGGCACACCACCGGTCGCACCGGCCGCAGCGTGTTTACCGGCGACGGCGACACCGGCGCCTCCGGCAGCGTCGGGTCCTCATCAGTGATCCGCCGCAACTCGGCGGTGTCGACCATCGGGTCCGGCACATACGTGTCCGCCACGACGTTCCTTCCATTCGTGTTTGCGTTGTTTGTCATGATTCGCTCCCGTCGGGAGCCGGGACGTCGGGGGAGACCTGGCCGTAGACGACGACGGCGACCTGACCAGTGAGGCGTGGAAGGGGAGCCGTCCGTCGCAGGACCACTCCGCCCACGCCATCGCTGAAGGACTGCTCGCAGCCGGTGCCGGCGAGGGTGTGGGACAGGCCGTCGATGGCGGCCAGGCGCTGGCCGCCGTTGCCGAGCGCGTCCAGGACCGCCAGGTCGAGCGTCGCGGCAACCTGCACCGGGGAGAGGTCTCCGATCTCGTCGGCAAGCCGCGCCAGACGCCGAAGATCGGCGGCGAGCTGCTTGCCGTGCGTGATGTACGGCGAGAGCGGCACGCCCTGGCCCGTCACGCCCACGTACTTCGTCATGCCGTCACCCCCGCAGGGTGAGCGGCCAGATAGAGGCTGCCCTTGACATGCTTGACGGTGGAGGCCACCACACAGCGATCGCCGCGCTCGACCATCCATGCCCGCCAGTCGTCCTCCAGCTCGACGGCCGTGGTCCCGGCATCCGCGGCCGCGTCGCGCAGCTGCGCGACGCTGGGGTGCCTGTCCGCGATCAGGCCGTGCACGACAGCCCACTGCCGTCTGCGGATCGCGTCGACCAGCAGGGTCAGATCCCTGGGGGTCGCGTTCTTCTTCGGCCTGCTCACAGCACCCCACCTCCGCCCAGGACGGAGGTCAGGTAGTCCATCTCTGCGGCGTTGACGCCCTGCGCGGCCAGGTGCCGCGCCCACTCGCGAGCCACCGGCGGGTTGAGCCCCGCCCGTGCCACGGCCGTGTCGACCTCGCGAGGGCTCAGCTCGTGCCGCTCCAGCAACTTGTCGACCAGGTCGTAGCACTCGTTCTCGACCAGTGCCTGCATGCAGTGCGCAGCCAGGCGGCCGCACCCACACGGGCAGTACGTCAGTTCCTGAACTTGCGCTCGGTCGCCGGTCGCCATCACCGGTCACCCGCTTTCGCGGCCTGTATCTGCTTGGCGATCTCGGCCTGCTGCCGCTTGAGCTCGTCGAGCCGGCGCTGCGCCTCCTTGGCGTCCCAGTCACCCATCACCGACCACCCCGCTCGGCGATCTGCCGGTCACGAGCCAGGCGATCCACCGCCGCGCGCTGCTGCTCGACCGAGCCGAGCTTGTCCACGCCGCCGCGGGCGAGCAGTTCCCGCTCTCGGCCGGTGACATCGCCGATGGTCGGCTCCGCCGCAGCGGTCGCACGTCCCCAGAACGCCATTAGGCTGCCACCGCCAGCACGACCTCGCGGCCGACGCTTTTGGCGCAGGCCGAACACAGCCGGAACAGCTGTCCGTTGAGGGCCCCGGCGCCCTCGATGACGACACCGGACCGAGTGCGGTGCTCGCAAACCATGCACTTGGCCGGGGCAGTCGAGGCGGGAAGAGCCGGTTCGTCAACCTCGACCGGGGATGCGGCCACCGGTGGAGTAGCTGCCGTGTTGACCTCGACGGCGGACGGCACTTCCCTGTCTGCTGAGGGGGCGCCAGCCGCTGTCGTGGTTGCCGTCGCGTGAACCGGTGTCGGGCGCGCGGGGCGATAGCCACCGCGTTTCGGCATGAGAGTCAGGCCATCGTTGAGGCCGACCCATGCGCAGGCCGTGCGCATCTGCCCGGCCCGCTCGGCGTCGCCGAGCTTCGGATCGGCGGCGAGCATCAACCGGCGCTCCGCCTCCGTCGTGCCGCCCCAGATTCCCTGCTCACCTTGACGCAGCGCGTCGTCCAAGCAGGACTTCAGGCGCGGGCACCCCGCGCACAGGTCCTCGGCGTACCCGGCGTCAACCGACGTCACCGGGTACCACGAGTCAGGGGTGGCATTCGAGCTGCAACACGGAAGTGCCGCGCTCGTCTTGAACGCGCCCGACTGCGGGCGCTCGATTACTGTCGTACTCGGCATCTCGTGTTCCTCCCAAGGTCCTCGGTGATGCCATCTGCCCTGACCGGGGTCCTAGTCCCGGCCAGGGCTTTGCTTTGTCCCGAGTGTGAGCCTTTGATCTATGCTTGTCAAGCATATGCGCGCATATGAGTTATGATCGAGCGCAGCCAGGTTCGCTATGCGCGCAAGAGCCCCGACCGAACCCGTCGGCCGGGGCAATTGCGTCGTTATCTCGATCGTGTGATGATGATGAGAACCTGGGTCGATCAAGGCCCGCGAGACGAAAGGGAGCTCCGATGCACCTGGTGTTCTTGTGGAAAACCGGTGGGAGCCAGACAGGTTCCTGCCCAGCCCTGTACAAGACCGACGGCGGCTACGTCGTCCAGGGCAAGCAGCTCGACGCGGAAACCCGTGCTCAGCTCAAAGACTTCGCCGACGACGAGGATGCGGTTTTCGTTCCGAACGACGTCCTCGACAAGCTTCGGGCTGAGGTGTAGCTGATGGCCGTCGTTGTGCCAGATTCGGAGTTCATGGCCGTGCTCCGGAGCGCCGAGCACTCCCTGTTCCGGCTGGAACTTCAGGCGGCCTACGACGAACCGAACGAAGCTGAGCCCGTAGCCGAGTTTCTGGCGGGCAGGCCGCAGAGCCCCGAAGCCACTCCAGGCTGGGAAATCTGGCGGGAGCAGGTGCAGACGTGGGTACACGCTGGCATCAAGATTGAACGAGTTCGTGTGCACGATGACCCACCCACTCCCTATCAACGATGGGAACGGTGGATCGGTTCGTGGAACGTGGCCGCCGGCGAGGTGATGCGGTACATGACCAGGCAACGAGCACACGACGTCGGGTTGCTTCCTGCTGCCGGAACCGTTGACTGGTGGCTGATCGACAGTAATCGGATCTTGACGCTTCACTTCAACGAAGATCACCAGCGCGTTCGCAATGAGCTTGTGGACGACCTGGCGACCGTGGTGCAGGCAAATGCGTGGCGAGACCTGGCAGTCCATCACGCCGCCCCCGAGACCCTCGTGGGCATCGCCTCCCAAGGAATCACGCAATGAACCCAACACATGAATGGCTCAACCAGCCTGATGGGATCACGGTCCGCCTGCGCGCTCTGCGTAAGCAGGCGGACCTCAGTGGAACGCAACTTGCAGGACGATTGGGCTGGCAACAGTCCAAAGTGTCCCGGTTGGAAAACGGCAAGCAGATGCCGACAGCCGCTGACCTGGAGGCATGGACTCGCGCTTGCGGCCATCAGGAAATCCTTGCCGAACTGTTGACCACCCTGGATGAAGTGCAGGCAACTCACCGAGAGTGGCAGCGTCGTCTTCGTCAGGGTGGCCATGCAGCGATACAGGTTGACTTCGTCAGGCTGGTGCAGGAATCTGCTCGGATCCGCAACTTCGAGATCTCCGTAATTCCAGGGCCGCTGCAAACCCCTGAGTACGCCCGGAAGGTCTTCGTTGAGATGGCGGGCCTGCACGAAGTTGAGGATGACATCGATGCTGCGGTGGCAGCTCGAATGCAACGCCAGGCGTACCTCTACGACCCGCAAAGGCAGTGGGAGTTTCTGCTTGACGAGTCTGTCTTGCGCCGCCCTGTGCACGGCAAGGACGTAACGCGTGCTCAGCTCGACCGTCTCCACACCGTCATCGGACTCGGCAACGTTCGGCTGGGTGTACTACCCCTCGGTCAGCCACTCAAGACCAGTCCTCAGAACTCGTTCTGTTTGTTCGACGACTTGGCCCTTGTCGAGACCTTCATCGGGGAAACCGCGCACGAAGGTGCCGAAGCGGCGAAGTACCACAGGGTCATGGACCGCATGTGGGAGGAAGCCGTTGTGGGTGAAGACGTGCGGCCGCTGATCGCCCGTGCCGTTGAGGATCTGATGTGACCGGCCGATGTGGACCTGGGTGTCCGGTATCACCGCTCCCGAGCGCTATGATGCTCGGCAAACTAGTTGTCCACCCATGATCACCGGAGGTATTTAGCCGACAGAACCCCAGACACGCCGAGAGCCCCAGACCCCATCTCGTTGGCGCGGGAAGGTCTGAAGCTCATTTGGCTCTAGCTGTGTAGTTGTTTCCGGTGGCAACCGGAGGCGGGCTTTTTCGTGCCCAAGAAACGTCCACGTCCCTGAGGAGGCCAGGATAGCAGCCGCTGTCCGGCCGGTCACTACCAAGCAAGGAAAGACGCCTTTGGCGTCCCCTTTGCCTGGCTACCGGCCGTCCCTTTCATCGCTCGCCGCTGGCGAGGAAAACCCGATCAAGGCGCTGCTCACTGCCCAGTTCGGGGAGCCCATCGAGGGTGCCGTGTACAGCTCTGGGCACCCGACGGGGCAGCAGGCGTGGTGTGCTCCGTGCCTGGCGATCAACCGCCAGGTGCCGGGCGTGTCGCGCGGCGAGGACTTCGCCGGAGAGCCCCTGTGCCTGGGTTGCTGGGGTCGTACTGAGGGCCTGCTTCCGTCGCGGACTGCTACGGCCGATGCGCGGGCAGCGCGGCGTGCAGCGAAGCTCGCGATGCGGATGGCGCGGGCTGGACGCCGAGCTCGCGCGGCGGTGGAGCGCAGCCGGCCGCGGTCGCCGATGCGTCGTCGTTCGAAGCGCCGTCGGCGTCGTCGTGGTCGCGGACCGACATACGGGCGCCCGATCCAGACGTACGCGGCAGGGCTGGTGGCCCTGCGCCGTGCGGGCCTTTCTCGCACCGTCCTGCGGACTCGTGAGCCGGTGTGGCTGGACATGGTCATCGACGCGAGTTACGAGTCCGGGCGGGCGTCTCGGCCTGGCCGTGAGGACGCCGCGGCCCGACTCGGACTGTCCGAGGCCACCATCACCCGGACCTGGAAGGAACTGAAGACTCTGGGCCTGGTCGACCGCGGTAACCGGGGTGGGGAGGTCAGCCACCAGCGCTTGATCGCCGACGGCGCGGTGTGCGTGTGCGGGATGCCCAAGGCCACGAAGGTGCGGGTGCGCGCCGAGGCCCGCCTGGAGGGCCGGGAGACGTGCCGGTGGCGTGAGCGTGCGGAGTTCGACCTGGCCGACGCTGAGGCGCTGGAGGCCTTGGGGATCGCGGCCGAGGACATTGAACCGGTCCTGGCCGAGGCCGAGGCGGCGTTCACGGCCTACGCCGACCGACTGGCACCGGACCTGACCGGGCCCGTGCCGGTGGTCGCCCCGCCATCCTCTGTGGACCCGGCGACCGAGGAAACCTCGGCCGACCAGGGCGGAAGCAGAATTGACGCGCCCCCCACACATGCTGATGGGTTTTCCCCGAATCCGTCCACCTTGATCGTTAGTCGTCGGTCTCCGACCGACGTCTCACCTTCGAGGCCCGCAGCTTCGAAACCTCGTCGGCGCCGTCGGGGACGATCGCTTGATCGTGACGCGGTAGGCCTGGCTGAGAGGCTCATCAAGCGCACTGAGCAGGGTGGGCTGCTGCCTTGGCTTCGTGGAGCAAGGGTGCCCATGCTGGCCTCCATGCTGGAGTCGCGAGGCTGGGCCCACGCTGCCCCTGCCGAGGTGGAGCGTGCCGCCTACGACCAGCTCACCCGGGGAGTCCATACGGTTCCTGCCACCGTGTCCCGGCCTGTGGCTTGGTTGGCGCGCTGGCTGCCAGTTTCTCCCAGTGCCGCTGTTGCGACTCCTGCCTCGTTGTCGGACCTGCACTCGACCCCGGCACTGTCAGCGACAATCCAGCCGTCCGAGGTACGTCGGCCTCAATCGGCCAGGCCCTGCGGCGGTGGAGACTGTAGCGGGCCGACGCGGGCCGTCATCTGCTCAACTGAATGCCTCGCTGACTGCTCAGGAGCCCACCGGCCTCATGGCGGGCCCGGGTCCTGCCCGACCTGCGGCTGAGTGTCTAGAAGGAGGCGGCTTCGCCGCCGCAGCAGCAGAGGGGGCGCCGGGCCAGGGGCCGAGGGTGCCGTACGGGTCATAGAAGGTTGCTGTGAGCCTCTGTAGTAACCGGTGACGGCCGTAGGGGACTGAATCCCCAATGGGAATCCAGAGAAGGAACCCACTGATTTGGGTGAGTTCACCTGAGGACCAACCGTGCGGCTCCCCAGCGGGTGGACTCCGCGCTGATAGCGTCCATACCAGCCAAACCTGGCCGTCCAGTACCCACGAAGGGGAAGACATGACGAGCACTTCAGCCGGGCCGCGCGCCGGCCTCATTTCCACCGACCCGCAGGCATCGGTCCTGACCTGGCTTAACCGGGTCAAAGACCCCATCCCGGCCTTCCCGTTCCGCCAGGTCGCATCCAGCGCGGAGTTCAAGGAGACCGTCGATGAGATGCAGCAGGCAGGCATCGTCCGCATCTTCGTTGATACCCCCGGCTCCCTTCGCGACGAAGAGTTGCTGCTGGCGACCCTTGAGCACACGGACGACATCGTCGTTCCCCTGGTGGCCGAAGACCTCGCGTTGGGAGCCACGGCACGCACCATGAAGGAGGTTTTCCTCCCCTCCGGTCTGCCCTACCGCCTGGTTGTCAACGGCATCGATCCCCGCGACGGCACCAACGACCTCGAACAAGCCCGCAAGTGGATCGACAAGCGAGGTTGGCTTCGCGTCAACACCTACGTCCGGCGGTACAAGTTCATCAGCCACATGCCCGGAACCGGGATGCTGATCACCCGCCTGCAACCCAACCGCAACGCCCACAACGCCCGCCAGGACATCTCCGACCTCGCCCTCGAACTCGGCTTCGGTCACCACCACGGACGGCCCCTGGTCACCGCCATCGCGAACCAGAAGGGCGGCGTCGGCAAGACCACCATCGCCGTCCAGCTCGCGGCGAAGATCAACGAGGTTCTCGGCGGTGGCTCGTGAGCGCCAGGAGCAAGGGCCCGGGGATGGCCGACTCCATGGACGACGACGAGCCGACCACGGTCAGCAGCAGCACTCGCCGCGCCGAAGCCCTGATCATCCCGATCACCGCTATCGCTGCCAACCCACTCAACCCGCGCACCCGCTTCGCAGGCATCGAGGAACTAGCCGAGTCCCTGCGCGCCAAAGGCCAACTTCAGGCCATCACCGTGGTTTCCCGCCTCACCTTCGGCACGCTCCACAGAGACCGCCTCGCAGAAATCGGCGATGCCGCCTATGTCGCAGTCCTGGGAGAACGACGTCTGCGCGCAGCCCCGATCGCTGGACTGGAGCACCTCACCGGCCTGGTTCTCGACGCCGAACAAGTGTGCCGGCCTGGCGGACTCCGTGCTGCCGCCCTCGCCGAGAACATCGACCGCGAAGACCTCGATCCCATGGACGAAGCCGAAGCGGTGGCGGTGCTCATCACCGAACTCGGCAGCGCCAAAGCCGCCGGTGCAGCCCTCGGAAAGACCGGGCAGTGGGCCAGCACGCGAAGCGGCCTCCTGCGACTAGTCGAGCCCTTGCAGCAGCTCGTCCGGTCCGGTGAGATGCCCGTACGGGCCGCCAGGGAGATTGCGCCACTGCCGGTCGATGAACAGCTCTCGGTCTGGGAATCCAGGCAGAGTGAAACCGCGGTTTCATCCACGCAATTCACAGACCCAAGATCGGGAAGTGAAACCGCGGTTTCACCACCGCCCCGCCCGGCGCCCTGGGTTCGTGCGGCCGGCAGTATCGTCCGCTCTTTCAAGCGTGCTGAGGACTTCAACACCGCCGCCCGTGACGTGGCCGTCGAACTCGTTGAACACCTCGACCCGGCGGCACTCAAGGCCTTGCGCGGAGCCTTGGACGAACTGGCCGACAGCACCTCCTGAACCCGCTCACCATGTTGACCACGGCCCGACCCCTCTTTCGCGGGGCCGGGCCGTTTCTGCTTGCCGCGCAGGAAGTGGAACCCGCACCGCGGCTGGCTACTCGTTCAGCAGGTCGGCTTTGATCGTGTCGGCGTGAGCAAGGCCGGCGGTGATGATGGCGTCGTAGACCTGGTTCTTCGGGATCTTCCCGAGGCTGCCGTAGTGGATCTCGTCGACGGTTCCTCGTAGCGCGTCGGCGACCTCGCGTGAGAGCAGGTAGGTGCGTCGCACCAGCTCCGGCTGGCCGGTGCCGGGGTCCGGTTCCGCGCTCATGCCGAGACCGTAGCGCATTCATACGCCTCACACGAACCTTACGGATCATACTCGTAATACTTGACAACTTTGGTTGTCGCGAGGATGGTGGGTGTATGGATGCGACTTCAGAACACGCCCCCGTCGTCCTTGACCCCGCGCTCGTCTACGCCGCCGTGCGCGGCACCCTCGACAGCCTCATCGCCGCCACCGGTGATGAAGTCGAGCCGCTGACCGCGCTGCGTGTGGCCACCGCCATGAGCGAAGCCCTCACCCAGGCCACCACCGAGGCCGCACACGCCGCCGCGGCGACCGGTGCTGACTACGCCGCCATCGGCGATGCCGTCGGCCGCTCGCGCCAGGCCGTCCGGAAACGCTGGCCCGACCTGGCCGACATCACCCGCGCAGCTCGCGCCGCCGTGCACGGCGCCCAAGTCACCGGGTACGACCTCGACGACGCCGACGAGCTCCGCGACCTCTACACCGAGGCCATCGAGATCCTCGCCCGCCACCAGATCGACCGGCTGTCCCCGGCCTCGATCAACTCCTACCTGCAACTGGTCGACCTCGACCACATGGCCAATGCGGTCAACAGGCTCTACCCCAGTGCCCTCCTCGTCGGGCCGAGTTCCACCGTCACCGCCGAACAGAAGGCTCTCGTCGCCGAAGCCCGCCGCATCGCGCGCAGTCAGCTTGCCAATGCCGAAGCTGCCGCGTGATGGCTCATCAGGGTGAGACCCACCACGGGAAACTCGGTGAGGACCAGGCCGCCCTGGTCGAGCGTGCCTACCACCAGGCCCTGCACATCCTCGACACCACCGGGAGCAAGTAATGGGAACGATCATCACCAGCCTGGGGGACCTGGGCTACGAGCACGAGGGCTACGTCGGGCACGTTCTCGACGACGGCACGGTCAGCGGCACGTGGTCGAACGAGACGCGGCCGCACATCACCGCACAGCGCCGTGCAGCGTGCTCGTGTGAATGGGTCGGTGAACGCGTGTGGACGACCGACGCCGACACCCCCGATGGGTTCAACTCGGAGAAACTGGACGACGAGATCCTCACCGAGTGGGAAACCCACGTGTACGCCCTCGCGGCCGCCGCCGGCATCACCCCGACCAAGCACGTCGACGTTGACCACCGCGCCGCCGCCGACAAGGCGATCCGCGCGTTTCGCGATGCCGCCGGGACGGCCGTGAACACCGTCGTCAACGCCGGACCGGTGGCCGCGTGGCCGTTCCCTGCCGACGTGGACGACACCATCGCCGCGGCCGCCGAGATCCTGCCCTACCTGCGACACCTCCTGTCCGCCGCACAGAACCGCCTCGAAGGCCTGGCTCAGGGCGACGCGCGGCTGCGCACCACCAAGGACATCCCCGCAGGGATGGTCGCCCTGGGCGCCGCCCGGCACCTCACCGCCGTCATCGAGGGCATCGAGCTACACGAACGGATCCTGAACGACGTCCGCAACCAGACCTCCACCCTCGGCTACACCTGGGTGGACACCGATGACGACGAAGAGGAGTAGACCGTGACCCGCCGCTGGACGGCCCGCCGGACCCTGCACAGCATCGCCGCGACCGTGTGCGTCATGTCGGCCGCGCTGATTGCCGCGGTCGCAGCCTGGTCCACCATCCCCACCTGGGCAGCTCTTCCGGCTCTGGCCACCGGCGTGTTCGCCGCCGAGACCATCAGCCGCACGGCAGGCCGACGATGACCGCCACCGACTTCGCCATCGCGGCCCTCGTCATGGCCCTCGTCGGCCTGGCGTGGCTCGCCGACAGGGCTGTGATCAGGTTCGGGGCCCGCCGTGCGGCCCGCCGCGAGGCCGCGATGACGCCCGCCGAACTCCTCGCGGTCGTTCCCGCGGCTGCCTGCGGTGGCTCCTGCGGTCTCGCTGTGGAGCGGGCAGAGCGCCTGGCGCGCGCAGCCCTTCACGCGGTTATGCGGGGCGAGGCGGGCGAGGCCAAGCGCTTCATCACCGGCACCGAGCTGCAACTGACCGCCGCCATCACCTGGCTGCGCCACCAGGTCCTGACCGGACCGGCCGCGCGACGCACCAACCGTGCGGCGTCCCTGGAACGCCTGGAGGCCAGGCTCGCCGAGGTCACCGGGATGAAGGCCGCCCTCAACCCCCACCGCTAACCCTCGACGGGCGGCCCGGACCCGCCAGCCAGCCGA
>Ga0307515_10001210_pt1 | contig 58975 bp, 55 predicted proteins | sample 17_EM_MG_FD_194513 | JGI IMG/M metagenome (GOLD analysis project Ga0307515, IMG submission 194513) | Populus trichocarpa ectomycorrhiza microbial communities from riparian zone in the Pacific Northwest, United States - 17_EM | ecosystem: Host-associated > Plants > Roots > Unclassified | place... | reverse complement strand
TAACTCAATCGGGCGCCGCTTCAATTCTTTTTTTTTATCTTCCCCCCCCCCCCCCCACCGCCTCAGGAAGAAGCTCGCCAAAGAGCTGAAACAGAGCATGCTAAGTATCAATTTGCTTTTTTTTGTCACATGGTAGGACAAGGCACGTCACTAACACATGAGTATTCTATCATTCAAATCGCCGAGAAACATTGTTGTGCGCTTGCACACACCATATATCCCTGTATCCATTACCTGTAAGTCTCAACCAGTAGGCAAGCTCAACTCTAACCCGGAGACTGTACTTGTAGTATGACCGCTGTCTGAACCATATCGATTTCTGCACAGGATATGTACCAAACCTCGCAAGCGCCGCCGATTGGGGGTGTTTTGGCGGTCCACGCAGCGAGGTATTATGGATACATCATGCGTTGCTTCTACAAATGCCTATATTGGATACTTAGAATGTACTAATACAACATTGTGCTGATATCCCATAGGATCAGTCGTGTAGGAATCAACATTAGATTTTGGGGCTGCAATACTTGTGTAAGGCTGCACGAGGATGAAACGTGTGTAACAATACGAGGACGTATAGTTCTGTTCCTATCGCTAAACCCCACGGGGTATATTTCGAATGTTTGATAGCCTTGCGCAATGCTTTTCCGAACGTATAAAGATTACGTGCTGGCGAAGTCTTTGAATTTCATCCATACAAAGCAACAATGAGCAACATGTTCGGTTTGACAGATGATGCTGGTTCCTCCGACCTGAACTGGACGAAGCAATGCGATTTAGGAGTAGCTCCCTGTGATCCACCTCCAGACAGAGAGAAACCACCCAGGAGACAGGTTCGTGGTCGCTTCCAACGGAAATGAGTTCTTGGCTGATGCCCTCGCAGGGAAGGAAGCGGAACCGACTTGAAAATCGGGAACATGAGGAACTGGAGCAACGCGAGAAGCGACAAAAACGAGAGAAGCACTGACAGAGAGCGATAATGAACCATGAAGTGTGTGACCTCTCACCATGCGCTTACATGTTCTTCAGAGTGACCCATCACAGCTAACGGTCGGACTGTTGATGAGACCATCAGAGGAGTGAGAGAAAGATGATGATGATTGAACCGTCTATCGTACAGAGAGAGAAGAAGGTAGACATATATAAGGAAAGAAATCATCTCAAGCACTAAGAGCGAATCACTAAGAGAAAAGGACTAATCAGGCCGGAGGCTCGCGGGGAGATAGGCACCGTACCAAGCCCGCTAAGTCTAGTGCATACCTTAGTCCCAATGGCCTGTGGGCTAAAGTTAGTTCCCGCCTTAGTTCCGGTAGCCTTCGGGCTAAATCCCTTAGTCAACAACTGTTTGGAAGCGACGTTTGCTGAATGGGGTCGAAAACTACCGCGCTGACGATGATTTAGTATGGGAAATTTGTAAGAAGCTCCCATTATTTCCTGAATATTTTTACATTAGCTAAGACCTTGTGGCAGCATCCCAGTGTTTGGAGCCACCAGACACCATACTCAACAAATCACTGACCCTGGGGGAGGGGGAATACCGTGGCAGTGTTGTTAATGGATGTTAAGGGAGCCTTTCCACATGTGGCAAAGGGGAACTTGATAAAAAGAAGGGAAGAAATGGGGTTTGAAGCCGACCTGGTGCGGTGGGTGGAAAGCGTTATGGAAGATAGAAAGGTGATAATGTCGATGGACGGAAAGGAAGGAGATATGATGGATGTGCAGACGGGGGTTCCACAGGGGTCGCCAGTATCGCCGGTACATGTTGTTTCGTACCTTTCAGGGTTGTTCGGCAAAGTTGAGGATAACGAAAAACAGTGCGGATGCGAGGGTACATCTTTTGTTGATGAGGTGGCATGTGTGGCGGAAGGTGGGGATGTGGGGGAATGTACACAGCGACTGGAGAGATGCGCCACGGAAACGACAATTTGGGCAAAAAAGAATGCCTGTCAGTTCGACATCAACAAAATGGAGGTGATGTTGTTTACTTGACAAAGAAAGAATAAGGAACCAAAGATGAACGCCCAAGTAAGGGTGGGAAATCATGAGGTTTCGTATGATAAAGAAGCGACAAGATGGTTGGGGGTATGGCTGGATGATATGCTTACCCTGAATGACCATACGAAAAAGACCTTAACAAAAGCAAGGACAGTGCAGAATAGGGTGAAATCCTTGATGATGAAGAAAGGATTAAGCTCGGAAGGGTGCAAAAGAATTCAAGTTGCGGTGGTTCAGGCAGTGGCGTTGTATGGGTCTGAATTGTGGTGGCATGGACAAAAGAATAGAGCTCAGGAGGTTCAGGCGTTGCTAAATGAACAAGGCAGAAGGGTAACTGGATGCTTTAGGACAACACCTCACGGAGCGCTAATGAATGACGCGGGTTTACGACCGGCGGTGGCTCTTCTTAATCACCGGGTACGACGGAATAAGTTGAGGCAGATGATGATGCCCGATCCTCAATGTGGAGGGAGAATGTTAGAAATACGGAGGAATGTTTTACAAGGGGTGGTGGGGATTGATGAGTTGATCCCGGAGGATAAACCTTTCGAAAGGAGCAGTTATGAAAGGACGACATTGCCAATGGAAAAAAGACGCCTTAAGAGCAAAGTGATAATTCAGGATGAAGAACAAGCACTGTTTCGGAAAGGATGCGGCGGGTTTTCGACTGCGGTAAAAAAGCGTGGAAGCACGCGCTCCGGGCAATTGCCAAAGATATTCAGCACAGCTATATCCCAAGCGGCGGCGAGGGGACTGCTGTCCTGGTAGTCGCCTAGTCTATCAATTCTCAAAGCAACATCGATATCTACACGCCGGAGACATTGCCGGAGTTCGACGAAGCATTGGAACGGTGGGTAGATATTGGGGATACAGAAATCAGAGATTTTATTGACAAGTGTTAACCGTTCTGAATAAGATATCACCAGCATAGCCCTCGCAACCCTCAGGAGCCCGCAGAATTCCCGGAATTGTTCTGATCCCTACGGAGTACAATGTCCTCCTCAGCAGACTCCGATTCGGAGTTCCAAATCACCCGAACGATACTATCAGATTACATGGACGATGACGACCTGGAGGATTCTATTGACGAAATATCACTGAAGGCGGCGACTGTTGCTGCCACACTCGACGATTATATCCCCAGCATGCAATCCTCTATACAATATACCGTTAGACCTCCAAATATAGTTGTACAACAGTATTTGTGGAACCTGGCATAAGATCAGATATATGTTGGCTTGGAGGCGCAATACTCATCGGAATCATCGTTGCCCGTTTTCTGCTTGGTATGCGCCGAAGCGAATCCCCATTAACTTTGCTCTCTAACGAAACTTAGAAATATCCATAGCAGGCTTGACACCTCTATTTCTGCTGCAACTTGTTCCTTTCGACAAGCCATCCTCAGGCTTTTTGGTGGATACGCTACAATCATATGCATCCACGTATATCATCGTGGGTGTAGGTTCATCTTTCAGCTTCCTGGAAGGAAATGCATTCTCCTAGAGATCATTAATAACGTGCGGAATGGTATCGTTAGATCTGTCAAGGAGGTTAAGGTAACGCTTTTGCGAGATCATAAGTTGCACATCTTCCCGATGCAGTATCTCCTAGGCCCATACTAAGGTCGTAGGTCGATGCGATCGAAAGGGTATCCAATTTCTACGCTATTTGCGTATCGCATTTGCATAAGCTCGGAATTCTGCCCAGTGGTCGCGAATTGGAGCTAGACAATAGTCTCACCCCAACTGACACTGATAATTACGTACGCCAGTGGTATGCATATGGAGACGGCGGAGATCTCGGGGGAGAATTTGGGACGATCGAACTACCTGAAGCCCCACCCCACCCAATGGCAACGGAGCGATTCACACACCTGGGGACTGTAAACAGCACTCCTACAGACTCCTTCTCCGAAGCCTCACCTACAGTCTCCCCAAACACTGCAGCAACAGAAACTCTGTCGGCACAAGGTTTTTCCAGTCAACGCAGACACCTCTGCAGCCCATTGCCCAAAAGAGTTTTCGTCTCCTTCGAACCGTCGGCAGCACGAGAAGTCGGTTCATGGTGGAATCACTGCTTGTTCTCACTGTCGCCGACCTATCAGAGGTCGTGCTGACTATGAGAAGAAGCATGCGAGGACTTGTAAAGCATTTTCGCGGGACCGGTTTTGGTGGGATTGCGATGCTCATCTACAAGTGATGGTTCGGTGCCTGCTTTTTGTCATTCGGTCTCTATAGTTCTATTTTGTAGAATTGATTAATGCGTTTGTTAGAGTGGTTCTAGTGTTCTTGCAGTGCTTGATTTGGATTTGGATTCGTGCCCCGTGATTTGTTTGAAAAATGGGTTGACCTTCCGAAATACAACCTGAACTCGCATGTGATTGTTACCCGCGATCTGACATCAACTCTCTCGTTCCAGATCTGGCGTGGGCATCATACCTATTGTTGGCGAGTCTTGGCAAAACAGAAACGGCGAATTAAGTCAACAACGACGACAGCAATCGAAAAGCGGACAGCGGCAATCGATTTTTAACGTCGAATTGACCCCGGAACGAGACTACTACCACCTCTGGACCGCCGGAGGAGGGCGGGCACGTCCGCAAAAAGACTGCGCACAAGAAACCACGCAATTGAGTGGATTCGCGAAAAGTCTTGGCGAAAAACGAAAAACAGAAGAACAGTGAAATAACACAGCAACCACGACAGCGAGCGACAAGCGGACACTGGCACTCGATTTCTAACATCGAATTGACCCAGAACGGCACTTCCAGCATCTCTGGACGCCTAGAGGAGGCCAGGCACCGCAACTGCACGCGATCTAAGTGACGCGACGCCCAACCAACGAACCAACAACGACGGCGACCCAAGAGGGTGGGAGCCCTATTGAAGGGATGATCGGAAAGATGCCGATTGAGAAAGATACGAATATGGCAGAAGTGGGAGAGGCTAGCTGCATAACCGGCAGAGTGTCGGGAAAGACAACATGCATCACCTTCATGCCCGCGAGCGAGCAATGGGAGTGGAATAAGATTGGGACAAGGCTGAGAAGTAAGACTTCGGATTCAGCAAGCGCACCAGGAGACTGGAGGGGCCAAATGGAATGAAAAATGAGGCAGCAGGCGCGCAAAGTGGCACAGTTGCACCAAACTGTCGACAAGATGGTGAGAATGCTAGAAGCACATGCGGTGTGTGAAGAGACGCAACGGCTTGGCACGAAAGAATGGTTGGAAGACAGGGAGAGGAAGCGGGATGCTCACCTCAAGGACAACTTACTATGGGGGACAGGCATCACAGATATGACCGCAAAGATCCTGACCGCAACAAGACCAGGCAAGAGAGAACCAGAATCAGAGACTGAAAGTGGCCTGCAAGCATCACAGCATGCAGACACAACACAGCGAGAACGAAAACAAGACCCGCAGCAGCAGCAGCAGTGGTGAGCAGAACCGCGGCTGGAACAGCAGCTGCCAAAACCAGAACCAAAACTGCCCCTAGTCCTGACTCCAACCCAGCCTCCAAGGATGGCAACAATGAAGAAGCCCATGCAGCCCACACTGCCCAGACGGTGGGAGGTTGTCACGCTGAGTAACCAGAAGAAAACACCAACAACAACAACAACGCCGACCTAGACTACTGACCTGGGCCTGGCCCCGATGTCCGGCTCGAGCATGGCAGACAGACGGCTGATCTTAAGGTGGGACGAGAGCATCCCCCTACCCAATAAGATGGATCAGGAAATCGCATCAGTGGTAAACAGAGCACTGCTGCAGCAGCAGGCCCCGGCACATGTTCGAATCATGAACGTGAAAAGGAATGCTAGGGGTACAATTACTGCAATCACACACCAAGACGCAACTGCCAAGATGGCACTCCTGTACCGAGATGTCATTGTCAAAGTGGCCAGATCAGTGGACTAGGTGATCATCGATGTGGAAGGAAACGAATCGTGGGACAGACTAAAGATCCACACTGTCCTGCTGGTGAGATACATGGGGAAGGGCACCGAAGGCCTACAGAACATGAGGGAAGAGGTTCAGGCAGAGAATGAAGGAGTGACGATTCATGTGCAAGTGAGAGGTCTTTCGAACCCCGAAACATCAGGGAGAGTTAACCAAGAAGAGAAATAAAGGCATCATCAGTGGTCTTCGTCGTGAGGGGGAAAAAGGTGGCACAGACATAGCTAAATACAGGAGGAACTGCTGTGTGAGTACGATATAAAGTCAAACCGTACACTAATGCGGGCCCTGATAGCCCTAGCGAGCTCTGCTGCAGATGGGGCCAGAGCGAGAGTAAATGCAACCACCATCAAATGAAGTGCGGCTACTGCACCGGACCGCACCAATCGGACAAGCTCAGGTGGAATGTAGTCGGAAGCGCATCGAGACATGGGGCATCGTGTAGCCACACCCTAGCTAAATGCCCAAATTGCACGGGGAATCATAATGCCTTCAGCGGAAAGTGCGTGAAGAAAAGCGAGGCCATCAGAATGGTGCAACAAAGCAGGAGATTGCAACCGAATGGACGAGAGATGAGGGGGGCAACTGATGCTAACAGAGAACCACTTGGTACCAGGCAAGTGCGGGGTATAAGGGATCTGGAAGGGAAGCCAATGGCCAACGAGGAGATAGATGTCACAGGGGAAAAAGAGGGGGCAGAGGAGCAGAGTGATGTGGCCATGACTGAGACCGCTGGGGAGATTGAAATGGGAGCTACAGCTTCCAATGATTAGAGCAATTCAGCACAAATGCGCCGGGTTGTACGAGTGGACAATAGCTGCACTGGAGACTGGGGTGGAACGAAGGGCGGACGTAGTGTGCTTACAACAGCCGCCAAGAGAACGAAAAGGGTTTGAAATCAGGCACACAGCATATGAAATAAGAAAAAAAAACAGTCTGGGTGGCAGTGCGCAAGGGAAGCAGCCTTGCAGTAGACGAATGAATGGATCTGAGCATGGGTGCCAATGACGATGTCATTATCCCTGATGTTCGAAAAAGAGAAGAGAGTGTCACAAGGATCATCAATATCTACGATCAAAGAGATACACAGTTGCGAGAGAGACCAACATGGAAACTAAGATGGCAGGGAATCATTCGGCAAGGTGGCACGGTGCTTGCTGGAGACTTCAATGCCCACAGCAGACGATGGGACCCAGGATGCACTGAGCAACAGGATGCCATCTTCTGCAAAGACATCATAGATGAAAAGGGACTGGAAATTGGAAACAATGACTGGGCCACTCACCACTGGAAAAGAGAAGACCTCGAACGCAAGTCGATCATTGATCTAACCCTAACTAATCAACAAATCAGAAAATGGACCATTCTAGCCAAGAACCAAGCTACTGGCTCTGACCACAAAGTCAGAGAATGGGAGGTAGATGTAGACAAGCAAGAGGAGGCAGACCACGAGTGGGTCGTAGGGTGGAATCTGGCAGCAATGACTGAACAGGACAAGGAGGTTGCCAAAAAGTAATGGATGGAGGTCGCGAATGAAAGAACATACCTGGATGCCAAGTGCATGGAAGACGGAGTTCAGCAGGAAGCCATGTGGTGTCAGGAAGCACTGAGCAGAGTTCTGGACATCACAGCAAAGAAAAACAGGATGTGCGCAATGTTGAAAAGGTGGTGGAATGGAGACATCAAACCAAGACGATAGACACTCAGGCAAGATGAGAGAAGAAATGGATGGCACTCGGAGGGAGCAGCTGAAGCGAAAGCAGAGCTTCAGAAATCTATCCGGAAATGCAATAGCTAAATCCGGAGCGATCACCTGCAGCACCTCCAAGGAGCTGAAGTCTGGACAGTAGCACAATATGTCAACCCTTTGGTGGGCGCAACAGTGGAGGCTCTAATGGACAGAGAGGGCAAGCAAGCAAATACCACCATAGAAAAGGAGGAGATGCTGAGGCAGGAATCCTTTCCTCTAAATGATGACAACCAGTACTACGAGCTACCGCCAGCCAGCAGTGCGTATACAGAAGTTACCAAAAGAGCAGTCGAGTGGGCCCTACACTCCCAATCAGTCAAGAACGCACCAGACCCGGACCAACTGTCCTCCGGAGCTGTTTGCCTGCACTGGAAGTGGGACAAAGAGATAGTCATAGGCATGGCAAAAGCGACAATTTGCACAGGCCAGCATCCGGCAGTCTGGAAGCGAGCCAGTCGAGTCGTCATGCCCAAACCCGGGAACGATGACTACACGAAGCTCAGAGCGCACCACACAATCTCACTACCCTGTTGCATGGGAAAGGTCATTGAGAAGGTAGTTACAGATGTACTATGAGAAGAGGACAAGGGGAGGGGACTTCTGAGCGATGGACAGATTGGCAACAGAATGAGGCATTCTCCAATCGATGCAGCAGCCACCATGATCGACAGAGCCCACCCAGCATGGACGAATAGTGAAATGACTGCTGTGCTCCTGATGGATATTAGTGCGGCATTCCCAAGCATTGCCAAAGGAAGGCTGGTCAACGAAATGAAGGCCAAGCATATAAACGGAGATCTCATACGATGGACGGAAAGCTGTCATTCCGACAGGACGGTAGAAATGGTAATTGCGGGTAATACTATGACGAGATACTCAGAGGAAGCAGGAGTCAGGCAGGGCTCACTCGTGTCACTGAATCTCTGTGCCATCTACACCTGATGACTGACAAAGTGGGTCGAAATCGGGGATGAAGGGTAGCGGAGGGGAGCTCCGCCATCTAGCCGGCTAGCCCGGAGGCGGAGGGGAGATCAGGTCCTGTCATACTCTATTAAGAGTGCATACAGTATGAAAAAACAACAACAACAACAAAGTGGGTCGAAAAGTACGACTAGTGTAAGCAACTGGTCCAGGTAACCCGCCAGCGGTCCGGGTTTGGACCCCAAAAACTGGTTGCTTTGGTTCCGGACCTAACAAAAAACCCGACCTGCTACCTCTCGGCGGGACAAACCCAGACCCGTACCCGTCACACTTAGTGTTACCAACGGTTCCAACCCACACACACCTTCGACAACCACACTCAACGCCTGGTTTTGCCAAGCCCCCCTCGTTTTGGGGGGGAGCGGGGTATTACTTTGGCTTCACGATATTCCTTTGTCGGTGTCCGCTTGCTTTTGCAAGTGTATCTCGTTGTTTTAAAGCTCTGTTTACCACTCAGTATCGACATCGACCGGTAGTCTACCCAGCAACTAGCCACTCGAGGTCTTACGCCAGTTATCGAAGCCTACAACATGCCCGTGGATATACCAGTACGTGAGGACCGGAAGTGTCAAAGCCATGGCCTATCAGCGCAGTATCAGTGAAGTTCCGTCAAGCGGCTGCCTAAAAAACCCCGCGAAACGTTGAGTGCTGAGATACACGCTCCGTACAAGCTCTTCAAACCGACTACGATGGACACGACCCGCTTCTTGGGCACCACAAGGACGAACTACAAGAGTGGCCTTACGATAATATCACCCTCCGCCCACCCAGCCACATCAAAGCCCGACGATGGTCAGCGGGCCGTGTATGACCGAGGGAGTTTCATTTCCGGACCTCTGAAGTCCTGGCATTACCTTGTGTTTTTGGTTTTGGCGGTTGGGGTATTCCACTGCGATAACATCAATGAGACCCTGGACCGGTGCGAGCGAGGATTTTCAATGGTGGACGTCAGAAGCTGGGATTGCAGGTTATACTCTAGGAAGGGGGGCCAATTAATGAAGTGTGTTATGGGGGAGAGGACAGTTTTTCCGGGGAGCGTGGCGGTTGCAACTTTGCCGTGTGGGTGTTAAATTCGGGGTTTCGGGGTTGTCAGATTTCTGGGGTCTTTGAGTTTTCATTTGCGCGGAAGCGGCTGCGGAGGGAGAGACTGTGGTATTTATATAAAAGATGTAGTTTATGCCATGGCCGCCAGCGGCCGAATGCAATATGATTACAAACAAACAAACACACTGTTCCAACCCGCTAGTACGGTTCCGGGTTAGGGTTGGAACCGGAACCGAACCGTTGCAACGGGTCTTACCACACGAAAACCCGGACCGTTGCAATTGGGCCGGTTTTACCACCAAAAACCCGGCATTTCAACCTCACAACTTTGGCTCCAATTAAGTATCTGAGTTCTGATCGTATCGTGACATGATCAATATGTAGATTGTGTAGAATTTGCCGCTCATTCACTTCCTGCATTGAGATTTGCGATCCAACCAATATTCGTTTAGTTGCAATCCAAAACCCGCCAACTTCGCCTCAAATTGAGCATTTGTTCAAAGCCACTCAACGACTATTGGTCAGATCGCCAATCTGAAAATGGGAGGTGAAAGAGCGGTTAATTCTGAACAATCTACGTATTGATCATGTCATGATACGATCACAACTCATATACTTAATTGGAGTCAAAGTTCCAGGAACCGTAATATGGAAACCCGGTCCATGTACAACCTGGCCAAGAAACCATGGGTTCATGTCCATTCCTGGTAACAACCCCGCCAAGACAAAGCGGGTCAGGTTTTTGGCCGGGTCAGGCACCGAACCGTACCGAACCGCGAGTCAAAACCCGGACCGCTGGCGGGTTCCCCGGTACCATAGCTTACATTAGTCACACAGCTGGTTTTGGGCGTTTGCCTGGACCCATCCGTTCGAATCTCTGGTCCTGCGTTTCGGGTTTCACTATCTATTGTCGCATTCAGATATCCTACTGCTAATTGTGAAATATCGGCATTTGTATGTCACTGTCTTTATTCGATGTATTGGCTGCCTTAATGATCAACACAAACACAGACCTGTGACCAACCGCATCCTGAAAATGAGCATCAACAGAGCATCAACGATTGTTGGTCATGTATCTTCAGTAATCTGGTGGGCCATGGGTTGCAGACAGACATAAACAAAGTATCAGCTGCCTTTATAGGAAAAAGAGAAAGCAAAACACTCCCTGCCCAATCTTCAAAATGAGCATCAATGGACCATGAACGATGGTTGGCCTTGCATCATGGTTAATCACAGTGTGATGTGGCTGGTATTGTTAATATACATCGTTTTGACTGCTTTTGTATGCTAAAAGGCTCAAGAACGCTATGTGGTAGCTCTGTAAATGAAATAAGTTGGTACTGTCCCAGAGGCTGTCGCAGCAATATCCCGTGCTTGTCTGCTTATAAAGGCCGCCATGTCCTTGTTTATGAATGCTTGTGATCAAGCACCACTCATATTACCGAAGATGCAAGACCAAAAATTGTTGACGCTCTGTTGATGCTCATTTTCACGATGGGGCAGGGAGGGTATCGCTACCTATTTTTCCTATAGAGGTGGACCGTAATTCATGTATAACTGTCTGCAACCCATCGCCCGTCAGATTACCCACAATATCAGACCCAAAATTGTCGATGCTCCGTTGACGCTCATTTGCCAGATGGGGTAGGGTGTGTGTGAATATAATATTTGCCTATAGAGACGACCAATACTTCGATTATGTGTTACCACGACCAAATCAATTCTCAATTAGCTGACTCACAAGACCAAACATTGTTGACACTCCCTTGACACTCATTTTGCCACAGGCGTATCCATAATATGCAATCATTTGAGTTGGCATAGTGTATCATTCACATTGTCTCGACAGCCTTTCTAGCATTTTCATTTTCTTTCTCCTTGCTCACTACATAGTTCTTTAATAATACATATAAATATTTCCTTTATAATATACTTTACAGTGTCCGCTAATTGTAGATAATAATACACTCAAAAATCCCGTTCCTTTCGATCAATGCTCATCCTCACTCGCAGGTTTGCTCAATACGCTGCTCTCATCTGCAAAATAGACGATAGCTGCATTACCACACAGCGGATAGTGTACTAACCAGTGGAGGTTCCTTCACCAGTCAGCATATCTCGATTAAAAGCTTTATCGTGCTGGCGATCCTGGGCATACGCATCATGATTGAAAAATTGAGCGCTGGGAAAAGGTTTATGTGAATACAGATAACCAGGTGCCAAATTGTCCATTTGGGAGTAGTGAGCGCCCTGGTTTTCACTATGGCGCAGGTGGCATCCCGGCAAGAAGTGGCGTCGATCCTGGTGCTGGCTCTCTGCGTGAGTTGGGTGAAGGTGCACTCATTCCTTTGTGCCTCCAGCTGATCTGTGGATTCTTTGCAGTGCCATTGTGGCAAGGAAGGCACATGTCCATGTGGTTTTGACGAAGCATAGCCGGGTGTATTTCCATTGCAGCCTTCACCTTTCCATGCCTAGGAAACTCGACTCCCCACTTCTTCTCTTCCCGGGCCTTGGCATGAGGTTTCTCGTGTAGACATTGTGTCTCCTCAGTGTCGGCGTGCGAATAACCTCCTCCGGCCATTGTAGCTGTATGCTCAACGAGGCGCATTATGGACTGTTCCAGCTGTACCCAACCTCCGTGCCTTGCCATAGTAGCAGACATGTTGAAGACCTAGAAGACATTAGTTGCTGCTTCTAACAATGAGATTTGGCTATTATCTCAACCATATATGCTTCCATAGCCTCCCCTGAGGTGCTTATGACCTGTTACGACCACTCTCGAGGATGCTTACCAAGAAATTTGTCCTCGAAAATCAAAGAGCTGACAACGTCTTGATTTTCAATTTCGCAGACTGCGCAGAGAAATGCCTTGGTTGACCATGGTGGTCTCCTGCCGCTAGCAGCAATGAATTGGTCAGGTTGGTCTCTATGTATACCTGCTGTGCGTTAAATGGTAAGTTGATGGCCGTTTACCGCGATATGGTTATACTCACATCCAATTGCACGCTGGTTTTTATTGTTGCTGCTTCCTGTCTTACAGCCAATTTTAAAATGTCCATCCCAGGTTATAGTTTCGGTGGCTGCATTGGCAGCATAGCGGAGGACTACCTGGTGTCAGGATCGTCCCTGGGTGCCACTGAGTGATGAATTGGGAGAAAAGCCCGTCGATCTGCTCGAATCGGATCTGATCTCACCTGGCAGAGGTGTTTGTGCCGTTATGAATTGCTGGTGTGGAATAGGAGAGGAAGAAAATAACAAAAAGAATTAGGAAGTCCTTAGGAGTATATAGTTAACTTCAAGTCAGAATGGAATGAGTAACAGCCAACCTGTATGTTTTACTCCAGATGACTCCTGCTGTGTATGGTTGCATGTTGCAGGGGTTTCGCACCTTCCCGTGAGTTGCAGTAAGTCGGTTCAATGTTGTTTGATTGTTTAGAGAGATGAATAGAGGTGTATGACAGCCGAAATCACATGATTGTCAGATTTAAACTGGCAATCCTTCGAGGGAAAGGATATCTGGTGATGTTTGTCTCGCAAAATCCCTGGGATACCAAATGAAACTGACGCTGACAATCAAGTCATGTTGTACGGTATGCCTAACTATTCCCATTTTAGGGACAGTCAAAACGCTGATTTTGCGTTGTTCATGTTGATCAAATGTACCAAACATGACATATAAGACGCAGCTTGCCTCCATATCGTCCATATCTTGCAACATCCTACATGTTGCCCATCATCAAAGTCTACACAAACGACAATGGTCAATGCTTCGAAACAGAAGTTTTTGACAGTTCCGGTAGGCAAATACGGCAACTCGAGAAAGCTTTCAACACTATAACATCATCAAGCGAATCAAGGCAAGAGGGGCTTGGAAGCAGAAAGAGTTCGAGCCTTTGGGGAATTGGGCAGCTTGCGATCCAAAAAGAAGCTCGTGGTGGAGAAATGATGACAAATGCACTGTTGAATCACAGAAGAGAAACAGCAATGGATCAAGAATTGTGTGGATAGAGAAACTGCTGTGGCAAGAAAGCCAGTTGAAGACCCAGAGTCAGTAATTGAGGAGGAGCAGGATGATACGAGGAGAGCGGACAACAAGGGATTGATGACCAGAGAGCACAAAAAAACATTTCCGGAGATGATGGTTGCTATTGGAGACAGTCTGAGTGATCTTGCAAGTTCCAACGATGAGGAGGATGGGGAAGATGGGGATGCAGAAGATACAGAGCTTGGCAAGCTGAGAGAAGATGACGAATCCGGCTGCTTGAAGTGCACAATCTCCAAAACGGTACATCAGGGCATGGAGAGGTGTCGGCAGATGCAGATCAAGGTTGACGAATTGACACAACCGGGATGGGAGGACAGTCCCAACATGTTCTGTGAAAGAGATCAGAACTATGGGACAACCGAATTGATGGTTGGGGTATTTGTTGAACCACAAATGGATGATGGTGCAGCCTCACCTGCACCCACATCATTTGGAGGGCTTATGGAGTGTCTTGATATTGTACCCGGAAGATGGCAAATGCCGCAAGGGACTGCTGGACCAGGAATTAGTCAAATCACGCCAGGTTCCAGGAAGCTCCAGTCCAACAAAGGCATAGCGTATCCACCACCCGACATGGACCGGCGCCCGAATCATCACGTATTCAGAAAGCGTAGCCTGTTGTATCCGTAAGTATTTACACCTGCATATTGCCTCCCAGGCTAATCACCATATAGAATTCGGATTCGGACGTAGAAATGGGGATGGCTCCTGTGTCACGGGATGATCAGACAGGGATATTGCTATCTTTGACATCATATCTCAACGACAAGCAATTTGTGTACCAATTTGGCTATTTGTCAGCTTTTGCTTGATTTCAGTCACTAAATTGTGACACAAAATAATTCGTCTGTGCATGTGCAATGGTTGTACACACCATATGAAGGTTGAAGAATCCTCATTAGGCTGTATGACGACCAATAAACTTGATATCTGTTTGCCAATCACTGTTAAATGAGACAGTAAAACTTAAATCAGTGACAAATTTTACAAACACAATGTAAGTGAGTGATGTCATATGAGTCCTAGAAGGAGTGGTCAGTGCTCAATACGAATCTGTCTGAATGATGACTGTCATGCTGCATTCATCCATGCATCCAACTGCATAACTCTCCGCACAGACCTGGTGCACATGGATTAGATGTTCAAAATTGCTACTGATAGGTCATGGAAATCAAGGTGATGGAGCTGGATTAGGAAAGGTGAGGATGTCGGGATATATCAATCCAGAACATGTGAAAAGATCTCCATGCCGGAAGGTGCCAGACGAAAGCACGGGAATGTGATAGGGCCATGTTATTCATCACTCAGATAACGTGGATAGTGGTTGATTAGAAATTGAGAGATCAGAAAGCTTCTGGATGCAGATGATAACACATAGAAATACAATATTGGTTGACAATAATGGCTATAAGATTCATCGCACACAATGATTGAAAGTACGATGACTGTATTGATCTGATCAATGTTAACATCAACAGAGCATCAACAATTTTTAGTCATACACATTCTGCAATCAAAGGGCTGCATTGTCCCATCCTTCCAAAGAAAATGTATTGGTCGGCTTTGTAACTAAAAAGGCAATCGACACGCTTGTTGCCCCATCCTAACAATGAGCATCAATGGAGTCTCAACGAGTTTTCGCCTTGCAGCATGGACAATCCAATGGCTGCGTGACGACATTAACCCATAATTGAACTATCTGCCACCTTGCTAGGCAAAAATGCTTGGGACGACAGTGCTACCATGTTCTCAATATGTTTGTCAATGGACAGTGAGCAGAGCGTCAACGGAGCGTCAATGATTTTTGATCTTGCAACATGCATAATCCAACGGCTGTGTATCAACATTGAGCCATAATCACACCATCGGCCGCCTTGATGCGGAAAAATGCAGGTAACAATTCCACTACCCCATCCTAATACTGCGAGTCCGCGGAGCAGAAACCGTTTTTGTGGGGCTCAGCATGCTTCACAGCAACAAAATGCCTTGTGTCATTCCTCAATTGAGTTTCTAACAGTCAGTCTTTCCAATATGTCCTTGAATACACCTTCACAACTATGCATGGAATGTCACGCAGGTCTCACTATTGTCTTGCGTGCAGCTCCAGAGTAAATATTTAGGAACCGGCGTTCTACTTAACAATAATGTTACTTTTGACAGTCTCTCAACTGGTATTATGCAGGTTTCAAATTCCTACCACCATGTGAGATTCCCAATCTTTAAATATCTCGTTGGTAGAGGTTATGATATCATCCAAAAATGACTGTGTCTGTATTCATGATTTGAGCAACCTTACTTTACAAATCATATTTGATGGTTGGTGGGCTTCATTGAATGCGCACTCGAAGCTTCCTATTGCTTGGAATGGTTCTGGATATGCATCTTTGTGGCATTTCTATTTGCACTGCGGAATTGAGGAGACTGGCAGCCCACGCATCATATCAATCGTTTGTCATCAAGCTACATGCCATTCAGCAGAACATGGGACCAGGTCAAAGGGGACAGACATGATGCCAAAGGCGAACAATGCAATGTTGAACAAATTTACGGAGTCGGATGTTTCTGAATGGACAAGCACACACATTGATGAAACAGCTTTGGCCATACTGAAGAGACAAGGCAGTCGAGGAATTACAATTGTAAGCTCATAAATGAAATTCATGTTCGACTGTTTGAAGTTATCTATATTAATACAACTGACAGACAACACGCTCCAAACTGTCAGCAAAGGACTTCCTAACTGCCAAATTCCACCAGGACACCTGGAATCGCTACCTCATGTTAGGATATGTTTGAACTTATAATCTGTGGAACACAATATCAAACATAGAGCTACCATGGTCATATAATCAATTATGCTGCGAGCTGGTGCTTCTGTCTGCCAGCACCGTTAGCAACAATTGCTGGACTGAATACTCACTGACTGTGGATGCAATCAAGAAGCAATTGCCGTCAAGAAATGAAGTCAGCTGAACCTTGGAAGCGGGACAGCAACAAACAAATTAGCCATAACATCAGTCATAGCTTACTATACGGATCGAGATTGGACTTTGTGAGAACCACAACTCGCTGTCAACGAGATGGATAGCCACTTCTTTTCTTACTTCGACAGCTATTTCAGCAGAATTGGTCCAGGGTCAACATACTGGACCATTGCTAGCCATACATTTGAAGGAAGTTGTTGATCATTTTGAGCTTACCCACAGCTGTTTACTTGCAATTACGACTGATAATGCTTCTTCAAATTACACAATGACTTGGTAACTACAATCAACCCTTGACACCTCTGGAATCCACTGGTCTGCAATGAGAAACCACATACCATGCATGGTGCACATCATTCATCTTGCTTTGGGTGCATTCATGAGCAGTCACGGTGTAAAAGGACACAGCAACTCTTGGGAAGCCCATGAGCGCAATCAGCAATTTGGAGAGAATGAAAGCACAGACAGTGGGAAGTGTCAAAGACTGTGAAAAGAAGAAAATGCTAGAATCAACAAGGTGTCGGCTATGAGACCAGGTTTAGCAAAGATTATTGAGACAGTACATATTTCAAGACATTTTGAAAGACATGAAACTGACCTTCATATAGCAGAGAATGCTTGCTGTTTTGATTACACTGACCTGGTCATAGAATCGAGTTCAGTGACTGTCAAAAAGCCAAAGTACGAATCGCAGTACTACCTAGTATCGATGTGACTACATGATGGAAATCGACACTGGAGTTGCTGTAGTGAGCCTACTGATTATGAGAATTCACCTGTGAGTGGCTCAAGAATCCAAAATACAGTGATCACTGGCCACTCATCACAACACAGGATCAATGTACAATGGTCAAGTAAGTCATGAAGGCTTTGAGGCCATTCCGATACTGCACCCTGTGGATGTCGAAGTGGCATATGGGTACTTTGCATCACATCATCACTGTCAACAATGTCGTGTTCGATCATATGGAAGGCGATATCCAAGCTTCAGCCAAGAGGAAGAATCAATGGAAGGTAGATTTATTCTTTGCTGTGAAGATTGCATGACAGAAGCTGTCCAAGTATTTTGCTGAAGTAACTCCAACAACCAGTATGTTTCTTATTTCAGCAGGTATCCTTGATCCTTTCTGGAAGTTGCGATCATTCAGAAAGTGGGACAAAGCAATGCATCTTGATCCTGAGAACGACAGTTCTGATACTACCCAAAACCAGGAAACATTCCCAAAGTGTGGGGAGAACGAATACAGTGCCAAACACAGACGAATGTCTGTCATTCAATCCGAACATGTTCTGGGCGGCAATCACCTACCCTCTGCAAATGCTTCTGCATTTGGTCCATCATCTTTTGATCTACATGATTCATCCAGCGATGAAGAAGAATACTGAATGCCAACAAGAGAGGCTGAAACGACACCTGGACGCAGTGATTGCGCCACATGCGTATTTACAGCCACCAGGCTCCATTTGAATTCCCTGCCTGATGCACCGAAGAACTGGGGGTAAGTTAATCCAAATCATAATGATTACCACGTCACCCCCATGGAGAGTAGTAGTACATTTTGGTTACTGGATATCACCGACTGGTGGCATCAACAAGAGGAAAAGCACCCACAGTATGCCAATCTCTCCATTGTAGCAGAGGACATATTCCCTATCATACCACATGGTGTTGGAGTGGAGGCCAGTATTTCCCTTGGGTGAGATATCATCGGCTGGAGACAGTCTAAAGCCACAGGCGGGATGCCTTGGGAAATAGTTGCAGTAAGGCAGTTTGCTTGAGCCAATAACGCTATATTGGCGGGCGATTACTCACCCTTGGATTACACAGAAACCAAAAACAACTTGCAATTGAAGAAAGAGGTGGAGGAAAGAACATTTCACAAAATAGCCAAGGTCCATGACATTTTGGAGATGTGGTAGCACAGCCAAAACCTACATGCTACACAGAAGGAATCTTGCACACAAAATGAGCAAATGACAGAAATAGGATTCATTTCGGATATGCCAGAGATCGTCAAAGCACCCTGGAGACTCTTTCAACATGATGGTGTGGCTGCATCACAACTGTCGGAAAGATGACCTTTGCCACCAGCTCTGTCTGCAAAGGACCTCCCTGGAGGACGAACTCCACTAAGAAATGGTCGCCAAATCAGAACAATTGACTGCCATCCAGCCGAAAGTGATGAGGATAGTGCACCTGAAATCATTTGCAACACCGAGAATTGAGTGAACTGGAATGGTAACTTGGATAATAACGACGTGATCCAAGATGACTGGGAGGTAGACGATAATTCTGACATAGTGTGACACAATGGCACTGAGGATCCTGAAGGCCCAGCACACCGGGTTGTAAGTGCCACACCAATTGTCCCTGGATTCATTAGGCCAACACAGAGGTCAAAGAAACAGGTTGAAAAGGGGTTGATGATTGTCAGTGCAATGGAAACAAGGAGGAATAAGGGAAACAAGACAAAGTAGAACAGAATGGGTCAATATGTTTACACCAGGTTCTATATGTTGCTTGACTGATAATTTCACTTAGAAATATATTATGGGAAAATATTGAGTGGTTGCATGATATTATTTGTTCATAAACAGAAGAATAGCGGGGGAAATGAATGATTGAGCAGGATATATCGATTTTGGTAGAATGAGAGCGACCTGTGCAAGAATAATACTGGGTTTATCTTTGCCAAAGGGCTGAGTCTCAATCTGTCTGTAAGGCAATCAATAAGTTGAAATAATTATTCATACAATTATTGATGGCAGCAGATATTGACTAGACAATACATTAAAATGAGCATCAATGGAGCATCAACAATTTTTGGTCTTGTACGCAAGGTACTTGTAAAGTGATTTGGTCGCTGTTAAGTATAACCAATTTATTGGCTGCCTTTATAGGCAGAACAGTAAGTGACATGGTCACTGCCCCATTACGAAAATGAGCCTCAACTGAACATCCACAATTTTTAGCTTTGCATGTTGGAATATCAAAGTGTTGATTTGTGGTGATAATTCATATACAATGAATTGGCGGCCTTTTCAGGCAAATCAATCTGTGATATCTTCGTTTCCCCATCATCAAAATGAGCCTCAATGGATCATCAACGATTTGTAATCATGTAAGTCAGGTCATTACAACGCGATCTGGTAGCGGTAAGGCATGATGAATGTAATGGCAGCCTCTATACGTGAAAGAGAAAACGACACGGTCATTGCCCCATTCCAAAAATGAGTGTCAATGGATTGTCAATACTGTTTGGCTTTGCACCTTGGGTTATCTAACTGGCGATTGGGTGCAAACATGCATAAATGAGATATTAGCCGCCTTTAGGGGCAAACGCAACAGCTGCACACTCCCTGCCCCATCTTGAAAATGAGCGTCAATGGAGCCTCAATGATTTTTGGTCTGGCATCTTTTGTAATCTAAGTTTCACTTTGTGACAATAATTCATATACTATGAAATGGCAGCCTTTTCAACGAAAACAGTGCACGCAATCTTCGCTACCCCATCTTGAAAATGAGTGTCAACACTGCGTCAACAATTTCTGATCTTGTATATTGGGTCATGAAGGCATCGCGTGGATATTTGAGATTATAACAGAACTATAGACTGCTTTAGTAGTCTTAAATACAAAACACAAAAAGAAAAACATAGATTCCAACATAATCGATAAGGCAACCTGCAAAGCATTCAAAAAGGGATTACTGGATGTTGAATATGGGATTTTAATCAAATACTATTATCAAACAGTTAAAGCCACAGCATCATATAAATCTACAGATGGATCCGCTGGACATCCCGCTGACAACCCGCCAAATTGAGATCGATTGGGAGATTCCCATTGAACCATATCCGACTTACCAGGTCAGGAGTATTGACGACCTAGACCGCCAATTCGGCAACCATTCGGTTCCGACTGGGACCTGGACCCGAAGTGACAGTCCGGAACTGTTGCTAAGATTTCCTTTGTCTGGGCCAAATGACTCTCTGTTGTAGATGAACTCAGCTTGGGGGCGATTGGAAGTGAAATCAATCAGGTTGTTGCAACACTGGAGACATGTAGTACAAACTGCATTCAGTGGGCAAGTCGATGAGGGTTGCAGTTTGATACAGCCAAAATGCACCGAGCACCATTCACACCCAGACACGGCCACATGAAGCACCTCCGGCCAAACTGACTGCAAACATATGGGTTGGAGACGGCTTTGTATGATCAAATAAAGAAGCAACACACTTGTTGGCTGTCTGGATGGACGGGCAACTGACATCGAAGGAGCACTATAATCGATGCATGAGGAAAACCAGGCCAGCTGAAGCTAGACTCCAAACCCTCACAAAGATATATGGGGCCGTGCCAGAGAGTGTAAGTGCTGTCCAAATGGCTCGCATCCAAGCTGTCATGCTATATGGGAGCACGCTATGGTGGGACCCCAAAACTGTAGATGGGCGATGTGACCTCCAACTCCCTCTAAATTGTCAAGCCGGATTGATTCTTGGTGCGCCGCCCACAACACGGCAAGGAGTACTGATGACAGAGGCAGGTCTCACATCCATGCCTGTAATCTTACATTCCAGACATCAATGATTCACAGCTTGACTGGCCAACATGTCCAGTAACAAAATAAAGGGGCTACATAAATACCCCTCTTCTGCTGAACCGATATACAGAGTAGTCAAGATAGAGCATGAGGACGGCGGGACGACGGAAGGCATGCACTGGCCGTCACCGGGCGAAGGATTGGTGGTCAGGACAATCACACTGGACAACGCTGTAGCCAAGTGAGCCGCTCAGTGCTGGGCCAGAGAGAAAGTAGCCAAGATTGGAGCGGGGGTCTGGATGTGATCGTCAGATGGATCGCGCTCAGAAAATGACCCAGTGGAAGCTACAGCAGTGTGCAAACACGGAAATCAATGGATGTCCAGCCTCAGCGATCTAGGAAGTTGATTGTTCGACTTCTTCGATGCCGAGCTGTGGGTGATCAGACTTGCGCTCATTGTGACGAATGATAAAAGAGAAACGCTACACAGGCATGGAGTGAAGATGGTGGCAGTCTTCAGCAGCTCACAAGCTGCACTCCAAAGAACGGCACACCTGGAGCCGGGCCCGGAGCAATGACTAGCAAGGTGGAACAACCAAAGCTGGCTAGCCCTCCGCATGCATGCCATCGCAACTGAGATCCATTGGGTCCCAGGGCCCTCCGGCATCCCTGGGAATGAAGATGCAGACCGCCAGTCAACCTCAGCCCGAGAGGCCAAAAGAAGTACCACAATAGAGTGGCCATACACCTCGGCTTCGAACAGAGCCAGACAGATCTCCTAAGTCAGATCAGCAGCCACGACGCAGTGGGAGGCCAACAAATTCAGCAAGCACTCCGGCTACTGACTGAAGGGCAAAGCAAGCAATAGGAGACCTATCCCAATGACAAGCGAAAAGTCATTGGCAAGAAGGTTCAACCAACTGAAGTGCAGGCATGCGCCTACTGGCGCATACTAAAAACAATTCGGCCACCGAGAGGACAACAAGTGCAGGTGGTGCGGGGCAATAGTGGCTCAAACACAGGAGCATCTCCTCCATCACAGCAGCTGGCGGAAATCCCAGCAGTGGGAGCTCTGGAAGAACGTGGGAACAGCAATGGACTGGAAAGCTACCTAATGCAGGTGGGCATGTGTGTCGGAGCTGTTTTCCATCGAGATATGTGACAAAGCAGTGATGAACATCCAGGCGGCCAAGAAAGTCGGGAAGTTCCAGCCAAAATGAGGCAAGGAGGCCGGAGCAGCTAGTCTTTCTTTCTTATTTCAATTTCTTCTTTTCTTCACTCTCTCGCTCTTTTTCTTTCTTTTGTCAGCGGGGACGCTGGGTAGTAGGTGGGATCTCCACAATCTAACTGACTCACCCTGAGGCAGAGGCGAATAAGGGCCTGTCATACTCTAGCTAGAGTAAATACGGTATGAATAAACAACAACAACTCTCTCGTTCAATTACCCTCCAAATCCAAAAGCCCCTGTTTACTCAATATACCCTCCCCCCTCTGAGCACTGTTCTTGATGTTCATGGATTAAGTACTTGGAAAGACATCCTGAAGAGGGATTGAGAAACTGAGAATCATATGTAGACTATGACGTAAGTTGATGGTGAGTATATGGGGTCCTGCTAAGATATAAGTTGCGGCTCAACAGGAACTAAACAAGATCATCCCTTTTCGGCTTCATCCTATTAGCGGCTTAGTCCCAAACAAGGAATTGAAATGATGAACTTAGATTAGTTGGCACCGTCAGAGCCTGACTGAGCCTTGTAATACTCTGGTGGTTGCTGAAACTGGTCATGGTTCTTGGAATTGAGATGTGAATATGTATTAATGCCACTGCGGAGTACAGGTCTTGTAGGTTTTCATTATATCTACTGTACCGAAAATGCTCCATTTATTGACACTGAGTTCATGTAGTATTAATGTTGAATTCTTTATAAATGTATACATCAGCTGAACTTGTGGGGTATCTCAAAAATTGCTACAATATTAATCGTTTTGAATTTGAAATCAATTTTATAATAATATAGCATAAAAGACAAATTAAATAGTATATTAATATTACATTGATGCTGAATTGCTGCCATATATAAAATAATGTGCATTAAGTTAACAACTAGAGTTATACAAGATTACTTCCACATGTGTATATTTTACCCTTGCATGAACACAGCAGTATATGTTGGTACATGCCTTAAAGCTTACCTTTAGAACTAATACTGCCAGTAATACTTCTTCCAGTAACTGAGGTATAATAGAATAATATCTCTGGTATCATCTGAATCTATCTTATGAGGTATTTTACTCATCCACTAACTAGCATACAATATTTGTCATTTCCTTAGCATAATATCAGGTTGCAGCTAATGTAGATCTTCAGGATTATTCCATTTACATTATTGTAAGTAGAATGTGAAATGTCTGGCACCAATATGGAAATGTTCAATACTACTCAATTAATCAATACTATGCTATGTACAAAATTATACACTTATTCACAAGGTGTTATCTGCTGGTGAGTAATATAACTGAGGTATTGTAAGGAATTTTCCAGTGCTTGGAACATTAAATTTCATAATATGCTATAATTTCTGCACTTTGGAAGCCATACAGTATATGTGTAGATGTGGTATATATTAGACAGAATCTTTATAGCGTACATCGTCATGTGGCGGTGCATTAAGGCTGGCAGCGACAATTTAGGCTACGTGTCATCTTGATCATGGACTGAATGATATCAATCATCTCAACAGGTTTGTCACATATAGTATTACCAACGGTTCTGAACCGTCTCTTCGGGTCTGGCTCTGTGTCCGAACCAAACCGTTGCAAAATTGGTGGTCCGGGTAATCATTAAACCCAAACCATTAATTCAAGTACGGTTCAACGGAAGTCTTCCAACCTGTCTGAATTGGGCGAGTTGTCTGCAGGTTGTCCAGCGGGTCCATCTGCAGATTGATATAATGCTCTTGTTTTTGCTGCTTGATAATAGTATCTTACCAAAATTGCTTATTCAACATCCAATAATCTATTTTTGCATGTTTTGCAGATTGCGATATCAATTATTGTGGAATCCGTGGTTCTACTTTTATATTTTGCATTTTGGCCTCTCAAGGGAGTCAATAGTTCTGTTATAAGCTGGAATATTCGTGCGATGCCTTGATTACCCAATATGCAAGACCAAAATTGTTGACACTCTGTTGACGCTCATTTTTAGGATGGGGCTGGGGGCATGTAGCTGAGGTTTTTGCCCCGAAAGGCTGCCAAAATCTCAACAATGGATGGCTGAAACCAATAGGAACATAGATTACGCATGATGCAAAGCTAAAAATCTTCGACATACAGTCGACGCTCATTCGCAGAATGGGGCGGTGACTACGCCACAGTATGTTTTGCCTATAATGGCTGCCAATACATCGGATATACATGACAGCAACCAAATCACTGTTCAATTACTGTACTTGAGAGACCCAAAATCATTCATGCTCCATTGACGCTCATTTCAATGTATTGTTGATTCAACATCTACTGCCCCCAATGATTGTATTCATAATCATTTGAACTGATTGGTTGCCTTTCTGACAGATTGAGACTCCACCCTGTGGTAATGCTGAGCCCAGTAATAATCTTGCACTGTTCGTTCTGATTCTATCAACATTTGTATATCTTGCTGAATGATACTTGCGCCCGCCATACATCTGTGTATCAACCGATATTTACATGCGACTGCTCACCAGACTCCTGGAATCTATTTCTAAATCAAACTCTCGGTCAAGCTACATGAAGCAGCTGGTGAAACATACTGATGCATTGTGTCGTATGGTTTCATGATTGCCATATTCCTCCCTATTTCCATTGCATCGACCGTCACCAACCACTATTTCAGCCTTGCTCTTTGACTCCGGTGTTGGCGGAATCAATACCGGAACATTTGGTGCGGCACTCACATCACGCTGCTCTGGGCTTTCCGGATCCTCGATGCCACTGTCTCGCCCTATATCAGATTCAAATTCTGCCTCACATTTGTCATCGCTGTCAATTGGATTATTCAAGTGGCCATTCCAGTTGAGCCAATGTCTGGTGTCTGAAATACTTTCAGGTGCGCTAGCCTCACCGCTTTGGACTGGATGACGGTCCATTCTTGTCATTTGCCGGACATTCAATACTTCAGTTTGTCCTCCAGGCAGATCATTTGCAGACAAAGCTGGTGGCAAAGGTGATCTTTCTGACAATTCAAATGTAGTAGACCATCAGGTTGAAACAGTGATGAGGATACTTTGAATATCTCTTCCGTATACAAAATGAATTCTATGTCTGTCATTGGCATGTTTTGATCGTGAGATTCCTTCTGTGTAGCACATAGGTTTTGGCTGCCCTGCCACATCTCCAAAAAGTTGTGGACCTTGGCCATTCAGTGCAGTTTACTTTCCTTCACATCTCTCTTCATATCCGAGTCATTTCCTGAGTACGCTGTATCCAATGACGGCACACTGCCTGCAAAGATCCCGTTACTGGCTTGAACAAATTGCGTTGCGACTGCTCTTTCGCGAAACGTCTCGCCTGTGGTTTTTGACTGCCTTCATCTGATATCATTCCGCACAAGAGAGAAACTGGCCTCCACCCCGACACCATGTGGTATGATAGATGTAGGGCAGACTTTGAGTGCGGTCATCTCATGGTGTTAGGGTTGAGCGGTGGAGACGCATTCAATCTACCGCTTGGGTACCTGTCAAATCAATGAATAGGGTAGTCAATACACGCATCACCAATTTGGCTGCTGCACCATAAGTCAATGTATGTTTCCCTCTGCGCCAGGATTGGTTCAACAGGTTATGAGCCCGGTTGCATCGTATTATTGGTAGTTACGAATCATGACTACCGGAGGAGGCACATCTCGATGAACAGCTGAGTCAAATTGAGAACTTTGACAGTCACATCCTCATGAGGACTTCCATGGCCTTATTGATTGTGAACTTCAATGTGTCGAACTACATGCAATGGTCAGTGGAGATGGCGCTTCTTTTGGAGCGGGAGCAGGTGTATGGAATAGTCACGGGTAAGGAGTAGCGGCCCGAGGATTTGGCGGAGGATGCTATCGCAGCAGAGAAATCGGCACATCCGGCTGTAGTCAAAGATTGGGTAATTCAACATGGTACTGCGCGATCAACAAACCTGCTCAGCTGTAAGGTCATGTACGCCAGTGTTCGGCCTTATAGGAATACGTATGGTAATTATGGTATACGGTTGCAAACGTGGACTCGAGTGATAGTACATATAGGTGTATAGGTAAGATTATCGCTAGAGATCGAAGTCTCGTGGCGAGCCGACTATATAGAATGGCCGTCACCCGGCCACAGTCACGTGTCGCTGTTACATTATCCCCCTCTTTAGGCGCAGACCTCCTGGGCTGCCTAAACCGTACAAGAGAAACGGAAAGGACAGGGAAGAAAGCATTGTACATTCCTGCCATGTACGTACTCGTACGAAATCATAAGTCCCGCTACCGATTGGTACAGCTCAATGGTGACCTTTCGGCGGATCCGGCGCACGGGGAAACTCGACATCCATTGACTGGTGGTAAAAACCTGTGCCGACGCCATTTGTACCGGGCTGAGATCCAAAGAAGAGAAGAAGAGAAGAGAGAAACAAGAAAACATCTAAAAGTGATCCCATCTCCATATCTCGACTTCCTAACTGAACCCATGCTCCAACGACCATCATTCCCCTAGCTCGTATCTCGGCGTAGGTCTTTGTTGAAATAGTCAGGGTGGTAGAGCTTCCGCTCGTGACTTGGCATCGATGGGATCTTGCGCTGCCGGCATCGGTCGTAGCCGTCAATCATATACGTCAATCGCGTCTTATTCGTCGATATCTAACACGTAAGTTTCTCTAAAATGGTTATACTTACCAAGTTCAAGCGTGCCTGCGCTATCTTGAGCATTCATGCAGTGCTTCCGTGTGCTTTGTAGAATATCTCTTGCAGCCGGTATTCATCGGTAAGTGGCATTGACTTCCAGATGCTGCTTGACTAGGTAGTCGTCTTTGGAAGTCCGCTTCGGTGACCATCTTGTCGACTTCATGGTTGCGCTCTCTAAAGGACGCTTCAATAGAATCATGATCGACTTGGTAGACTTTACGGTCGACTTCTGGTGCGTCTCAGTAGATTGCATCCCAGTGGGCTTTTGGCTTGTCGGTAGGACGCATTTTGACACGGTCATCCCCCCTTTAGAAGTTCGTTGCTCCGTCGACGACTTAGACTGAATTCGGTTGTTGATTGCCGTCGTGTTTCGGTAGACTTCTGAACTTCCAGTAGACTTTGGGTGATCTTTGTTGAGCGACGCGTCTTTCAGCAGCCTTCGTCTCTGGATTTCGGAGGTCTTCGACTTCGCTTGTCTTCTGGCTGGTCTTGGCCGACTTCGCTTGCTTCGTCTCATTTGTCCACTTGCTTTCGTCTCGTTTTTCCACCTGCTTTCGTCTCATTTCTACACTTGCTTTCGTCTGGTTTTTCCACTTGCTTTGGCCTTTCTTGTTGACCTGCTTCGTGTTTCCACTTGCTTCATGTTTCGACTTGCTTCGTGTTTCGACTTGCTTCGTGTTTCGACTTGCTTCGTGTTTCGACTAGCCTCGTGTTGCGACTTGCTTCGCCTTGACCTTTCGACGTCTCTTCGGGCTATTGCCGTGAATCCTCTAGGTGGGCTTGTCATCTTCCGGATTCTAGGTGCGTATATTGATTCTTCTCTAGGTATGCATATCCCCGCTCTCTGGGTGCCGCTGGACTTCTCTGTCGTTAAGTGCACTCTGGTCCTTCATTCCGGCATCTCCGGTAGGGTCAACCCTCTCTTTACACGTCGTTGCTCTGCTGACGACTTATCTCGGATCGGTATTGTAGCTTGGTAGTTGGTGTATTCGTCAACCCAAACGGCATGACTCGGTACTCGAACTGCCTGTACTGGGTGCGAACCGCGTTTTTGTACTCGTCGCCTTCCTTGATCCGGATGAGGTGATAAGAATTCCTGAGGTCCTGTCAAGCATCTCCGGGATCAGTGGGACAGGATATCGGTTCTTCACCGGGGCTTCATTGAGAGCTCGGTAGTCCACACACAGCCGCAGTTCGCCGTCCTTCGTCTTCGCAAATAAGATCGGTGCTGCCGCAGGTGGTGTCTATCTTCCCCAGCTCTTGGTCTCACTCGCTCTTTCTGAGATTTCGTAGATCCACGCAATTTGTGTGGTTCCTCATGGCCGGGTTACCCTGTCATTTCCTCTCACGCTCTTTCTACGCTCCTCGAGCCAGAATCACTCTTCCTCTCGAATTCCACTTGCATGCCGTGACAGGTGCGGTGCGAGAGTTTGCATATCTTTGCTGCATACGTCCACATAGTCCTTGTATCTCACGAGGATACGACAATCTTGCTATTGTGCTGGAATGCAACCCCCATCATCTGTTACCATCTCCACATTAGCCATGTCTGTTCCTATTCTCGTTAGCCATGTCTGCATTGTAGCGTGCTTTGGCAGAGTGGAGATGGGCAGGGGTCCCAGGTTGGCAGGATCAGATGGTTTGTCCCAATAGACAACCCCCGTTGTCCAGTTTCTCCCTTCGTGTCTTCGCGAGCCGGTAGCAGTCATTCAAGTACCGTCACTGTGTCACTCTTCTGCCGCAACTACTGCTGCTGCTCCTGCTCGCACGTTCAGCATCCCGGGGTTTCTCTCACGTTCCGTGATGCCTTCCAGCGATGCTCCCAGCTACCCTTGACATTCTCCAAGTCATATGGCGAATGCCTCGACAACTTCCTCACTAGCTCAGAGATGATCGAATGCGGTAGCCCCGAGTCGTTGTATACCCGGAGAGGGCTCAGAATTTTGGTTACCTCACCCGGTTCCGGCAGAGGACTTGTCCGATCTGCTTCTGGAATCTTCACCCATTGCGGTCCATTTTGGCGCTCGCAGGGCTGTCAATTGACCGTTGCTGAAGTCGATTTCCGGGTTTCTTTCCATGGCAAGCCCAAGACTAGGTTATATACCTTCATTGGGATGACTAAAACCTCCGATTCATCAACCGGTTTAAGGTGTTCAAAATACTGAACCAAGCTACTTGCCTTTCGGCTCTCAACAGACATCATCACCGGGCCAGGGTGGAGGTGAATGCTGGTTCGTATGGTAGCTCGAGTTTCCTAAGCAGGCTCGGCGATAAAATGATGCTCATTGCACCGCAGTTGATTTGTGCTTTGACTCGCTGCATGTTGCCATGTATATTTACTACAAAGGTAGGTTTTGTGGTCTCCGCTGCCACAGCGAGTGCATTGCCGGTTTGCCTTTTGGCTTTCGTAAACTTCCTTTTAAAGCCACGGCACTGGTGAGAAGTTGGCAAGGCTGCCTCCACTGGGCTTATTGGACATGACCGATTTTGATTTCCCGGAATCGGGATTGTTGGAATTAATCCAATTGCCGTTGTTGTTTTCGCTGTCCTCCAGGTTTCTTCGAGGTTGCTAGAGTTGTAGGTGTACACGCCCATTGAAGTCGATGCACTTCACTCAATTCGAAGGGATGTAGTCGCAACTGTCCTGACTCGCAATTGTCTTTCGACTTCGCCTTTGGTTCTCGGTATTGCCGATTCATGGGTACGCTCGCCCCTTTGACTGTAGGTTCTCCGACTGATGATCGCGCTCAATTGAGTCGTAAGAATGCTATTCGATTTCTCTCTTTGATAGGGTCGAATACTGTACTCGTGATAATCATCGTCATTGCCTGCGACGTGCCTCGTCCATTGTAGCTTCTTTGGCTCACGATCGCACTCAATTGACTCGTAGGAATGGTGTTCCACTCAATATCTCGATCGCATTCAGTTTCTCTCATTGGCCGGATCGAATAGTCGGGGCCTGTAGTTGTGATAATTGTTGTCATCGGCGGTGCTCAATTAAATGATGAAACCATCGATATCCATGCTTGCAGTAATCATGCTTCGATATGTCGTTTTTTAAGACTGTAATCTTCATTGTTGACATTATGATGTGGCGCGTTTCGGGGTACGGCGATCGTGTAGACTTCGACGATGGGTGCTGAATGCAGCTGTCGGTTTTTGAACTCATCTCAATCGACCGTATGCAATTGATTCTTAAGACCGTTGGTGCAATTCGGAGTCGATTCTGGCGAACTCGTATGCGACAGGTCGAATAGGGGTACAACTCGTGAATCCCGTGAGCGAAATGTATCCATTTAGTGAAAAGCAATAATAGTGGAAGGGCACGTACGCCAGCATTCGGCCTTATAGGCATACTTATGGTAATTATGGTATAAGGTTGCAAACGTGGACTCGAGTGATAGTAAATATAGGTGTATAGGTAAGATTATCGCTAGAGATCTAAGTCTCGTGGCGAGCCGACTATACAGAATGGCTGTTACCCGGCCACAGTCACGTATCGCCGTTACATCGGCATGGGGCGTGGCTGCAGGCATCGTACATGGAGATCACTGATGCGCGGCCACTGAGGGAGAATATGGCGACTGCGGACAAGGCAAAGTTGAAGTTCAATGTCTTTCAGATCCGGGAAGAGCTTGTAGGGATAAGGCTGGAGGATATGACGATGTTGACACATATGCTCTACGGATAAAACAGAAGGTGAAGGACTACAATCTCTGTTCCGAACCATCGTCGTATAATGTGACCAGGACTGTTTTGAAGATGACCGCCAAGGAGCACTTGATTCACCTCCTGCACAGCATACCGAGCAACGATGATTGGCAATTCTTCCTTGACTCGATGATGGACAAAAATGCGACAGCAACTCTCATGCCAGATGATATTGTGATGAAGTAAGTCGAGAAGGAGACCACAATCATGCGTGAGACAGGCCTAGGACAGGAAGTGCTACTGTTCGCGAAAAGAAACACCAAAGGAACTTGCAATGGCCAATGCAGGAACAGCAGAAATGGTGATGAGAGTGACGAGGATCTAGATCTCAAGGGCAAACCGATGTGTTTTTAATGCCATAAGAAACAGCATAATGTCTCGAACTGCCCTAGCACGAAATGCGGTGATCCTCCCGTCATGACGGAAAGCACCGATACCCCAGACATGGATTATGCGATTACTGATGCCACGGTTACGGCAGAGACATTCGAAATTCATGGGGCGACAGTTACCTGCCGAAAACCGGCTCGATGGAAGGAGAGTTGGTACTTGGATTGTGCCTCCACCTCTCACATTTGTGGAGACCGAAGGAAGTTCCCTCAGTACATGGGATTCACCAAGAAGAATAAGCAGGAAATTCGCGATTTTGCGGGACGGGTAGCGGGCAAGGCCATCAGACATGGCGATGTATGACTGAGTTTTTGGCTGCCAGGATACCGCCAAAAGAATGAAGTAGTTGTGAGGGATGCCTTGCATGTGGACGGGGCACACGACTCACCCTCCCAATCATGGCTTATGGATTGGGGACTACGGATTTTCATGGTCAATGGTTTTGGTATCACGATATATGACAAAGCAGCAGCAATGGGGACTCGTCACAGAGGTCAAGGAAGTCTTGTTGCATTTGTACCCCAGGTTGGAGGACAATTCCGGTTTGATGTGGATGCTACAGGAAAATGTGGTAGGTTGAGAGATGAATGTAGAGGGAGGAAGCGACACATATCACCGAGTACGATTCCAAATGAGCATACCTATACCGACACCATGGAGCCAGAGGAGCCGAAGACACAGCAAATATTGGAACGAATCCCATCGACACTGACGATCAACCAACCTCTCGTACCAGCTGACAGTCAGTCGAATGGTGGAAGATCCAGTGGTGGTTTTGCTGTTGGTCAAAAGACGGATTGCGCGGGTTCTAGCGATCAAAATGAATATCATGAGGATGACAGTGAAGATGAGGATCAGAGTGATCCACCGGTAGTGATCAACAAATCCAAGAAGTCCTCTTTCACACGGGAATTGGCAGGCCTCAATGGAAATCTCAGGACTGCATCGGAAGCACCTGCGGGCTCCCATTGGAGGAAGTGCCTCACTGATCATTGCTGTCGTAGATGCGGTTGACTGGACATCGAGGCAGCAGAAGCCGACTGACTAGGCTAGGACGACATTGTGCTGCAAATCATATTGGACTTCAGAGATGGGATCTTGAGTTATTTAGTTGTTTGCGAGGATAAATGTTTCGAAGGAGCATTGCACCTGTATTATCGGTTGGGAGGAGCTCCGGGTATGGCACAGTTAGTCTCTTTTGATTTTCATTGTAGTTTAGTTTTACGGTCGCGATACCTCCCTGGAAGAGTGCAGGGCAGACTTCGAGTGCCGTCATCACCTGGTGTTAGGGTTGAGCAGTGGAGCCGCATTCACTCTACTGTGTGTGTACATGTCTAGTGTTAGCAACAGATCCGGGTAACCCGCCAGTGGTCCAAGTTTGGACCGTCAAAATGGGTTTGTGCAAGTCCTGACCAGTCCGATGACCCAACCCACTTTGTCCTGGCGGAGTTGTTGACTGGACCACAGATAGAACTGTGGGTTTTTGGCTGTGTTGGAACCGGACCGCGGTTCCAACTTTCCGGTTTCTACCGCTTTGCCTGGAATTAAGTTTCTGAGTTCTTATTATATCATGACATGATGAACACACAGAGTGTGCTGATATACAAGCTGTTTCACGTCCAACATTCAGATTGCGATCCGACTGATATTCGTTTAGTGGCTGTGACAGAGGGGCAATTATTAAGCAATATTCGCGGGTTTTCGAGAGCGACTCCACAATTATTTGTCGTATGGCACATCTGAAAGCGGTTGGTGCATGAGCGGCCAAAACTGCACATTCTGCGTATTGAGCATGTCACGATATGATAAGAACTCAAATACCGAATTGGATCCAACATTGTGAGGTTGAAATGGCTGGTGTTTGGTGGTGAAACCGGCCCAATTGCAACGGTCCGGGTTTTGCAGTGGTAATTGCCATTGCAACGATTCGGTTCCGGTCCCAACCGTAACCCGTAACCATTCTAGCATGTTGGAACTGTTGCTCACACTATACATGTCAAATAGATGAATCGACAAGTCATTACACGCATCACCGATTTGCCAACTGCACCATATGTCAACGTAGGCTTCCCTCTGCCCCAGGATTGGTCCAACAATGTAGAATCTGTCACATGCCACATTAGAGACATCGGCATGCTTTGATTACCTTGCCTCTTGTCATCACCACCAGTCGGTGATATCCGGTATCCAAAATGCACTGCGAATCATCATTGGGTCAGAGTAGTAATGATGAACATTCAGAATAACCTGCCCCCAGTTGGTTGGTGACACTGGGGGTGAATCCAATTAGATCCTTGCTGCCGTCAATAAGAGTCCAGCGTGATTGCTTTGTCTGGGTGTCATGTCAGCCACATTGTTGGGTGTTACGTATTCTTCATCATCACTGGATAAATCATATGGATCAAAATAAGATTCAGTGGATGCTGAAGCAATTGCGGACGGAAGAGATTGTTGCTCGGTAGACTTTGGGGTTCAATGGCGGGCAACATTTGTGATCGGTGCAGTACTCATCATTCACGTAGTGCAAAAACTCCTCATGGGATTGGGTAGTATATGATGTCTCATCCTCATGATTAATATGCATTCCCTTTTCCCGCTTCCTATACGATCGCAACTTCCAGAAAGGATCGAGGATATGCGCTGAAATGAAGAGCATACACATCGTTGGAGTTGCTTCAGTAGACGGTGTGGACAGCTTCTTTTGCGCAAACATCACGGCAAAGAACAAGTCTTCCTTTCATTTATTCTTCTTCTTAGCTACACCTGGCATGACGCCATCCATATCATCAAACATGTCATTGTAGACAGTGATAAAGTGATGCAAAGTAACTGGATGCCACTTCACTACCCGCAGAGTGCAGTATCGGAATGGCCTCAAAACTTCCATGATGTACTTGACAACGGTCCATTCATCCTGCCTTATGAAGAGTGGCGGGTAATGAATGTATTTTGGATGCCCGTGCCACTCGTGGGTGAATTCTCGTAATCGATACGCTTGCTAAAGCAACTCCAATGTCAAATTCCAGCGTATCTACACATCCATAATAGGTAGTACCATGATATTGATCGTGGCTGATTGACTGTGAATGAACTCGTTTTGACGACCAGGTGTCACCGTAAGCAATACAGCATGCATTCTCTGCTATATGAAGGTTTGTTTCAGTACTTTCAAAATGTCTTGCAATATGTACTTTTTCAATTATCTTTGCTAAACCTGGTCTCATGGCTGACACCTTGTTGATTCTAGCATTGTCCTCTTTTCGAAGTCTTTGACCTTTCCCAACATCTACGCTTTCATTGTCTCCAAATTGCTGATCACACTCATGAGCTTCCCAGGACTCAGTGTGGCCTTGTACACCGAGACTGCTCATCAATGCACCTTAAGCCAGCTGTATCATGTGCACCATGCATGGTATGTGGTTCCTCAATTGAGGCCACTGGAATCTAGAGGTGTCAGGGGATGGTTGCAGTTCCCGAGTCATTGAATCATGTGAGGAATCGTTATCAGTTTTAATTCCAAGTAAACAGCCATTGGTAAGCTCAACACCATCAAGAACGTCCCTCAAATGTACTGTTAGGCTTGCTCCAGTATATTGACCCTTGACATATCATCCTTCATTAGCTTTCGAAAAATGAAATGAATGGGCTATCAACCTCATTGATAGCAACTTGTACATCTCGCAATACCCAATTTTGACCCACATAGTCAGCAATGACCGACCTCATGGCAAGTTTGGTTGTTGCTGTCCACCCGTGCAAAGCTAAACCAAATTTATTTTTGACAGTAATTAGTTCACAAGTGCATCCACTGTCAGTGAGTATTCCCTGCGGCAAATGTAGCTAAGGGTGGTGGTGGATGGAAGCACCAGCTCGCTGTGTAATGCTTCATATGACCGCCGTAGGTCAAGGTATGATATAGCAATCCCATGGAATAAGAGCCGAACCAAATCAGAACCTGAGGTAGCTATTCCAGGTGTCTTTGTGAAATTCGGAAGTTTCAATGTCCTTCGCAGCATGTATGCAATGGTTGTTAGTCAATTTGGTTAATATGGATCAAAGCTGAATGTCGAATATGAATTTCTCTTGGGCACTTAATATTGTAATTCCTTGATCTCAGTGTCTCTTGAGGATAGCCAAAGAAATATCATCGACCATCGAACAAGTCCATTCCGAAACTTCCAACTTGGTTTTTTGTTTTACATTGCGGTGTGAGCTTTTACCAGCAAGTGTTTCCCCATTGTGTTGGTCTCATATTCTAATCCAAGGCGAAGTACTTAATGACAAACGATACATATGATGCCAGAGCTGCCGGGCTCATCAATCCTGCAGTGAGAATGAAACCTCCAGGAAGGAGTATGTTTAGAATTAGTCCAAGCAAAAGACGTTTCAAGTCTACAGTAATCGATGCGCACCTAGCATCAGGTATGATTTGTAAAGTAAGGTCGCTCAAACCATGAACAAAGACACATTCATTTCTGGAAGAGATCATAACCTCTAGCAAGGAGGTATTTAACATTTTTGAATTCAACACCGTCATCAGCATTTGAAAGCTGGGTAATTCGCCTTGGGAGACTGTCAGAAGTTGCATTATAGTGAAGTAAGAAGCTGGTTTTGAAATATTGGCTCTATAGCTGCAAGCTACAAGAAGTCAGATCTGTGAGACATTGCATGCATATTGTGAAGTGGTATACCAAGACATATTGAAAAGACTGACTGTTCAGAACTCAATTTAGGTACAATGAAGTTCGGTTCTTTGCTGTGTATCTTACTGAGCAACTTCAAAAACTGCTGACACTCCGTGGGGGTTCATTTTTAGGACATGGATGTGTTATCATCTCCAGCATTTTTGCCCATACAGGTGGCCAATATGATGATTATGGGTTAACACAGTTCCATAGAACTTAAAGTATCCAAGATGCAAGACTAAAAATTGTTGACGCTCCATTGCCATTCATTTTTAGGAGGTTGTAGCGATATCGTCACTAGTATTGTACCCAGATAGATGGCTGATACGTTGATGATGGGTTAATGCTGTTGCATAGCACTCTGATTATCCATGATGCAAGACCGAAAATCATTGACCCTCTGTTGACACTGATTGTTAAGTGGTGGTGGAGATATTGACCGTAGCATTGTTGCCCTGGAAGGCGGCCGATAGTATGCTTATAGGATGACATGGTTGTATCGCTGTTTGATTGTCCACGATGCAGGGCAAAAAACTTTTGAAGCTGCGTTGACGCTCATTCTTAGGAGGCAGTTGCAATTTCATCACTAGTATTGTTGCCAATAAAGGTGGCCAATATGTTGATCATAGGTGGATGCGGTTGCACAGCACTTCTGATATGCATGATGGAAGACCAAAAATCATTGAAGTTCCATTGACACTCATTTTTAGGAGGTGGTAGCAATATCGTCCATAGCATTTTTGCCAAGACAGGTGGCTGATACTCTGTTTATGGGTTGACACTGTTGAATTGCCCTATGATTATCCAAGATGCAGGACCAAAAATGGTTGACACTCCAGTGACACTCATTTCAGGTGGTGCCAGCGATATCGTGAATATTATTTTTGCCCATAAAGGTGGCCAATACTTCGATTGTTGCTAAATGTCGTTGCACAGCACTACGATTATCCAGGATGCAAGACCAAAAATCATTGATGCTGTGTTGACGCCCATTTGTAGGAGATAGTAGCGATGTTGTCACTAGTATTTTTGGCTGTAAAAGACTCCAAAAGTTTGATGTGTGTCACAGTGACTAAGTTATTTTTTGATTATCAGACTCACATGACCAATAATCATTGACTCATCGTTTATGCTCATTTCAAGGATGGGGCAATCAACATGTCACTTCTATTTTTACCAATAATAACAGCCACTAAAACCACTTTGGAAGGATGTGACTATGCAGCCCTTTGTTTGCAGAATATGTAAGACCAAAAATCATTGACGCTCCGTTGACATGCACCTTAATGACATACTCACAGTCATTGAATGCTCAACAATTGTATGTAAAAATGCATACAGTCATTATTGGCTGCCAATAAATCATTTCTATGTATAAACATTTTCATCTCACAGCTTCCAACCCTCTCAATGTCTGACCTACGACAAAACTTGTGATCTGAGGGATAAATGCCGTCAGCCTATCACATTACTGTGCTTTCAACCGGCAATTAAACGCATGTAGTTCGGTGCACAAGTTTTTCATATCTTTAGCCCGATTTCCTGACCGTTGTTCATCCAGCTCTTTCTCCGCAATTTCCAGGACCTACCATAAGCAATTTTCAAAATCTCAACCATGTGCACCAGGTCTGTGCAGAGAGTTATGCAGGTGGATGCATGAATGAATGCAGCATGACGGTCATCATTAATCCTGATTTGTGTTGTGCTTTGACCACTCCATTTATGACTCATATGACACCACTGACTTAAATAATGTCAGTGAATTTTGTCTGAAATGTAGTTTTAGTGTTCTGGCTTAATTGTAACCGGTAGGATGATATCAAGTTCATTAGTTGTTAGTCACAGCGAATTGGAGTGGAGAACATTGCCATGGCCCATCCTACCCTTGCACATGCACAGACAAATTATCATGTCTCACAATTTGGTGACTGAAATGAAATAAAAGCTGACAGGTAACGAAATAGATGCACCTATGACTTTTCGAAGAGATACATTTTCAAACATGTCAATTTGCCTATTCACTCTTCTGGCAAAACAGGAGCCCTCACGATTTGTTTGTCCAGATCCGATTTCAATATGGTAATTGACCTGGGAAGCTATATGCAGGAGTATAAGCTTACAGGTTCAACCGGATTTGATTTCTTATTCATTGACGAATCGGCCGCCGCGCCGGGCGGGAGATAAATAATATATTTGTGTGTCTGGGGTTTGCACAAACCTAGCCTCATATGACTACTCTGTAGGAAGGAAGTTACTTGCGGTATTTGCGATTTTCCAGAGATGCTAGCAGGAGTCTCCATAGGCTCACCAAATGTCGTGGGTGCAGATGAGGCTGTATCCGCTTCCGTTTGCGGTGGAACAATATCCGGAACCTTCAATTCGGTCGTCCCTTACTTCGTATCTCTCTAACAGAAGTAGTTGGCCACATCTCCCAACCCTGGTTCTGTCAATTCCTCACACTTCAACTACTAATGCCAAACATGATCCATGCGATACTCCGCTGTTTTGGAGATTGTGCCCATCACCCAGCCAGGTTCTTCATCTTCACTCAGCTTGCCCAGCTCAGGATATTCTTTATCATCATCCTCGTGTTCCCCAGCCTCCCTAGAGTTGGGACATGGAGGATCACACCAAACATCTCCGATCGTATTCCATGTCTCCTCAAATGTTGTTTCAGGCTTTGTGGTTGTCAATCCCGCCTTTTGAGCATATCTCATATCTTCCAGCTCGTGCTTGATTGCTGTGTCTGTGTCTTCAACTCGCTCTGTTGCAACAGGGGTCTCTGTATCCACCAAATGCTCGATCCATTTTTCCATCTCATTGTTGCATTAGAGGTGTGTTTCTCGTCATGTCCTTACCGCAAGCTTCTCTTTGCATCAAAAACTGCGCAGTGATCTAAGGGCTCTGTCCCTTTCTGCCTTTAAGCCGCTCTTGCCGTCATTTGCTTAATGACATCGTCGTGTTGAGCGCTTTGTTAATTTGCCATATTTGCCTGCCACTAGTGGCGAAAGGTTCCTTTTCAGAGCATTGACCTTTTGGGTTGACTTTTTGGATGGGCGAGACATTGGATGTTGCAAGATATGGACCACATGGAGGCAATCTGAAACATTTATGTTGAGGTTGGTACCCTCAATCGACTTCAACAAAGCAAGATCTGCATTTTGATCATCACTACATTGGGAATGGCAATTCTATTTGTACATCATTACACGATGTTTAAAGTCTGTTTCATGTGAGATCCCAGGGATCTCCAGAGACAAACCTCAGCAGACGTCCTTCCCGTTGAAGATTGTGCTGTGTATATGGCCCAAATGCGTGATTCCAGCTGTAGCTCACATAGATTATTCACGGTAAACGAACACACCACATCGGACCAACTTGGTGGAAATCGGAGGATGGTTGGAAACCAATGCATCTTGCAGCTATACACAGCAGGATTACTTATGTGTAGAACGTCCACAATGGCTGTTACACATTCCATTTTGACTTAAAGCTAACTATATATTCCTCAGGACATCCCACTTCTTTTCGTTATCATCATCTCGTCACATCCACACCAAGAAATCTTCGCTCCACATACACCTCAGCAAGGTGGGAGTGAATCGGAATCGAGCAGAATGATGTGCGCTTCGTCCAATAAACTACCCGCTGAGACCCAACTACCACACAGTCACCATGAAGTTCACTGCAACGCTGCAAATGCAGCCACCGAAAATGTGACCATGGATGCACAGGCAAAAATTGGGCGTAAAACCGGAAGCAGCATAAATAGAAAGCAGCACACAGTCGGATGTGAGTGTTGTCGTATTGATGTAGCCGGCCGTCCAGTGACGATATAACACAGAGCTGGTGTAGATAGAGAGCTGCATGATCAATTGAGAGCTGCCCATAATCGGAAACCTCCATGGTCGACGAACTCATATGTCTTCACAGTCGGCAAAATTGAACATCATGATGTTGTTAGCTCTGGTATTCTCTTGCACGAATTTATTATTAAGCATCCCCGAAAGTTGAGGCAACAGGCTCTAACCACCCTCGTGGATGCTACAGAGGCGTATATGGCTGAGGTAACAGCCGAATCTGATATGTAGATGCAGATACACATTTCTTGTAGGTTTTCAAAATGTCTGCAACTACGGAAAGGCATGGAGGTCGGGTACAGCTAGAACACTCTGACGTGCGCCTTGCCTTGAATATGGCAAAAATGGCTGAAGAAAAGTTTTTGTGCACCACAATAAAAGAAATGCAATATCTCATGAAGAAACCCCATGCCGAAGTCCGAGAAGAGAAGAAGAGGCGAGTTGAGTCTTCTGGGCATAACCATGTGAAGGCTGCGATGGAAAGACACCTGGCTTTGCTTCGGGAAAAGCAAATGGACGGCTTCCTCCCTGGCCAATATGGCACAGCACACAATCGCCAGGCACGCTGGAAGTGCAAAGGAACCAGTGAACCTCCACCAGAGCAACTACGCCAGCAGAGACCGGAACCGACGCCACATCTGCCCGGAATGACACCTGTGGCACCCGGTGGAAATCACGGAGCCCACTCATTCGAAACCGAAGGTGTGCCACCCGGATATGTCAATATACATACACCTCTTCCCAGCGCTCACTTTTCCCAGGTTGATGCATATGCGAAGGATCACAAGCACAAGAAAGATTTCAATCCAGATTTGCTGACTGATGAAGGAATATCCACTGGTTTGTACACTACCTGCCGCATGGTAATGCAGCTGACTCCCATTCTGCAGATGACAGTAGATTAGTAAGTGATCCTGACCACGAAGATGAGCATTGATGGAATGGAATGGGATTTATGAGCAAATTATTATCTTCAATTAGCGGACACTTGAATGTATATTTTAAAGGATATATTTGTATGTATTATTAAAGAACATTGTAGTGATGGAGGAGAAAGTACATGAAGATGGTGCAAAGGCTGCCAAAACACCATCAACAATATACTATGCCAAATTGAATGATACAATATTGTGGATATGTGCATGGCAAAATGAGCGTCAAATGAGCATCAACAATTTTTGGTCTTGCATCATTGGTGGTGATTGGTTGCAGCCATTCATAAACGTGATGTTGGCTGGCTTTATAGGTAAAAGAGAAAGCCACACGCTCCCTGCCTGATTCTGAGAATGAGCATCACTGGAGTGCCAATGAATTTTGGTTGTGATAGTCACGTATTTTAAAAGTGGTTTGATTGATATGATACATAATCAGAGTATTGGCCGACCTTATATGGACAAGAGATAGTAACATGCTCCATGCCCCATCATGAAGATGGGCGTCAACAGAGCATCAATGATTTTTGGCTTTTCATCATCGGTAATCAAAGCACGATTTGTGGGTCATTGTCTATATACAATGTCTTGACCATTTTTCTAGGCTAAAACGCTCTATTACTCTCAGTTGCAGCATTGCAAATGAAGTGAGTTATTACTGTCTGGGAGGCTGTCATGGGAATGTCGCTTGCTTATTTGCCTAGAGACGCTGCCAATTCCTCCTTAATAGAGGTCTGCAATTCTGCACCACTTAGATTACCCAAGATGTGAGACCTTAAATCATTGACACTCAGTTGACGCTCATTTTCAAGATGGGGCAGGGAGCGTGTCGCTTCCTCATTTGCCCAGAGAGAAGGCCAATCAATCAGTTATGACTATCGGCAACCGATCGCCATCCTGATCACGCAAGATGCACAACAACAATTTGGTGATGCTCCGTTGACGCTCATTCCCAGGATGGGGCAGGGAGTGTGTCTCCATTTCTTGAATATAAAGGCAACCAGTACATCCAAAGTGAACAGTAATGTACCATCATTGATATTTTACAATTAATAGTAGGATATCTGAAAGTGACCATACATAGAACAACCCGAAATGCAGAACTGGAGATTGGACCTGGCCGGTCTAGGGAAACTTGGCAAAACCCGTGTGTCGATGGGAACTGGTCCGGGTTTGAAGTACGAAGAAGCAGCTGCTAAGCATTTTGGACGGGTCTGGAAGCAAACCGACCCATGTTTCAGGTGCAAACCCGGACTGCTAGCAGGTTACCCAAACCTTGGTGCAAACACTACTCATCACTGCTTGTAGCTTACCTGCTCTCAAACATATGGATTCCAACAGGCATATAATCAAGGTAGGAAGACTTCATTCAACTCTTCAGTCTTAGTTCTCTTATACTATTTACCACGTAATAGAAGCATACCCGACTAGTATATCATATTTGCATTGTGATCCAAATGCCACTATCTGCATTCATCAGTCACCATAATAATATACTCTTCCATGAAATTTTATATTGTCATGATGATATCATAGTAGAGAGGTTTGATTAATATCCTGGGTATATATTTCCCAGCTGTTTACAAAATATTAGTGAGAACCATGAATAGATTAACCGGTCAATCTGCAACAACTGCCTATTTGATATGTATGCTGACAAAATGTTGCAAGCTTGCACGATATGTATTCATGTGAAGTTTGCAGAGAATGCCCCATGGAATAATCAATATCAATCAATATACCATAAATCTCAAATATTGAAAACTTTCCCAACTCTGGATTTTTCAGGATCATAATTAATTAGAATTACTGTGAATTGTATTCTAATCCCAACAATAATCAGAATCATATGCAACAGAAAATGTCACCTTAAAACAAATAATATCATTTTACTTGTATAATCCCTTGTCTAAAAATTAATATCATCAACATTTAATCAATATATCATACACACATTATTTGATACAAATGGGCTAGACCAAATAGTTTCTGATATAATTTCCACATTATCAAACCATATGTTAGACAGGTCTGGAAACACATAACCCAATAATGTGATGACTGTTAGAATTCAAATTTGGAGTCTATTATTGGTATATACAGATTCAAATATCTAAGTAAATTGAAATATATACTTGCTGGTAAACACATTGGCAGAATGGATATTTCTGTACCAACAACTGTAAAGTAACTTGCCTCTACTCATGCGATGGCGAGGTCTCAGACTAGAGGTTAGGGTTACAATGACGGCATGTAGTGCAGCTGGGTAAGCCACAACCTCAAATGCACTCCTGATGAGAATCATGATCCTTACTATGAATCTTATCATCGGCACATACATGAATGATCACGCTAACCCGGTTTCCGATCATATCCGTATAATAACACTCTATTGTCTTGTGTTGCCATACACTAGCTAGTATGCCCATGGACTATTGTTGGTCTTCAGAAACTGGGTACTTTGCGCCCACAGGATGTCAATTGAACTCCATTTCTCCAAACTAGTGGTAGCAACAGGTCAGGGTAACCTGCCAGCGGTCCAGATTTGAACCGGAACAATGGTTTCATTTCGTCCCAGACCTGTCCAAACACCCAATCTACTGCATGTTGGGGGACCAAAGCCATACCTGTACCCGTCAACCTGCAGGTTGTGCCGAGTTTGGCTAGACTCATCGGTCCGAATCTCTGGTTCGGCTTTTCAGGTTGTTCCATTTATGGTCGCATTCAGATATCCTACTGTTAATCGCGAAGTATTAACTTTGGCACATTATTGTCTTATGTGGATGCATTAGCTGCCTTTATAATCAGAAAATGGAGAGACACGCTCCATGGCCCATCATAGAAATGAGTGTTACCGGAGTGTCAGTGATGTTCAGTCTTGCATCTCACGTAATCTGAGTCGCGATCAGTTGGGGACATTCATACAGGAGGTATTGGCCGCCTTTATGGGCAAATGAGGAAGCTACACACTCCCTGCTCCATCTTCAAAATGAGGGTCAACTGAGCGTCAATGATTGTTGGTTCACATCTTGGGTAATCCAAATGGCGCTTGATCGCTGCCATCAATAAACCAGGAGTTGGCAGCTGTTATAGGCAGATAAGCAAGAGATATTACCAAGGAAGCCTTTATAGGCACATAAGCAAAAGATATTCCCATGGCAGCCTCCAGGACAATAACAACTTATCTCATTCTCAATGCTGCAACTAAGAGTTCGAGAGCAGTTTAGCCTATATTTACAGTGAACACTTCGTATATAGACAAATACGGCCACATCATGCTGTCATTTCCCATAATGAAAGGGCAAAAATTGTTGAGGTTTCATTGTCACTCATTTTCAAGATGGGGCAGGGAGTGTGTCGCTTTGTCTTTTGCCTATAAAGGTGGCCAATACTTGTATTGTGTATAGCAACAACCAAATCACTTTGAGATTACCTGACTTACAAGACCAAAAATCGATCATGCTCTGTTGATGCTCATTTCCAGAATGGGGCAGGGAGAGTGTCACTTGCCATTTTGCCTATAGAGGTGGTCAATACCTCACGTATGAATGGCCGCAACCAATCGCCACTATGATTACCCAAGATACATGACAAACATTCTTTGACTCTGTGTTGATTCTGATTTTGCCACTGGTGTATCTGCAATATGCCATCATTTCATTCGGCTGAGTATGTCATTAATGGTGTATTGGCAGCCCATCTATCATCTTTATGTACTTTCTCCTTCGTCACTTCATTGTTCTTTAAAAATACATATAAATATGTCCTTTAAAATATACATTAAAGTGTCCGCTAATTATAGGTAATAATACACTCAATAATCCTGTTCCTTTCTATCAATGCTGGTCTTCACTTGCAGGTTCGCTCAATAGGCTGCTGTCATCTGCAAAATGGACGTCACCTGCATTACCACGCCGCATATACTGTACTAACCAGTGGATGATCCTTCATCATTCAGCAAATCTGGAATAAATTCTTTAACTTGCTTGCAATCCTTGATATATGCATCAAGATTGAAAAATTGACCGCTGGGAAGAGTAGTATGTATATATACATATCGGGGTGGCACACCGTCAAGTTGCAAAGCGTGGGCTCTTTCGTTGTCGCCAGGTGGCGCTTGTGGAGTTCACGGCACAAGCGGCATTGGTTCTAGTGTCGGCTGTCTATATTGGTCTGGTGGATGTGCCACTGTGCCTTTTCGCCTCCAGTGTGTCTGGGGATTCTGTGGTCTGCCATTTCGGCAAGGAAGGCAGCTGTCCGTGTGATGTTAATGAACAATATCCAGGTGTCTTCCTGTCGCAGCTTTCACATTTCTATGCACCAGAGACTCCACTCACTGCTTGTTCTCTTCTCGGACTTCGGCACAAGGTCTCTCTCTCTGGTATTGCGTTTTTTCTCTTGCACCATGCGAAAACACTCCTTTGGCCATTTTGGCCATATTCAATCCAAGGCGCATGTCAGACTGTGCTAGCTGTACCCTACCTTTTTGCCTTGGCATAGTAGCAGACATGTTGAAAACCTAAAAGAAATTAGTTGCTGCTTTTGAGAATGGAATTTGGCAATTACCTCGACCATATATGCTTCAGTGGCATCCTCTAGGGTGTGTGAAGCCTGTTGCATCCACTCTCAGGGACACCTATCTTGAAACTCGTGCGTGAGAATCCCAGAGCTGACAACATCATGATGCTCGACTACGCAGAGTGTGCAGAGAAATATCCTGGCCAACCATGGATATTTCCCATTATGGGAAGCTATAAATTGGTCACGTAGCTCTCTACATACACCAGCTGTATGTGATATGGTTAATTGATGGCTCTCTACCACGATGTGGATGTACTCATATCCTATCACGTGTTGCTTCTTATTATTGGTGTTTCCAGTTTTATGGACCATTTGGTAGTGTGAGTCATGAGTCATATTTTCAGAGACTGCATTGGCAGCATCGCAGTGGACTAACTGGTGTCTGGGTTGTTGCTGTGTCTCGCTGGGTGGCTTATTGCATCAAGCGCCTGTTGGTCGGCTCCATTCAGATTCCCTTGTACCTTACTGAGGTGTGCATGGTGCCATGATCTGCTGGTGTGGATAAGGAGAGAAAGATGATAAAGAAAAGAAGCGGGAAGTCCTGCGGAATATATTGTTAGCTTCAACTCAATATGGAATCAGTAACACCCAACTTGCACAATCTACTCAAGATGAATCATACTGCGTATAGCTGCAGGTTGTGCTGGTTTCCAACTGTGCTGCAATTTGCAGCAAGTCGGTCTGATGTTGTTTGTTTGATTACAGGGATAAATAGCGGTGAACTATTCCCAAAATCGCAGTGTTGTAAGATACAAAAAGCACATTCTTCGACGGAAAGGACGTCTGGTGTTGTTCATTTCAAGAAACGCCTGTGTTCTTACATGAAAGTATTGCTAAACGATGTGTAATGTTGTTAGGTTAGCATTGCTATTCCTAATGTAGTGACGGTCAAAATGCAGATTTTGCTTGGTTTAATTTGATCACGCGTACCAACTTTGACATAAAAGACGCAGCTTGCCTACATGGGGTCCATATCATGCATTGTCCATCATCTCGCCCATCAACAAAGTCAGCTCAAAATAAAATAGTCCATGCTCCAGAAAAGAACCTTTCGCCACTTCCGGTGGGCAAATTCAGCAAATCGACAAAGCGCTGCACACAACGACATTTTGAAGTGAATGATGGCCAGAGCAGCTTGGAATCATACAGGGTCCCAGGTTGAGGAACATTGCGCAGCTTGTAATCCAAAAGGAAGGTTGCAGGGTAATAAAGACAAGAAAGGAACAATTCTAGGAACGCAGAGAATGTGAAATGAATCGAGGATAATCTGGATAGGGAACCCACTGTGGCAAAAAAGCGAGTTGAAGACATACACAGAGCGATCACGCAGGAGCAGAAAAAGATGTTTCAAATGCTGAAAAGGCAGGATTGACATCCAGAAAGTCTAAAAAAGACAAAACATTTCAGGAGATGTTGAATGCTCTTGGAGATAGTCTGGGCGATCTTGCAAGTTCCAATGATGACGAGGATGGGTCAGACGAGGAATATGACACACAAGCTACAGAGCTGGGCAAGCTGGGCGAAAATAAAGAACCTGGCTGGGTAATGGGCACGATGTACAAACCAGTGCAACATCGCATAGAGAGTACTAGTCAAACATAGATGAACCTGAACCAATTGACAGAACCGCGATGAGGAAATACAGCGTACTTCTTCAGGCAGAGTGATAAGATGTACGGGTCGGCCGATTTGAAGGCTCCAGCAGTCATTCGGCTGCAATCGGAAGATGATTCAGCTGCATCTGCACCGACATCATTTGGAGAGCTAATGGAGACCCATAATATCATTGCCGGAAGATCGCAAATGACCCAAGGGACTTTGCACCAGGGATGTAGTTATCTGAGGTTAGGTTCACGTAAACCTCAGTCACCCAAATGTACTCCGTCTCTCCCACCCGACACAGGACTTGATTTGTCACCAATCAACATAGGAAAGACCATTCAACCAATAAGCGTTTACCCCTGTATATAGCCTCCTTGGCTAATTACCATATAAAAATCGGATTCAGCAGAAGAAATGGTGACAGCTCCTGGATCACCAGAGTAGTATATAGGCAAATGGCAATTTTTCAGGAGGTGTTTCTTGGAAAAGCAATTTGTGTACCTATTTTGCTACATGTCAGCTTTTGCTTGATTTCAGTGACCACATTGTGAGACATGATATTTTGACTGTGGGTGTGCAAGGGTCATATGGGCGATGCGAAAGTTCTAGACTCCGAATTCCATTGATAGACAACCAAAGAACATGATATTGTCTAGCCTGTTTCTGTTAAGTCAGAAAGCAAAAACTAAATATGAGACAATATTGACTAACAAAATGCAAGTCAGTGATGTTGTACGAGTCATAATCGGAGCGGTCAATGCCCAAGGCGAATCGGTAATAATGATGACTGTCATTCTGAATTGGCCTATGCATCCAACAGCATAGGTCACCACTCAGACCTGATGCCCATGGTGGAGCTTTTCACAATTGCTTATGGTAGGTGATGTAAATTGAGGTGAATGAGCTGGATGAGGCAAGGTGAGGAAGCCTGGCTCTATATATCAAAATCTAGTGTTTGGATCTACATGGAGCAAGTTGCCAGCCAAATGCGCTCAAACATCATACGCCTACATCATCCAGTGTTCAGATAACAGGTATCGCAGTTGATCAGAAATTGAGAGGCCCCAAATCTTTTGTATGCAAATGATTATACATAGAAATGATATATTGGCTGTCAATAATGACTGTATACATTTTCACATACAATTGGTGAGCATCCAATGAGAGTTAGCATGTCATTGAGGTGAGCATCAACGGAGTGTCAACCATTTTTAGTCATACATTTTTTGCAATCAAAGGGCTGCATAGTCACATCCTTCCAAATTGATTGGACTGGCCGTTATTATAGGTAAAACAGAAAGCAACAGACTCGTTGCCCCATCCTAGAAGTGAGCATCAACAGTGCATTGATGATCTTTGGACCTTTGAGTCTGTTGATAAAAAAAAGACTTGATTACTGTGATACATAATCCCAGTATTTGCCGCCTTTTGGGGCAAAAATGCTAGAGACGACATCACTAGTAGGAGCTAAAAACAATCATCAACGGAGCCTGAACCATCTTTGGTCTTGCATCTTGGATAATCAAAGTGCTGTGCAATGACGTTGACCTATAATGAAAGTATTGGCTGCCTTGATGTGCAAAAATGCAAGTGATGATATCACTGATATCTCCTGAACAAGAGCGTCAAGTGAGCGTCAACCATTTTTGGTCTTGTATCTCGGATAATCAAAGAGCTATGCAATCACATCAACCTATAATCCTAGTATCGGCCACTTTTATGGCCAAAACTGCTACTAGCAATGTTGCTACCACCTACTACAAATGAACATCAATGGAGAGTCAACGTTTTTTACTTTTGCATTTTGGATAATGAAGGGGCTGTGCAATGGCATTAACGAATGATCGAAGTATTGGCCGCCTTTATGGGTAATTATACTAGTGACAATATCTCTACTACCTCCTGAAACTGAGTGTCAACAGAGCATCAATGATTTTTGGACTTGTATCTTGGGCAATCTAAGTGTCCCTTTGGGGCAATATTCCATATACGGAGTAATAGGGGAGTTTTCAGGCAGAACATTGCAAGACATTAATGTTACCATATGACAAAAATGAGCATCAACCGAGTGTCAACAATGTTTGGTCTTGCATCTTGTATAGTATGAGTCTCGCTAAGTGGCGCGAATTCATATTCGAAGCAAAGGTGGCATTTTGAGGCAACACAGTGCATGACATGTAAGTTACCATATCATGAAAATGAGCGTCAACGGAGGATCAACAATTGTTCGTCTTGCACATTTGGTCATCAATGCGTCACATGGATTGTTGAGCATGTAACAGAGCTGTTGACTGCCCTTATAGGCAAAAATACATAATATAACAGGAAACACCCCGAGTCCAAAATAATTGATATTGCAAACTGTAATACATGCGCAAAGCAACTTTTGGATGTTGCATAAGTGGTCTTGATAGGATACCATTATCACACTGCAAAAACAAGCGCATTATATGAATCTACAGATGGACCTGCTGGGTGACCCGTGGACAACCCACTCAATTCAGATGGGTTGGGAGATTTCCGTCGAACCATAACCAAATTCGCAGGTTGGGTGTATTGTGGACCTGGACCACCAATTTCGCAACAGTTTGCTTTCAACCTGCACCCGGACCTCAAGTGACTGTCCTGACCCATTGCTAACACTGCTTCAAATGCGTCACAACATTCACACAATCAACAAAATCTAAGGAATTAACCACTCAATGCCACCAAAATGGAAGAATTGACCTCCCCTACAGAGTGCCAATGAGTGTAGGACCGCCAAGAGGATTCGCGTGGTGAATGGTCATGACTTTGCAAGGCCCACAAGTTGCATCACCCCTGCATCAGTGACTGGGAGTGTTCTTGCTGGGGCGGAAACTTGGGAAGACTCCGATCGCAGAAGCAGAATCATCAACAATGAAGAGGACCCTCATGCCGACGATGGGAGAGATTGTGATGACAATACCCCAGAACCAAATGAGTCCATGCATGACAATGATGAACTGACAGCACCATCCAAGATCAATCTGGATCACATGGTGGAGCAACAGCACAAGATAGTGGACTTCCTTTTCCAGCATAACACCAAACTCCTAGAACAATGCGGATTGTCACCATCAAATGCAAAGGACAAGCTCAAGATGGAACAGCTGCACCGCCATTGCACAGGTGCTCGTGAATTGGAAATCAATCTCTACTCACTTTGATCGAACTCCCGGACTCATTAACACCTTTTTCACCTTGACGCTGATCAGGTTGATTATGCCATAGAGCACCTTCGAAGGTGGGCTAACTATATCGATTGCGACATGCACAAGACAACTATGATTGACTCAATTAGCTGGGGCCACAACCTACGAAAGAGCAACACACCATGCCTTTGCAATTTCGACGTTTTCGTTGGACAAATACAGAACATGTACAGCAATCACCATAAGAGACTCAACATGGTTAGGAGATGATATGATGACTTTCCGCAGGGCTACTACAATGCCAACGAGAACCTATGAACGTACACCAATCGGCTACGGCGCAACTGGAGAGATGCAGATTGAGATCAAGAGCAGTACGAACCGATATTGTACGAGATGGTCTGGGCAGGATTCGAGGCAGACTTACTACCCACACTGATCCCATGATCCAAAGGGAGTGGGAAGTTCGACTCCATTGACGAATGTTTACATCAAGCAGCTGATGTTGAAACTGAACCGTCAAAGTACAACATGTGGCAACAGAAGCCACCAGGCGAGTCATCTCATGTGGGCGGCAGATTGCATAACTTCCACTCACCAATCTCAAAATACAACGCTGTACCCAGGAATGCATCCAAGCCGTACAAGTCTGATGACTCATCCAGTGGCGGTGGGACAGATCTACCTCAGTCGCGATGGGTAACCAGGGAGGTTTATGCATTGGGGAAAGCCAACAGGAAATGCCTACAATGCTGTAACCATTATAAATCCTTCCAATGCCCAGAATGCTCCAACTCACACTGCCAAGATTGACTCACCCCTGGAGATGGCACAGGCAAAGACAGAGATGACACAGGCGGCAATCAACAAAGCAAGCACCAATGGTCTATCGACACTCAGCAAGTGAAAATGTGGTATACTTCGCCTGGTGTGCAGCGCAGCAGAGGATGTTGGATGCGACTGAGCTGGGAATGGAGAAATTGGGGGTGCAGGCACTGATGGTGAACCTGGACAAAGTTCAACCACAGCAGATCGCACTAAACTCGAGAGTTGTTCTGGAGAGCCCGAGGGCATGAATATCAAGGCAAAAGCCATGTGGCACTGAAATGCCGGATTCATCACACAATGTTCATGAAGTACAGATATGAGATAGAAAGGGTGAGATGCAACACGTACAGGTTCTATTTGATGGCGGCACAACCAGCATGTTTATGCCACTGAGGATTCTCAAGCAACTTGGGATATCACATGAGGCGGCACACATCACCACCCTCGGCTGGAACAGAGGGGTGATGCAACATGCAAAGGATAGACAGAAGACTCGAATCACAGTCCAGTATTTGGACTATCTCTCACTGGTTGATGAATTAGACGTGCTAGTTGTGCCAATGCAGGTATTCAATCTTGTACCTGGATTACCATGGTTCTATAGAAGAAATCCTGACATCTACTGTGGTGGGGATGGATTGACTTCCCTGCAATCACTGAGTGCGAGTGGAGTGGAGGAAATGATACGAATGACCACAGTGGTGGCATCAAAGGTCTCGGAACCCAAAAATGATAACGTGCACAACCAGCTTTTGCAGCACGGTCAAGATACACAGACACTTGGAGCAAATGTATTCAACAATCTGCCAGCTAGTGATGAAATCATCGCATCATTTGCCCTACAGATTGGGGAATGCGCTGGGCTGCTGGGAGTGACTTTGGAAGGCATCACCTTGGACTCACCAGATGATACAGACCGAAATGCTGCATGCGATGAGCAGGGAGCAGCGGCGGTAGTTGCGGCAGATGAGCCCCTCCATGGAGACGCTTGAATGACCGCTTCTGGCTCACCAAGACTAACCGGCAGGTCTTGGCTCCTGTGTGGGCGAACTGTTAAAGACAAGGCCTCCTGGATTACTCCTATCTTTCTTTTTTCTCCTCCACCTCCTTGTTCTTGAACACTTAAGCTAACTCAAATCAGAAGCAGCAGATGAAAGGGTACCAACAGACGACAGGAACTTCGTCCTAGCAAGGTACTCAGAATTCGTGGTTGTCTTTAGCAAGACCCAAGCTCAAACACTGGCACCGCACAGCCCAATTGACCACGCAACTGCCCTGGTGCCAGGGTTCATGATACCCTACCGACAGAACTACAACCTCTCAGAAGTTCAACTCCAAACTCTCAAGGCATACACCGATACCATTCTATGCAATGCCATCATCCAGCAGTCATAATCATCACCAGCAGAACCGAGATTGTTTGCGTAGAAGATTAACTGTGGCTTACGGCTATGGGTGGAATACCTTGTGCTTAATCCGCTGACAATCCTGAACTGGTACCCCCAACGTTTTATCTTGGATATGCTAAACTGAATGCGCGCAGCCCAAATTTTCACTACACTAGATCTCTGGAACTCCTATCTCCTCATCTGGATCAAAGAAGTCAACGAATATAAGAAAACATTGCGGTCCCTCTACGGCCAGTTCGAATACTTAGTCATGCCGTTCAGATTAACGAAAGCACCAGCAACATTCTAGGCCAATATTGATCTCTGCCTATGGCCTTACATTGACATCTTTGCACTATGCTACCTAGACCACATACTGATGAATTCAACCAGTGAGAAGGAGCATGAGGATCATCCCAATAACGTGCTAGCACAACTACGCTAATTCGGCCTATATTGCCAAGCCAAACATTACCAATTTGAACCCTCACAGATCGGCTTCCTCAGATTTATCATCATTACTGACAGGATCCGCATGGAATTACACCACTTGTCAACCATTGTGGGCTGCCGTACTCCCAAGTCGATCAGAGATGCAGAAACATTTCTAGGCTTCACAAACTTCTATAAATGATTCATCAGCAAATAAGCGAAGGTAACAGCAACAATCTCCAACTTACTAAAGCAATCGCCAGGCAAATGGGAATGGACCTGCATGGCAGAGCTCACATTTTGGAAACTCAAGACGGCATTCACCAAAAAACTGTTCCACCACCATTTGAACCCTGAACGCCTACCATCCTCCAGACCGATGCAAGTGGCTTGGCAATGACCAGTACTTCCAACCAGTACGATGGTTTTGCCATTCTCAGACCGGTCAACATCTACTCACACAAATGCTCCTCTGTGAAACAGAACTCCAATGTATATGATTGGGAGCTCTTAGCAATTGCGGAGGAATTGAGTCAATGGCAATACGATCACGAACGAGCCAATCATAGAATCCTGATAGGGTGCAACCACACGAACCTTGAGTATTTCCAAAAATCAAAGGTGCTCTCCTGGAGGCAAGCAAGATGAGCTGAGATTCATTCATCATACAACTTTGTTATCCATCGCTTGGAGGAAAAGAAGAACCATGCAGACTGACCATGGAGAAGACCTGATTACGAAGAAGGCTATGAAAAACCTACCACACGACTATTGCAACTCTGGCAGCTAGCACCGTGTAGCCAAGCAATGCGCTCCTACTACCAATTAAGGCAGCAAAGGATACCGATCCCTTATCGACTGACATGAATGGTAAGATCAGTTATCCGATCCTGTTAAAATCGAGGGGATAAGATGAGTCTATCAATAAGGACTTGGACATGCAGCGGAATGTAATCGCAGGAGCTCTCACCTATGGAGGGAGAATATACAGGCCTGAAGCGCTCCCAAACGAAGTGGTGTGTCTCTTCAACGATAACCTAGAATCCGGTCACTTTGGACCTCTCAGCACTTCTGCACGCATATCTGTAGAGTTCTAAGGGATTGCACTAGACACCACTGTACGGATGTATGTTGACAGTTACGATGTATGCCATCGAAACAATGCACTGCTCCTCACATGAGCTGGAGGTAATGTTCTGCTGCCACCACCGTACAACCTGTCGGATGGAATCACTATTGACTATGTCACTGACTTACAGGAATCAACCATGTCTGGATACATGGACATTTTGGTCATAGTCAATCGAATAACTAAGATGGCGATCTACCTGTGCTACCCAAAGGATATCAACTCGCCAGAATTAGCACATATATTGTTGGAGCACCTGATTGGCAAATGCGGCTTACCAAACAACATCGTCACTGACCGTGGAATGCAGTTCACATGCCGACTCAGGACTTGGATCTGCTTCCATATGAGGATCAACAACCAACTCTCGACCGCCTTGCACCCTCAAATAGACGGCCAATCCAAGCGGCAGACCCAGACCATGGAACAGTACCCCCAAGCCTTCAGCAACTATGAGCAAGAGAATTGGGCCAAACTCCTTCTCCTAATGGAATTCGCGTACAACAACTCAGTACATGCATCGACTAGGATGACACCATTCTGGGCCTCGTACCATCGGAAGCCTGAAATGCTGTTCAAAACACCGAAAACGTCATATCTGCACTCGGAGAACCAAGCAGACTCTACACTCAGCGCATTTGCAGAGACGCACTGCACTCTCCGTGGAAACATGCTGGAAGCCCAGTGATGCCAGACAATGATCGCCAGTGGAAAATGAAGTAGGTTGAGTATCGGAGACACAGGGTCGCTCTCGAGTGAGTAGTTCCAGATGACCAGGCCCTTTATGATGCTTTATTACAACATGTGGGACTGTATACTCTAAGTAATGTCATCAATGGAAACTCTAAATGTGCCACCTGCCGAAGACAATGAAGAACACCAATGTTTTCCACATGTCACAACTCGATTGGTACACACCCCCAGTCTCGGACCAGGCATTGCATCAACCTCGCCCGATGATCTTTGACGGCTTGGAAGATTGGGAAGTTGCTCGCATCGTTGACTCCAAATGGCGTGATTGGAAGGGTCATCATCTAGTCCAACGGCCCGGATACAGATATGGCTGTACAGGGTAGGAGCCAGCCGAGCACCTCCGAAATGCTCCCGAGTTAGTGGATGAACTGCATCACAGCCATCCAGGGAAGCTGTGATAGCGGAGGCAAGGGAACAATTTGGTGTTCTTTCTTTCTGTCTTTGTTTTCTTTCTTGTGATTTAATGCAGTCCAGTACAAATTACCTTTGCACAGGTTTTACCACCTTTGGGTAACAGTCAAGTGGAGGTGGAGTTTCCCGATACATTGTATTTGCAGGATGATCATGGGATCAGGTTCTTGTTTCTGTGTTTGCCTTTATCTCTTTGTATGTGGATATGCAGCCTAGGAGCACTGTGGATGGAGAGGAGATAATGCAATGGCGAGGTCTTAGACTAGACATTAGGGTCACTAGGCTGGCATGTGGTGGGGCCAGGCAAGACACATCCCGAAATGGACTAGTTATGAGGATCCTGAACCTCACTCAGAATCTCACCAGCTACACATATACATCCGATCACTCTGACCCCATTTGCAATGGTATGCCTACAAGTATAATCTATTCTCTTACTTAGCCGAACCCTGGCATACATGCCCTTACAACTGTAGCTGGTCTTGCTTTAGCTGAGATATGAATGTTGAATCTCTACATCTTCGAAATTAGGGAAAACCTTTATGGCAATAATATCATTAACATTGGAGATGTCCACAATGACATATCTCAAGTTGATTATCAGGTCAGGAATCACAATCTCTGTATACAGCCATATACCACTGACACTATTGCTACTGACATAGACACTGCAAAGACAAACACTGAATTAAGTGAGCAATAGCAGAACTTCTGCCATCTTGGGAGTATCGCAACAAATAATAAGTACATGGTCATCATGATGCTGATGGCGAACATTTACACCATTGTGAGTTCCACACCCAATGAGATTGTCACTAAGCATATTGAAAAAAAAGCTTCCTGTATGAGAGAGGACAGGCTCACTCTGAACATGGTTCTATTCTAGATGGATGGAAAGGGTGAGATTGGCAATCATGGTAGTAATGGTCATAAGCAGGGCAAGGGAGACAATAAAATTGACTGACAAGAGAAGAATAATTCCAAGTGTCAGCTTTGCCAAAGAGAAGGGCAATTGCTAAAATATAATGGACCAAGTGCCAGGGTAATTCACCTGTAATGGCTGATACTTCAGCAAAACTATACACTGGGACAACATCGACTCTCACCACATGGAACAAGCCCTATTGGATTGTAGCGGACTTGAAATCTGCAACCAGTGATTGATTTCGTGATTGCAGAGGCGTTAGTCACATCTCCAGCCTTCAATTATCACTCATCATCCATACTTAGTAGTATCCATATAGGAACCCAGTGAAAAGTTAACATGGGGTCATATAGTCTGCACCCAGACATGAAAGTGTCACGCTGATGTGTGAACTAGTACATGAAATGATATAAATGATTATACTTCAAGCAGTGGAGCATTTGGCAGATACATTCATCCTCAGTTCATGGTCTTAGATTATCACCATGGATGGCAAAGTCAAAGTGGTATATTACTATGACCTGAACCTCTATGAATACCATGGTAGGATGATTACCACTGAACCTGTGAACAATGGGCTATTGGTTGAGAATTGAGTTCTAGATTAAATTCTAAAATCTACTGAATACATGAATATGAACAATGACAGCTGCCTGTTGCCACTAAGTTAAACTGGGTATGTATCTTGATATGATTTAGAGAAGTGGATATTATGGCCTCACCACATTCCACGGTAGTTGTCATGTCTTTGGAGCACTTGCCAATGATACCCCATACTCTGAGAATAATCATCAAGTGTAACTGCCAGAGCTGCATAAGCTGCAACCAATCTTGAAAGCCCTATACTTTGAATATGACTTCTCCTTCCACTAAACGTCTTCCATTTCTAGACTCCGAGATTTATGGTCTCACCAATCGGCAGTGGATAGTGGATGATGTGTACCATTGCTTGATGACGAACTATCCGCGATGTGGGTAATTATGGATTGAAACACAGATTGAACCTTCCGAATTAATTTGAATAATGGAAGGCATGGATAGAAACAAATATCAGCAAACTGTCAATTGTTCCAGAGTCGACAAGCAAACCTCCCAGACTCTCCAGTCGACCTCTCCAGTGTGCCATAGTACTTCCAGATGGCCCTCAGGCCCACAAGCCCCAATAGAGCTAAGCATAGTGTTCTCAGACTCTGGGATAGCATTCGCGGGTGCTCCTGAATGCACCTGCAGTGTTGGAGGTAGATTCAGAATGCTGCGATATTTGACATATATCATAGTGATATATTGAAACAGGTGAGACCTTGGTGCAGGTCGGCAGGAGACTTCGAGAGCAGCGGAGGCCTCTGCACAGCTCTGCGGGAGACTTGGTGCCTGATTCTCACCGCAGTTGTTTTTAGAGATCTTTACCCACATGTCATTTCCACTATAATATTCCTCTTTGTTACTGTCACACAATTTGCCAAATCATAATATAGCATGTACTATCTATAAAAGTCACTTGATACATATACATACACTCAATCTGGATGCAGATGGTACTTGAGTGTAATTGGAGGAGCACCTGGAGACACTGAATAAGAGAACTTAGAGATGCACCAGGTGGCCGTTGTGGCAGGAAAATCAGTCTATCACCACTGCAGCCACACAGTTTGCAAAGAGGGAAGCTAGCGGGCGGTGTACAGAGCAATGGAAAGGATGTTTTTGGGAGACTCTGCGGTAGATAGACATTATCTCATTATACGAAATACACACTGTATCTTTCCCAGCTGCTGGTCCCAGGCAATCTTGCAGCACTGGCATGGATCCATGCAATTTGTGTGGTTCCTCATGCACACTTGCCGAGCCTTCACAGATCCACACATTGTGTGTGGATTCTTACCGCCTGGTACCACTTCTGATTCTGTCTCCATGGTCCTACGCTTGTCAAGCCAGAACTGGTCTTCCTCACAAAATCCCTTCAGATGCCATGAGACGTGAGGCAGAGTGCTGGTGATGTGCTATCTGTGACATGTTGCTCTGCCATATAACCACACCATAATCATGAAAATGTAGAGAACTACCTAGAGGAAGTGATCGAGCGATCTTAGAGATGTACTTGGAGGTAGGAATTGAGTCAGCCTGGCGATGCACTTTGAGGCCGTGATAGAGCGAGTTTGGTCATCCACTTGGAGCCCATGATGATGTGAAGTTGGCGGCCATGATCAAGCGAGTTTGGAGATGAACTGGGAGGCCATGTTAAATGGCTATTGGACTACTGGGAGGTAGTCGATCTGTTGATGTTAGATCAGGAGGGAGGTGCGACAGGGGATGCAACTATATTCATTGGTTAACTCATATTTGTGGGAATGTAGAGATCTCAGTAATACAAGGTCCACCAAGGAATGAGAGCCATCAGCAAAATGTGAAGCAGTCTGGAACCCGCTCCCAAACCTCCCAGACACTCCATTCGACCTCACCAGTGCTCTTATATCCTTTTAGAAGCTTCTAGGCTACTCTGGAGCTAAGCAAAGTGTTGCCAGACTCTGCAAGCACATTCTCAGGTGCTCCTGAAAGCACCTGCAGTTATAGAGGTGTATTCAGGATGCTCCAATATTTGACAGATATGATAGTCAAATTTTTGAGCACCTGAGACCTCTGAGCTGGTCTGTGGGAGACGAGGAGATGAGATGAAATCTCTGCACAGCTTTACGGAAGACTTGGTGCCGTATTCTCACATCTGTTGTTTTTATGTTTCCACAACCACCAAACATTTCATCTATCTTATTCATCTTTGTTTCAGTCACAAGATTTGCTACATACTAATATGGCAATAATTATTTGTCTAAGTCTCACAACAAATATAACATACAGTCAATCATGCTGTGGATAGTCCTCAGGTGGAATGCGAAAAGCACCTGGAGATGCTGCTTATGAGAATGCAGAGATGCACTTCTACTCCATTCTGGTAGGAAAATCTCGTTCTCACCACCACCATCA
>Ga0307515_10001209_pt1 | contig 58975 bp, 56 predicted proteins | sample 17_EM_MG_FD_194513 | JGI IMG/M metagenome (GOLD analysis project Ga0307515, IMG submission 194513) | Populus trichocarpa ectomycorrhiza microbial communities from riparian zone in the Pacific Northwest, United States - 17_EM | ecosystem: Host-associated > Plants > Roots > Unclassified | place... | reverse complement strand
TGAAAGTACCACGTGCTTTCAGGCTTTTGGCTGCTTTCCACACTCTTTCGCTGCAAATGCTCTTTCGCGCCCTTTCAGGCTTGGAGATTTTCACTCCTTTTTGCGTCTTTCGCTGCGGTGGCCCTTTCGCTGCAGTGGCCCTTTCGCTGCAGTGGCTCTTTCGCTGCAAAACCTCGGTCGCTGCAGAACCTCTTTGGCTGCAGAACCTCTTTTGCACTAGATTTAGCTGGTCTATCGAAGAGACGCAGCTGGTCTTTTGAAGCGGTCCTTTGCAGTGATGCAGCTAGTCTTTTGCACCCTCCGGTAGCGACCTTCACCACTCTTGCGAATATCAAGAGGATTCCCGGGGCCACGAATTCAACCGAGCAGTATACGGTTACACGGCAGAAAAAGAGAGTTCTTGAAAATCAACTAACTTAGTGGATTTACAGTTCTTATTCACAAATCATGATGTTGATAGACTTTTAGGCGAAGCTTAACTATTCCCGCCACTAACTCCGTGACCAACTCTGGCACCCTCACCTGCAGTCTCAGTCTGAGAATCTCACTATGTCCAATGGCTATAGTGTTGAGGATTTAAGTCGGTGGTACTGGGTTAATGGCAATACTTGGACTCATGGGGAGAGCAGATCTCCGAATCAGATTTGACAGCAGAATCCGCAGCTTGATTTTCAGGGTAATTGGCCCGGTGAGTGCGAGCGTGAGTGTGAGTGTTGCGTGCAAACATGAGCTTCGGATGCAGGCCAGAACTTGAACTTCATTCGCAGACCAGAGCTTCTGACCTCTTTCCGGGCGGCCAAAACTTGAGTTTACCGTGCCGGATAACCTTGAGTATACTGCTGCAGCCTCATCTGGAAGAAAGCATGAATGTGTACCTCCGCGAAATGAAATACACAGCGAAAGCCGGCGGAAAGCCTGAAGGTTTGCCATACTATCAAAGTTGGCTCCCGTCTGACACCTTCTGGATTTGCTTTCGCGCCGGTGCAAGCCTGAAAGAGCCTGAAAGCGACTGGTACGGTTTTGCGATGGCGCAGAGGAAAAGGACGAAAGTGATTTGACAGAACTGGATATTGAGGAAGGAGCGGGTCTCGAGGAGGACAAGGATGTGGACGAGGAGAGGACAATGTAGAGGAAGAGGGCAACGAGGAAGAAGAGCTGGTTTCAAGTCAGGATATGGAGCATAGTGTAATTGTAGTTGCACCACAACGTTGAATGCAATTAGCACTTTGTATGTATGCTCCGTGAATGAACCAGTCCAATCACGGAGGTGGGGTGCAGAGGTATACTCCGCGAATAAACCAGTCCAGTCACTGAGGGTGGGACTCCGTGAATGGGCCGGTCTCTCCGCGGAGGGACATCCTCCGTGACTGGACTAGAACATTACCTATTTCTCTATGAGCCTCGGGCTTGGGTGATGCTTCGCTGTATAGTGTCTTTTCTTATTTATGTCTATCTTATTCTGCCTTTATACGATAGACAGTTCAATCATCTGTCTCTTTCTTCTCTGCTTTAATTAATCTCAACAGCAGCAAAAAGCAAACTTTTCATCCTTTGTGTCAAGCGACATTGTATTAGGAAGACGTTAGAATAATAAGCCGCAGACGGTTAGAGATTGGTAGGTGGGTGTGTGGTAGATACGTATTTTCATCCGACTCGAGATTGTTACGATATGGAAGGGGAGAACCGTGTTAGTGGATAGACTATTGTATAGAGAAGAGAGGAGAAAGACTCGAGATCTATAGTACAAGAGAGTGGCGACAATTGCGCGGCCCTTTGCCACCTTTGCCACCACCAGATATGCAACAGAGAATGGTACATTGGATGCTAGAAACACTGATTGACTTGACTGATCTCTCGAGGGCCGATGGCCCGTATATGTACAATCTCCATATGCGTACGCGTATGCACTGGGGGTGGCCCTTCTAGTGTAGTGGTATGGTCTTGCCAGCACTATGCTAATTGCTACGGGTTCGAATCCCGGCGCCACCTCCCCAACCGAGCAGACTCCTTGTCGTACAAGTTGATGTCGCACCACGAGCAGACTCCTTGTTGTACAAGTTGATGTCGCACCACGAGTTCCCTGTGTCAAACTCACCACAGGTCGAGCATACGAGAGATTAGTAATGGGGGTGGGCTAGGTGGAGTTTCAATGGCCTTGTGCCCTCCACCGGGTAGCGGGAAGTGGGAGGGAACGACTTTGCCTGAGTCAGAAGTAGGTGCTGCGTGAGCTAGTTTGGCCGTAGTTTAGCCGACGGATGGACAGGAAGTTTCCGATGGACAGGGATAAAAATGTTAATTAAATGCCATGACCACCAGTGGTCGGCCGGCTTATGGTAACTTAGCTGGGCACCCCTTCGGGGTGAATGCAAAATGATTACAAACAAACAAACAAACGCGTATGCACTATCTGGCATGAGACGCATCACCCAGATCCTGATGCAAGCCATATGCATATCCTCATACAAGCCACGATCATCATAGATATGCATCAGGACCAGGGTGTTGCGTCTCATGTCAGAGCATACGCGTACGCATATGAGAGATTGTACATATACGGGCCTTTGGCCCTCGAGATAGAATCAATCAAGTCAATCAACAAGTCAAAGAAGCATCCAAAGTAACAGAGAATGTTACGATATGGAAGTTGGGGAGAACCGTGTGCGTGTATTCTATGGTACAGAGAAAAGAGAGAAGGAGAAAGACTTGAGATGTATACAGGAGGCATCGGCCCCTGCAGCAGGACCGTGTATCAGACCTGCAACATCATGTACATCTGTAACAGAGAAGTCATCGCAGTTTGCGAGTGACATATCATGGCAAGCTAGCAGGGAAATTTATCTGGTGTAATTTGGTATCAATAGTGGCCGCTGTATTCCTACACTTAATGTGTTCTTACCTTTAGAACCCACTAATATTCGTCCCAGTAGATACAACGAACAGTGCATTTATCTCCAGCCGGATGGAAACGATTCCAAATCCAGTAACAGTGTTGTCAACCGTCCCGTCCGTCCGACATCACTGAGAACGGGACGGGACGGCGGCTTGCCGTCCGTCCTGAGCTCGGACGGAACGGCGCCGTCTTTTTTGAGGCTAGACGGGGACGGACGGAAGGGACGGCCGTTGACGGTAAATTTCCGTCCCCGGCCGTCATTGGCCGACATCCATTGATGATTTGCGAGTCATCATACATAATAGATATTCAGTTATAATAAGTACATTTCTCCACTATCTTGACTGTGAAGCAAGATCCTTCAACATCTGCTCCATCCGAACCTGAATGCTTACTACTGATTGAGAGTCTAGAAATATAGATAAATCTATTTATATCTTGTACCGCGCGCTCTACAGTTACAGTATATGTATCAATAGTAACCGCCCGATGTCGGCCGGTGACGGTGGATGACGGCCGACCTGCCGTCCTCAGCGGGCGAGGACGGGACGGACAGCCTTGGCACCGTCCCGTCCGTCCTGCAGATATTGCGGACGGGACGGTTGACAACACTGTCCAGTAACAATTATCAGAACAGTCCCCAGGAGGTCCAAGGATCGCGAGATCCAGAACACGAAGTACCGATATGACGTGACTTGACCGGTTGCAAGATATGAGGTGCCAGAGCATCAACCTCGTCTCGTCTTTTATTGCGTGGAACACATGTTCTCACGATTGGGGTATGTTGCACGAGCTTGATATCGCGGCCCGTTTTCACGTACAGGTTCCAGTCAAGTATTATCTCTGACGAGGCTAGTTATTAGCACTTGAAATTGACGCCTAAGGACACCACATTGCATGCATGATACAGGAGCTCAGTATGCAAAAGTTCGCCTCAATTGAAGCTCTAAAGTGCGTTAATCAAGCATAGCATATCACAAGAACTATACCGACTCCTTCGCTACGTCCATCCCCTAGTGTCTTTCCCCTTTTTTGAAACCGCTGCCCAAGAAAACTACCGCAATAAAAAACCAAAACCCCGCCACACGAGCCACGGCCCACATCTTCGACTCTAGGCTAGGTCAAAATTGTCAGAAGAATGCTATCTCGAGTTAATGATAAGACGGACTACTTATCCTGCAGCCACCAACTTGTCCATCGAGCTATAAGTAGTCACTGCGAGAGGATTCGAGAACGGGGGAGTCTGTCCCTGATTGATCGTGTACGAAACGCTCGTAACATTCTTCTTAATCCGCTTCGTATAATAGTGAACCGTATGATAATCGCACAGGATCTGATATCTATCTCCGTGGTCGTACACGGTGATGGTAGTGTTTGGGCCAACAAATTTACCCTGGAGAGTGACTCTCTCTTCGGTTCCCCAATTGCCGTTCGCAGGAAGGGTGTTGAACACGATGGCATTCTCGGGGCGACGAATAGAGATGTGGAGAAGGTTGTCGCCGGAGTTGAGGAGGTTAACGGCGGTGTTGTCGATTGTGTTGGTGCCGGTTTTGGAGGGGTTGAGGTCTAGGGTGGCGGATTGGAAGACAATGATGCCGTCGGCTATGAATTCGCTTTTGAGATTGACGGTTTGGGAGAGGGGGAGGAGGTAGAACATCGTCAGTTGCGTTTAAATGGTTCTCTATGACTCAGTCAGCTGAAACTCCACCAGAACAAATTGTCTTCTATTCGGAGTAGTTGACTACCGTTGTAACTTCGGCTTGATAAAATTGTAGTTAAGGATGTCGCAGTGATTTGAACGGAGGTGGGAAAATGCCAATGAACTTAACACAACTTGGAAATTGTATGAGGATTGCTCGGCTTTTTATGCGAAATTTATATCTGGAGGGACGCGGATAGTAACTCAGCTTGCCAGCTGACTATGTACACTCTCTCGTAGCATTTGGCAAACAAAAGCGGAATCGAATCATCCATTCTTCCTTAGACGGTGTATGCATCGAAGCTAACGTGAAGGTGTAGGGATACCCTGCTTGCGTGGAACTAGCGCGAGCTTAGATCCGCACTTAGGTTGATCTTGCATCGTCGATCATCTCAAAAAAAAAAAAGCAATATCAATACTCCACCTCACCCTTTACGCGAACGACGACGTATCCTCTACACGTCTGGTTTTCTCTAATTTGTTGCAGTTCTTAGCTCGTCGGTTGATCAAGGTAGAAAGTCAGGCGTGTAAGGGATGACAGCGTTCCGAAGCCGCATCCCGCCTCCATCTCAGCTTCAGTTCATTATCAACGAGACGTTTGCATTTGACTTTAGGTAACCGGGTAGTGCTGGATAAGAATCGATGCCGCCAATTCTGCCGGCCGTCTGATCCAGAACCTTCTTTCTAGTAAGCCGATCATCCAGTCTTTGGCCTTGAGGGGGTGCAATCAGCCAGTAAACACTCCACACATCAACAATCAATTGGCGTTGAAGCATTATAATGGCGGAACCATGGGAGTGTTTAGGTATCTGCTACTCGCATACAGCAGTTTCCAAGCCCGATTAGTTCGCGGGCGGACAAAGCACTGGTTACAAATTGCATCACTACGCAGGAATTTCACGCTTGTGCCTAGGTGCGACAACACATAGCGGCCTACAGAAGCGGGGCGGGACGTCCGTGTGGGCTGAATATACGGGGAAACAATGATTCCACCAGTTCAGACGATCCCGGTCCAGGGTAGGACTCGGTCCAGTCCAGTCTAATGGGATGGTCGGACTGGACCAGACAACAGACTGGCAGTCTTGGACTGGACGGGCTTGGTCTGGACCGATCCATTTACGCATGTAATTTGACATTGCTATTTAGCCAAGTACCACCGAAAACAATACTCATCCTCAATTTCTATCACCACTCACCCCGAATACCCACTGTGGTCGAAATTATACCACTTCTGTCTGTATATTCGGCTCCGTTGAGATATATTTCCCCATTTCAAAGACCAATAACCAGGAATGTATACCCTAACCCTAGACACCGTGCGGGATTGGTCCGGACCAAGCCCAGTCCAGTCTGTCAGCACCTGGGATCAGTCCGGTCCCAGTCCAAAAATTTATTGGACTAGACTGGGCTGGACGGTTCCGGTCTGGACTGATCCATTGCCGGACCGGTGGAATCATTGCGGGGAAAGTTGACTTACGCAATGGCCAACAATGGCCGAATGCAACATGGTTACAAACAATTGGAGACATTATTTGTCAGAATGTGGTCGCGAGAATTATTTGTTTGTAGCCCAGGATATGCTAGAAATGGGCCCAAGATTGGCTATAGCTAGTGGCAGGCGGTCATCACTCTAGACCTGCGTAGCCATATGCGTAATTGTTCCTCCAGTCAGCAGTGTTCTGTGGGCTGAAAAGATGGCCTGATGCATTACGTTTGCCTGCATCTCGCTTGTAGGCTCGTTAGCCACGCGAATGAAACGGAGCACGTGTCAGCTGTGTTCAGCCCTACAATGCATTAGCGTGCAGCGTACATGAGCAGAACGGAGATGGTACCTACTTAGGTAATTATAGCACGACTAATGCTTTGATCACATGCATCTGCATTACGCACTATAAAATACAAACCAAGGCGGACCTTACCTTCCGTGACAACCAATCAGGAACGTTACGACCAGCACCACTACCCAACGACATTTACCTAGCATAGAGCAATCGATACTTTACATCCTTGGGCTCTTTGAAACTAGTTGTAAAATAGCTAAGCTTCAGAAACACAGCGATATGTCTCCGCAAAAGTGGTAGACTAGCCATTACGTCTTTTACGGGTCATGTGTGAAAATCGAGACAAGAGGACTGTAACACTGTATGTTTCATCACTATTCGTGCATGTGAAATACTTGCCATTATAGTATAAAACCCCTCCAAAGACGCTAGGCTTTACCGAGGAGTGAAAAAAAGCGCCGCCAATAATTGAGTGACCATGAACCGTCTGCCACCAGCTAGTATGCAGCGGAAGTATTGGCAAAGTTAAAGGAGTTTGTATTGAGTATTTTATTCAGTTTTGTCCACTGTTGGTTGCTCAGGTATACTTCTCATCGAGCTTTTATTTTATACTTCAGGTGTCCGCACATGGGAAACCGCAGACTTACTCCATTGTACCACATCACACCACCAAAGCAAAGTATCGAACTGACGCCTGTCATGATTATTTACACGTTCATTTTCAGAATTAGTCTCCTTTGCGACTGTACCATGCGGAGATTGATATTTCCCATACAGTACTCTTAGAAGGATGCTGGAGAGGCTTTAGATGGTACCGGTCAAGCTGCGGAGATAGAGTATAGATTTGGACACGAGGTTGGGTGCTAAAATCGCTTGCGAGAACTCACTTTGTCGAGAACTCATAGTATCGCTGTCGGCAACCGATCATGCGCACTGCACCTATATCCAGCGAGTAATGAAGCCCAATTGCAACAAGGATATTGGACAACGCTAAACGACAGTCTAGAGCAAAGACCGGCAATAGTAAGCATAGTTGTAAGCTCGAGTGAACAGCACAGATGTCCTACCTCTGAATGAATGATATATATATAGTATTCTCCTGAAATACTGCGGGCAATCGTTATGTAACATCGACTTGTCACAATCTGGGTGTAATTTTCTCAACGCACAGAATAATAATGTGCTTTAGAATACCGTGCGTGCAGTCTATTGCACGCGGCCACCGAATCACGTCCATCAGCGGTAGCCAAAGTATCAAAACCATCAAGTGAAATTAATATGTGGTGGTCTCGGAGAATAAAATCCGGAGTTCTCGTCACAGGATGCAAACGTGATCTGATATAACCCACTGACAACAGAGAATCCTGGTTACAAAATCGCCATTGGGCACCCGGGTTGAATGATGAAAATAACTATGGGCTGGTGAGACATTCCCAATGCCAGTGAAAACAGGGTTCCCAACCCGTCCGTCCGGACGGCGTTATTCAGGGCCCGAGGTCGGCGTCCAGGGTCGCGCTGACAAAATGTATCCCTAGGGCGTCCAGGTATATGAGTGCACATCCTAGGGCCATGTCAGGGTACCCGCAAGTGCCGGAATTATGGTGGGGGTTAGTTCATTGTATCCGATGGTTCCGAACCTTGATAAACCAAGCCATTCAATGACCAATATATATCCGCAAGTTCCGCTGCCGGATAACTCAGGCCGGTCTGCCAGCATGTTATAGCTGATGAGTCTACTAACGAAATATTCGGCCCAGAGATTGCATCACGAAGATAAGATGTGTGTTCAATGATTGCAGCAAACAATTGTGTGCATCATATGGTGTCTATTAACTGCATAAACAGCATGTTTCTCGCACCTCATTCTCTTACTTATTTTTTTCAGCCGTCTTTCACAGTTTCTTTCTTTGTTTTACACTCACTTCTAGTCTCGAATATTTAGAATTACAAGTGCGCGCAGAGAATTTCCAGCTTTAAAGTTTTTATTTTTTACTTTCATTAGTGTTAAGAGTGTATGATAGTTAGTTTTATTGTTCCCATAATTGTCTACATCTTCTCCACCCGCTGCTGTTTTTGTTTAATATGGATTTTCAACGCTAAAGACTATATGTCCCCGGCAGTTAATAGTCTGAAAAGTTTATGCCCTAGGGAATTGCGTGCAAGAGTTTCACTACCCGGAAAATTGCCGTCATGGCGCGAGTGGTATCGTGCCCGGACGAGACGGACGGCTGGGAAGCCTGAGTGAAAAGGATGCATCAAGTGTCAGTAAGCGCAGTACTTCCAATTCCGCCATTTAGTAGAAGTTCAGTGCCTCTCCACTTACGCATAAATGTACCATAACCAGCATCACAAGAAATACTATGCGTACCGCAACAGCAACAAGTGTTATGCCCAGAATCTCTTCGGTACTCCTATTCCCTGTAAGCGTCAGCGGTGTGTTCCACAACTGAGCACAGGAACTACGCTCAATACTGAAAGAGTTTCTTTATTCTGTCTCGTAGGGTTACTTATATCATCTCCGTCACCTGTCGAGAGAGAGGCTGGCCCCGTAGTCGTGGCAGTAGGAGTTGAGGTTGTATTTTCACGTCAGCACCACCAGACTTCCAAAATGTCCGTCCTGTCTGGGTACCAAGTTGTTCCTACCATGACGACAATTTTCCGTGCAATAAAATTCTGCCCGCAATTCCCTAAGGCAAAAATTTCTCAGACTATTGACTGTCAGGGATTGACAGTACATAGCCTAAATATTTAACGAATACAATAGCAGCGAATAAAGGTATAGCCATGAAACAATCATTCGCACAGTAAATGGTAGACAGCAAAAAACCAAAGCTTTGAACTAGAAATTCCAAGCCCGTACCTAGAACTATTATTCATATAAGCACACGGAATGTGTCTTTTTCGATTCTTATTGGTCAGAATTCTGTGGCTGAGTGGCTGAGTGGCTGATAGTGGCAAGCATAAACCACAAGAACTCAAATTAAAAACGACCCACAAATTTAAGTCTGCAAGTTGCACTCTGACAACAAAGAGTGATATACATGAAATGTGTATAACTCTACCTGCTTTCACATCCCAGGTTGACATTCATGATATTTTTAATATCGGGTGAGTAGTTGTGGATTAATACCTTTATTGTAATGTTTTTTTACAGTAGTATGAGGAGAATTTGCAATGGAGTAAATTGGCAACTGGGAAGTGAAATAGGACCTATTTATGGATGTTTCATCCCTAGAACATGTTGTGATCAGAGCAAAACTTGGTGACATCATTGGATTTCAAATAATTCAAATAGCTGGGCAGAAAGCTTCATTTCAGCTGACAGTAATTGCTCTGGCCATAGAAATAGTACAAACTTACTGAGACTTGGAGAGATATACTAGTGGGCTTGAGACCTGTACAGTGGGTATACTGTAGAAGTTGGAGTTGAGTGTACCCAGGGTGGTGGAAAAATCCATATCTTATCTCCACTGCTTACATTGGCAGGGGGATGGTGGTGCACAGAATTACAGCGATTACAGATGTGGACTGGGTGATGGGGAGTGTCTATATTTGGGAGACTGTGGGGTAGATAGGTACACAGAGAAAAACTTGACATTACATGATACTTAACTCACAGAGAAGTAGTTTCTGGAATCGTAATCTATAGCATATTTGACGCATTGCAGTAAGAGCTCCTCTGAACCTGCATATTGACTACATTACTATGATATGCATATAATTTTGAGCGCTTAATACTATACATCCTGCTGCATTCAACAATACTGCCAAATACACTTTATTGCACACTCCCAAGTAAGCTTCAAGACGCTCTTGAGTACACTCCCAAGCACAATCTCAAATATGCTTCCAATTGAACTCAATAACAGATTCCAAGCCTGCTTGACTCTATGCTCCCAAGTAAGCTCTAAAGATGCTTCCAAGTACACTCCATGTCCGCTCCCAGTTACACCTCCAAATACATTCCCAAGTATACTTCCGAGCATGCACTCGAGAATCGTCCTAATTGCACTCGATAGTACACTTGCAGCCATATATACTCTTATGTAGGCTCTCAAGATGCTCTCAAGCACACTCCCAAGTGTGCTCTCAAGTATGTCCCCAGTTGCATTACATGATACGCTCCCAGCCTACTTGGCTCTATGCTTCCAAGTTTACCCCCAAGAGTCTAGACACTCCCAATTTCACCTGACAATATGCTCCCATATATGCTTCTTGTTATTTGATCCAGAGACTTGCAGAGTTGCAGCCACCAGGCACCAGAAAGCAGATGGTGGGAAGTGGGTAGTGGGTGGCATAACATGGTAGAAATCATAATGTCGGTTGATATAACAGTGTGAACCTTATCTTCAATCTGCCCACCACAATAAGATCTCACAATGCCTCAGAGTCAAGGTATTGACAATCACAATTTTAGATTCTGCAGAAAAAGTAGAAAATCAGATCTTGGGACTCAGATTTTCTAGCAAAATCTACTGCCCACAGCCTAGAGATTGTCGGTGTATGTGTGCGCATTCAGTCCAGAGCAGATAGTGATGATGGCAATATTATGATGGCCATGGTGATGATGGTGATGATGATAGTATTGGTAATGGTGATGATAGTACCAGTAGCACTTAGACAAGTAGACTCAGTTGGCCAACATTTGTGTCAAACCTTCCACAACCTCTGAGATTTTCATCAGCCGAAAGAATTGTGTGGAAAACTCAACTCCTCCCAAAATACGAATCTCTCAGCCGCAGCTCTCAAGTATAGCTTTGTCATGCAGACCTGAAGCAGGCTCTCAAGGAGGCCATGATGTAGGCTTCCAAGTAGGATATCAAGTAGGCTTCAGAGTAGGCTGTGATAAGGTGTTCAAGTGCCAGCAGGCTTTCCAGTGGACTCTGTACTGCTATAACAGCCATGTAGTAAACACAGGTATACATCCATCTCTGGCCACCAGTCCTATATAGTTCCATAGGCACAGGTGCACACCTCTACAAATGAACTGTAGATGACTATGGACTGCACATTGTGCAGAGGTTCACGGGAAGCTTGCTATGAGCTGTGCATGTACCTATGTACACATAACGCAGCCTATAGTTGATTTGTTCTTTTGCGGATGTATCATTTTACCACACAATGAGATACACACTCTATTCTTTCCAGCTCTTGGTTACACGTACTCATGCTGAGCTTTTGTTGATCCATACAATATGTGTGGTTCCTCAAGACTGGGTGTTCTATCGAATCCTGTCACCCTCTTCTTATGCTCCTCGAGCTAGACCTGCTCCCTCCTGAATCCCCTTACAATGCTGTAAGATGTATGGTGGAATGTTGAAGATAGGCCTTCTGCCTTCTAGATCCACTGATTCACCACTACAAATGCTATGGTATATCAGTGGCAGTCAAGTAAGTCATAGAGCCTCACTCCTTTTGCTAGTGTGGTCTTGATTCCTTTCTCCATTCCTCTTCTCCACCATAATGTCCCTCAACAGAAACAACCAACAGAGTGGCTGGATAGTCTATTGAGTAGAATATTCACCTGGATACAGACAGTCATTGATGTGGAGGGTGGCATGGCACCATATGTGTGGTATTTGTTAGAGACAGCAGGTGTGTATTCAACTTTTTTCCTTCACACAGATCGAGTCATAGATGTCACTAGATTTTCTTTACATGTTGTACCCCAGCAAAATGGCTGCCACGACTTGATATCATATCTGGAAGTGTACCCAACTTGTGGTACCCTCCAAGCACTTGAAAGCCAGGGGAAAGGTATACCTGAGAGTTGAGCTGGAGATGATCTATCTGGGTACCTCCAAAGGGCGGCGAAGCCGCCACCGTAACTTGTAGATAGTAAGAGAGTGAAAGAAAGAGGTAAACAGGTAGAGAATCAGAAAGCACAATACTAGCAGCGAGGAAACGAAAGAAACTAAAAAACTAGCAGCACAACAAGGAAAAGTATAGGCCTGGCAGCGAGAGAATGTGACCAGTGTTCCTAAGCGGCCCGGCCAGCCGCCGGGCTTTTTGCGGTGCAGGCTTTTCAAATTGAGGCCGGGCTGCTTAGGAACACTGAAAGTGACAGTGTGAATTGGTTTCGGTGGGAGAACAGCCTTGTTTATTCTAGCAAGAAAACGCCATGCATTTTGCACAATTTTCGCCGCCGCTATGTTCAGGTTTACCATGCATTCCCAACAATTATCAGGAAATACTTTCTAATCCTAGTTTTCCAGCCGCGGAATCTTCAGGTATACAATGCCAGTAGACCGTACCGGATTATCTGGGAGTGGATCCTGCAGATATACATTGCTAGTTCACTAGATCAGGTTATTGGAAAATAGAATCTTTAGATTCCATTGACTAATTGGTCGCTAATCTCCGCCAATTAAATCAACTGGCACCTGCAGGTTCCCTGGCGAGGCCCAGGGCACGCACCCACCCACCAGGATGCCGTAGGGAAATATGGAGCCGCCCGACCCTAGATGCCGACTTCAGGCCCCAGATGACGCCAGGTCGCCCGGACTTTTGGGAACCCTGAACACCACCGACCTGGCACCCTATGGGGAGACAATCAACGCTGATTCTTTGGAGAGTTTGGAGACACACGCGAATAGCGCCAGATTAGTCCTAACTCATATAAACAGGAGTCTCTTTCACAGCCGATCTCGCCTGATTCACAGTCTCACCACAAGTTTATCAAGCATACACTACAAAAGCAAAAACGGTGCCGCCGATTCAGTCCCACTAAATAACAACACCATCTGAAGCAATTTATCTAATGGTTCGCTTTATGGCAGGCAAAAGTGGACAAAACTATTAATTTAGTGTATGTGCGAAAATGTAATTTTTGGATGGTCAACCCAAAAGATTGTCATATGAACCGAAAAAAACTCTGCAAATGCAAAGTATTTTCCATGCGTGTGCTTGCAAATGCATGCATACGTGACAGTTACACTAGTGATGTACTTTGATATTGATGATATTCTCACGGTTTATTACCTGATATCCCGATATAATACGCAATATGCACGCAAATATGTGCATTTTCAATTTTGCCCACTTCTGCAGTCCAAAGTTACCTGTTAGCATTCTCATCCGTGTTATTTGTCATGATTGTTTCACAAATTACAGTTGATCAATTACTCTTGATATCTGACTCGGTGTTACATGTCCAGTGGCAAGTGACTCAGTGGCAAAGCATCAAAGTTTTCCCCGATGATCCTCTGTATATAAGTCGAGTCTTTCTCCTTCTCTCTTTTCACTGTATCATAGAACCTATACACACGGTTCTCCATTAAGTACTACAGCCTCGGTATCACTCTTAACATGCCGAGTGGTGAACCGCGAGAATGGCATCAATTAAATAATATCAAAGTTACATCATTAGTGACAGTCACGTATGCACGCATATGCAAGCACACGCATGCAAAATACTTGCATATGCTATTTACAGAGTTTTTTTTCGGTTCATGTGACAATCTTTTGGGTTGACCATCCAAAAATTACATTTCCGCACATACACTAAATTAGTAGTTTTGTCCACTTTTGCCTGCCTGCACTTACCCAAAGGAAGTCGCCTGATCTTGAATCTCACATTCGTCGACAAAGCAAATTGAAAAGTGGGGGTATTTTGAAAGGCTAATGGGAACCGCGTATGCGGTCGAGAACGATGAATTTACTTTGTTATCTTGAACCAGCAGTAACTAGACATCTTGCGGCGCCGATTTAAAACGTCGCTTAAGGGAGTTTTCGAAGCAAGAAACTGACCGAGACGGCAGGGGCCCGGGATGAGAATCTGCCGCCTTCAACCTTTATTTGAAGAGTGTCATCTTGACCTAACAAAAATACCTATTTATTGATCATACGAACAGGTAAGCAACAGAGACCTCAGAAGCATGTTAAGCGGGTAAACAAAAGCAAGATCTGTTCACTGCTGATTCTTGTGGGAATCTGCCAGTTTTATATTATTAAAAAAAAAAGATTCTATCAGATCGATAAGATAACGGTAAAGACGCTAACCCAATATTAAGGCTGCGTGTTGTGTTGGCGCTTGCAGAGCCTCATTTTCGATAACATTCTTTACCCCGCAATCCGTCACTGATTAACCTACTTAACTTTCGCACCTCACTACCTGCACATTTCACACATCGAATAAATGGCTTCCGTACCGTCATTCGATTGGACGGACGAACAATTAGAGAGTGCTTTAGGGTCTGACACAGAAATCGAGGAGTAAGTTACTACCCGGCGAGTCCGTCCAGGCACTGCTGAAGAGGCGGTGATAGAGTTGTAAGAGAAATGCCAGAATATTCAACGGATGTCGAACTACTTAACACGAGCGTATCCACAGTGCAGATACCTGCCTGCAAGGTCGACATCCATCAGGGTTTACAATCAACGATAGAGTTTGGTCGTACGGAGAAAAGAAAAGCGGTTGAGTCCTCATCACGGCTTATCCCCGGCCACCCGGTGAAACGTCCTTTCGTTGCGACGGAAAACCCTGAGATATCAGAGGTGCCCACTTGTACAACCCAGGGAGAACAACCAAGCGTGGCAAGTTTTGGGAGTAGTAGCGGCCACCGCCTCCAGAAAGACCACTTGCAGAACGCTTCCAGCGCTAAGAAGACAGTCTGGAGAATAACAAATGTCCCACTGAGATGGACTAAGCATACTCTTCTCCAAAATCTGCGAAAGGCAAAAGGCCAGTCTCTAGAACGACTATCCGAAGAAAACTGCCAGTTGTGGCTTTATCCAGCGTGCAGTGGGTCTACACAAACGGCACTGTTGACTACATCCGAACGTCTAGAGTACTTTAAAGACTTCCACGAGGATGAGTCTAGGCATATCATGATTCCAGATGGCCCAGAAATGTTAGTCTTCATTCTCTAATCTCGATTCTTCTCGTACGGTGGCTAATTATCTCTATGCACCAATACATAGTGCCATCGACCAAACCGAAGTTAACCTAGAAGTCGACTGTCATTTCCAAGATTTTACGCCGCTGAACAATCCTCCGCTTCCGGAAGATATCGTCGCGGAGTTAGTTACATATAATGTCTCCTCTAACACTTAACTCGTTTTTAGATGCTAATACTGGGCCGATTACAGTGTAGTTGCCGTGACTGGTCTTGCTGGTCATGCGTTTGGTTCCTGGAGGAACCGCGAGACTCGCCAAATGTGGCTAAAGGATTTTTTGCCAAACAACATTCCGAATATTAGGGTTATGACTTATGGCTACAATTCAAAACTTACCGGTAATCCAGTTCGCGGCCAATTTCTGCAATACCAAAGTCGATTCATTCATATGTTGATAAGCGCTCGAACGCAGCCGGTTGTACTTCTCACCTCTATGTTGTCATTGTTGCAATCGAGAACTAGTTAATTATTGATTAGGAGAGGACGCGGCCAATCATATTCATAGGGCACAGTGCAGGTTGTATCTTGATTCTTATGGTAAGACTCATGCCAAGAGTGATGTTTAAGTGTATTCATACATTACAGGCACTTCTGCATTGCAAAATTAAAAATACTGGCAATTTTAAGAAAATTATTGACGCTACACATGGGATATTGTTTTTCGCGTCCGCACTTTCGGGATTGAATGATGACCACCTCAACGCCATGGCTAAAGGCCTATCAGAGACAGAAGTGGAATTCATTAATCAATTTCGTGAAGGCTCAACGTTTCTCAATACACTTAGAAACGACGTTCCCAGCCTTTTCAACGATCCATCCAAAATCTCGCTTTTGGGTTTCTATGAGACACTGAATACACCAACTGTCGCGGAGGTGAGCAACAAACACGAACCCGAAACGTATAACAAATATTAATTGAATTTAGTCATCTACTGGACTACGGGAAAGGTGTGGCAGGGAGATAGAAATGGTTAAACAAAGCTTTGTGGCGTTGGGTCTGCCACAGGAACAGACTATTCCCGTGAGAGCAAATCACACTGACATCGTGAAATTCGGCAACCCCTCCGAACGTACGTATCTAGCGGTTGTTGCGCACATCAAACAAATCATTGAGAAGATTCACGAATCTCGAAGTGAGTAATCCGGAAAATCTATTTACAATGTGACAGCTTATCAACTGTTGTCATACAGGATCTGAAAGCCTTCTCACGAGATACACTCAGACACCGCCTCGTACTAGGCATGGTTTTCGGACATCCGGTCGTACGCGGTCCAGACACCGCAACGACTGCTCCACAAGCGAGTGTGATAGTCAAGACGATCGAGGCCCCGAGGACTCCATTGATGAGTACTCAACCCCCGAGGACGAGCATTCCACAGTCGAAAGCATCGAGAGGATGACTTCGACTCAAGAAGTGGATGAGGCGACTCAAGAAGTAGATGGGGAGACTCAAGAAGTAGATGGGGAGACTCAAGAAGTAGATGGGGAGAGTTCCAAGAGCAATTCCGACAGTAGCGAACGGAGGACTTATGAAGTACACGAGAATACTTCCGATTGCAGCTCAGAAAGCAGCGACAATGACGACAATGACGATGACGACGATGACAACACGGCATATCGTTCTACACGCTGGTGGTGAGGAGGGAGCTATCATGAATTCCAAGACAATATAGCTAGTATAAGCAAACTTAATGAGTGCTGGAAGCAAAGATTTGAATGTTGCATACGGTTTTTTGGTGAACACTTTTGTGTCGCTATGAATTTATTCACGGTTCTAGATGTTTGAATGTACTAACACTCTTTCCCGCTGTTCGAAGTTCGGTGTCTAAACGACTGTAACGTTTCTGATATATGTACTTTCGAATCGTGGCAACATCACAAGTCATGCTAGTGGAGAAAAATTATGTTGCAACTCTGTGAATTATTATTGGCGGCCAAAAGCATGCGCGCTCTGCAACCATGTCTGACACCTCACTTCCAAACTCTTGTTCAGTTCAACAACCACAGCCCCACACTTAAATCCTTCAAAATCAGTTGCAAATTACAACCTAGACCTGTGCACAAGCATTCCCACAAAGCTGTTGCAATTGCATCAGAAAACATAATAATTGACACTCTTATTATAGGTGTGCCATCCTATTGTATCCACATAATGCTCAAGTTATGCATGGATTTTGAATATTCTAGTTGGAGTAGTAACATCGGTAGTGAAACGATTACTCTTGAAGAGGATGTCGTAGGTAGTGTGGAGCAAAATGATCGCTAGGAGTCGCGGTAGAGAGGGAGATGGCTCTGCCACGACGATGATGAGCCGCTTGTTCGGCGGTTATAGCTGTATTGTTCTCGACTAACGTGAGGGTGTTGTTTGCTCTTCTGCGGAGCCGGGCGAGAATCACTTCAACTGTCGGAGGAGTAGACACAAAATCCTATCCCTTCAGCATTGGCATTGTGTCTTCCGTGAATCGTTTATAGTGGTATTAGCCCTACCACGTCTGGAGATGGGCCAGTTTTAAGAATTGGACAGCGAAGATATCCGGTTAACTTAATAAATAGCATGAACAGTGGTATTAGCTTTTCTGTGGCGCCGAGTGGGAGTCACTTCGACCGTCGGAGGAGAAGACACCGAATCCTTATCCTTTCAGCATTGGCATTGTCAGGTTATGGAGGAGTTATCTCATCTTCTGTGATATCCTCTGTAGTGAAATTAGCCCTACCATGTCTGGAAAGAGGCTGGTTTCGAGAATTGGACAGCAATGATATCTTGTTAACTATAATGAGTAGCGGGAATGCGGAAAGCGTAGGATTACTTAGTAAATTACCATGCTGACTACGAGGGGAACAGAATTGACGGGCTTCGAAGTAGGAAAGTCGTCTTATAGCAGTAACATGAACAATGAGAAAGGCTGTGCTATGTTAGACGGATTTTGAGTGCGGTGATCACGTGAAGTTGATTTAGGGTTGAGCGGCGGAGTCGCAAGCACTTTATTTCTTGTGTATGTGTGATTTATAGGGCAGATAGTCAATATACGCACACCAATTTGGCAGCGGCACAGCAAGTCACCGTACGCTTCCTTACGCGCCTGGATTTGGTCCAACAGTTATGACGAGTGGCTACTTATCCGATAGATTGCCTTTGTATTGTTATTTCCTCTTATCACGGCGGCGTGATGGAGCGGAATCGACGGTTTCGACAGAAACACCTCGACTACAATGAACAGGAGCAGTAATCGGATGGCCAGGCCTTCCGCAGCGAAAACAGATCCTTTTCTGGTCCTAATGTATCCACCCACCCTCAGTATTGAATATTCACATCTTCAACAGGTTCCGTCTTGATCCTATTGCGGCGATTACGGTAAGGAGCTATTGCGAGTGAATTAGAGACAAAATGTAACCATTAGATGAAACGAGAGGAAATGTTGATGGTAATAATTAATGTTTTCATTAAGTTAGAAAAGAAGCAAGAGGGAAAAGCGAAGTGTTAAGAACAATAAGGAAGAGAGAAGATGTATTGTCTACATACAGCACAACGACAAAGAAATAAGCAAGTTTATAAAGAAAGACAACATTATACTCAAAGATGCCAAGTATCACACTCAGAGCCCGATGTCGAGTATCACTACCGAGGCTAGGCCTCCTGGTGCCAAGGAAGCCACGAGGCCAAACTTGTCAACAAGAGATAGGAAGAGTTGAGAAAACACTGGGTTCGGTGTCCTTGGCGCTTGGAACGAGGTTTTTTTTTTGTTTGATTCATATTGTATTTACTCTAATTAGAGTATGACAAAGCTATCCATTTTTCCCCGATACTCCGCGGTGTGAGTCTGATGTGTCCACCAAGCCCTCCTCTCAGTCAAATGTACCGTCCTTATCTCCTTCCCCCCACCGCCTTAAGTTAATTGGCCCCCCGTTCCTAGATATAACCTGCACATCCCATTATCTGACGACCACCACTTACAAAATCCTCGCTCACACTCAGTCCAGGGTCTCATTGATGCTATCGCAGTGGAATACCCCAACCGCTCTCGCGAGCTGAACTTTTTCGGAGGTCCGGAAATGAATACTCCCTAGGTCATACTGGGCGCGCTGACCATCCTTGGGCTTGGCGGGAATGGGGGGGCGGAAGGGTGATGTTATCGTAAAGCCACTCTTGTAGTTCGTCCTCGTGGTGCCCGACAAGTGGGTCTTGTCCATCGTAGTCGGTTCGAAGAGTGTGTATGGAGCGTGTATCTCAGCACTCACACCTCGCGGGGTTTTTTAGGCAGCCGCTTGATGGAACTTCACTGATACTGTGCTGATAGGCCATTTCCGGACCTCACGTACTGGTATATCCACAGGCATATCGTAGGCTTCAATAACTGGCGTAAAACGTCGAACAGCGCGGCGAGTTGCTGGGTAGACTACCGGTCGGTCATGTCGATGCTGAGTGGTAAAGAGAGCTTTAAAACGACGAGATACACTTGCAAAAGCAAGCGGACACAGACAAGGTATGGAGTGAAGCCAAAGTAAAACCCCGCTCCCCCCCAAAAAGGGGAAAGCTTGGCAAAACCAGGCGTTGGGTGTGGTTGTCGAAGGTGTGTGCTTGGAACGAGGTCGCGTGCGTCATGTTTGATATCCAATATGCCCGCAATCTTGCCCTTGGGCCTCCAGCACAACATACACTAACTCCATACCTGGATGGGATTATGTGAGTGATATTTAATGGTCGCATACTGTCAGAATAGCGTAATTATATTCTGTAGGACTTAGACCATGTACATCGTCGAGGTGACCAACCATCTAAAGCTCGAGATACAGGATGATGCGAAACCGGAATCCTTGCAGTGTTCTCACCCGTTCCGTCCGTCCGGGATCAGTCGGGACGGAACGGGACGGCATCGCCTTTTTGCCGTCAACTGCTTTGTTACGAGCCATACACGCTATGTGATCCCCTGTGCCGCTCATTGTACCGCTGATGTAGCCTTGGAAGCAGCGCGAGCGCTACTTACCACCAAATCCAAAGCCGCTGCAAGGCACAGTGATAAATTATCGCTCAAGAAGTGCGAGAAACGTTTCCGAAAAGGTCCCGGGTTGGCGGTGCAATAACAAAGAAAGTCATACTTACTAGATAGTAACGTTACCGAGCACACAATATTTATACATATGATTTCGGTCACCTGCCACCACTCCCAACCCGCCACTCTACTCAGGCTGCCAGTGGTATGTGCATTCAAGTGGACTCGACTCCAAGCTCATTAGCCCACTCGCTTTATGCTCCCGGATCCAGCCCAGTCCAAAACCCCAAAAGTGGTCACCGCGCGAGAACGGCTCGGCGGATTCATGATCTCGGAGCGCAGCCATGTAGAGCGCTTGAGCAGATCATTTGACTTTGATAAGCCTCTTAATCGGACAGTAATTGATGATGTTGACATGGGGTGGTGGATAATTATTCCAGGGGAAATTCCATCAACTGAACCATCCACCGGTGCCAACTCCATGAATATTTCTTCGATTGAGACTTATCTTGATATTAAATGATCTACTCGATGCCCTCTAAGTGATCGCCTTCGCTGATTACGAATCCGCCGAGTTGTTCTCGAGCGGCTACCAAGTTTGTGTTTTGAAGCAAGAATACCGCTGCGCTTAAAGTCGAGTGCACTTAGAGTGCACTAGGGAGCATGAATTTGAGTACAAATAGAGCATAGTCATTTCTGCTAGTGCCTGATAATCAAGACAAGATGAGACTCCCAAAAATGGCTGTAACATGTTACTTAAAAATTCAACCGAAGGCCTCTTGCCGGCAGTGGGAGTGGGAGCTGTTTATGCCGCTGATTTGTTGGAAGCCATTATGTCAGCTTTAGGTTGAACTATGGGATAGGAACGGGACAAGTTACTGAGTGCATCATCCCGATATTCGAGCTTGCGATGCCGAAAATTGAAAAGTCAAGTTCATTTGTATCATAGTTGTCTCACTGATCGTCTTTTGATTATTTTAGGTAACCTACCCGATTGCCTTCTCCCCTAGTTGGGCTACAACGTTAAACTGCTACTGCTACACTGCTACACACTTCTACGATCCTAATATCACTCAATCATTTCATTAATTACTTACTCTAGTACTCTATCAATTCTCTTTTATTATGATCTGAATTTTCTCTTAGGTGTCGCCTACAAAGTTGTGACATCCGCGTAAGACATCAACCGGCGGCTGCTGCCGAAAACTTGGTGAAGGCCCAGAGGTACATCACTATGTATCACTCGGTTCACTCTCCCTCGATTGTGTTACTTTGGATGCTTTTGTGACTTCTTGATTGGCTTGTCTATCTCGAGGGCCTAAGGCCCGTATATGTATAATCTCTCATATGCGTACGCGTATGCTCTATCAAGCATGAGACGCATCACCCTGGTCCTGATGCATATCCTGATACAGCCACCATCTTCATACAAGTCTTCATTCTCATACAAGACATCAGACGGTGCTGAGACTCACGATCCAAGTACATATGCAACAGATTGTTACGATATGGGGAGAACCGTGTGCATTGACTATGGTGCAGGCCTAAAGATCCAAGATGCGAAGGGGAGAAAAGAGTAAAGTGTGAAGTCTAAAAGAGCAGTCACGAACCTTTACGGCTTCGACTCATGTACATCTATAACATCGATTGTTGAAAGAGAAGCTTGATTAACTAATCAACTATCTTGAAGTGTGGGGGCATGTATGCCCATATATATACAGAGTCCATGTACCTATACTCATGCATGCGCACTCAGCCATCCATATCCAGCTAATGATGACGATGACCGTCAGCCATCAGCCCAGCTGATGTGCAAGAGATGACGGTCATATATGCAACATCGATGTTGCGCTTCATTCACTAGGTTCCTCCCTCTATTACCTTTCTTAAATATACACGCACACGGATCCCCAATAAGTAAGACGGTGCTCACGATCACCGAAAATCCGTTTGACTCGCAATGCAAGATTCTTGCCAATAAAACGAGTAGATGATTGTATTTTGTAGCGAAGAATGAGTATGACAGTCACCGGGAGGTCCAGTAGATGGGTACGGTTGAACCAACAGGCGGCTGACGCCGAGCCGCATGGGTGTGGCCTTCTAGTGTAGTGGTTTGGTCTTGCCACCACTATGCTAATTGCTACGAGTTCGAATCCCAGCGCCACCCCTCTACTTGAGCAGACTCCTTGTGTTCCACAAGTTGATGTCGCACCGATAGCGGACTCCCTGGCAATTATAGGTTGATGTCGCACGAACTGAGTTCCCTGTGTCAAACTCACCACAGGTTGAGCATACGATTAAGCAATGGGGGTGGACTTGGTGGGCTTGTGGCCTTAGTGCCCTCCATTGGGTAGCGGAAAGTGGGAGGAGACGACTTTGCCTGAGTCAGGAGTAGGTGTTGCGTGAGCTATTGGCCGTAACTTAGCCGACGGATGGACAGGAAGTTTCCGATGGACAGGGGTATAAAAATGTTAAATTAAATGCCATGACTACCAGTGGTCGGCCGGCTTATGGTAACTTAGCTGGGCACCTCCCGTCGGGGGTGAATGCAAAATGATTACAAACAAACAAACAAACAAACGCCGAGCCGCATCAGCCTTTTGTCGATACATTGTCGCAATAGAGAAAAGTACAAGTATTTACATTGAACACATAAGCTGTCAGTCAAGCTCTTATGTAGATAAATTAAATCCACGCAAAAATATGCGAAATATTCACTTGTATATTTCTCATATTTAAATTAATTTTACCAAATATTTTTGCTGTAGAGGCTGTGATTTAGTTCTATCTTTCTCACTACCACAAAAAAAAGATGGAGAAGTGTTCTGTGGACAAGGAATAAAGTGCGGCTCAGCGTCAGCCGATTGTCGACGGTTTAAACAATCGTACCCAGTATACATACGAGCAAGGTTGTCTAGGATGCATGCGGTGAAGATCGTCCTGAGGGGAGTGGGTCTGCTGGTTCCACTGTTACTGTGCTACTATTTACCAGTTGGGAGCGAAGTAGCGATATCATAATTAAGTAATGATAAGCCATCTAGCCTCGCGACATAAGCTCCGGATTGTGGATGACACGGCCATGGGTCCCTGTATTGCGGGCTGGTATTGTATGCAGTAACGTTCACTACGAGAATAGTTTAAAAGCGAATATATTCTCACTCTCTAGCTCTTATATATTACAACGAAGAATAATTTTTTAGTTACTTAGCCGGATTGAATCATGCATTGTCATCCATGCAGTCGCATGATTCCAATACAGTTCCCAGGCCAGTCAAGTGATTATACATTTAATTGAGTCAATCGCCCGTCAGACAAGCTGGTCTATGGATGTAAATGGTGAAGGATATAACGGACCGATCGTTGATAGCGGAGCCATTATGCCACTCTTCGGTCACTGATTCATTGGTCGATGTATTAACTTCCCGTGCCGTCAACTGCCTAGTTATGGACTGTACGCATGGTGTGATCCCCCGTACCGCTCACGTAGGCGGGTTAACTTAGCTGTTAAACTCCAGGTAAAGTTTTATCAGCTGCACCCTCTAGGTAATGGATGCAGCTGTATGGTTAAAAGCGGTCAAACCAATCCGTTGAGTTCTGGAATTTTACCTAAATAGCCACTAGTTGTTTAACAAATGGTGCAGATAAGGTGTGGCTTGTACGCGCGTTCGTCTGATTGTCCAGTGTTTGTTTGTTTGTAATCATCATATTCAGCTGCTTGCAGCTTCCTGATCTAACCACACCGCTTCTTGCCTAACAACAAGTAAATCTGTGACCCGATCCGCATCCCCAAAGGCTTGTCGGATGTATGGTTACACAAGTAAGTTCTAATTGAATCGGCTGATGTAGCCTCGACCGAAAGCGAGCACCAATTCCAAAGCTGCTGCAAGTATAGTGATGAATTACTACTGATGGATAGTGTGTCAGAAAAGTTCTCGAAAAGATTGTGGATTGGCGGGGATAGTGCGAACTAGATAGTGAATACAATGTTTATATGTTTCGTACTAGGCAACATGAACATGGCCCTGATGTAGAGTATGACACCTATCAAGTGTACTTTACAATTTGTGGCATGATGTAATGGCGCGTTAGCAATGGCACATGCTCGGCAATGTATTGGCGAGATTGGGTAAGTACAATGCCTTTTGACCATAGTGTTTTCGAAGGAAGTTTTCAACGCCACCAAAATAAAAGGTTTTTGTATTTGGAGAACTAAGATCGACTCAGTTTAAGGAGCTCTATCGATCTAGTCTCAAAATTACAATATTTGCTATGGTTGAGGCACTATAAAAATTAAAGGAATGTTCACTGTGGTCAAAAAGAATCACATGTGTGACAGGGGTCATTTTGTATGTGTGTAACATTGAATTTCGAATGTCCGCACCCAAGTTAAAAGGTGTCCCCCACAATATGGATAATTACTTCCCATCTATATATTTGAGGGACATCTATCGCTTCATTAACTAATCGTTCTAGTACTCTATCAATTTTATTTTATCAAGATCCAACTTTCTCTCTTGGGTGTCGCCTGACTTGTTGCATTTAGCTTCTACACGTCCACTTCAACCCCAACGTGGTTTTCATTGGTACCAACGATAATGCCGTCCATGTCGCCAGCTGGAATCTTTCTATTGAGCCCCACCGCCATCGCGTTTGCCCTTCTCGTTGCCTCCATTTCCTGGGTGACGCTGCGATATGCGCTCTCGCTGTTGTCCAACATTCGGTACGCGCGATCGACTGGATTAAAGTACATCATCTACCCAGTCTGCCCAGACACCCTTCTACCAGCATTTCTACTCTCCCTCCCGCGCGTCCACAGCCTTATACGGCTGTTGCCAACAGAATGGCAGGACTACGTGTGGATGGGCTCGTACAGTACCCATTGGTGGCTTAAGGACCGCATGGCGCTTCGCTACGGCGACGTATTCCTGGTCGTATCTCCCGGCCTACTATGTTGCGTAGTCAGCAATGCCGACGCGATCACTGAAATTTTAGGTAACCGTGAGCGCTTTCCGAAGCCGCTTGAGAACTATGAGTCCCTGAGCATGTACGGGCCCAGCATTTTCACGGTCCGCCACCAATCCGTATCTTCCCTTCCGGCCGCTGACAGGCGCAGACCGAAGGCGAGCAGTTTGTGAATCATCGCCGGTACGTGGCACCAACGTTCGGCGAGCGCAACCACGCACTGGTGTGGAAAACCGGACTGCAGCAGGCGATGGAATTGGTCGAGTTCTGGCAAGCTACTTCGGCCGGTGAGGGCGACAGCGCGGTGCAGCCGCCCGTGCATCACGACCTCTTGAGCCTCACACTACACACAGTCGCCGGTGCGGCCTACGGCGTGCCAATGACGTTTCTTCACCGCGAGGCTGCGCCAGACTCGCTGAATGGTGAGGAAGACCTTTTCTCGGATGGTGCCACTCCGCCAACCGGATTTACGTTGTCGTTCCGCCAGGCCTTAGCCTTCGTCGCAAATAACCTCATCGCGCACACTATTGTTAGTGCACTGCCACCCTGGATCTCGCGTCTCAAGATTCCCTTCGTCCTTCAGCACCGCCGTGCACACACGGATTTCACAAGGTATTTAAGCGCACTCGCGGCGACCGCCGGGACCAGTGGGCGGCCTACGCTACTTGACTTACTGGTAGCTGGGCAAGATAGTGAGGATGATGGGAAGAAACTTAGCAGGGAGGAGTTGATGGGGAATCTTTTCACGTTCACGTTGGCAGGCTACGAGACCACGGCGCAGACGTTGTACTACGCACTACTGATGCTTGCGCTACAGCCCGACACGCAGCGCTGGGTTCGCGAAGGCGTCGATGCGGCGTTATTGGACCAGCCCGCAGACCCCCGCGAATGGCGCTACGAGACTGTATTCCCGCTTCTCGTTCGGCCTCTGTGCCTAATGGTTCCCCTCACCCTATCCTCACCCGCTAGCCTCCGCTGACTGGAAGGTAGCTCGAAACCCTGCGTCTATTCAACATCATTCCATTCGTCCCCAAGAGCACAGGCGCATCCGGCACAACTCTCACCATCGCGTCAAACCCCGTATTTCTACCGCCAATGTTCATTATAGCCTCCGCTACTGCTGTACAGCGTTCGCGCCGACACTACGGAGCCTCCGCCGCCGAGTTCTCGCCAGAAAGGTGGGATGCTAGTAATGAATCCAGCTACCTAGCAAAAAACCGAGGGCAGCAAGGGCTAATGGCTTCGGGACTTGATTATCCTACTATCCACCGACCAGCGAGGGGCAGTTTTTTGGCATTCTCGGATGGGCGCCGACAGTGTCTTGGGAAGAAGTTTGCGCAGGTCCTGTTTACAGCGACGATAGCAATTGTGTTGCGGTCGTGGGAGGTGGATTTGGTGTTGGAGAAAGGTGAGACAAGGGGAATGGCTGAGAATAGGGCGAGACGAGCACTGGAGGGGTCTTGGGCTGCTACGACTTTGCAGGTTAGGGAGGATGTTGGTTTGGTGCTTAGGAGGCGTGCATAAGTAGCTGAGGGGGCTTGTTGGTATTAGCTGTTTATCATGGAACATCTGGATAGCGTTTCCGGAGTACAGACTTTTCGGGCCGTGTTGGGTTCCTTGCAGAAATGAAAATTATCATTAAATTATGCAGGGCTTTCATGCATAAGGCATACAATGGGTGCCAGACGAAGCTACTGTCAACTGTTAGGGAGGCGTAGAAGCCAGTATAAGTGGTGGAGAAGCCTATCTAGAGAAGCGAAAAGCAGTGTTCCTAAGCGGCCCGGCCGGCCGCCCGGCTTTTTAGCGGCCTGCAGGCCCGGCCCGGCCCGGCCTCCATTCTGAAAGCCTGCGCTAGCTGCGGCCCGGCCCGGCCTGGGTCAAAAGCCGCCCGGCCTGTACGTGATTTAAAAAGCCTGCATCGGCCTGCATAAGTCTTAGTCTAGTTGACGGATAGAATACGGCAATGGCAGGGCTACGATGATTGAGTTTGATATGGTTTATGTTTTGTACTTTGGAGACTCTTAGTATTGGCAGCAGAGAATCTTTCGAACAAAATATTCTGTTTAGGCTTAGTCCACCAAGAAAAACCCTCAGGCCGCCAAGAAAAGCCGCCCGGCCGCCAAGAAAAAGCCTGCAGATCGGCCGCCAAGAGAAAGCCTGCAGGCCCGGCCCTCATTTAAAAGCCGCCGCTAAGGGCGGCCCGGCCTGGCCGCTTAGGAACACTGGCGAAAAGTGTGGTACTGTGATAGTACTGTACCTGCAGATGAGCTTAGGATGGCGCTACCTGGTGACAAGAAATTTACGATAGGACACCGTTCATGACGGCATTTTCATTGTTTGTTGCATGTATACTTAGATTCTCCATAGGACTTGCGGATATCGACAAAAGCTAGGCCAGAACGGGGGGAGTAAAGGGTGGGTCGGCTACTGGAAAACCATGTATAGTAAACCTTTGCCGAAATCTACAGTGACAATACCTGGATATGGGACAGCTATGAGTGACGGTGATAAAACCACAATTTTCGTGGGATAAATACCCCTTGGTGACCGGTGGCGTCCTAAGCTTATCTGCGGGTACAGTACTAGCATCACCCCAGCCACTCGGCCCGCGGGCGCAGTGTCATTCTATGGTGAAGTCTCTTGAACTATCTAAGAGAGAGCCTATGTCATTATGTACATGAATATCTGGAGATGATGGAGTAGCAAGAACCGAGTAGCGAGGTAGCGAGTAGCGAGTGAGTAATCGTGTATGAGTCTACGTTTGTGAGTCTACTCGGTGATTCAAAGTGCGACCTCCTTTCAGACCTTACAGTAACACACAGTCTGGCCGGTCTTCTACTGAGGAAGCCTGCAGGCTTTGTCAGGACCCGCAGATCAGGCCATTTCTCCAGAAGGCCAGCCAACCCGGCCCTTAAGAACATTGACAATACCATAATCTGATACGGAGGTCACTACATATTAAGCTTATCTGGCATTATATGCTCATTAAACCCCACTATAACAAACATTAAGGTTCAAAACATGTAACGCTTATTCCTTTCCGTCCTGCCGAGAACCGATTCTGAACTGTCGGCAAGACACAACCAGAGAGAAAAGAGTGGCCGAGCGCTGTAGGTTCTGAACCGGCACTAGCGTGTACAATACACTCTGACATTTAGCGCTTCTTATCCGGTAATCGGGCGGCTCAAAGCTCTCTATCCATTTTAGCGGTGGCACGTGCATCAAGCCGCACCTTATTCTTATCTCTAATGCTTGGTCGTCCGGGGTTCGTTTACTCGGATCAGGCATTGTCAATCCGGACACCCCATTTCTGGGTATTAGTTTTGCTGTGCGACTGGGGTATTGACCGGGGCTCAATTTGCTACGAATCTACATTTTCGGAATGTCTCCACGCAGTCCGCACGTAACTTACTATTAACCGCTAATTACGGCCAGTTTGAAGCGGCTAAATTATTAGTCTCAAGCGACATGATTCAACTCAACCAACTTTTATGTAAAAGAAAATAGTTCACAATGGCGGGGATTGAACCTCGACTAGTGCTAATAATTCTGAGGAGCCGAAAATTGTTTGGTCATTCATTTTTGAGCCGCTTTGTAATAATTTACTTCCCAGTTGACGCCCATGTCCGCTCGTAGACGCCGCAGACCACCCCTGGCCGCAACTCCGGCCAACGCCATCACCTCCGACCAATACCATTACCATAGTCACGCTACCCACCCATAAGACCTGTGTTCGATCTTTTTCCATATGGCTATATGCTATTTCTCACTGATGCCATAATGTATCCATCAGTGTATCCATAATCATTCACATAACTTCGGTACATATCTTGACACGTTTCCGCTACGCACCCCACCCTGCAATGTTACAAGTCACCTTATGATGTGTGGGAGACTTTCAATTCTTGGCCTGAATATGTAGGATTAATTTTTAAGAGATTTCTCATCACCTTGAGCATATTTTCAGAATGCCACTAATTGTTAGACCGCTTATTTAGGTACTTGATACAGTCCGTGATAGCGGTTCACAGTACATACGGACTACGTGGAGATACTCCGCCTCATTCTCCACATTCGCTTCACCCAGTTCAGTACATGGCGCACTGATAATTCCCAATTTCCTGAGGGCTTCGTCCAAAAATGGGGTGTTCCGATTGATCTTCACTAACCCGAGTATGTCTGAGATTGGCGAATTCAATTATGTAGAGTACTAACTCCGCCTTCAGTCCACCCCAATCCCTAGTCCTGTCGTCACTCTCAATATTCTTACGCACTGTATTGCAGACCTACTCAGCATCGCTGCGAACTGTCAACCGTGCCAACATTCTCCGACGCTTGAATAAATGCACCCAAAGAACGTGTACCGAACAAAGATTGTCATTGGCAAAACTTTGGCGTTTCATGTGGCTGAAGATTATTGAATATTTTTGACCAAAAGCGGCTTCCTGCGCCCTCCGGACGTGCTTTGACTAGTGCCCATCCGTTAGTGCCATCTAAGTCGTTGTGGCATGGGTGGATACTAGTTAGGATGCTCCCCAGTAATACAAGCCTGTACCAATCTCCCAGGTATTTTCACTACGCTGTGCAACGATTAGATCTTCCAGGAACAACATAAAACCAGGATTCAAGTGGTAGAGTACTCGGGTACAACGGTAAGTGTTCGGGCGCACATGTTTTGGTAATCGACCCAGCAAGCAAAGTGTGGTGTTGACAGGGGAGAACATGAGTTGAACGTCAGTTCGCTGTTGTCATTGCCAGTTCCATTATTTCCCTGTTGTTTTTTGGGCTGTGTTTTCCTCAAACTGTATCAGCCCGACCACATCTTTGCAAGTTTGTGTTGCGACCTACCTATTGCATATACAGGTCTCAGCCGGAGACGGAGATGTCTTGTACAGCCGGAGGCGGAGATGTCTTGTATGGCCGGAGACGGAGATGTCTTGTATGGCCAGAGACGGAGATGTCTTGAATGGCCGGAGACGGTGTTGTCTCGTATGGCCGGAGATGACTGTTGACTCTGGTACGAGCTGATGGCATTCAGCCATACTGGTACATTCGTATATATTCTGGCCTTGTGGCCCTGTTAGATAGAGTACAATTAAGCTTTTTGGACATCACTATTTGAACAGGTTATGAGCCCGGCGCCTGCTACAATCTTTACTCCACAATACTCTATTTATATCTTACAATTAAGAGCCTCAAAAACCCTAACCCACTCACAACCATCCCTGCTCATCAGACGCAACACCATCACCATCAATCACTCTACATTGTCACCTTCCTAACCTCCTCCACTCACAACATGTCAAACAAATCATTCAAGTCCGGTCATGGCTATGTGCCCAAGATAACTGAGGAAAACTACCCTATCTGGAAGCGAAAGATCTGCCGAGTCCTCATCGCCAAGAAAGCCTACCATATTGTCACAGGTGTCGAACCCCTCCCACCCTGTAACGGGGTCACCCTAGGCACCCTGCAATACGACTGGCATGGCAGAGCCAATAAGGCGATAGTGCCAATACACCTCGGATCCTGCGATGAACTGCTTTCACTCATTGACGATATCGACCACCCCATGGAGATGTAGCAAGCTCTCAGGGACCGACTTGACAATGCCTCAACGAAACTTGGCCATACCCAAGTCCTGCGGCAGTTCACTGCCTCTCGGCCATCGCCAAATGAAACGGTCACCCAGTACTTTACCAAACTAATCGGCTTCCGCAAAAAGCTAATCGGCACCACCGAAAATATCACCAATGACGCCATGAAGACACATATCTTCACTACTCTATCTATTTCATATGAAACGACCATCCAAATACTTGAACAGTGGATCCCAGCTCGCATGGCCCAGCAGTGTATTGATGCGATCCGCGAATATGCCGAACAAACAACCATAAATACATAAATTGTAGATGTATCCACCGGAGCGGCCCTATCTTTCGGTTACATAAATTGTGGCCGTGGCCATGGCGGAAGAGGTGGCCGACCAGGAGGTGGATGCGGGAATGGACACCAGAAGCACAAATGCACATACTGCAAAATGGACAATCACACCACCGAAGCATGTGGAAAGAGATAGCACACTGAAAGCGATAAAAACACCTCCAGGAACGACGAGTGGACATACTACCGCAGCGATCTCCCAGGAAACTGCAAGGCCGACTGCATCCACTTCAAACATGCCCGGGATCAACGCAACAAAGTCAACAAAGAGACACTATCTGAATCGTTTGCTACAGAAGAAGAACGTGACCTGATCTGACTAGCTGAAAATGCAACCGCACTCACCGCAACCTCCGCTCCTGCTGCATGGGTTATCCACTCCAGAGCATCCCACCACATGTGCAATGACCACACCAAATTCAACTCAATAAAGAAACTTTGTCAACCAATAGTCATTGAGCTCAGAGATGATTACGAAGTCACAGTAAGCCACCATGGACTCGATAATGTTTCACAGGAGTACGGAGTCAATGCACTCTACACGCCTACATTTCAGCTATCCCTTCTCTCCATCAATCAATTGGACACAGCTGGGTACAGATTCACGTTTGGACGTGGCAAGTGCTCCATAACATCTCCATCAATCACCATCACAGGCAATTGGGTCAATGACCTCTATATCATATCTCCCACGACTGCAATCACTTCGACCGTACCAAGCGTGACTACGAAGTCCACTTCAAGATGGAGAAAGAAAGAAAAAAAATAGCATCAACAATCGCGCACTCCACCAAGCCTAGTACCAGCCCACTTCACTCTGCCTCTCCAAGAGCTGCCCGCACCGTACCTCAATGGCCATCTGCCACTGAATCTCCAAAGCCCATTCAGGAGCCTCTCGCAATCTCAGAATCATGACAATGGCATCATCGTCTAGCCCACATTCATCCTACCGCTCTACAATCTCTCATCGATGGGTATACAAAAGATGACTAAATGTGCACCGCATGCATTCAGGCCAACCACAAGCAGAAGATCATCAAAGTCAAGACCAAGCACACAACAAAGCCATGTGAACTCATACACTCGGACGTGTGTGGACCATTCTCCACGCCCACCTCTGCTGGCCATCGCTACTTTATCCTATTTATTGATAACTCCACACGATACACCTCCGTTTGGGTCCTGCCAGATAAGAAGTCAAAGACATGCACCTCAGCCTACCAATTGTTCCAGGCCCGAGTTGACTCCATGGGATACGAAGTAAAATGATTTTGATGTGATAATGGACGCGGAGAGTATGACAAGAAGACCTTCCGGCTGGTGCTCATAGCTGGTGGTACAACATACGAACCATGCCCTCACTATGCTAACCATAGAAACGCAGTCGCCGAATACATGATCCAGATCATGACCGAGAATGCACGATCTATGATGATTGACTCCCAGGTGACACCTGTATTTTGGGGAGAAGCAGCGATCACCGCAGTCTACCTCCCCCAACGAACTCCGAATGAAGGCCTGATGAAAAGAGATGACCACGATGGCTACAAAGCACCATATTCAACTCCATATGAGAGACTGCATGCATTTGGCAAGCCCTCTGACAACAATGATGGCAATGAAATCTCGTACAAAGCTCCTCTCCATTACCTTCGGCGATTCAGCTGCTACGCCAGTCGACTTATCCCTGAGCCACAACGTCAGGTAAAATTGAGCCCAAGATTCAAGCCTTGTATGATGGTCGGTTACGTGCACGATTCGACTACACTTTGAAGGATACAGGACCCAGCATTTTGAGTAGTAAGGTCACAGTCAAATGTCATTGTTGACAAGGAGAGGAATGCACACGCATCATGACTACACGGAGACGAAACAGACATCTTTGAACTACCAGATGAGACGGAATGTGTCGAGGAATTAGAAATGATTGGAGATGGACTACTCCATGACCACGCAGGAACCAGTCGAACAGGTGAAGGCCACGGAAGTAGTGATCATGACTTTAGTGACGATGATAGTGACCACATTCTGCCCGACGCTGACAATTGTCGAAGTCCCCGTGCAAGTACAGGTGTGACGTCACATCCTCCTGCCGAGCCGGATGCACTACCGGTGTCCAGAGAAACCGTGGTCCACAATCAACATCTCCGCTACGAAAGTGACAAAACCCGCCGAATGGCGGCCATGACGAAGCAATCATGCCAACCACCACGCACGGATCACATCACAAGAAGTCAGGTTTAGATCTCCGCAAACACACTGATCATCATGGCAAAGGCTCTCACATCGACATCCATCAACAGCGATCAATTCACATACGCGGAGGCCATTGACAGCCCACAACGAGACCACTGGAAATGAGCAATGGAAGAAAAATGCACCTTGATCCTACTCAATAACACATTCACAACTATCAAGTCCCAGGAAGCAAGGCAATTGGGAGTCAAGCCAATTGGCTCCAAATGGGTCTACAAGACGAAACACAATCCTGATGGCACCGTACGATACAAAGCCCGCCTAGTAATTAAAGCCTATGACCCAATTGTTACGGGGGTTCGTAATCCCAATAATCAATACAACATTTATTGAATTAAGTACAACCGCCTATCTAAGAAAACTCTTTCTTTCCTCGTTTTATCCTAAGACTCAACCTCATGCTCCTGTACTGCAAGAGCAACCAATTAAACCGGAGCCAAAGTCCGTCTCCTCGGTAGATGTAAATTACACCTCCCCGTCAAACAACTACTCCTCAGAAAATTCCTCGAATGGTAATGCGCCGGTGTTCAAATCCCTCAGCAGCAGGTAATTGATATTCTCGAGTTCGCAAAAACGTAACACCACTTGATAGGTGCGTGTTGAACGCTGCTCTTCCAAACTGAAGGGAAGGTTGCCAAAAGTCTCGACAACCTATTGCAGTGCATACTTGGATGGTGTGTATCTGTGTTTGAGGCATGTAATGCGTGGTCACGAGTGTGAATAAGAGTAGTGGAAGTAATTGTGAAGGGTTTTTGATAGATAGAATTCTTAATAATATTTCAAGATCATCTTCGGTGTTCTGAATGTTTGACTGTGGATTGCGGCTTGAGCTTGACTTCTCATTGTCGAGACAATGCCATCTCTTGATAGTCGTCGCAGGTGCTAATACCACCCACGCTCAGACGCTGTGATCACGAATGCTCTTGATAGCTTATCGTGGACACGCCATGCAATTACTAGCATGCGCCTGGTGATAATCACGCCACACATCCCAATAGGTTATCGTGTTCATGCAATGTTGTTTCAAAGCATTTCGCTCCTGATAAGAATCAGGCCATCCATTGCATGATATCAAGTCAGACAGTGTGTCAGATGAAACTTGAACTTAGACACCTTACTACCCGTTTGTGCCAGTAGATGAAATGTCAGCCAACAAAATAGTTGGCAGCGCTTATCGCAAATTGATGCCTCACCTTAAAGGCTATTTGGCTTGCATCATAGATTTAATCGGCAACCAACCAATACTATGTCATCGTAGAACTTGACGCGTCAGCTCGTATTCTATACGAGACTAACGTTGCAATGCATACAAACTCAAACCAATGAGCAGGGTTGCTTCAGGCCTCTTATCTTCAGCCAACGTCATAATTCCCTCAGTCATGTCATGCTTGGGCCGAGATCTCTCTCCTTGACCGGGGAGTACCCGGGTAGTTCTTATGGCCTGGGGCAATAAGCCAGAAGTCCCACGAACTCGCATTTTGACTGACGACTGCTGATACTTTTGTGTCGGAGTACACTCCAGTTCAATCAAACAATTCCCGCTAGGTCAGAGTATTGAACGTGGTTGAATCCAATACACTTGGCAGATGTAACATCTTTCGATCTGGCAGTATTGTTGCATCTTCAAATCAGAATAACTGTATACTTCGTATTTTTTCAATGAATTCGCTAAGCAATATATTAGCTTATTCGATCGACGCGCAACTCCTATGAATCCCTGCTAAAGGACATAGGACGGCAAACTTGCATTGTCAAGAATAGGTATTATGCATATCACATGACTAAACCGAGAGTACTCCATGACATGTATTCATTTACTAATGCAAGTACCATTATTGCTGTTTGGGCAAAACCCTTAACACAAATGGACTTCGGAGAAACCTATGCCCCTGTCGGAAAACTCACCACTTCTCGGTATCTCAACCCCCAGGTTAGAAAACATTACTGGAACATGGATCATTTGGATGTGGTCACTGCTTTTCTCAATCCCGCTGTGGATGACAATGATATCTATATGACCCTGCCCGAGGGCTGGCCGAATGGACTCAACACAAATACAATCTTTATGTGACTAAAGAAGGCACTTGATGGTCTCAAACATGCACCACGACTTTGGCACAACAATATTAACACCTTCTTGCTCTCTCTCGAATTAACACAGTCCCAAGCCGACCCCAACCTCTATCTCTGCAGCGATCGTATTCTGATGCTTTTGTACGTAGACGACATCTCAATGTTGTACCCAAAAGACGGTACCAAAGCTGCGATCGAAGTTAGGACCAGGCTCTCGGAAAGGTACATGATCAGCAATCTCGGCCCGGCATGCCAATCCATCGGCATTGAAATCCACCGCGATGAAAATGGTACCTTCATCAGTCTTGGGCAGAAGGCCTTCATCACCACGATTCTCGAACTGTTCAACATGCAGAATGCTCACAATGTATCAACTCCAATGGATTCTAATGTGAAGCTAGATCTGGCCGAGGATCGGGGGGAGAAAGAACTAGACGATATCAAGGGCTACAAGGCAATCATAGGCTTGATGATGTACGCAGCACTTGCAACTCGGCCTGATATCTCATTTGCAGTTGCTGCACTTTCCAGATACAATTCCTGCCCTTTCACCGGCCATCTCACCGCCACCAAAAGAGTCCTCCAGTATCTCAAATCCACAGCCAACTTTCGACTGCACTTCAGCAGCAGCAGCAGCACTGACAGCAATGATCAACTCACTGGCTACATGGACTCCGATTGGGCCAATGATAGTGCTGACTGCAAATCTTGTGGAGGTCATGTATTCCATCTCAGCAACGGAGCAGCGTCATGGCAGTCGCCATAGCAAGATCTCATCGCTATGTCAACTCTCAGAGCTGTATACATCGCCTGCTCCGAGGGCTCCCGTGCAGCGAAATGGCTCCTCCAACTCCACCGAGATATACATGGCAAAGACACATCACCGCTCCTGGTCAATTGCGACAATCAGGGCGCACTTAGTCACATCACAACTGGAAGCATAAAAGCTCCCACGAAGCATATCGATGTTTGCTATCACTCTAGTCAAGACCTCCATGCCTGCAAGATAGTTGACAACTCCTACGTGCATACGAACGAGAATGTGGCAGATATACTAACCAAGGCCTTGATGAACGATAAGCAAAAGAAATACACAAAGGCGATGGGGCTATGGTAATAGAGGTCGATTTAAGGTTGTTTCACTTGTCTTTGGGCATGCGGATTTCTTTGTTTCTTAAATGGATGGCCATCCTCAGGCTACGGCAGGACTCTTTCCCTGCTCACTCTCGCAGGGTTTTAAGGAGGCTGTTATGAGAATCCCTTTGTTTCATTTCTTTTCATTTTGTTTCTTGCTCTACGGTGTATAACAAGAGCGGGGAGTATTGCATATACAGGTCTCAGCCGGAGACGGAGATGTCTTGTACAGCCGGAGGCAGAGATGTCTTGTACAGTCGGAGACGGAGATGTCTTGTATGGCCGGACACGGAGATGTCTTGTATGGCGGGAGACCGAGATGTCTTGTATGGCCGGAGACGGTGATTTCTCGTATGGCGATTTCTCGTATGGCGGGAGATGACTGTTGACTCTGGTACGAGCTGATGGCATTCAGCCGTACTGGTACGTTCATATATATACTGGCCTTGTGGCCCTCTTAGATAGAGTACAATCAAGCTTCTTAAACATCACTATTTGAACACTACCAGGGCGGGTGAGTCCGAACACCTATCCAGGTACCCGAGTAAACTATTCGATGAATTGATTGCATTGTCCAGCATTATTCGCGAACTAGTGTATGAGTGAAATTCTCGGATGTTAGACTTTTCGAGCGGAATGTGATTCTCGGATACTAAACGTTCCGTGCAGAATGAGATTCTCAGATGCTAGACTTTCCGGTCAGAGGTGGATATTTCATTTTGCGCTGTGCGATATTAATGCTTGATCTATCTAAAAGTAAATCTTGTATCTTCCATACATAAAGAGGTCCGAAGTAGCCTTCGAAGTAGCAATCGGAGTAGCGATGCTGTTACTTTGGATGCTAGAATGAACTGTTGATTGACTTGATTGATACACTCTATCTTGAGGGCTAAAGGCCTGTATATGTACAACCTCCCATATGCGTACGCGTATGCTCTATCTGATATGAGACGCATCACCCTGGTCCTGATGCATACCCTCATACAGCCACCATCTTCATACGAGTCTTCATTCTCATATAAGACATCAGACGATGCTGAGACTCACGATCCAAGTACACATGCAACAGATGCAGTGACGAGTAGCAAAGGGTAATATATCATGTAGTAGTGTAGTGCGGCGTCTCTCAACTTCTAGTACTCACTCTGGACTTCTATGTTTGTCCGTGGTTGGCTCTCCCAGAAGAATCCTGGGATACCCCAGAATAGACCCCTGCAAAATATCCCTGAAAGGTTAGGGTTCAAGAACTACCCTCCAGCAGCAAGGGACGGGTTTGTCGTCGGCAATGTCAGCTAAAATTGGAAACTTAGAAGTTACTGGCAGACAAAATCTCCCAAAGATTGTAGTTATTGCATTTCGAGTAAATCGCCTACTATCCCAGATCCCAGGTCCCCGCTTAAGCACTATACAGTCTAGAGCGAGTGGAGAGAATGATATTCCCAGCATGCCATCCGGCTAGGTTTCTCAACAATTGTCCGTTACAACTATGGAAGCGGTGATGATATGCGATTTTTCTCCTTCCACCACCTTCAAACAGCTTAATAAATGGACTTAATTGCGCTCCTAGCGTCATGAGAAATGTGAAACACCGGGCATGGCGGAGAGAAATCGCGCTTCTTAGTCGCTATTAAATTGCCTAGTTGCGGACACCAAGGAATATGACGACATTGGATAGATCTCCGCCTCTCAGCCTGCATTGGGACTACCCCTCAGTATCAATGGGTACTGATCTGAGCTTAGCTGTAGAGCAGCATCCATTTACTTAGATGCAAGTTCATAAGATCATTAAACGCTAGCTAGGGGTCGAGCGCAAACCCCAGGATCGGTGACTACTGGCTGGGGATCGTGAAGTCTACCTCCAAAATATACCCTAAGGGGAATTGAGATCTCTCTAGGAGATGTTGCGAGGCCCTGTATGGAAATCGCCCGAACAGCCCCAACTGTCAAACCTAGGCAGGAACCTGATAGTCACTGGAATATCACTTCATACGAGCAGCGTAGAAGAGACAGTGCTGGGAAAGGTTACACAGTGAGTTGGGTGGGCAGGTATTGCTCCAGCAGTGAGAACACTAAAAATACTAGCTATCCGGGAGAGAATCCCGCCCGGATTTCCGTGTATTATCATTGCTAGGGTTATTATTGCTGTCCAACCTACTCTACTGTATAATATTTGGACAACGAATATTGGCCAACGGGACTACAAAGTTGTGCCCGTGCCCGCCATGTAGCAGGGTGTGACGTTGTGCTCAGGCACGAGGGTACGCGTCTGTGAGAATTAGTCTTTTCTAGTTCAGGTATTTTCCTGGTCTGTAATACCTAACTACCTGTGGCGCAATCGTGACTTCCAAGTTCTGTGTTGCATCCTACCAGAATAGGATAAATCGCGATATCATCCTCTAATACTCAGATATGGGAAGCGGAGAATTGGCAGAGATTCTGGTATGTAACCGGCATGCACAATTATTGTATTTTTTCCACTTCTCTCGTGTCCAGTGGTGGTGAATAAATTCGGCTGAATGCAAGCTGGTGAGCACGTGGGTAGACAAACCAGGAACGAGAAAATTGTTGCCCCACGTGTTGCAGCCGAAGCTCGCAACTCGGGAGCTCGATCATGACTTTCGGTGCCCCACGTGCTGTAACTCCCCGCCCCTAGAGGTCGTTCTCAGCTCTCATTCCTGTGTATATAAGAACCACATGAACTTCTCCCGTACATTGTCTTCCAACCCTTGTACATCTTCAGCCATGTTCCGCGTCTTAGTCACAGCCTTAGCCATCTTCTCACTCGCCCATGGAGCAGTGGCAAAACCTGCACCAAAACCCACGCAAAACGTCGCCCGCGACGCAGCATTATGCGCACGGACCGCACCTAGTGCATTCGACCCCTCCTGCTAGGACGCGCTTAGAATGGAAGCATATCTGAACGTATACCCCTTACCCTCGGTGTCTAGGATGAGAGCTAATGTGCGAGGACGGGATAGAATTGGTGGCGCGTCAACAGCGGCAATTGCGGAAATTTGGGGTTTGCACAGTGTTTTTTGAAATATAATGGCGAAGGAGGGAAGACGTGTGATAAGATCACCGACAATATGTGTGATGCCCCTGAACCGAAGTTGAATTGGGAGTCGGATCAGCAGTTTTATGTACGCCCGCTACCACCTACCTGCTTCATATGGTGTTGACGAGGCAAGGCTGTGTGGAATATCGCTGGTATATGTATCCCGGGGCGGGTGGGGAGGGGTAAGGGCTAACGAGGACGGAGGCAGCTATTCGACAGTTTTTCCAACAGTATAATAATGCGTTGTACGAGGCGCAAGCACTCGCAGTGCATGTCCCCCTCTCCCCCGAGGCCTGACCTTCTGCTCATGAAGGGTGTATATAGGTCGACAGTCGGCATCATCCTGGGCATCAATCCTCCGCACGAAGCTCAAGCTGACGGGAAACTCTTAAGCATCTTGATCTCCATTACTTTTGGTCTTTTCTCCGTTTGTCCCTCTTCTGCGCCCTCCTCCTTCCCGCTACTAATTTTCTTAGATTGGGAAAGAATACGTCATTGGTAAGGGTCTCAAAGTGCTCTATACTGGAATGATCGCCCTGACAGGGGGAGGAGCGCAACTTTCGAACTACCTTACTACCTAGAACGGCAACAATCTCATCCAGGGTCAGATTGTGCTCGCGGACATTGAAGGGAATCTTGCGAGTTGGATCAAAGAGTACTCCACCGGAATCGAGACTATGATCCATAACGTGCAGGGGGATCTAGGTAAATTCTTTAAGCTGTGTAGTGGCGGAGGGTTTACACCGGTATGTTTCGCATAGACAGAAGTGAGAAAAGGAGCTAATGGGGACATTAGCGGATCACACCGAGTCTACTTGATCCAGTTATGGCAATCTATGATGTGCTACGACTCTATATCGTTTCCTTGGCACTACGGGCAAGGAGCATAGTTATTACAATGAAGCACGTCTCCTTTCCTCTCCTTATCTGCCTCCCTCTGCTAATTCTGGCAACCCTGGGATCGATCCTCGTACAATCACTTACGCCGGAAACGAAGCAGGGTGCACGGGTTTCAACCAGTATGCCAGTGCAACAATTTCTGGTACGATGCGGATGGACAGACAACGTACACACTCACCAGCATGCAGAGTGCGTATGTCCCCAACAATCCGGGAGACTGACAGTTAACACAAAACAGAAGTCGAATCGAAGCAATCTGATTAGAATGATCTCACGACCTTGATATTCAAAAAAGGCTAGGCCACTCCTCAGACCCTATACCTCGGATCCGCAAGTTGCGGGGGACATGGGCAGTATCTCGATAACGACATTCAGGCGCACTGCGCGGTGGGTCAAACAGCCCTAACCTTAATCACAACCGCTGACGAATTGTGTAGGCAAATATGAAGGTCTGCACAGCGCAGAACACGGCGTTCGCTTCGCGAGATCCTAGTACTTATCCCGAAGAGTTCACTGATTGTCCGAACTCGAACTTCTGGCGGGATTCGGTAAGTGAGGACGCGATGATACTGTGTGCCCCATGATATTATATAGGCTCCGAGATACTTGCGCCAGAGATGGGTGTTGAGTGTGGGTGTGATGGTAGTGAGGGTTTTATTTATCACGATTACTGTTCGGGGGGGGGAGGGTGGGAAGCAGTGAGAGGACGGCCGCGGAGCAGAAGGTTGATAAGCAAGAGGATTGGCAATTCCAATAAGGGAACAGAAAATATCCTTCCATGCTGACGCGGCGGGACACAGAATTAGAGAATGAACACCAGTTAGCCAGAACCTGTGCTACTGCATCATGCTAAGTGATAAACTCGGTCCTGAGGGCAAAAAACACGCTACTTTCCGACATGGTTAAACGCGTACTCTACTGGTTTCGAGAATACAGTTAAGAACGTCTGGGGAGATCTAAGGACGATTTTGAAGCTGTGCAGTGGCGGCGGAATTACCTAGGTATGTCGAAAGTGAGTGCGGGGGATAGCTAACGCGGGAGATCACATCCAACCTCCCCGGAGAGTCGAGGGAAATTTTAGATCAGATACAGGTGTTTATCCTCTCCTAAGCGCTGTAAGTAAACGATGCAATTATCGTAAAGAAGTCTGTTCCCCTCCCTCCCCTCCCTCCACCTTTCCCTTGGGCGTGCTAACCCGCTCAGCCCAACATCGACCCTGCAGTCACAAACCCAAAGAATGTAGCTCTGTACACGTGCTTCGATTAGTACGAGTACGGTTAGCTGTACTATACGTCCGCTGGTATAGATGCAGATTATCTTCCCTTGCTTTGCCCTGTTATGACTATGCTTACAGCCAAAGGCGACTACGTAATTGTCAGTACTTGGTAACCTCAGTGGCGAAGATAGATATGTAGCGCCGCCTGCAAAATTAATTGCTAATGCTCAATATCACGCAGTTTACTGGCCGAGTAATTCGGACGGATCAGGACTTATGAGTCCCCAACCCCACCATAATCCCAAGGAACTACTGAATAGCACCACGCGTCAACAGCTGGGAGCTGCGACTTACAATTTCGGTCAAGAGATGCTTCGCACAATTTAACTCTACTAACTACCTAGTAGGAGAGTGATGGCTCATGATCAGATGTCCCATTTATCACACGTGTTCATCTTTTCAAACAGGCCTCAAAGTTGCAATACCGTCTCGCAAGCACTACATCCACTGACCCCTTCAAGCTGACAGGTTCGTATAAGATCATCACACTATTGAATAACTAATAGTGTACACCGTACTGATGGTATACACCGTTGGCAATGTCAGGTTCACAGTACTCACCATCACAAACGGACAAGGTGGTATTTTGATAAATAAAGAAAGCTCTTTTTGGCAGGCATAGAGGCGACTGTGGTTTATTCGCACTATGTTACTTGTACTAGTATACCGTAGCTTACGCACGTATGTATACGTTTACTGCGAATGTGTGAACTGAATAGTCAAGACATGAACAACGCCTAAGCTAGAAGAAATCAGTTACATATGTCAAAGTACATCAAGACGCACTTGGAACCAATCCAAGATCCTTTAATAGGTAATTTGCTCGTTCCCGGGGATACCAACTCTGCTGTTTTCCGATGTGAGTGCGCCTACATCTACTCGTCCGGTTTCCAAGTCTCCGGACTTCCCTGGCATTGATTAGATGACTCTGATAAGTGTAGACTTATTGGGTTGTCATCGAACTTTGAGGTACACTACTTATCGTTATACACCTTTGACGTGTTGCCATGGGCACTTACCATGGAATGTCCGGAGACTTAAAAATTGGATGAGTACCGCTCTGAAGCGTGATTTATGTTTTAAAGTATTGTATATCGATACTACTTGTGTTTGCTCGTTATCCCCTTATAATCGCCTCTCATATCTTGTTCTTCTGGGTTAATATTAATCAACGACCGTATACCTTGACAACGTGATGTTCGTTTTCTATACGGTAGGAGCCCTCACAATGGCTGGTTTGGACAGTTTCGTGGATCGTATCTCAGTTATTGTGCAGACCTGTTTTGTATTTCGGTAGACATGTAAGGAAGTTTGTTCGACATCTCTAGGCTATTTGCAATTAGAGTTACTTAGTAGTCAATAATATGCTCACGGCTAAGTCCTGTTTCGTGCTGTTAAGCGAAAAGTGTCTAGTTAATCTAGAAGAGGAAGTCTCAAAACGCCAGTTCGGCTACGGGCTTCTGATTCGCGAGCGAACGTTTGAACTAACAAGGTCTGCATGGTCAGGGTCGTACTTTTTACTATCATGACATCCCCTCAACAAGGGACAAGTTTCACTGGCCAGGCAACACACTAATTAAACAAAGCTAATGCAAGCCAGTAGCGTCGCGAGGTGTCATTAATCCCGTTCAGAAATGATCATACATTTCTATGCTGAACGCATAGTTCAATTTTCAATCACCTAGACAACAAAACATTGAAGCACATGCCAACAAATGGAGAGCTTCCTGCGCAAGTACCAATTTTCTCCTGGATATATAGACCTGAAATTTCCCGTAACTATTTTGGAGAGTTCGGGAAACACGCAAATACTGTACCGGCAATTGCAGATTATACGTGAGCTATCAGGACGAATGTTAGTATCTCCAGATCAAATACGTATGTCAAGGTCAGAACTGATCTCGTAAACCAGCCCCTTTGTAAGCGAGCGGAGCGAGCGTCAAAGTCTGGGCACGAGATCACGTTGTACCAAAGATTTTTATTGTCAGAACCCAAATAAGGTGCTCAGTAGGGGGGATTCCAAAACCACTGCGGATTTTAGGCTTTAAATATAGACAACATTCCCAATTGACATCATATGAGGATATGTATCATATCTATATTATGTCTGTCACTATCTGTATCTTGAAAACTATAGGATAGAAAACAATCTGTATCATCCACAATTGCCGGTACATTAGCGCTTGGCATTCCTTGACGGCATTTAAACAACAGCCTCTTCGCCTTACAATCTCGCCTAACACCAGTCTAACCCCAAGTTTATCGAGTGGCAGATATTAGAAAAGCAAAAAAAGTGCCGTCGATTCAGCCGCACGACCCACTGCAGTAAGATTCCAGTGTCAGTTGGCTCGCTTACGCGAAGCTAGAGATCGACATATCTTCAATCTCACGTTCATCAAAAGAGTGAGGGGAAAGGTTGCAAGATGAGGTACTTGAAATCCGTTAATTGCGTAGAGTAGAGTAGATTTTAGATATCTCCAGCGGATACGATGAATGTGGAACCTCGGGTGGCGAGCAGTTAGAATAACGCGATTAAATTCTTACTAGGAATAATTACATAGCGGAGATTAGGGAAATCGCTCAACATTTCCCCACGACGGAGGTACCAATAACCTTCCCTCCGTCCGATTCATGCTCCGATAGTCTTCCTGTGTCCTCACTTCGGTCATCGCATGCACAAAGCTCTATTGCAGATCCTTGGTTGCCTGGCGGTTTATCCCCCGGCAGTTCTGCCCTTTGTCCGGAATTTTCCATCTCAGCGAGTTGCGATCTCCCTTCAAGTTCTGCACGAGTGTCGGATGTTTGGTGCCTTTTTGCTTTAATACGTATGACAGCTCCAATGATACAGAAACTGATAATACCAGCCAGGACGCCACCAATGATAGCCCCTAGCAGCCGCTTCGGAGGTGGATTGTCGCTTTTTGTAGAGCTGCCGCTTTGTTGAGGATTATCTGTATCCCCGGTATTCGATTTATTTACTAACTCATATGGTTGTGACAAGACAGACTCAACCCCGGGTAAGAAGCCTCCGCTTGGTTTTATAAGTGTTGCTCCGCCTTTAGCACTGCCATTGAATGGAACATCAGTTATATCTTCTTATTAGCCACAGTATATATACGTACTTCCCTCCAATAACCTTTGTCACAACACTAGGGACCTCGTACGGTTCATCTGAAAAGTCACTTATCAATTTTAGCGTGCTCAGATCGAGAATTTGGAGAAATTCATGACAGGCTTTAACGGTGCTGTTCCCCCACCCGGTATTCCGGCCGGTGTCCCCCCACCCTCCTATCACCAACATCTTGCGGCTTCCATATTTGATACAGGAATGGGCCTCCCGGGGGGGCGCTGGGGGTGCCTGAATCCAATTGAACGACGGGATTGAAAGTATCCAATGGCTATCCTCTTCCTGACCTGGATAGCTGCCATTTGTGGCATAGTACCCCCCGTAAACGTGAATCTTAGATAGGTTCCGTTAGCATTGGCTCGCGGTGGTGATTCAGATGGTTTACGTACTTGGTGGCTAGAGCCGTCCTGTGCAGACGCGGTGGTAACACAAAAAGAAAGTCTCGGAGGTGGAGCAGTTCCGCCGGTGGATTGCCGATGCCATGTCTGTGACGCAATGTCGTGGATATAAACCTCATTCATGGGGACCTATGTGACAAATGTCAGGACAAAGGTTAGATTATCAGTACGTCATAGAGTGAGCCCGAATTGTTTGAACTTACTGCAACATCTGGCTCGTCATCTGCGACTCCGATCATCACTACAATTCCCTTCCTTCCAATCGGGATGAAAGTTCCAGATTCCCACGATTTGTTTGGGCTATTCAATATATCCCATGTGTCCCTGACGATATCATACTTCACCAGCCGTGTGCTATTTGTCCCGGCGAGGCCTATGTGGTAGGTGATGTTCTGCTCTGGAATCGTTATCTGTGGAACTCTTAAGAGAAGTTGATCCCTTGGAATTTCCAGTGGCCACGGAAGGTCTGCGTCAAGGGTGCTTGTTTCTGGGTCGAACGTTGCGAATGTGTCGTTCCATAACGTTGACCCTGTCAGATTTGCGGCCGTAAAGAGGCTGCGACGATGTACTTCGGTATTAGTGCGTACGATTATTAGAACTAGGGATGCACACGTACATTCTGCTGCTCGTTCCAGTTATGACATTTCCAGTAGTCATATTCCCGACTACCCACCACCGAGAACTGTAATCGTCGATTGAAATCGAATTTTCCAAGTCAATTTGTCCGATGATCATTTGGGCGGTCATGCTCTCCAGCCAGATCTCGCTCTTGAACAGGTACAATTTGTCATCTAAAATGCTGCCTGGAACTAAATTAGCGAATAAAACATTTCGGGTACGGAACTTGCAGACTGTGGACTTGATTAAACTCCTCACAATCATCCACTCGGTACATCGGCAAAACGGTTTTGTATGCCAGCGCATAATGGATGGCGAGCGCAAGACCTAGATGTAGCTTCATTGCTTAAAGAAGTCGACTGACAGCGAATCCTATACTTAAGGGACATCCTATACTTAAGGGACACCCGAAGCTGAAATGTCAGCCCCTGGCAGCGATCTCGCCAATACAGGTCACCTCACAAATGCTGATAATTCGCATGTTGCAGGATCGAAGGTGTTAGTGAAATTAGTCTTTGTGTAACATCACACTGCAACGTACCTGCATTGAAGCAAGTATTCACTTAGCTTATCTTGGCCAAACCAACTAAAACAACTGCACCTGACATTGACACGTGTATTGAGAGGTACATACACAAAAACGAAAGGAAATCATACGCTTGACGAGAGGGAACTAGGAACCCTTGTCAACGTTAGTACCTTCTCGTTCGGTTTGGGCGTATTCTACAAACCCCTGTACCGCAGGCGGCTATGATATTATAACATCTTCAAACCGTTTCTGTTTGCGGTTCAGATCAGAGATTCTACCCTCAGCGCTCATGCAAAAACTTTAGATATAGAATAACCCTTTGCAGTACCTGAGTAAAGACTTTCTGCTGCCAGCTGCAAAGGATCCTCGTAACACATCGCCGGTTATGTTTCTTGTGTAGTTAATTATAAAGTAGTTAACCCCTAATATCTTCCCAAAATTTGCAACGCCTCCTGCAGCGAATTGGGTAGCTTCCACAAGAGCCATCTTAGGGGGATCATGTGTGTTGTATCAAAACCTAACTCAGCTGATCGTCTTCTATTTTGCAGTAGTTTCGATAGATAGAACTACATCATTCTCCGCTAGATTTAGGTCTGTTGTCAATATCCTCTTCTGGTGCAATTACTATAACTACCGACTTTCGAGACGCTAAATTTAAACGCTCTTGATACAATCCATTTATACCCATCCACTAGATATCAGTCTGTAACAATAAATACCCACCTACACAACGTCTAGCAGTGACTAGCACTACCCGAGCTATGAATGTTCCCACATCTGTAATACCCACGTAACCACTATATTAGTCCAGCCTCTAACAGGATCGTGCCCAGAGTTGACCAGCCGGTAGAGCGTAAATATGCAGCTGGATATGAGAAAATCCGTGGTGAATGATTGATTCTTCACAGTGGGGGATGTAAATAATGGTTCGCATTCTCCTCCACTTCCGCTGCATTGCTGGAGGTACTCTCGCTAACGCTGCTTGGCCAGCCCATTATCGATGTTATTATGTAGTGAAAGGTGTGACAGAAGAGCTGAAGTCTATTCACGGCAGTTGGCGGTGTCGCAAAGCCAACATCTTAGTCTAAACCCAGCTAGTGAAAATCACCCAGCATATCTCACTATCCAAATTTTGAACGAGGTCGATGTATGTTCTACCCCCCACCGCTATAAAAAGTTCATGTTACAAAGTTGGGCCCTTGCATTCTCCGACAGTATAAATGCACATTCTATCAGCTCTGAAAGACAACGGCTTGACTTAGCCATCCTGTCAAGCACCACCAGGCTCCATGCATCGCGCTTCATACAGTGCTGTCCCACCTCCAATCTGACATCAACGCCCGATAATTTGGAGAAACAAAGAAAAGAATGGACTGGCTAGGAGTTCGAACCTAGGACCTATCCCACTACGCCACCAGCCCTTGATGAGTTTGGATTGGCATGTTCCAACATAATTACCACTAGTGCTTGTATTTCTCGGCAGTTAGCGGGTTTCGGGGTGGCATCACCGGGTGGCACTCGGTTAAAACTTTTGATCTGCAATAGTAGGTAGTGCTTTGTTCTATTGTGTACGGCAGGTTATAGGGACATGTCGGGCACTTTTGGTTTGTGGGTAGCAGGTGACAGGGGTGATGTCTGTGCACAAGCCACAATACCCGGAGTTGTAAACTAGTAAAAGTGGTCTAACAAAAAATCGCCTAGAGCTAGTTACTGATACATCAGCAAAATGTAAATTGGTCTGGAAGCCACTTGCAAACCTCCCAGACATTCCGGTCGACCTCACCGGTACTTCTAAATAATTCCATATGCTCCCAGGCCCCCCTGGAGCTAAGTAAAGTGCTCTCAGAGTCTGCAAGAGCATTCTCAGGTGCGTCTGAAAGCACCTGCAGTTATGGAGGTGCATTCAGGAAACTATGATATTTAACTTATAGGATAGTCAAATTCTGGAGCAGCTGAAACCTATGTGCAGGTCTGCGGGAGACTTGCTGCCGTATTCTCACAGCAGTGGTTTCTTAGGGTTTCATAACCACATGGTATTTCATCTATCATATCTGTCTTTGTTACCGTCACAAGATTCGTTAAATCATAATATGGCATGAATTATCCATCTAAGTCACTATATATGCACTTACGATCAATCTGGCTGCAGACGGTACTCCAGCATCATTGGAGGAACACCTGCAGACGCCAATTGAGTGAAGGTGGAGATGCACTTGCAGGCTGTGATCGAGTGAATTTGGAGATGCACTTGGAGGCCGCGATTGAGTTGAACTGTGAGATGCACTTGGAGGCCGAGATTGAGCGAACTCACAGATGAACTTGCCGGCTGAGATTGAGTAACTTTGAGATGCACTTGGAGGCCGTAATCAAGCAATTTTGGAGATGTACCTGGAGGCTATGTTCATGCGATCTTGGAGGCCGTGATCGAGCGAGTTTGGAGATACACTTGAACGCCAAAATAGATGGAAATTGGGGGAGTACTTGGAGGTGGTTGATCTTGGATGGTAGATTGGAAGGGAGGCGCGATTGCAGCTGAGAATCAATTCATTGGTTACCTCGTGATTGTGGTAATGTAGAGAGTTGAGTACAACACGGTCCGCCGAGAGATGAGAGACTGGCTGGGAGCAGGAACCAGTCGATCTGGGGAAGATGCTGAACTCACGGTGTATGAAGTACTCGGTGAATACTGTACTCGGTGTTAACTCATGATAATTGCATGGAGAGATCGAGAGGGATGACTTAGCTTCGTAGTCTTAGGTGATGGTACATTCGAGGTCAAGACCGAGAGAGATGAGAGAATATGGGGGAAACCATTATGAGAAACTGAGACTTTAGAGAATTTCGTGTGCGAGACAATTTACCATTCCGAATATGGCAGGTATGACTCCCAATCTGGCGGGTAAGAGCACACATACGAGGTCTGCTAAACCCAATCAGGCAAGGTGTACCCCTGATTTCTCATATCCGCTCGTATCCTCCATATCATTCCCATCATCATCCCGTACTCTCTCTTTCTCGTCCACAACTCTACCAGCATCGCAGAACACAAAGCTCAGTTATTCTTCTCTATCTCACCATGCCATGATCATGAGTTAACACTGAGTACAGCATATGGCGAGTGCAGCATACACCGAGTCCAGCAAACACCGAGTACAGCATACACCGCACACAGCATCCACCCAAGATTATCTCTGATCCCTTTGTTCTCACGATTATGAGTAGACCCTTTAATGTAGCTTCAAGCTTCTGGTGTGCATCCCTACAAAATCAACTGCCACCAGCCAGCTGACCATGAGAGCTCAAAGGCAAAGTCACCTTGTCCCATTCCCATGGTTGTGAGTTAACCAACTGATGAATAGAGTCTCAGCACCCAGCGGTACTCCCATCGACCACCCCCAATCTCGCTCGATCATGGCCTCAAAGTGTATCTCCAAACTCGCTTCATCATGGCCTCAGAGTGCATCTCCACACCCGCTCAATTATGGCCTCCAAGTGCATCTGAGTTACTCAATCTCGGCCTCCAAGTGCATCTCCATACTCACTCGATCTTGGCCTCCAAGTGCATCTCCATACTCGCTTGATCACTGCCTTCACGTTCACACGATCATGGCCTCCGAGTGCATCTCTGAGTAACATGATCTCGGCCTCCAAGTGCATCTCCAAACTTGCTCGATCATGGCTTCCAAGTGGGCATCTCTATGTTCACACTATAACGGCCTCCAAGTGTATCTCAGCCTTGACTCGATTGTCATCTTCAGGCCCACCCCGAATTGCTCTCAAGCACCACCTGCAGCCAGTCCAGATATACCATGTGTAGATGGGTAACGATATAGATACATAGATACATAGATGAAAATACAAAGTAAATACATGAGTTTTAATAATTGTTGATCCATAAGTAGTAGCTATCATTTCCAGGCGCACCGGCAGCGTTCCCAAAGAAGGCGATGTTTCCTCAAGACTGGTCTACTGTGATTCGAGGTGCTCCCAGACTTGCTGTCGTCGCTCCTAGGTTTGTTGTCGCCGCTCCCAGTTGCTTCCAGGTGCACCTCAAGGCCACTGCATCAGTCCAGTCAACTCTGGGATTTGACCACCCTGGGATTCTGGTCTGACAACTCCCAAATACTCCCAGAGGCACCCAGAGACAAAAATACATTTTGCTGATGTAAGGTCTTGATATAAAAATACTACAGATTGGGAAACCCGTACACATCTACTTAAGATAAAAATTTGTACACCATACTAGCGATACTACCAGTAGTACATGAAAGCTAAATCAGGGGTGATCAAACAACTGAAACTGTTGAGTCTGCACAATGGCGGGAACAGTAATCCGTTAGTATCATTATGAAATACTAGAACATAGCTTACCATTGGAGATTTGGAATTGTATGATCCTGTGAGTAAATATATAAAGAACACATTTTCATCACAAAAGAAGAATATTTGCCGTTGCTCCTACAGTATTGGTACCTCCATCAAATTCCCTACTTATATTTTATATACTTTACTCTTATCATCGATTTTACAATTCTTCCGCCTTCTTATCCATCCAATATGGCTTTGGGATTTTGAATCGTTCAAGGGGGTAGTCGTTGCAATGAGTTCATTCCCAAGGAGAATGGCCAATGTGCACAATGCAATCACCCAATGAGTACCCACCATCTTTCTGAAGGCACAGAACTTCAATCTGATATAATCTACTTCTGCAATACGAAGTCACCAACACCAAGTCCATTGAATGCACAATCACAGCGTTCAGCACATGCACTTATTGCAAGTGAAGTACCTGGTAGTACATTACAAGAAGCATGAGAGCATCACGAAAAAGTTTCCAAAGGCAAAGAATCAGCTGCGCCTAAAGATGTGAAAATTATCCAAGAAGAGGCAATTCTCGGAAGAGGTGGATCATCACGTACAATGTTGCTTGGAAACGCTGCATTACACCCAGGGTTCTCCCTATCATTGACGGGTTGTCTGCTGGTTCTCTTTACCAAAGAGCAATCAAAAACACAAAAGTGGTTACCAATGTGTATTGGGTGGGGATAACCGGAACTGGAGTTCGATATACCGGATTGGCAACAATGGTTGGAAAGTCAAGGGTTTAAACATCCATTGTAGATTGGCGGTTCATTACCTGACAGGGTGATTTTTGATTGAAATATGGAGCACAGAAGAAGTTATGGTGGAGAGATCATTACCGACCGGGGTAAAGATCTACAGATTAAGCGACTAGATGGTGGTGGAACCTTAAGGGAACATCTTATGAAGATGGCACTACCAACGACATATGTCATGGGAGATCTACCAAAGAAGGGTAATAAAGCTGCAGTTATATGACGATTCATTTTCATCATTCCAGTCATTGACAAAAAGGCTCTAATTATGGATAATGACTTGGAAAGCGACATTGAAAATATGAACAGCCTTGGAGTCAGCAGACGTCAGTCACTTCTTTCCCCAGTTTATATCAAGAAAGAGAAAACCATCCGAGAGGTAATATACCCATGTGCAGATCACAATACATTACTATAATCATTAACACATTTCAAATTCCAGAAATCTCAATCAAAACCGTTACAACTCGAAACATTTCCAGTAATCAAACATGAGAAAAACAAAACCAACTCCAAAAAACATAAGTGAACTGCCTGCGATATGTTAGTACTCGATAATGATATAGTGACAATTCGGCCAACAAGGATGGAACGACGGGTGCTTGGTGGGGGAAACAATCATTCAGATGCGGATACAGAGATTGATAGTATATCCAGTATTGACTGTGATACGCATAATACTCTGGATGATGAAGGCAGGACTGATACACATGAAAGTGAAAATATACCTATAAATCCTTTCTCCTTATCACATATTCTCAGCCCATAATATCCAATACAATTCAATCATCTTCATTCTCACTGTTGTCCCGCTCACAGTCTTCATACTCATCATCGTCATGAACTATAGATTCATTGAATTCTTCTACCTCCTCATCATTGGAGAGGCCAAGATCCATCACTTCCAGGTTTTCACCTCGTGCAGCTTCTATATTTGCTTCATGTTTGGCAATCCATTCCTCAGGTTTCTGTGGAGGGAGTAGAATTTCAATTTTCCCCCCAGCATTGATGAAGTTCCATACTGCCACATGCCGCTCACCATATGCATAAGCATGGTCGTTCTGCCCGGAATACGTGATGGGTAAAGCTTGTGCACTAAGAAGATCGTTTATTATTTTCCGTGTTTTTGAAGGTATATATTTGTCCAGGTCATATTGATCAAGGTGTTGGCTATGTTCAAGTGCTGCGATAGTTTCAGGATTGGGTGGACTACCATAATCACGTGCTCCAGGTTTAGGATACTGATAAATATTGACTGGAATACTGGTGGGAAAGTAATGCTTGCATGGCTTCTGACATTGAATCCTATGGGTATTGTTAGTTTGGATGAATGTATGAATATCAGTTCGGAGCATTGTCATATATATATGCTGCAGGCTTAGTTTATCAATATTGCCTCCATCAAACAACCCATGATCTTCTAAACCACCAAAGAGTGTGTTCCAAGTATCTGTTTGCCCATTGGCAAGTAGATTCCACCAAGCCTCAATTCGTTGATTTTTGGTAGATGTGCCAAAGCTATATGCTGTAAGAAAAAGAAGATCAGGCTTATCTGTCCGTCGCAACGATAGATGTGAAGCACACAATAAAGCTAACTCTCTGCCCATATCTGAGCGAATGAGCTTTGGAAAATTTCCCAACATACATACAGTCTCCAGATATTGTTTACTAACAGATATCTGGGTCCGATTAGAATGTCCCATGTAACACCAAATAATGTACCGTGAATATGCATCAATGCATCCATATGTTTCAAATCCAAAACGTGAAAGTTTGTCATGTCCATCTATAGACCACACACGATTTGGTCCCTTGACAATGAGCTGTCCACATGTGTGTAATGTTGATCGAGGCCGTAATTCATTACCATCAGGATCGTACATTTGTAAATGCAACCTAAGGTCACGTCTGACAATAACCGTAGCTATAAGTATTATATTGGCTTTGTTATGCTAATGTATCAAGATATTGGCAATATTCACTGTGATACGAAACGTCCATCCAGTCGCAGGGCTGCTTCCAGATATGTTCGTCCGCAACGAAAAACCATGTCCAGATGACATCCCAGATTCAACTGCGGCTCTGAGTTTCATTTGATTCTTGTTGGGGTCATCGGTGTTTGATCGCCGGGTCAATGGTCGTACAGTAGAATGCAAGTGAACCTCTTTCAATTGGCGAATTGTTAACATATGTCCTTGAAGAGTCAATCCATATATCATGTCACTTTGAGTGATATTGTTTTTCCACATTGTGCAGATAATTGAGACAAGTTTCTGATCTTCTGAAAGTGGACTTTGTTTCTTAGGAAATTGCCATTCGTTGAATCATTTCTTATATGCGCATTCACTACCATAGAAGAGGTTAATGCATATTCGCATAAAATGACTATTGGATATAATCTTACCTTGGGGAAAAGTTTGCTTCATTACGCAGTATTTCCATAACCACTTGAAGACTTTGCTTCACAATCATATAGCGCTGACAGATTTCCTCTTTGTGCTCATCCCAGGCATATATTGTATCGTGTGAATGATAGCAAGCAGATCTGCGCAGCTAACGTACTGTCGAGTATTTCTTTGTTGAGTGTGTTGTTATTCAAAGTGTCAGTGCAGGATCGTAGGTGAATGCAACCTATGATGAAGTTATGGAGTAACCCTGCATATGTAAAGCACTATTCTTACCCGGCTGTTCAATCTCCCACTGTATCAACATCAGCACAATGTAAATCGGTCCAGAAGTCATATGCAAACCTCCCAGACACTCCGGTAGCTCTCACCAGTGCTTCTAAGTACTTCCAGATGCTCCCAGCCTCTCCTGGAGCTTTGCAAAGTGCTTTCAGACTCTGCAAGAGCATTCTCAGGTGTTCCTGAAAGCACCTGCAGTTATGGTGGTGCATTCTCAGGTGTTCCTGAAAGCACCAGCAGATATGGAGGTGCATTCAGGATGTGACAAGATGTGACTATTAGGATAGTCAAATAATGGAGCTGCTGAGACCTCGGCACAGGTCTGCGGGAGACTTCGAGAGCAGCTGAGACCTCAGCACAGTTCCGCGGGAGACTTCAAGAGCGGCTGAGACCTCGGCACAAGCTCTGCAGGAGTCTTGATGGCATATCCTCAGGCCAGTGGTTCTTAGTGGTCCACAACTACAAGGCATTGTGTCTATCATATTCATCTTTTTTACAGTCGCAAGATTTGCTACATCGTAATATGGCATGTATTTTCTAGGTCTCTCCATATATATACAAGTCACGGTGGCGGCTTCGCCGCCCTTTGGAGGTACCCAGATTGATCATCTCCAGCCCAACTCCTAGGTATACCTTACCCCTGGCTTTCAAGTGCTTGGAGGATACCACATCAGCGACGACCCTAGTTTCCGTCGGAAACACCCGGGTGTTCCGGACAGCTCTGACGGCTCTGACGGAACCTCGTACCCTCCGACGGAGAATTACACGCTACCTGTCGCGTTGCATCTGTACCTCCTTCACATTGTGGTGACGTATACGCATCATCAGAACGACCCGTGTGTTACACTCTTCCCAGGGGCTGCAGGTATGCTGGAGCACTTAACACAATGCCTGGCGATGTTTATGCCTTTCTCCGGCCGAGTGCCACATTCTACCTCTTGGCTTATTGCTATATATTGGATGCCACACTCTCCCCATATATGTTTAGTTTTGAGATGTTGTCACTTAATACAAGCCAGTCTTCGCTTCAGATACATCGCTTGCCGTTGCATTTGCTTCGCCATTATCGTATTTTACACGTCTGAAATAAACTGTCCAATCTTCACACTCTCTAGTACTATGCCCTCAGTGCTCCACATTCTGCATTGATCCATCATCGGCTAGCAATGCTTCTTCCTCCTCATCCGCATCCGCATCATCACCATGTCCAATCTTCACACTCTCTAGTACTATGCACTCAGTCTTCCACATTCTGCGTTGATCGATCATCGGCTAGCGATGCCTCTTCCTCCTCATCTGCATCTACATCATCGCGATGTCCAATCTTCACACTCTCTCGTACTATGCCCTCGGTCCTCCACATTCTGCGTTGATCGATCATTGGCTAGGGATGCTTCATCCTGCTCATCTGCATCCGCATCATCGCCATCGACGCCCTCATGCCCATCGACATCACTTGTTCCCAGGTCAAACCTCTCGAGTTCAGTCGCGGGCCGTCGTCACTGGCTGGCGGTGGGGATGGCCTCGCGCTCGTCGCTTTCGTCACCTTCATCTACATAATCCCTGGTGCCCCCTGGCATCCCGGAATGCAGCTCGTCATTCGTTCAATTGTTGTCTATCGGGATGTTTGGGTCAGTGCTTTCAATCTCAGGCTCCTCAAGCGCTACTTCGGAGGTCAAATAGTCAAGATGAATTGCATTGTCAACACGCGCTGCTTCCACCCTGATGACCTCGGCAGGCGTTGGGTTCTCCGCCTGTTCGATCTGACGCGTGACTGTCGCAAGAGTGTCTTTATATGCCGTCTGTTGGTAGCTCTCCGGTAGTGTGTTCCAGGTGTTCATCAAGACTGTACACGAGTCTGCAACGCCAGGCGAGGTTAACAACTTGCGACCCGTTGCAGCGCAGCAGGATGCATTCTTATTACCGTCATTCTTGCGGTGGAAGTAGTTGGAGCGATCAGGTCTGTCCGCTGTCAGCTTTGACTTGGACTCTTTCGGATGAACACCTTTGTTCTTTTGCCACTCCACGAGAGCATGGCCCAACGTGGTCCAGGTTACCATGATCAGTGGCGAGGGTATATGACCGTCGTTGTCGTTATTCATGGAATTATGAAATCCATCAGCATGCTTACAGCGGATATTCGCCCGATGATAGAATTTGATGTAGATCAACCCCGGGATTGCTTCCGCCAGGATGTAAAGTGGACGCTGGCCATTTTTCAGCAGCTTTCTACTCTCTCTGCCTTGGATTTGGACCGCGTACACCACATTCCACACGCTCTGCCACAGGAATAAGCTACTTATCGTCTGCCAGAAGGGAATGAATGAATTCCAAATGCTCTGCGGCGGTTTCAAAGCGGTGGAGATCATAAAGCTCTGCAATGTTGTCCCTTGCTGATTGAATGAAATGGGATTTAACCTTATCGACTTGTGCTCGAACCTGGTACTGGTTTGAACGTGTATCATCCAACGTGGGCCGTTGCTTCAGCATACCTCTTTCAAGATCTCCTCTGTGCGCGCCTCGAATTCTATGGACCAAATGTTGTCTTGCTGCATAGCAGTGTTCCAGTACATCTCAATTATCTGTCCATGTGGGCCTTCAGCTAATGCTTTCGCAATGTGTCGCGTTGCATAACTTACCATCTCCAAGTTGCTTGCACTCATGAACGGCCGTCTGTTCCACATGTAGAGCTCCAGGAGTCTGCCCATTGGAAATAGAAGACGCATCATGTCTGAGTGACCAAATCGATGGATGCTGCAACTGCCGGAGACCATCGATTGAGTTGTAGACACCGCCTGCAGTTGCAATTGCCACTGCCTCTGTCCGTGATTCTTTTCGGTAGCTCGCATTCGCAGTGGATTTGTAATGATCGCGCGGGCTTCTGGATTCGGGATGGGGGTAGGCAGGTTTTCAAGACCGCTGAGAGGAGTGGGAGTACTAGCAACGACGGATGCTGGGCTGGATACAACGCGACGCTTTGAGTCTGTCTGTGTCGTTCCGCTGAGAGCTGGTGTGTTACGACTGCTTGTACCCAGCTTGGCGGTTGGAGTATGTATTGACCGTCGCTGTGTAGCGGACAGGGTGGAAGTCATGCGTTGAGTGATATCTGCAACGCGAGAATTGTTCAGCGAGGATGAGTGGGTGGTGTTCGGACCTTGGATTGTAGAGGGTAAGGAACTCCCTCCTGGAGAGGAATCCCTCTCTCCAGCTGGTACGGAAACGCGTCTCTTAGCAGGCTGAAGTTGAGAATTCCTCGAAGGCCCACGCTTTTGTTGATTCTGACAATTAGCACGACTTCGAACATTCCGTACGACCGGAGTCGTATCAGGGTGAGGGCTTTGGGGAGGCATATTCCGATATAGATGTTTGACGTTGAGAAGGTAGGAATAATATCCTCTGCATGCATATGCAACAGCAGGCGAGGTAGACTCCAATTCGAGCGACCATGGACGGATTTGACAAAAAAAGGAGGCGCAGAGTAGACCGCGTTAGACTCTAAACCCTGACAATACTCGGGGACAAGATCCCTTCAAAAGCATTCAATTATGGGGTTAACTGCCATCAGATTACACTCAGATTAAAGTCAGCATTGATATCCACTGTTACCGCAACGTCTGAAGGTCCATTTGCACCGCTTGAAGGGTGTTTATGCCATCTTGGTGCGATTATCATCGTATTGCATTCGTTCTTGGCACAATACTTCAAACCATCGATTGTGTATATCTTCAGGTTCCCGGTGGAAATCCCCCTTTGGCAGAGATAAAAGCATCTCAAAGTGAACAATGACGTATTCTCTAACCTATGACATGAGTTGGGTGTGTTTTTTCCACTGCTTGGCATTGGTAGCCGTGTTGGATGGTTGCACAGTTGGGACAACATGAGAACTACTCAGTTTGCTCCAAGATGCACGAGGTCTGAGCGGTAAAAGTGGTATGTGATGCTAAAGCAACACCCAGTGTCGCAAACTGTCCTCACCGCGAGTACTGAATCTCGTCTCAAGGCTCCTGATTCATGAGGTGGCTGGTTGTTGTGCAAGATGGAGGCTGGGCCGTTTTCTGTGCATTAACCAACAAAACGCAGGATATGAACCAGATCGCAGGAACCCGAGTTTATATATCCCTACTTCCCTTCGACACCTCCATTCTCTTTTCCTCCCGTATTAAACACCCTGCCAGCAATTAAACACACCGCCAGCAATTACACACACCGCCAGCAATTAAACACCCTGCCAGCAATTAAACACACCGCCAGCATCTTGAACTATCTCGACATCACCTGAATTGCACAAAACAACGCCTCTCATTCCAAAACACACCTGATAACCTTCACAACTTTGTACGTTCACTCTGGGCTTCTTTCCGTTACGTTGAACGGTATCATAATGCAAACGCCTCGGATGTAGATTCAATTTCCACTCGGAGCGATGGCACCAAAGGGCAGCCTCAGAGGAAAAGGGAAGGCAACTGCTAGGGCAAAAATGCCTACATCGGTGATAAATCGAGGCCTGTCCTTGGTTCGGGTGTAAGGCCGTATATCCGTATATGGCCGCGTATGAGAGTATATGAGAAGATACGGTTGCACACGTGGATATGGTAATATAATAGAGTAGTTGATAGGTAAGATTATCGCTGGCGATCTCAGAGAGA
>Ga0307515_10001208_pt1 | contig 58997 bp, 70 predicted proteins | sample 17_EM_MG_FD_194513 | JGI IMG/M metagenome (GOLD analysis project Ga0307515, IMG submission 194513) | Populus trichocarpa ectomycorrhiza microbial communities from riparian zone in the Pacific Northwest, United States - 17_EM | ecosystem: Host-associated > Plants > Roots > Unclassified | place... | reverse complement strand
ATTCCAAATATGGTTAGTTTCATTATGATTTGTCATGAAGATATATAAACCAAAAGTTTCATAATATTACTAAGCAAGCAATAGTATGTCTATTACATATTTCATCTTTAAAAATAGACTAACTTTTGACTGTAAAACAATGTAACAGACTAAGCTATACCCCTTTGGGAATACTATATCAAGTTTGAAAATTCCGCAAAGATATGAAAATAATTTTACTGAGTATATTTCCAGCCTGAGTACACTGCATAATTGAGAAAAGGCGAACTTGAATTTCAAAATGCTCAGAATACTGAGAATGTCATTCCATTTTTTGCTGATGGAATACGTATATCCGGCCGGAAAATTGACGATTTCAGCAGGTTGAGCTCCAGAAGTGTTACCGGTTGGGGCGGGTGGCGTGCCTGGCAGATGTGGAGTCAGCTCTGGGATCCGCTCATGGCGTCGGGAGGGTGGAGTTTCACCTGTTCCTTTGCGTGTCCAGCGTGTCTGTGGATTCTTTGCGGTGCCAGTTTGGCAAGAAAGGCAGCCGGACGTTTAGTTTTGACGAAACGTTGCCAGGAGTCTTTGTATCGCAGCCTTCACCTATTTGTGCCCAAGAAACTCAACGCCCTGCTTCTTTTCTTGTCGGACCTTGGCGCGTGCTTTCTTCATGAGACCTTTCGTTTCTTCAATTGTGGGGCGCGAAAAGCCTTGTTAGGCCGTTTTGGCCATACTCAACGCCAAGCGCATGTCAGACTGTTCCAGCTTTACCCGGCCTCCGTGCCTTGCAATAGTTGCAGTCATGTTGAATACCTACCAGACATTAGTTGCTGCTTCTAACAATGAAATTCGGCTGTTACCTCCACCATATGCACTTCCGTATCCTCCTCTAACATGATTGAAGCCAGTTTCGTCGACTCACGGGGATGCTTATCAGGAAATCCACCTGCGAAAATCGGAAAGCTGACAACGTCATGATGTTCGATTTCGCGGACTGTGCAGACAAATGGTTTTGTTGACCATGGTGGTTTCCTGTTACGGGCAGCGAAAAATTCGTTGCGTAGCTCTCCACGGACACCCGCTGTATGTGACACGGTCAATTGACCGCCGTTTGCCTCCATATGGATATAGTCACATCCTACAGCATGCTGCTTGTTATTTTTGCTGCTTTCAGTCTTGCGGACGATGTGTAAATGTGCATTGTGGGTCATATGTTCGGTGGCTGCATTTGCAGAGTCACGGTGAACTAACATGTGTCTGCACTCTTGTGGTGTGCCGAGAATTTCCGTATTCGATGAAGCGCCCGCCAATCGGCCACTATTCGATCCGCTCTCACCTGGTGGGGGTGGCTGTGTATCCATGATGTGCTGGTGTGGAATAGGAGAGGAAAATGATAACGAGAGGAAGTGGGAAGCCATGAGGACTATATAGTTATCATCTTGTCAGAATGGAATGAGTAGCAGCTAACATGACTGTTATGCTCACGATGAATCCTGCTGAGTATGGCTGCAACTTGCAGGGGTTTCCCACCGCCACGCAATTCGCAATATGTCGGTCTGATGTTGGTTGTTTGGTAACACGGATATATTGCGGTGTACAACCGCCGGAATCGCTTAATCACGTGACATAGATAGAATGTAGTTCGAGGGAATTAAAGTCCGCTGATGTTTGTCCCAAATTATCCCCGGGATATTACATGAAAATGACTCTAACAATCAGGTCATGTTGTATGGTTAGCATCACTATTCCTGATTTATTGACAGTCAGGTTGAAGATTTTGCATTGTTCAAGATGAGTAAATGTACCAGCTTTGACATAAAAGGTGCAGCTTGCCTCCATATTGTCGATAACTTGCAACATCCAACATCTCGCCTAACAACACAGTCCACGCAAACTACCATTATCAATGAGAGGAAAAAGAACTTTTCGCCACTTCCAGCCTGCAGAAACAGGAAATCGACGAAGCGGTCAACCCAATGACGTCCTCAAGTGAATGAAGGCAAGACCGGCTTCGAGGCAGAGTGAGTCCGGGCCCTTGGGGCATTGCGCAACTTGAGATCCAAAGAGAAGCTTGCAGCGGAGAAATGACGAGACACGCACTTTTCAAGCAATGAAGAGACAGAGCAATGGATTGAGGATTTTGTTGAGTGACAGACCGCTGGGGCAGGAAAGCGAGTTGAAGACGCAGAGGCAGCGGTTCGGCAAGAGCAGGACGATATGATGCATGCTGAACTCGCCTGATTGACGTCCAGAGGGCCCGGGAAGATGTTTGGGGAGATGCTCGTTGCTATCGGAGCCAGTCTGAGCGATATTGTAAGTTCCGATGATGGGGAAGATGGGGAAGATGAGTATGATCAAGAGACTGAGCAGGGCAAGCTGAGCGAAGATGACGAACCCGGCTGGGTGATGGGCACAATCACTAAAACGGTACAGCTGCGCATGGAGCGGTATCGGCAGTGGAAGATGAAGTTCGATGAATTGACTCAACCGGGATGGGAGGATGAAGCCGACTACTTTGGTGAGCGAGATGAGAAGTACGGCACATCTGAATCAAGGGTTCCGGTAGTCGTTCAGCCCCAAACGAAAGACGATGTTCCGCCACATCCACCAACATCATTTCCAGACCTTATGGAGAGTCTTGACATTGTCCCTGGAATATCGCAAGGGACATCTCGACCAGGATGTAGTCATATCAGGCTAGGTCCGGTGAACCCGCAGTCAAAATCTAGCATACCCAGTGGTGAGCCAGCTGCGGAGCCCGATTCGTCACCGTTGCTGATAGCGATGCCAGTGGAACCAGTTAGATTGTACTCCGGCATATGGCCTCCAGCTAATTACCATATGGATATCGGATTCCGACGAAGAGATGGTGACGGCTCCTGCGTCTGCGGAGGAATAGATATGCAAGCTGTAATTTTTGACGTCTGATTGCGGGGAAAAGCAAGTTGTTTACCAATTTTGCTACATGTCAGCTCGTTCTTGATTTCAGTGACCAAATTGTGAGACATGATATTTCGTCTGTGCATGTGCAAGGGTCAAACGCACCATGTGAACGTTCTAGAATCCAAATCGCACTGTAAGACAGCCAAAATGTTCTGTTTCATTCTCCAAGTGACTGTTAAATGACAAGCAAACGCAATATTAGTGACAAAATGAGCTAATAAAATTTAAGTGAGTGATGTTGTACGTGTCATGGAAAGAGCGGTCAGTGCGCATGACAAATCGATCTGAACGACAACCGTCATGCTACATTCATCCATGTATCCAACTGCATAACTCTCCGCACAAACCTGGTGCACATGGTTCAGATAATTGAAATTCCTTGTGGTACGTCATGGAAATCGAGCAGGAGGAGCTGGATAAGGAATGGTGAGGAAGTCGAGCTATATTTACCAAACACTACAGACATGATCTACATGCCGTCAATTGCTGGCCGAAAGCGTGGCAATGTAATAGGGCCCCGTCATTTCTCACTCAGATAGCGTAGATAGCAGTTGATTCAGATATTGAGAGGTAACAAAACTCCTGGATGCAAACCATAATACATATAAACGCAATATTGGATGTTAAAATGTGTATATGATTCGTTGCATACAATTATTGAGTGTACAAAGGCTGTTTCGATGTGATTAATCTGTTCGTCAACAGAGTGTCAACAATTCTGAATCTTACGCATTCGGCACTCAATGGGCTGTATTATCTCATCCGTCCAAAGGGAATGTAAATCTCAGCGTTATGGCGAAAAAAGCCAATGACTCGGTCGTTGCCACATCATAAAAATGAGTGTCAACGGAGCGTCAAAGATTTTTGGCATTGCGTCATGACATATCCAGTAGGCTGTGCGGTTACAGTACATCATGATCAGACTATCGGCCGCCTTTCTATTGAAGAATGGTGGTGGCAACATTTCTAAAATATCCTGAAAATGAGCGTCAACAGAGCGTCAACAATTTTTGGCCATGCATCCTGGAAATTGCATGGGCTGTGCGGCGACGTTACGCCATAATTGTGCTATCAGCCGCGTTGCTAGGCAAAACAACTTGCAACAACATCGCTACTATGTCGTAAAACTGAGCCTCAATGGTGCGTCAACGACTTTGGGCCTTGTATCATGTGAAATCCTAGTGTTGTGCGGCAACATTAGGCCATACTCAGATTATCGGCTGCCATTCTAGGCAACAACAGAAGCGACGACATCGCTACTATGTGCTAACAATGAGCGTCAATTGAGCGTCAACAACTTTGGTCCTTGTATCCTAGAAAATCCTAAGGCTGTGCAGCAACATTAAGCGATAATCAGATTATCAGCCGTCTGTCTTAGCAAAAACGGTTGTGACGATATTAGTACTATGTCCTAAAATTGAGCGTCAATGGAGCGGCAACAACTTTGGGCCTTCTATCATGAAATATTCTAGGGCTGTGTGGCGACATTAAGCTATAATCAGAGTATAGGCCGCCTTTCTAGGCAAAAACAGTTTCGACAATATTACTACTATGTCGTAAAAATGAGGGTCAACGGAGCGTCAACAACTTTGGGCCTTAGATCACGGAGAATCCTAGGGCTGTGCGGCGACATTAAGTCATAATCAAATAATCGGCTGCCTTCCTAGGCAAAAACGGTTGCGACGACATCGCTACTATGCCCTAAAAATGCGCGTCAACAGAGCGTCAACAACTTTGGGCCTTGTATCACGGAAAAACTCAGGGCTGTGCAGCGACATTAAGTCAAAATCAGATTATCGGCTGGCTTTCTAGGCAAATACTGTTGCAACGACATCACTACTATGCCCTAGAAATGAACGTCAACGGAGTGTCAACAACTTTGTGGCTTGTATCTTGGAAAATCCTAGGGCTGTGCGGCGACATTAAGTCATAATCAGATTATCGGCTGCCTTTCTAGGCATAAATGGTTGAGACGACATCGCTACTATGTCCTGAAAATATGCGTCAACAAAGCGTCAATGACCTGTTGCCATGCATCTTGGAAAATCTGGTGGCAGTGCAGTGACATTAACACATAATCGCACTGTCGGCCGTCTTTGTAGGCAAATATTCTTTTTACGACATGATTACTAGGCCCTGAAAATGAGACTCAACGGAGCATAAACGATTTGAGGCCTTCCATCTTGGAAAATCAAAGGGCCATGTGACCACGATGATCTAGGATCGTACTATCGGCCACCTTTCAAGGCATATATTCTTACGACAAGATCGTAACCTTGTCCCAAAATGAGAGTCAACGGAGCGTCAATGATTTGTGCGCTAGCATCTTGGATAATCTAACCGGAATGGAGCGAAGATAAACCACAATGAACCTATCGGCAGCCTTCGTGGGCAAAAATGCTAGTGACGATATGGTGTCCACCTCGTACCATCGAGCACCCATGGTGCATCAAGGCTCCGAACACTACACAGCTATAAACAGCATTATGCTGTTCCTAAATGGAGTTTGACGCAGTCAGTCGTTGGAATCTGTCCTTGTATTCAACTTCACAAATATGCATGCAATGTCTTACTGATCTGATTATTTTGCTTGTAGCAGTAAAGGCAATATTTAAGAACCCGCATTTTGCGTAACTGCATGGTTGTTTTTGGCAGTCTCTCAAGTCGGAATACCCAGCATTCCAATTTCTTCCACCATCTGGGATATACAATCTTTGAACACCTCATTGCTCGAGGTTATGATCTCTTCCAAAAATGAACGAGTCTTGTTTCGTGATTTGAGTGACCTTACATTGCAAATCATCTTCGATGCTTGGTGGGCTTCAATGAATGTAGGCTCGAAGGGGCATAGTGCATGGAAGAATTCTAGACATGCACCTTCGTGGCGATTCAATTTGCACTGCGGAATTGAGGAAACTGGCCGCCCTGGCATCATATGTATCATGTGTCATCAAGTTCTTCGCCATCCATCAGAACATGGGACCAGCTCAATGGGGAAACACTTGCTGGCAAAAGCTCACATCGCAAAGTGAAACGAATTAACACAGTCAGAGGTCACCGAATTGATGAGTTCGACGGTGGATGAAACAGCTTGGGCCATCCTGAAGAGACAAGGAAGTCGCGGAATCACAATGGTAAATGTGCCGAGAAAAATAATATTTGATGTCCAACCGAATCCATACTGACTGAAATGTCAGACAAAACGTTCCAAACTGGCAGATAAGGACTTTCAAACTTCCGAATTTCACCAAGACAAGTGGAATCGCTACCTCATGTTAGGATTTGTTTCGGCACATGTTCCATGGAACGCTATATCAAATCTCGAGCTACAACGGTCATATAAGGCATTACGCGATGACGTAGTCCTACTGTCCGCTACGACCCTTTGTAACATTTGCCAGAGGCAATATGCACTGACTGTGGATGCAATGAAGAAGCAATTGCCGATACGAAATGAAGTTTGTTTAGCTTAGGAAGGATGGACTTTAACGAACAAACTAGCCATGACGTCAGTCATTGCTTACTATATGGATCGAAATTAGGCTTCGCGTGAAGCTCAACTGAGTTGCGACGAGGTTGATTGCCTGTTTGGTTCCCGTTTCGCAAGAAAATATTTGATGATAGGTCAAGGACCAGCATACTGGAGCAAAGGTTAGCCATACATTTGAAGGACGTGCTTGATCGTTTTGAGCTAACCGACGGCCGCTTGCTTGGTATTACAACTGATAATGCTTGGTCAAACTACTCGATGACACACGAGCTGCCAACAACACTTGAGTCCTCTGGAATCCAGTGGCCGGCATTGAGGAACCACATACCATGCATGGCGCACGTCATACAGCTAGCTTTAGGTGCATTCATGACCAGTCCCGGTGTGAAAGGCCGCACCAAGTCTTGGGAAGCCCATTAGCGCCATCAGGAATTTGGAGTGAATCAAAGCATAGAAATTGGGAAGAGTCAAAGACTTCGAAAAGAGGGCAATGATAGAATCAACAAGGTGTCAGCCATGAAACCAGGTTTAGCAAAGATAATTGAGAAGGTACGTATTTCATGATATTTTGAAAGTCCTGAAGCCGATCATCATATAGGAGAGAATGCTTGCTGTATTAATTACGCTGACACCTGGTTGCCGAAATGAGTTCATTGACTGTCAAAAAGCCAAAGTCCGCATTTCTGTTGTTCGGATTATGGATGTGAAGACACGTTGGAACTCAACACTGGAGTTGCTCGAGCGCGCCTACCACTAACGGGAATTCAGTCGCGAGTGGCTTCAAACCCAAAATACGCTGGATATCGGCCATTATTCACAACTCACAATGAATGGACGATTGTCAATCATGTCATGGAAGTTTTGCGGCCATTTCGATATTGGACCCTTTGGATGTCGAAGAGGCATACAGTCGCATTCCATTACGTTATCACAGTGTACAATGACATGTTCGATCACATGGATGGTTTGATGCGGGCTATGGCCAAGAAGATGACTCAATGGAAGGAAGACATGTTCTTCGCTGTGGAGTTAGCTCGGCAGAAGCTTTCCAAATACTACGCTACGGTGACTCCAACGACGGGCATACTTCTGATTTCCGCAAAAATCCTTCATCCGTTACGGAAGTTCCGATTGTATAAAAAGTGTGACGAGGGAATGGATATTAATCCTGAGGACGAGACATCGTTCACTACACAATACCAAGAGGCCTTTCTGAAGTATGTAGAGAATGAATATTGCGCCAAACATTTACATGGGCCGGTCGAAAAACTCAAAACAGTATTGAGTAGCAATCTCATCCACTCCGCAACGGCATCAGGGTCCTATCAATCATCCTTTGATGCATATGATTTGTCCAGTAATGATGAGGAATACTTAATGCTTAACAATGTGCCTGAGACGACGCCCGGACGAAGCGATTGCGCAGCCCGCTTATTGACCCCCGCCAGGCTCTATTTCAATTCGCCGCCTGAAGCACCAACGGACTGAGGACAAATTAATCCCAATCTCAATGCTTACCACTCCAACCCAATGGAGATTAGCAGTACATATTGGATACCGGATATAACTGATTGGTGGCGCCAACAGGAGGAAACGCACTCAAGGATGCCTATCTCTCCAGTGTGGCTCGCGACATATTCTCTATCATACCACATGGTGTCGGAGTGGAGGCCAGTGTTTCCCTTGGCCGAGGTGTCAATGTATGGAGGCAGTCAAAAACCACAGGCAAGACCCTTCACGAAAAAGTCGTTGTCAGGCAGTGTGCTCGAGCCAATATTGGGATTTTGCCAGGCACTGACCCAGAATTGGATACCCCACACACAGAAAATGACTGGGAAATGAAGAAAGAGGCGGAGGAAAAGAAATTGCACAGAATGGCCAAGGTTCACGACTGTTTGGAGATGTGGCAGGGCAGCCAAAACGTACATGCTACCCAGAAGGAATATCGTGCTCAATACAGGCAGATGACTGCTGTGGGATACATTTCGGACAGTGGAGAGATCGTCAAAGCATCCTGGTCACTCTTTCAACATGATGGTGCGGCTGCATTTACATTGTCAGAAAGATCACCTTTGCCACCAGCTTTGTCTGCAAAGGACCTCCCTGGAGGACGAACTCAGATCTTAAATGTCCACCATATCTGGAGAATCATCCATCATCCAGTCGAAAGCGCCGACGATAGCACACCTGAAAGCATTTCGGACACCAATGATTGGCTGAACTGGAATGGCAACTTGATTAATCCTAATGACAGCGAAGAGGATTGCGCAGCAGACGATGAATCGAATATAGGCCCCAACAATGGCATTGAGGATCCGGAATGCCCAGAGCAGCAGGATGTGAGCGCCGCGCCCAATGTGCCCAGATTTGTTTGGCCAACCCGGAAGTCAAAGAGATAGGCTGAAACGATGTTAATGACGGTCAATGCAGTTGAAACGCGGAGGAATAAAGGAGGGAAGAAACAGTAGGACAGAAAGCGTCAATGGTTCACTAGCTGTATGTAGCTTGACCAAGAGTTTCAGTTAGGGATATATTATGGGCGAATGGTAAGAAGTAGATCGTGAATATCGGTTCATAAATAGATGTATAGCAGGCGCAATGAATCATTTGGCATGATACATCATTTTTAGTGGTGTGAGAGTGAACAGGGCTAGATTATTATGCCGCTCGGCTTTGCGACATGGCTGACTCTCCATCACGCAGAATAACAGCCGCTCAAGTAATATCAGGATGAAATCAATTATCGACAGCAGCAGATGTTGAATGGACAATTTATTGAAATGAGCGTCAACAGAGCTTGAACGACTTTGGGCCTTGCATCTTGGAAATTGCATGGGCTGTGCGGCGATGTTACAGCATAATCGTGCTATCGGCCGCCTTTTTAGGCAAAACCTCTTGTAACAACATCGCTACTATGTTCTAGAAATGAGCGTCAACGGAGCGTCAATAACTTTGGGCTTTGAATCATGGAAAATCCTTGTGTTGTGCGGCAACATTAGGCCATAATCAGATCATCGGCTGCCTTTGTAGGCAAAAACAGTAGCTACGACATCCCTACTATGTCCTCTAAATCAGTGTCACCGGAGCGTCAATGATTTCTATCTTTACATCTTGGGTAAGTTATGTTCCGATTGGTTGTAGACATCCATTTATGGGATGTTCGCAGCCTTTACAGGCAAAAACAACAGCGAGATGCTCCCTGCGGCATCCTGAAAATGAGCGTCAACCGAGCATCAACAGTTTTAGGACATTCATATTTCGTAATCAAGGCATTGCGTGAATCATCGCATGCATAACTGTAGTATTGACCGCCTTGCTAGGCAAAAATAACATATATCGAAGGTGAAACACAAATACCAAATTAATCGATATTGCACACTGCTCAACAAGCAAATGCACATTGTTGGTTGCTGAAAACACGATTTTGATTAGATACTATTAACACACCGCAAATACAACAGCCTTATATGAATCTATAGATGGACCAGTTGGGCGACCCGCTGACAACCCACCCAATTCAGACGGGTTGGGAGTTTACCATGGAAGCGTACTCGAGTCGGCAGTTCGGGTTTATTGACGACCCGGACCGCCAGTCTGGCAAAGGTTCGGTTTGGACCGGGACCCACTCCCGAAGTGATGGTCCGGAACCATTGCTAACACTACTGTAATGTCTGCATTTAGCTTCCCGACCGATTTACATTTGGCTGATGAAGGCACAAATATTGGAACAATCAATACGTGGGACACATTAAGTTTTTACCTTGACTTTGACTTTGGATAATCAGGAAATATTGACGTATTCACTGATCAACTGTGGAGCTACAGGCATCACATTTATGGATTACTGTTTGGCTAACTTTCGCCAGTGCCTAGTGTTAGCAACGGGTCAAAATTGCCGGGTCGGTTCCGGGTCCGGTACCACCCAATCCCGGACCGTGGCAACGGGTCTTACCACACGAAAAACCTAGACTGTCGGAAATGGGGTGGTTTTACCACCAAAAACCCGGGATTTCAAATTGACCATTGTGGCTCCAATTCAGTATTTGAGTTCTGATCGTATCACAACATCATCAGTACGTATATTGTGCAGTTTTAGTCGCTCGTTAACATCCCGCTTTCTGATTTGCGATCCGACAAGCATTCGTTGAGTCGCGATCGAAAACCCGCCAATTTCGCTTAAAATCACCCATCATTTCACAACCACCCAACGAATATCAGTCGGATCGCAAATCTGGAAGCGGGAGGTGAAAGAGCGACTAAAACTGCACAATCTACGTACTGATCATGTTGTGATACGATCAGAACTCGAATACTTAATTGGAGCCAAAGGAGTAGGAACCGGATATTTGGAACCGCGGTCTGGTTCCAACCCGGCCAATTATCCGTGTTTCTATGCCCGGTCCGGGTAACAAACCCGCCAAGACAAACCGTGTTGGGTTTTTGCCCGGGGCGGGAACCAAACCAAACCAAACCGCTGGTCAAAACCCGGACCGCTGGCGGGTTACCCGGAGCCGTTGCTAACACTACCAGTGCCTACTCCAGCAGTTGACAGTCAAACGCCAGGTGGAAGTTCTCAATGGTAAACCAATAGGGTTTGGAGATATTACACATAGTGCTAATCTGGGGATGACAATGCTTGATCATAGAGAACAATTACCAATGTTCGATAAGAAGTTGGGACACTATGCAATTGATCTCGAAATCACTTGGCTAGAATCACATGACATGGTTGTTCAATTTGCTTAGGTTATGGTAATGTTCAGATAACAATATTGTATTCCAGATAGCAACTATTCATAAGTTACAGATCTAGGAGTTATTTACCAACCTTCGGAATCATGGATGAATTTGTTGGAGACAGAATTCGAGCCAAAATCTGGCCTGAGAGACCATTTCAATGGGATATTATTATTCTTAATGGGTCAGTCATTGTGCTTAAGGATGGTAAAGTGAGGGAAACTAACAATTTTATAAGCATCATTTTACGATATGAATAATCAATCAAGGTAAAGAATCTGGATCAGCCGCAGGAAGAGATGGTTCCAACTCAGGATCTCCAGTTTGTAACCTTACTTAGAACGGTATTGTTAGATAGGTTTTCCCCACATCAGCCAGACATTAATCACGAGCTACTATCGAAAGAAGGGGACACACTATTGTGGCAACACTGATACTCAATGGCTAGATACAAACTGATGATTGGAAAGAATCGGTCGAAGACTATAGATCTAAGCAGTCTATTCTTCAATCATTGACATCATAGGAACCACCGGTTTCACTTGTGAAACAACTGGATGGTGGCTTATGATTTTATATCGACTACAGGGATGTAACTAGCAAAAGCATTCAGAAATGGTACCGTTGTCCATTAATATGAGAAACGTTAAACCTCCTGGGCTGAGCTACCATACATTTCAAATCGAATCTTCACATGGCATACTATAGCATTTAGGTAAAGGTAGGAGACAAACATAAGTTTGGGTTGCAGAGAAGATATTGATTGGTCAACCATTGGTCATGGAACTTAGATCAATGAATTTGACTGGATATTTTCCTTGCTATATTATGCATACCACACGATAAGCCTTGGTGTACAGCGCATCGGCATACCTGCGCCATATTCAGACACACTGTGAACCCAATGAAGAGCATGTTGAACATGTCACCTGGGTGAAGCGGCGTCATTTGGAAGCCAGGAGACATTTCGAGCTGAAGATATGTGAATATCATATAGAAACAGTGAGCTACAGCAGATGGAGTATATTACTATGGAGGTTTTTCGATGAATGAGAATATGGTTGAGAAGGTGCTGAATTGGAGCAGAGAAATCAAAACATCAAATGGGAAACTGTACAACCGTTTTGAAATAAAATAGTTCACATTCGAAACAATGTTGACCACTTTCACAATGCCAATGGTACTCCCAAATGGTGATTATAATTGGGTAGGCAACACTGATACAGCCGCCTCTGATTGTATTACTTGGGGGGTAGTATCATGGCATAATAATGAACAAATTATTCATCATGTGGCCAAATTTTCGAAGCAACATATACTGGCAGAGTATAATTATAATATATATGATAAGTAACTTATGACTATTATGAAGGTTCATGAGCAATGGAGACCAGAATGTGAAGTGGCATTATATCCCCATCAGGTATTAACAGAAGACAACAATATTGAATACTGGACAACAAAAAAGTTATGGAACCAAAGTCATGTAGAAGAGTTTGAGTTTTTATCCTGTGTTGTTTAGATAATTGTGTACAGACCAGGGAAACCAAACCGAAAAGCCGATAATTTGATGTGCAGGCCAGGAGACCTCTCTGGGAGTCGGGATGAAAGATTGAAAAATATGGAACCAGTTGTTGTAAAGCTGCAGAAGATATGGAAGTAATTGCATTAGTTGGGGGACAACCTGCGCACTGAGGGCGATCCATTTGATTCCGATCTAATCACTGATGCAGATATGACTGACCAGTTAATAGGCAAACTACTGGAAGTAATTAGAATACATAATGGGGAGAGGGAAATAACAGTAGAAAGAATGCACAGAGTAGGAAGGCAAATACCGAACCTAGGAAGGATAGATTTACAGGAGGATGACAGGATGCAGTTAAACATAATGCAACATCATGACGATATAACATGAGCAGGGTATCCAGGAAATGCAACAACCTTCAACGTTTTAGGCTGAGGGTCTTTTTGGCCATTTGTGGCAAAACATGTTGACCAATACATATGGAACTGACATAGTTACCTGCAGTCCATGAGTATGAGACTGTTGAAGTTCAGGGGACTTTGCCGAATACTGGTTGCGGAGAAATTTTCAGACAATATCACTGTGCAATTTGGCGTAAGGTTGCAACTGTGCGAGGGGTTTGATGATATTGAGTAGTGGCAAATAGGTTGTTCAAAATGTGATATTGCATCATCTTCTATCCAACCGCAGATTCCCCTAGGCTGGCTGAGAGGATTGGCTGGGGAGGTGGTACACCATCCGAGACTTCGGGTTACCATGCTGTCCGAGTGAAGGCTGCGGTGTGCAGCGGTATGGTGAGAGCAATTATAGGACCGATTGGAGATGCTATGGATCATTCCCTCAGCAGCGTAATGACAGAGTGATGGTCATATGGAATCACTGGATGCTAGTACAGAACAATACCTACTAGTGTTTTTATTTACCATGAACTGGATAATTGGGTAAATTCGCAACAGATGGCTGAGTTTCTCATTAAAAATGGATATTTGGGAACCATGTGGTGTACACTCTGGTTCACAGTTCAACTGATTGACCCATGTATGAACATTGTGGAAACCAATGAAGAAGACCAGGATCAATGACGGACTGAGGATGATCAGGTAAAAGTGGCAATGGACCAGATTCATGCACATCAGTGGATGGAGCTCCAACATAGTACCAATGTGCCCCGATTACCAGTGCCTGAAATACAGGAGGGTGGCCTGGTCAGGCTTGATGCTAGACACATATGTACAACATGTCCCACTAAGTAGCTGGATTTGAACACTTTTGGGCATTGTATAGAAATCGACAGAATTTGGCCAGATGCTTACAACCTAAATGTTCCCGTGTCCATACCACTTGACCGTGTACGACCTGTGTCACCGTTGAACTCTGCGGTTCATGATCCCCTCATTAGGATCTGGGTTGATCCCCCACATCCACATGAGGTAGAAAGTGAGGAGTCATGTAATGATTGGACCATGACAGAGTAGATAATGTACCGCAATCGGTTGCAATATCTTTACAGATGGATGGGGTACAATATGTTGGCATTGGAACACACGGGGTACATTGAGGGGTATCACTACTTGGGAGTGTTTGATTCACCGTATCCTGAAATGGCCCGATTATTGGAAAGAATTCTCAACGAGCCTGGAAATTCCGTGGGGAATACTGTCCTAGCTCAGGTTACAGTGGGTGGTAGCAATGGGTATAGGTGACCTGTCAGTGGTCCGAGTGTGGACCGGAGAAACGGGTAGGTTTGGCTCCAGACACGTGCAAAAACCCGACAAGCTCCTTCCTGGTGGTCGAAACCCGGCCTCATACCTGTCAACCCCTGGATATATCTGTGATCAGCTAGACGTGTAGGGTCCAATCTCCAGTTCGGCATTTTGGGTTGTTCAATAATTGCTCACATTGAAATATCCTACTGTTAATTGCAAAATATCAACGATGGTATGTCATTGTTTGTGTTGGATGTCCTGGCACCCCTTAAATTGAAGCATTGGAGAGACACTCTCGCTGCCCCATCCTGGATATTATAGTCGACGGAGCACCAATCACTTTTGTTCATGCATCTTGGGAAATCTGAGTGCGGATTGGTTGCAAACAGTCATAAATGAGGTATTTGCCTCCTTTATATGCAGAAGTTGAAGCGATATGCTCCCTGCCCCATCTCAAAAATGAGTGTCAACTGAGTCTCAACAATGCAATGTCTCGCTGGTTGGGAATTCTATGCGGTACTTGATTGACGACCTCTATTAAGGAGGGGTTAGCAGCCTCTCTAGGCTATTACGCAAGAGACATTTCTGTGACAGCCTACCAGAAAGTAAGGACAGATTTTACTTTCAATGCTGCGACTAAGAGTTCATGAGCGTTCTAGCCTAGAAAAACAGTCAAAACATTGTATATAGACAATGACAGAAACATCATGCTCTGATTGCGCATGATGAAACCCTAATATTCATTGATGCTCCATTGACAATCAGTTTCATGATGAGGCAGGGAGCGTGTCACTATCAATATTTCTTATAAAGGCTGCCGATCCTCTGATTATGTATAGTAACGACCAAATGACTCTTGAACTGCTGGACCTCCAAGACCAGAATTCATTGACTCTCTGCAGATGCTCATTTTCAGAGTGGGGCAGCAAGTATGTTGCTCTCTTTGTTGCTGATATAGCCAGCCAATACCTGATTTCTCAAAGGCTGCAACTGTAACAGGGTTGTCAAGTATGTGTGGTTAGGGTTGCCAGACGGTCACGTGAGGTGTCCAGTGCGGGGTAACCGCCAGCCTTCAATTGGCATCTGGATGGAGACTTAGCTCCGTACCGAATATCTTAACAATTACTTCTACACTTGATCTTGCTCGCGCGCGTGTGCAACCATATACCATAGTACACCTTCATACTGCCGAGCGCAAGCGTACGCGCCATTACAAGATATTCGATCTTTCAGCATTTCGATACATTTTGCTGACAAGATCACGCCAATTTATCCCTTTCATTGACGTATCACGACAGACGCAAAATCATAAATTACAGACAATTCCCCGCCATGCCTACAAAAACAATACCGAGAAGCCAATTGCGTATGTGTAACACGCGTGTGAGCATTGAATCCTTGCAAGCATCGCTCAGCCGAATCACGCCTATTCCTAGGGGCCGTGTCTCGGTACTACCAGAAGATGAAATCAATGATGACGATCCCGCCGAGACTCCAGTTGACGATGAAGCCCGTGATCCTGATAATAAAGACGAAGACGAAGATGATTCAACCTCACCCGAGGGCGAGCATCATCCAGTCAGAGATGACGTCTTTTCAAAGATTTCCGAAGACACCCAAATGGAGATGCTTGAACAGAACTGGATGCTACTATATCTCCTATTAGAACAACAAGCTGAATGGAGGGAGGAGAGAACCCGAATGCTCACCGAACTTGACTGCAGCTCAACCATCGACAAATTGCAGAATCCCAGAAATCAGTCCAAGATCTTTAAGGTGCTTGACCCCTTAGGTTACTGTGGAGCGGCAATAGAGCTGGATGAGTTTCTCAAAACATTACGAGCACACTTTGTATGTCATAGGCACCAATTCCCAAGAGGCGATCCCGATCAAGTCAAGTATGCAGTCTCTTGCCTCGACACCTGGAATAACCACCCAGACATGACCCGGCGACAGACGGAAGATATGGACCCATCTGAGTGGGCTAGCGACCAAAGTGAAGCCAAGGACCAGTGTTTGAAGAACTTGGAACTCTTCCCGCATGATCTTCGACAGATGAATGGAGATACAGACCGGAGTGTCAATTCCGCGGCAAAAGCCATCCAGGAGTACCAGCAATTACCAAACGAATCAGTCCAAATTTACACCAATCGCTTGAAAGCAAATTGGAGAACAGCCGGCCGGAACCTTATATCGCAGAAAGTGTTCCTATACGACATGGCCTGGGCAGGCCTGCTGCACGTACTTAAGACCAAAGGCAGACCTTCGATATCCAGTGGTAAAATCATTTTCGACAAACTCAACCCACTCTTGGACTGTGCTGCGGCCTCAGTGTTCAAACCCGACGAAAAAACGCCCGGAGCACAGCAGCAGCAACAAAGGCAAGTATGCGATCATAACAGCGAAAGTCCAATGAGATCTATTAGAATCTCAAAAGAAGTATGCGAAGAATAAGAATGGCAATTATAACAATTTTAAGAAGGGTTCGAAAAGCAAGCATATACTGAGAAGAGGATTCGAGAGGTGATAGTCTAGTATTCTGTATCGATGTCTGAGTAAGTCTAAAGAACTGTTCTCTACCCAGAGAAATAGTATCAAGATATATACAATAATAAACAGGTGATTGTCCGTGACCTAGGTTGCGGATCAATAACCAAAACAGGAAGTGAAAAACTCTGCAACTGTACATAACTACATAGAAACCATTAGGAATATAACAGAACCATCCAGGCGCGTTTCATAAAGATAAGCGCTGATAAATCCCTCTTCCAATGGAACTAAAAAGAAGGTTCTAGACAAGTTCTAACCGAAACTTTCTAAACAACCTAAATATATAAGATCACAAAAGTATTAAAAGTTATAAACACAGTACATTATCCTTATCCATAAAGTACTATCATATCGTAAGGAGAATACTTAAGAAAGTACAAAAATTAGTAAGATAAATGTAGATACTTCCGTATTTTAAATACCCCTTCTCACTTTGATCTAAATATCTTTGAACATATGTCGTCATTACCATATCTCGTCATTCCCTGTGTACATATATCTGCTAAATTGTCTTCCAAAGGTACATACCTAACAGACACATTTCCCTGTTCGATTTCTTGTCGAGTAAAGTGATATGTGATGTCGATATGTTTTGATAGGTCGTTGAGTTTGGGATCATATGCCACATCTATAGCAGCATTGCTATTGCAGAAAAGAGCTGTTGGAATATCTTCTTTCAATAGTTCCTTAGTTCCACGCTGCAGCCACAGATGGTGTATTGTCATCAAGGCAAGTGCCATATACTCTGCCTCACAAGTAGAGGTAGCAACGAACTGCTGTTTTCGACATCTCTAGGAGACAGTAGCGTTCCCAAGTTGAAATATATATCCACAAAAGCTTCGTCTCATATCTAAGCACTTTGCATAAGATGCATCCGTATAAGCAGTCTTCTTTAGTTGATTATTCCAAAGGTAGAAAAGATGTGAATCCTTTGTTTCTTGGAGATATCGAAGTACTCGTTTGGCTGCCGTTAGGTGCTTTGGGGAGGGAGATGAATTGACTTGAGAGAGGTGAGTGATTGTATACGCTAGGTCAGATCTTGTTCCAGTAACTAAATACATCGAAGATCCGATTATTTGTTGGTACGCAGTTGCATCGGTACACTCATCTTTGTCTTTAATAGCCTTTAACTGATGGTTTGAGTCAATAGTCTTCGAAATGGGCTTCCAATGTGGCTTCGAAAAACGGTTCAGAATCTTATCAATAAAAGTTTTCTGGGAAAGAGTGATCCCATCGTCGGTAAAAGTTTTTTGGATTCCCAGAAGCCAATTAAGCTCATCCATGTCGTTGAACTTAAACACAGTCTTCAACACATTGATGGTTTGCTCTTTCAGGTCTCCAGTAGCTACAAACAGTGTAATATCGTCCACATATATAGCTCAAAAGAGATCTCCTGATTCGTGAACAAGAACACAGGGATCCCAAGCAATGATAACAAATCCGAAAGGTCCTAGGTAATTTACTAACCTGTAGTACCATTCCCTCGGAGGTTGCTTCAATCCATAAATACACCTCTTTAATTTTGCCACAATTCCATCTAACCGGCTGCCTTCCAGTCGATCCATATATACTTCTTTGGGGAATATCCCATACAGAAATGCAATCTTGACGTCCAACTGTCGAGGTTGCCATCCTTTGCATGCTGATAATGCTAGTGAAAGTCTAAGGGAATCGTAGTGAACAACGGGGGCGAATATTTCATCGTAATGCTGGCCTAGAATTTGTGAGAATACTCTGGCAACTAACCGTGCTTTATATTGTTCGACTTCTCCTGGAGCATTTCCTTTAGCTTTATATACCCATCTGCTAGCCACAATTTTTCTTCCCTTTGGTTTTGGGATAACATCCCGAACATCATTTTCCGTAAGTGACTTAAGTTTTTCATCCATCGCCTTCTTCCAATCTGACCATTGTGGTGACACTTTGGCCTGTCGGTAAGACTTTGGCTCTTCAACCGTTGATACACTTAAATTTGCCCATTGACTCCCTGCGATTCCTTCCAGGGGTTGAGGCTCCAGAGTAGGTGGTTGAGGAGGTGCATCACGCATACTACCTTCAAGAGCGCAACCCTCGAAACCATAGTGTTCAGGCGGGTTAACGACTCTTCCGGCACCAGTAATGACCTGTCCAAATGAAATTTGTGGTGGTGTCATAGGTTGTGGAGGAGGAAGACTTCCCGATGGAAGTTGATATCGTTCGTCGGATTGTTGATGTTCTTGTAGGAGGTGGTCTGCAGGAACAACTGTTCTAATAGATTCGTCGAATTCTTCGATCCTGTCGAGTTCTTCGATCAATAGTCATTTGTTAAGTTGTTCGGGTTGTTGTGGTAGTTGTTCTCGATAGGCCATATCATTGGCATCGTAAACCCAATAAGGTCCACCTAAATATCCGTCTCCTTTTCCTTCCCTAAAGTCAGCTTGCATTAGTCGAGCAATAATTTCATGACCATTGTCGACTAAGTCATTAGTTTCTTGAGGGTTGTTATCAATCCACTGACGCCACAAATCATCCGATGCTTTTCCCGTATTACTATAGGTATATTCAACGGATGTTGATGGGGTGTTGATTTGGAGGGGAGTAAGAATTTGGTCAATTCGATGGTTTATTTTTGGCGTAGCCCCTTCTGTCTCAAGAGGGGCGAAGAACCAATCTGCTGATACTATAGTCTTTTTGGTATCAGGTAAGAACAATCTATAATGATGGGGGACATTGGTGTATCCGGTAAAAATAGCCCTTTGTTCCCTCGGAGATGGCTTCTTTCCATCCATTCGTTTCTGATACGGTACGTGGATATAACATTCTCTGCTGAAAGGTTGAAGGTGCTGGATCGATGCCTGAGTGCCATAAAAAGCCTCATACGGAGTTGGATCCTTTAGTGCCGAATTAGGTTGTCCAGTTTTTATATAGACTGAGGTTAACACAGCCTCAGCCCATAACTTCGTATGATAAATTGGTGCACTTTCGAGCATCGCTCTCAGTTACTCTCCTATCGTACGATTAAGACGTTCTGCAACTCCATTTGACTCAGGGGAATACGGAGGGGAAAACTCAGGTATAATTCCTTTTGATGTAAAGAACCCTTTCAAGTCATTGGTAACATATTCCCCTCCATTATCCGTGCGAAATGCTGCAGGAGTCTTGTGGTTTTGAAGTTCCATTTCTTCAACAAAATCTTTAACTATTCTGGTTGTCTCGGATTTTTGCCTCATAAATCGAACCCACGCGACCCTAGTACCATCACTGATTAAAGTAATGCAGGAAGAGGAATTACCATATGACAGAACCGGAAACGTTCCACTCAAATCAGAATCAACAAGTTCGAGTATATCCCTATCCGTCTTCGATGTAGTTGTTCGAGGAAACCGAGTCATTTTGCTTTTAACGCAGGAAGAACCGATGTAATTCGTAGGTCTTATTGGTATATCAGCATCGGAATACAACTGTAGCGACGGATCCATTGTTGATGGTGCTAGATGTCGGAGAGCCTGATGCCAGAAGTCATAAGTAATATGGGACGAATGTGATATCTCATGAATTTTAAACAAATTTCCATCAAAAACAGCTTCAAAAAAAACTTTTGTTCCCTTATTAACTGAAATATAATCCCCCTCTCAAAACTCTGTATATCCTTTTTCCCACAATTTTTTCCAAGAAATCAAAGGATGTGCCAAATCAGGAACATGCAAAACACCTCGAACACAAAAGAGGAAACCGATCCATCTCTAAGAACACAGTCCATCACCACATCTCCCTTGCCAATGATCTCCATGCTGTTGTGTGAACTGGATTTTACAAATCCGCCATATACTGAGTAGTTGAGGAGACGCTCTGCATAAGCAGTCATGTGTGAGGTACAGGCCGTGTCAAAGTAGAATGATTTGTTCTTTACTTTTTGTTCCTCAGTAGTAACATTTGCTTCCTCGGCCTTATCCTTCTTTTCTTTCTTTTCCTTATTCATCTTTTGAAGACGAAAACATTCGTTCCAGGTATATCCTTCGGATGTTCCTGGATTATGTTTCATACACCAGGTGCACATTTTTGTTGAGGAGGAGGAGGAGGTGTTGGTTGTTCCCGATTTCGTAGTTTTCTTTCCCTTTTTCTTATTACCCGAAGGTTTACAAACAAAGAGAGACAAATTATCTTCGATCCTGGAGGTGTCCATATCCATAAGTCGTTGCTTAACGTCAGCATATGACAAACTATCTTTTGTAGTAAATTATCGATCACGTCTTTATGGTGTTCAACCAAAACACCCAACAAAAAATCTCTTTTGGCCTTATCTTCATTGAGGAACGTAGCGAAGGTCTTTCGGTACGAATCGGAGGAGGCTTTCGAGAGTTTCCTAAGGAGGTGCCACTGGGACTCAAACTTGCATTCAAATCCTGGTAAGTCTGTACCAGAATATTGAGTAGGAAGGGAGACCAGATTCGTTATCTGGGAGACAAGTGCGAAAGCCGGGTCTCAATAGTATTCGGTGCGAAGCCATGTCCACATCATCTGAGGATCCTACAACTGGAGAATTTTCTCCAAAATGTGTTCAGAGACCACCTGCATGGATATGGTCGACGTAGTATGTTGAAGATGCTCGAAGGCATCTGTTTCTGTCTGTTCAGTATCATCTGCTGGAGACACACCATCCACCACTACTTCGTATGCCTTAATGCCTTTCAGAACTATGTTCATCGACGCACTCCAGATTCGATTGTTGTCGTGTCCAGTATGTTTCGCAATACTATCGAGTTTAACGTGTACTGGTGTTTTCACCTCGACATGAGTCGAACAATAGGACGCAAGATTCTTTTCGGATGAGGAGGATTCGCCTGGTGCCATTGCTGGTGTCTCTGGGCGAGGCGAGGGAGGTAGTGATCCGAGTGGTGTTGTTGAAGGTTCGTATACTTCACTATATTCCATGGGAACAGAGTGAGTATCAAACAAATTCAGACTAAGAGGAGGATAACCAGGATTTAAATCAGTATCGCTCATCCAGGCTCATAACCTATGCAATTATAACTGCGAAAGTCCGAAGTGATCTCTTAGAATCTGAAAAGATGTATGCGAGGAATAAGTATAGCAATTATAATCATTTTAAGAAGTCTTCGAAAGGCAACCATATACTGAGAACAGGATTCGAGACGAGATATTGTAGTATTCCGTATCGATGTCTGAGCAAGTCTAAAGAACTCTTCTCTAACCAGAGAAACAGTATCTATATATATACAATAATATACTGGTGATTGTCCGTGACCTCGGTCACGGATCAATAACCGAAACAGGAAGAGAAAAACTCTGCAACTGTACATAACTACATGGAAACCATAAGGAATATTACAGAACCATCCAGGCGCGTTCTATAAAGATAAGCGCTGATAAATCCCTCTACGAATGAAAATGAAAAGAAGGTTCTAGGCAAGTTCTAACCGAAACTGTCTAAACAACCTAAACATAAGAGATCACAAAAGTGTTAAAAGTTATTAACAGACCTCATTATCCTTACCCATAAAGTACTATCTTATCGTAAGGAGAATACTTAGGAAAGTACAAATATCAGTGAGAGAAATGTAGATACTGCCGTATTTTCAATAGCAAGCAGCGGAGTCTCAACAAGGTGGCGATAAGAAACGTAATTTCGGACCATCCATCTCTGTACCTGCGGAAACACTTCCGACAATTCCACTAACTGCGGCTCCAGTAATTCAAAATCGGTCAAGTCCAATATGTGCAGCTGAGGCAGCCGTGCCAAGTTATCACCGGCGCCGTAGCTTTCAAAGATGCCTACCAAAGTCGAAAGGCAAACCGGCAACTCACCTGCTGCGGCAATGGATACCACAAAACCTACCTTTCTACTAAATCTGGCCAGACAAACTCACATGAACAAATCTCCAGTGTTATCAGCAGCTATGACGGCAAATAAATTAAACGCCAAAAGTCATTCAACACTCAGCAGCAGGAAAACTAGTCTACCTCTCTCGATATGTAACTTGACAGAAGAGGCTGCACGATACGGAGTTATGATTCAAAAACTTCGGAAACCGAGCCTTATTTGCAACCTTGGACGAGATACAACCGCACCGAATGGCCTTAAAATCAAGAGTCATGCCGGAAGGTAGGGTTCTGATGTCAAGCCAATGCCTATGCGGCACAGAGAGACCAGATTCAGTGCAAATCGTGCATGGAGTTCTTGTACGAAACATACACGTCAACAGGCAGCAAGTCACAGCATTAATAGACTGTGGTGCAACGAGCATCGTTATATCACCGAGCCGACTCTGGAGACCTGAACTGCCCCACGAACCAGCATTCACCTCTACCCAGGTTCTCAATGGCCAGGTGCTAATGTTTGCAAAGGAGAGCCGAAAGGCAAGTCTCTTGGTTCAGTATTTTGAACACCTTAAACCGGTTGACAAATCAGAGGTTTTAGTCGTCCTACCGATTGCATATGACCTAGTCCTGGGCTAGTAATGGTTCAATGCAACGAACCCGGAAATCAACCGGACTAAAGGTCTGTTGACAGCCCTGCAAACGCCAAATGTACTGCAAGGGGCGAAGATTCCAGAAGCAGATCACGCAAGCCCTCTGCCGGAACGCGGTGAAGGAAATACAAATTTTGATCCTCCCCCGGATATACAACCACTCGCGGTAACCGCATTCGATTATATCTTAGCTAGTGAGGAAGTGGTCGAGGCATTCATCATGTGACTTGGAGAATGTCAAGGGTTGCTTGGAGCATCGCGGGAAGGCATCACCGAAGGTGAGGGAAACCCCATGATGCTGAATGCGCGAGCACAAGCAGCGGGGGTATGTGCAGCCAACGAGTGGCACAGTGACGGTTCTTGAATGACTGCTACCGAATCGCCGAGACGCAATGGGAGAAAGTGGTCAACTGGGCTTGGTCCCATTGTGATGAACCGTCTGATCCAGCTATCCCGGGACCCCTACCCATCTCCACCTGCCAAGCACCCTACAGAGCAGAATGCAGACATGGCTAATGAAAATAGGAATAGAAATAGAAAGGTCGGAGATGGTAATGACAAATGACGGGGGTCGCATCCCAGCACAACATCATGATTGCGTGGATGTATTCAGCAAGGTGAAGGCAGAGAGAGTTCCCCCGCGAAGGCCAACTGATCACGCGATCAATCTGGAACCCAGGTACAAACTACCATATGGGCAGTTCTACAACCTCTCAGTATTCAAATTGATGACTGTCAAGGACTACATTGAAACGAACCTGGCGAGTGCCTTCATTCAGCCGTCATCATCCCCGGCCACAGAGCCGATCCTGTTTGCAAAGAAGAAAGACTGAGAACTCCGGTTGTGTGTCGACCATCGATCTCTCAACCTGGGCACGGTAACAAATAGATACCCTCTCCCCCAAATGTTGGAACTACTCAATCTAGTGTGCGAAGCCCGGATCCTCACCAAATTGGACCTCCAGAATGCCTACAACTTCATCCAAATCAGAGAAGGAGACGAATTCAAGGCTGCATTCAGAACCCGCTAGGCTGAGTTCGAATACCAAGTGATGCCCTTCTGATTGACAAACGCACCAGCTATGTTTAAGGCTTTCATCGACGATTGTCTACGACTCTATATGGACGACTTCATTGTTTGTTACCTTGACAACATACTAATCTGCTCGACCAATGAGGAGGAGCACAAAGACCACGTCGGAAAAGTGCTGCAACGCCTACAGGAATTCGGGTTATATTGCAAGGCCGAAAAGTGCGATTTCGGAGTTCAGGAATTCAGCCGTCACGGATTTGTCATCAATTCGGATGGTATCAGCATGGAGTCAGACCGCATATCCATGATTGAAGACTGGCCGACCACGGAATCAGTTCGGGAGGTGCAAGTGCTCGTCGGCCTCGCAAACGTGTGGAGGAGATCCATTCGGACATATGGAAATGTGATGGCTCCCATATGGAACTTTGCTAAAGACACAGGGCTTGCGGAGGTGGGAATGGACTGGGGATGCCAAACCCACAGTTCGAAAGCTCAAAAAGGCCTTTTCCGAAGCCCTCATCCTCCAGGATTTCAACCTGCCAAAACCAATCATTCTTCAGACCGATGCAAGCTGCATCGCAATGCCCGGTATCCTCCACTCATACAAAGGATTCGGGATTCTGCGCCCAGTCAATTGTTCGTCTCGAAAATGATCTTCTGCACAACATACCTACGACATGTACGATTGGGAGCGCTTGGCGATTGTCGAGAAAATCAAACAATGGAGACACTATCTCGAGGGTGCTAATCACAAGGTCCTGATCCAGTGCGACCATAACAAACTGGAGTACTTCCAAACCACCAAAGTACTTTTCCGAAGAGAGGCAAGGTGGGCGGAAATCCTATCTTCTTCCCACTTTGTCATCGAACATTTTGAAGGCACAAAGAACCCGGCCGATGGACCATCAGGAAGGCCCGACATTGGGATAGGCTACGAGAGACCGACTGCAATGTTACTGGCAACATTGGCGACTAACACCGTTGTGCCGTATGACCATGACCATTTGAAAATCACACCAGCCCAGGTTATGAAATCGTTGGCTGCCGATGTGAATTGCAGGATTGTCGGTACCCCGATCCTCGATATTCCTGCTCTGCAAAGAATAGATGAACTAGAGGAAGATTCGACAAAGGAATAGAAAGTCTCTGCCGGAGTTCTCATTCACGAAGGAAGGATATATCTACCAATGGACGACCTGCTTCGCAACAATGTCATAAGTCTTTTCCACAACAATCCCGAATCCGGACACTGCAGAGCTCTCAAAACCGCCGAATTAGCATTCCAGGATATCTTCTGGCGCGCAATGCATTCCACCGCACGAAAATCCATCCCATGATGTGAACTATGCCACCGAATCAAGGCGCCACGGCACGCCTATCACGGCACACACATGTCGCTACCACCACTGTCACAACCATGGGCCAGAGTTACCATGGACTTCGTCACAGCCCTCTCTGAGTCAACTGCCTCTGGTTATACAGGAATCTTGGTAATCGTTGATCGATTTACAAAACTCGCAATCTACCTACCCTGCAGAATATACATCAACTCGCCAGAGCTGACACAAATGTTTTTCAAGCATGTGATCTGCAAACGCGGCGTACCAGACAATATTGTAACCAATCACAGAAAGGAGTTTACCAGCCGATTCTGTGAACGAGTTATCTCTCACCTAAGCATCAATCACAGACTGTCGACAGTGTTTCATCCACAGAACGATGCCCAGAAGGAGCGACAAAACCAGACCATGGAGCAGTACTTACAGGCCTTCTGCAACTACGAGCAGGACAACTGGGTAGAGCTGTTACCTTTAGCAGAGTTTGCTTACAACAATTCCGTCCACCACTCAATGCGAATGACGCCATTCTGGGCCAACTACAACTCCAACTCGCCAATGCAGTTCAAGCAACCGAAAGCCCGATCAAATCTGAGGTCGGAAATACTGGCCAACTCAATGGTATCGGGAATGGACAAGACTCACCGGCTTCTCCGGGAGAGCATGATGGAAGCCCATGAAGGGCAATCGAAATACACTGGAGGACAGGACGTGATCTTTGACGTTGGGAACAAAGTGTGGCTCCGGACTCGACATTTCCGACCAACTAGACCGTCAAATATGCTCGGCTGCAAGCACAGCAGACTGTATACGGTAAGTATGATCAACAAGAAGAAAGCTTACAAACTAGACTTGCCGAAAACAATGCGTAATGACAATGTCTTCCATGTGTCGCAGCTCGAACACTCCACACCACCGGTTGTTGTACAACTATGCTCTTAACCACATCCAGTAATAGTCGACTATTCGGGAGAATCGGAGGCCGAACAGATTCTTGACTCTAAGCAGCATTACCGGAAGCTACACTACCCCGTTTAGTATGCCGGATACAACTACATAGGCTCAAGGTGGGAGCCATTCAAAAACATCGAGAATATCGCAAAAATACGCTAGCAGGGTAAGATCGTCTACCACAGTATTCAACAATCCTTCAATACTCTCGAAGGCGTTCAGAGGTTCAGCTTCGGAAAAAAGACAATGACTTCCGGCGAGGTCTAACCAATTTGTCCGGGAGGTACAATTACTGTCGTACTCTCGCATTTGAATAGGGGAATCAGTGTGGGTATTGGCGGTTATCGAATCCTGTCAGTCGTGGAAGCTTGTCAACGCAATCGTCGCAAACGTGGAACCACCGATGGTTCAGTCCGAGATATACCCAGCAGGTAACACAGCAGGGTTCGTTGCAGTACTTACAGCCATTCCAAGGGTGCAGGCACATCCGGGTTCACAAGAGCGTACCGACACACGTAGCAAATCGAGATATGACTGTCTCTAATCTCGCAGTGATCGCAAGCAAGATCAAAACAACGGGTCAAACAATGTTGACTGTACATTAAATATCAGGTATGTTATCAGGGACTCGTTCTGGTGTAACAGGCGGGGTCCGACCTAGGTAATATTAGTAACAGTAATGTAATATTGGAGAGCGAAAGAGATGCTTTGAAGTTTGTATCAACAGAATCAGAACAAGACAAGAATCAAAGCTTTGTCAAAGTCGTACTTGCTTTGCTATACAAGAGAACGAGTAAAGAGAGAAGAAAAGAATACCCTCCAACGCCAACAACACTCTCTGAAAATACAGTTCGTCTGCCACCCTCGAATCATTCCTCATGCTCCGATGTACCATCTGAACCTCATCCTATGATATTCCACACCATCAACATAGCTCCTGATCAGTACAACCACGCCACATTGTCCGACATCGCAACACCTCAACTATTTCCTTATCATAACACATTATACCGCCACCATCTCACCGCATTCCCCCGCGTCTCCCAAAGTCTCCATCTTTCCATAACACAATTCCTTCCACACCACCACATGATTCCTATCGCTACTCCGATATGATTCTATATCTCTGCACACTGTGACAGTCGCGGGGCGTCATTGCCGGCTGGCGGTGGGGATGGCATCGGGCTCATCATTTTAGTGACCTTCGTCTATGTAATACGCCAATGCCCCCTGGCATCCCGTAATGCAGTTCGACATCCGTGCAATTGATATCCGACGGGATGTTTGGGTCAGTGCTTCCGATCTCAGGCTCCTCAAGCGCCACTTCGGAGGTCGAATGGTCAAGAAGAATGGCATTGTCAACACATGCTGCTGCCAGGCTGAGGACCACGGCAGGCGTTGGGTCCTCCGCCTGTTGGATCTGATGCTTGACTGCAGCAAGAGTGTTTTTCTACACCCTCTGTTTGTAGCTCTCCGGTAGTGTGTTCCAGGTATTCATCAAGAATGTATACGTGTCGGCAACACCCGGTGGTGTTAACAACTTGCGACCCATTGCAGCCCAGCAGGATGCGTTCTTACCATCGTCATTCTTATAATTGAAGTAGTTTGAGGGATCAGGTCTGTCCGAGTTCATCTTTGACTTGGACGCTTTCGGATGAACACCTTTGTTCTTTTGCCACTCCAGGAAAGCATGGCGCAACGCGGTGCAGGCAAACATGATCAGTGGCGAGGGTATATGACCGTTCTTGTTGTTAATCATGGAATTATAACATCCATCAGCATACTCACCGCGGTTATTCGCCCGATGATACAATTGGATGAAGATACACTGTGAGATTCCTTCCGCCAGGAAGCATAGTGGACGCTGGCCTTTCGTTAGTAGCTTTCTACTCTCACTCTGTTGGATTTGGGCCGCGTACACCACCTTCCACATGCTTTGCTACAGAAAACAGATACTTCTTGTCTGCCAGAAGGGAATCAATGAATTCCAAACGCTCTGCAGCGGACTCAAAGCGGTGGAGATCATAAACTGCTGCTATGTTGTGCCTTACTCATTGAATAACATGGGAGTTAACCCTATCGACTTGTGCTCGAACCTGGTACTGGTTTGAGCGTGTAATATACAACGTGGGGCATTGCTTCAGCATACCTCTTTCAAGATCTCCTTTGTGCGCCACTCAAATGCTATGGACTAAATGTTGTTTTGCGGCATAGCGGTGTTCCAGTACGTCTCTATTATCTGCCAGTGTGGGGCTTCAGCTAATGCTTTCGAAATGCGTCGCATTGCACGAATTACTGTCTCCAAGTCGCTTCCACTCATACACGGCCGTCTGTTCCACATGTAGAGCTCCAGGAGTCTGCCCGTTGCAAACATATGACGCGTCATCTCTGGGTGACAAATCGATGAGTGCCGCGACTGCCGGAGACCATTGATTGAGGTGTAGACACCGCCTGCAGTTGCAATTGCCACTGCCTCTGTCTCTGATTCTTTCAGGTAGCTCGCGTTCGGAGTGGATTTGTAATGATCGCGTGGGCATCAGGATCAGGGATGGGGGTTGACAGGTTGTCAAGACCTCTGATAGGAGTGGGAGTGATAACAATGCCCGATGTGGGGCTGGATACTGAGCGACCTGTTGAGGTTCCTCCGGGTCCTGGTGTGCAAACGACTGCTTGTGCCCGGCGTGGCGGTTAGACTATTTATTGACCATCCCAGTGTAGCGGACGGTGTGGAAGTCAGGTGTTGATTGACATCTGCAATGCGAGAATTGCACAGCGAAGATAAGGGGGGGGAGTTCTGACCTTGCATTGTAGAGGGTACAGAACTCCCTCCTTGAGAGGAATTCCTGGAGCCAGCCGGGACGGAAAAGCGTCTCTCAGCAGGCGGAAGTTGAGCATTCCCCAAACGCCCATGCTTTGGTTGATTCTGAGGATTGGCAAGACTTCGAACGTTTCGTACGACCGGAGTTGTGTCAGGCTGAGGGGTTTGGGAATGCATAGTCCAATATCGATGTTCGATGCTAAGCATGTAGGAATAATTGCCTGTCCATGCATATGCAACGCCAGGCGAGGGAGACTCCAATTGGAGCGACCATTGAGTGTTTCGACAGAAAAGGGAGGCTCAGTGTGGACTGCGCAAGACGCTAAATCCTGACAATACTCGGTGACGAGATCCCTTGAACAGCATTCAATTATCGAGTTAACCGCGATCAGATTGAACTCAGATTAAACGCAGCATTGATATTCGCTGTTACAGCAACGTCTGAAGGTCTATTTGCACCGCTTGAATGGTGTTGATGCCACCTTGGCGCGATTATCATCGTATTGCACTCGATGTTGGCACAATATTTCCAACCATCGGTTGTGTACATCTTCAGCTTCCCGGTGGAAATACCACTTTGGCAGGGCTACAAGCATTGCAAAGGGAACAATGACGTATTCTCTATGCTATGACATCAGTTGAGTGTGCGTTTCCCACTGCTAGGTGTTGGTAGCCATGTTGGATGGTTGCACAGTTGGGACAACTTGAGAACAACTCAGTTTGCTCCGAGATGCATGAGGTCTTAGCAGTAAAAATGATGTATAATGTAAAAGCAACACCCAGCGTCGCGAACTGTCCTCTCCGCGAGTACCGAATGTTGTCTTGAGGCTTGTCGTTCATGAGGTGCCTTGTGGTTCTGCAAGATGCAGGCTTGGCCGTTTTGTGTTCGTTAACCAACAAAATTCACAGGTTGAAACTTGAACCACGAAATCGCCGGAACTCGAGTATATACATCCCTTCTTCCCGCCTACACCTCCTTTCTCCCTTCCTCTCATATTATACACGCCGGCAGCATCCTGATCTCGACTTCACATGACATGCACAAAACAATGCCTCTCGTTCCAAAACGCACCCGATAAGCTACCCAGCTTTGTACTTTCCCACTGTGCTTTCTTCCGCTACAACTGGATCATAATCCTAACGATTCGGACGTAGATTGATTTTCAACTCACAATGATGGCACCAAAGGGCGGCAGCAAATGAAAGGGGAAGGCTAGGGCAAAGATGCCGACATCGGTTATAAATCGACCACTGTCATTGGATCGGGACCGGTTATAGGGTTTCATCTCGGAACACATCTGTTGGCTCATACGGATATGAAATGTTTGCGCCATCACGAATGAGAGGGCATGGGACCTCGTTGATTACATAATCTTTCTTGATCCAGTCACGACTCGCCACTTTTCACAATTCCAGCTGATGTGGCCGGACAGCAGGAGCAAGAGTTCACCTTTCCGGGAGTGGTGGGCTGCCTTCCGCTCATATATGGGGCAAATGTTTGACATAACACGCGACGACATGAACAATTGGAGGTGGGACAATCCCCGTGCCTTCGGGGATCAAGTCGATCGCTCCAATCCGCACACAACCAGCTTGGGGAAGGTTCAACGCACCTGTGAGCATTTCTCTTGGCACGGTATCGATTATCTCAGCGCACAGATTGAGCCACCAAGCTGTCGGCAGTACAAACCAGGCGACCTCCTCGCCCTTGGACCACTGAATTGGGATGAGATAATCGACGAGGATGATGATGATGACAACTGGGCGGATCCCTGTTCGCCGAGGGTTGGAAGGAGCCGTCCTGACAATGGCAATCAAAATGACGACGGCGAGAGTGAGAGGGACATGCAGGGCAGTGCGAAAGGGACCGGAAAAGAACAGGGAACAAAGGATGGGAGGGGGAAAGGGATGGCGACTGAGGATGGGAAGGGGAAAAGGAATGGGAAGGGGAAGGGAAATCGTAAAGGGAAAGCTATTTTTAGACACACCCCAGGGTAAGATGACATCTCTCGTGCCATTGCTTTGCAGTTGAAGGAGGAAATGTCAGAGGCAGATTTGCACACGGAGGGCTAACTGGAGCGGGTATAATTTGAGCCGGAAGCATCGCCCGCCATGTCAATTTTCTCAGAGGATGATACCGACTCTACCAAGTTGGACGTTGAATATGACTCAGAACATGAATCTGATGTGTATAAGCGAATGGAGGATGATGTGGACGCACTGGACGGCGTTGATTTAGACGGCGATGTGGATATGGAACGGGACGGTGAAGATGAGGAAGATCATGAGGAGGAAGATGAGAAGGAGGAGGAGGCGGTGGATGAGAATGAGGATGAGGATGAGGATGAGGATTATGGCAAAGACCCTGGGACAATTGGCCAGGGAGAGATGGTAAATACATTGGCTGACGATGCTGATACCATGGTAGATTATGAGCCAACCGTGCTATCTGAGCAAGGCCAGGAGATGCGCGAGCATACCCCACGGCCACAACCTCCCGTGCCTGCCCCACATCCACAAACCCCGTAGCCTCCGCCGCGACCACAAACTACGGAGACTCATACCCTCCGTGGACTGGAGTTTGTGCGGTTTGTGACGCCGTAAACACCTCGCCAAGTGGCGCCAACTTGGCGAGAAGCAGAGGCAGACGGATACACCTCGGATGTCGATATGGAGCAGCAGCTACTCGGCAAATCTGCAGGTGGCGACAGTCTCCCCAATGGCCCGCACCAGGATGTCCCTCTGCCGGATGTCCCTGTCCCCGATGTCCCACTCCCCGATGTCTCTGTCCCTCATGACCCTCTCCCCGAGATGCGCCTGGATTTCTCGCTAGGCGAGGAGTGCACCAGTCCTCGCGTTGCAGAGGAGTCCTGCGTTTTGGTTAGAGTCTTGTGAGTTTCTTCTGCTGTAATCTATTCATCTCAGGCAATGATTAAGCGATGTGTGGAGGTGTTTTGTTCGTTTGGGTCAGGGTTGTGGGCTTGTTCGTTTCCTTTGGTCGAATCTATCCAGCTGAGGCATTGATTATTACACGCGTCGTGAGGTTTTCGGATTGCTCTGGGTTTATTCTGTATTTATTCATAGTATTATGGGACATGGCGCATGCAGTGTTTTTGCAACTCCTTGCGTGATGGTGTTGAGGCTCAATAAATCTCTCAAGTATCGTGAGCTTATACCCACACCAGACTGCTCAGGCCCAGCACCAATTTTCGTCTGTTTCTACGGTGAATACCCCACTACTCCCGTGTCGTCGACAATGCCAGAGAAGTCCCCATTTCGTTGCCCAGAATTTTCATCCCCAAAGAAGTTCACCTCAGACAGCAGGCGACTGAACCATATCAAATTACACCATCCTGAACACCATCAAGTTGCAAACAAGATGACTGTTCGCAGCGCGCCCCGACGTGTTGAACCCGCTCAGTGTCGTGAATTCAACACTAACAAAGATTCAGTCGAAGACTTATACGCGTTTCCCTGACTCGAACACGTTGAAAACATTGGACACTTAGAGTCTTAATGACGGCCACCTCCTCTGCCGCTGACGGAAACATACCCTGGTGCCGGTGCTCCGCTGAGGGATTTCATTGCTGAGCCATGGGAACGCGACGCTCAGGGTTTCCTTGAGATGAACCTACTGAACAATCCCTACTGCCCGTTTGCAACGCGTGAAGAGTACAAATATATCCAGTGTGGGATCATGATGAAGGGCATGAAGACGTACTATGACAACGTGCTCAATGCAAGAAAACACCGCTCTGAGATTCCCAAGTTTCCAAAATGGGGAAGGGGTCCAGAAGCTCGTGGCTAGCATACCAGATGATTTGGCTCTCGGGGAGTGGGAACTACACACTCTCGAGGATATGAGATGGAATGACAATCACCAAAGAGATATCAAATATTGGAGTCGAGACATCATCAAGAGCATGAGAATGTTGATGCGGCTGCCTGCGTACACCGAGCATCTTATTTACGCCCCTCAGCTTTGCTCTAACAGCAATACCCCACAGAACTGCGTCTATACCAAAATGCACACTGTGGACTTGTGGTGGAAAACATAGATAAGGAGAGTTACTCCATGATAATAACGTGCTAATCGATGTTTAGGCAAGGCTCAGAGTGGGGGAGACACCGGTTCCCTCGATGTTGCTGTCCGACGGAACACCATCTCTCGAATATTGCTGGCTACAAGAAGGAGTGGCTTGTATATATGACAATTGACATTCTATCTTCGAAGTTCCGCCAGATGCCCTCAACGCACAGCATCGTAATGGTTGCTCTCCTGCTCATTGCAATCAAGCACGTCAATTTTCCTCAGAAGCGGCTGGATGAGCAGCAGCAAACAAACCATGAAGTTCTGAACGAAGTACTCCGGCGGGTACTCCAGTCTCTCACCATTAAATACAATCCCTGCGCCGAGAGCAGGTAGTACAACGTTAGCAGTGCAGATGTCAACTTCAGGCGTTGCAAACCGGTTTTAGCAGCATGGCTTGCAGATTGCCCTGAGTATAGCGATATACATCATCTCAAGCGGCATGTCTGTTTATGGTGCGAGTGTCCAAATGCCAAACTTGAAGATCATGTCGCTCCTGACAAGCAACACCCATAGCGGTATTACAACCTTTATCGAACGCTCAGCGATGCCAACACCAACAAAGCCAATGCCGAGCTCTTGTCGCACCATGTTCACTGAGGATTCAACGTGTTTCGACATATTCCCTGTATCGTGACCGACCTCTGCCAGCCCGACCTCCCTCATACAATGCAGATCAGTATGCTTGACCACCTGCAGAAGTGGATTTTCCACTTCATGAAGACGAATGAACGGCTCCACAAGTACAATGCAATCTGGTTATCCGTGCCTGCTTACCACGACCTCACACCAAAACATAACTCATATGAAGAGGTTTCTCAATGGAATGGGAAAGGGATGAAGGAAATGAGCCGGTACTTGCTTGGAGTTGTAACCCAGTCTCTACGAGGCGGAAGCCCCGCTCAGCGTCTCATATTCAATCACGCAATTCAGTGCACACAGGCATTGTGAGAATTCTATATGGATGGTCGATATGAATCTCACGATGATGCAACATTGAGCTAGATGGAGGACGCCTTGCTTCTCTTCCACAGCTTCAAAGATGTTTTCATAGTTGGGCGAGCCGCCAAAAAGGCGAAGGCCAATGCCAATGCCCTGAGAATGGAACTCGTGAAGAAGCAGAAGAGAGACGAGGAAACAAATGCTGAAACTTGGATGCCATCCAAGAACCGGCGAGGAATGAACTCCTGGAGGGATGATATCAGCCACGAGATATATGATTCCAAGAAGTGAGGTGCCGACATCAACTATCTCAAGATCCACTCGATGTCTCATTCGGTCGAACAGATTCGTTGATACGGAGCCTTGCAACAGTATTCTGCAGAGAGACATGAACAAGCACATAAAACCAACCTCAAGGACTGTTGGAAGGCCTTCAATTACAATCTCAACTAGCTGCCACATGTAATAACCTTTCAGCATCGCATCCTCGGCTATGAAGTCAGAGAGGTCAATCTGCACACCCTCGCTCAGAGTCGGGAGAGCAGTGCTGCCGCATGCAAAGTCCTCCCTTCCGGTGCTGATCTGGCTGCCCCCCTGAGCCTCCAGTCATTTGCGAAACCCGCATTCATGGGACCCCAAAACCGCCCTGATGGAAAGCATCCTGACGCTATGATTCAAGACTTCAGAGCATTACTGGACAATACACAAGATGCAACCCACCACGTGGCAATATACAGTGGGTCACGGGAGTGTATCAAGCATATGAGTGGTAACAAGACGTATATATTGGATGAACAACTGCACGCAATGGAGCTCTGCATATACCATGGTATTAAGGTTCAAGTTAAGCGTTGAGATGGTGAATGCATATCTCTGATGTGTCGATGCACAGGAAGCCAGAGGTGTTGCGGATGGGATCGACGGAACAACTGCATATGGCTATAGCAATGCCCTGGGAGGTGTTATGGCGCGCTGAATGGGCGTCTCCCGTGGCAACTGCAACGACTGTTCAAAATCAAACTCCAAAACAAGGATTGAACTTTCGTTGAGTACTGGTTAGCCCTGGCGCTCACCACAATACCTGAAAACTAGGGTAGCTTGGATCCCGTCTCGAAATTTGTACAAGTGAGATAAGCTCGGGCAGCCATTGCTTTGCCAGTTTTTATGGTGGGAAATAATGTCGGCTGCGCGCACGTAACTCCAGAGATAGCTACTAGTTGTAAGACAGATGACGGACGGAACGAGCGATGGATTGTCAATCGCCACCTAGATCTGGGCACTTGGAATGATATGAATAATTAGTAAAGAGACAATTGCTTTTTTCACACGGGTAGAAGGAATGGGAGGAGAGATATTCGCTGCGTCACCCATCACATCGCAATGCCGATGCAAGCACGTACCCAATGAACGCATCCCGACGTATTGTCACAGTTGGCCCCAACGCCCGAGTGATCGTTTATAATTGGAGACCAACAGAACGCGAAGAAACAGCCAAACCGCCATCGGAGGGCGATATTCAACGCGACTTGCTGTATTGACGCCGGGCCCGGAGTAATCCGCCTCCGGGGTGTCTCTCACGGCTCTGACAGAGAGCGTCCACCCTGACGGAGCCATTCCGCCCGAAGGGAATTGTTTCGGCTGATGCTGGCGTATGCTCAAAGTTCAGGTGCACCGGAGAGTCCTGGGAACATATCGGCATGACTGTAAGTGCATAATTGCCAATCCTATTCCGCAATCAACGCAGTCGACACGATTATTGAGTTCCGGTGTCAGAATATGAGACACGAGCTCACTCAGTCGTGGCAACAATGCTGCTTGTGCCAGAATATCATAGATGTTCGGGCACACCTCCGATCTGCAACCCAGGGCATCGGAGACTGAGGCATGGCTCGGTTATTCATGGCGAAGCTGCACCATCTGCTGCTGGGTATGTCCTGGCCTATTATTTGGCCAATGATCAAAGTTCAGGCACAACTGAGATCTGCAATCCTGTCCAGAATGACGTTCTTGGATTTCAATGAGGTCAACTTTGGCAAGCTGCAACTCATTGGGAATGTCTCATTCCAGGTCAGGCACGCCTCAACTGCAACACTCAGCCTCTGAACTGCATGTTCCCCACTTATCAGTGCACTTTGTATTTTAGTTTGCTTCATTCCAATCATGTTTTCTTTGGCTTTGAATCAGTGGACGCTGTGCACACAGATTGTCATATCTCAAGACACTGCACAGTTGGGTGCAGGCGGCTCTTCCTGCTCGCCCTCTGCTACCAGATCAATCTATGCCCGATCGGTATGTGAAGGCCACCGCTAAGATGCCTTAAACTGTTAGCTCTGTGTCAACCGTCCATTGGAGGAAGGTAGCCCTGCAGAACTAAACCATAAATGCATAGACCTGGCCAATTATCAACCTCAGTTAACTCGATATTGCCTAGTAGTATGTTTGGACCTCTGCTTCCAAATCCTAAAATAGCTTCTGCACCATCGAGCTGTCTCAAAAGAGCTGCAGCTTGAGAGCGAGAATCTCAAAAGACAGATTCTGCTCTGCGACTCTACAAGATGGCCAGCAACTCCCGCTCACCCATGTACCACACTTACTCAATGATGCCAAACTTCTCAATGCTTTGAATGCAGAGTTAACTCGATTCTGAATAAATGTATGTTTCGGCTGCCACACCTCGTATCTCAAAATACATTATGTGAACCGATTTCCATCATGAGAGAAGTTCGAAGAGAGTGACTCATGAAAGCTCGAGTGATGAAAAGACAACTTCGAAGATTGCAATTAACTGTCAGGGTAAGGCGAGCCTGCAATCCCCAGTGAATGAATCTTATCGTAACCATTTAATCTTCAGTGAAGCTCAATTCCCCGGAACAGCATGCATGTATGCAATCATCATTACTCTGCCGGCTGTGAGATGACATCTCACTATGCATTCATACTGTCGTAGCATATAGCTTTCAACCTCAACATTTATTTAAGTCTATATTGTAGTAGAGACTCATAATGAATATGTGATTTAACAGTGTGCAGCTTATTAAATATTAGGCGCAAAATCACAATGTGAGTGCATATTTTTGACTCATTTGTTAGCAATCTTGGCATCGACAAGTGCTTGAATCCATCAGATTACCCCTGCATGATCCATTGTATCTTACCATATGTTCTCTTCGCCTGTATCTCTCCGCGTGGATACAAAATTCTCTCCGTCCTCCATTGATTGCAACATTGTTGTGAATGATATTCTGCAGACACAGCCCAGATGTACACATGAAAGGGAAGTTATGCTTTCGATATTGCCTTATCGACCACAGACATAGCTGCAGCATTGTGATACAATATACTATTCTGAATATACGTGTGTCCTTCTGGCGGATATACGACACACCGACATTCATCATTCTCCTTGATTGATACCTAACCCAGTATGACCCCTTGCATCTCAGCCATCACTCATCGAGTTCTGCAAATTCTCAATGGTGCACTACTTGTATGCCATGCGGTCACCTCAAATGCTCGATTATTCACAAATAATTACTTCGTATCGCGGAGTGATATGCAGGGGCTGTTGCGTAGGGATTTGGCCCGGTGGCTTCCCTAGTGTTTGGTGGTGGCGGGCACGGGCATGAGGCCGGTGGCTTACGGCCCCCATGGCCTCGCCTGCCCCTACCAGCCTCGCCTGCCCCCATGCTGAGGAGGAGGCCTAGCTCCAGCACTGGTACTCGGCTTCGGGCTCCGGTTGTGATAATCGGCTCCGCCAATTATGGTCTTTTCTCTGTATATAAATTTCGTATTTTCCTTCTCTAGTATCGATAGACAATTGAGCTTCTTCATTCTTTATCTTTTGCTTTCAACAGGTTATGAGCCATGTATTTCCCTCCTAATCGACCTCTTTCAATCGATCAGTTGATACGCCATTTGACTTTTCCGTGGGTTGACATGGTGTCCCCTCCCTTTCTCCGTGGGTTGACTTGGTGTCCCCTCCCTTTCTCCATGGGTTGAATTGGTGTCCCCTCCCTCTCGCCGTGGGTTGACTTGGTGTCCCCTCCTCTTTTTCCGTGGGTTGACTTGGTGTCCCCGCTTCTTGGGTTGACTTGGTGTCCCAGCTCCCAGGGTTGATTTGGTGTCCCCGCTCTTTGAGTTGACTTGGTGTCCCCGCTCGTGGGCTGACTTGGTGTCCCCGCTCCTGGGTTGACTTGGTATCCCCGCTACTGGGTTCACTTGGAGTCCCCGCTCCTTCGGTCGACTGTGTGACGACCTCTTGTCGACTTGGCGACGACATCCCCTTTGTGCTGACTTGGTGACGGCAACCCCATTGATTGACTGTGTGACGACCTTCTGTCGACTTGGTGACGACAACCCCGTTGGTCGACTGTGTGACGACCTCTGGTCAACTTGGTGATGACAACCCCTTTGGTCGACTGTGTGACGACCTCTCGTCGACTTGGTGATGACAATCCCCATCCTGTCGACTTGGTGATGACAACCCCCCTGGTGTCGACTTTGTGATGACAATCCCCCTTCCTGTCGACTTGGTGACAACAATCCCCTTCCTGTTGACTTAGTGACGACAACTGCTTTTGGTCGACTTGTTGACTATCTCTTGTCGACTTGGTGATGACAACCCCCCTTTGGTCGACTAGGAGACAACCACCCCGTTCGGTAGGCTGTGTGACGACCTTGCGTCTACTTGGTGAGGACATTCCCGTTGGTCAACTGTGCTTGTTTGGGTTGACTCGGTGTCCCCTACCACCTTGGATTGACTTCGTGTCCCCGGTCCTGCAGTCCGTGGGTGGATTTTATGTGAATTTCCGGCCTTGTATCGACTTCGGGTCGACTACCGCTTATTATATCGACTGTGTGTCGAGTCTTTCTCCGTTATAGAATCACCCAGCAGGACTCGGTGTCCATCTTGAACTCGGTGATCATGGTTATGGCTGCTGCTCTCACCACTAAGGCTGATGGGGGAGTGCGCTCGGTGGAATTGGGAAGCAGGTTGTCCTCGGCAAGGTGGAATTAGGATTACGGGCATAATTTGGATTATTTCGACTCTCCTTGGATCTACACTGTATGCGTGGATTTTCTTTGGATTTGGGTTTAATTGGATTTGTAACTCGGAGGAGGGTTCTTAGGCTTTTGTTTGTATCTTTGGCTTTCTTTCATTTCGTCTGGAAAGCCTTGGGCCAAAGGGGGAGTGTTGACTAGGGATTTGGCCGGGTGGTATCCCTAGTGTTTGGTGCTGGCGGGCTCGGGCATGAGCCCGGTGGCTTACAGCCCCCATGGGCCTCGCATGCCCCCACCAGCCTCGCCTGCCACCATGCTGAGGAGCAGACCTAGCTCCGGCACTGGTACTCAGCTTCGGGCTGCGCTTGTGATACTCGGCTTCGCCGAGTATGGTCTTTTCCCTGTATATAGGTTTTGTATTTTCCTTCTCTTGTATCGATAGACAATTGAGCTTCTTCATTCTTTCTCTTTTGCCCTCAACAGGGGCACACGTTTTCATTCGGGTTCTCAGTACTGCATTTGGTCAGCACCAAGGGTGAGTTAATGTCGCGAGTTGTCTTCTGGTGCGTCTTTTCCAGGTGGGTCTCGTTCATGCGCGTCTCGTTCAGGTGCGTCTGGTTGTATCCTATCTGCACTGGCTCCAGCTAACCTCGAATTCTTGCATCCATACAGCGTGTTGTTGATAGGAGTTGCTAACACTGGGCAGTAGAGATCAATCCATTCCGGCGCACCTGACAACGAATCCGCCTATTCTAGTGCACCTGACCACATCCTAACTCGCAACACCGGACTGCCATCCTCAATATAAATATGAACCATCGAATTCATCTGTCCTGAAACCTTCAAGGCACGTCTCGAATTGCATCCTCCTCGACTATGTGCAACTTCTTGCTCCAGTTATCCCGCTATTCTATTGCACTTAATTTTATATTCACTGCTTATACACTCTCTCCCACATTCTCAAACTGCCTATCTTCATTACAGCAAATGGAATCTACGCCCAGCCAGGTGAGGAATCACTATTCACAGAAGAATCAAGAAGCACACTTAGAGAGAGCACTCGCATTCAAGAAAGCGGCCAATTATCTTTTCTTATCAAATGTTTGCCTTGCAATCATCTGCCTTCTTGCATCATATTACGGATGACTAATATCCCCGATTTGATTAATGATGCAGAATAATGATACAGGTCAGGACATCGAGGATGATGATGGTGAGGGCGAATGTGAGGACACCGGAGAGACCACTTTATCATCCGACATCCAAGAAGATGATTTGGATCACCAGCAGCAGGTCCTACTTCTATGCCGGGCACGCCGGGACAAGTCATCACGAACTAGAATGGTTCCATTGCCAGAGAAACGGAGCCGTGCCGATCCTGTGATGGCACGCCTTGTTATTCCAAATCCCCGAAAACCACCTGGGTCAATGGTACCACCACTGTTCAAACGCTAAATATCAGCCCTCCTCAACAAATTATCCCAGTCTGACCATGCACCATCCGCCCAGGCGCTGCCGCAACCCAAGTCTAGTGGAGACCAGAATGCTCTACAACCCAAGGCCAGTGCCGATCAGAACGTTCCCCAACACACACCGCGACTTGTGAGGTAGCGAAATGGTTCATGGAGGCATTCATATTACAAAGACTCCCTTACCAATCATTTCCGATTAGCAGTACTCGATTGTTGACAATGCTTGGCCACTAGCCATTGAAGCTCAGGATCGTCAGCGGGCGTTGGCGGGTGCTCCTGCAGGTACACCATCGGTGTGTCGATTGCCCAGCGGTCCATCTCTCAAAATCGATCAGCAAACACAAGAAGCTGTAAGTATTGGATTCTGTTTAATGCTCTTCTATCAGATTTACGATATTGACTACACCACAAATTATACATAGTTGAAACTGAAGATATGTATCATTCCAGGACGGTTGGCAGATGGGCCACGTCAAACCCCTGTCCGGAGTTACCAGTTCGATTTGCGCTCTTAGATTGAACTTCGGATCCAGGTTGAGGAGCTCCTGTTTGACAATGGATATCTCTCCAATGTTGTTGAGGATAAGAAATCTTGGTTCACACGAATGGAAATGCTTGATCTCATTTACCAGCAATTTTTCTTCAGGGCCAATAGCTTGGGGCGCCAGCCAACGACATCCCAGTATTTCCAGTCCTTCCCTTCGCAGAATATGGCGCTGGTAGCCACAATGATTCATTGTGCGCTGTCTGAATATTCCACTGGAAAGAAGGCCACAGTTATGTTTGCTCAAGATGTATATTGAGGAACATTTGTCCATCCCCTATGATAAAATTTACCCCCCAAGCCACTGCACTCATCAATCACACATTTGTGGTCTGCTTCAAACAACACACCCCCTCCCCCTCCACCCCCTCCCCCCTCCCCCGATGATGAGGCGCAAACTGCGCTGGGATAGGCGCTCCTCAATCCCGTCGGCGCTCCTCATCCTAGATTCACTCTCTTCCATATCCTTCCACAGTCAATTTCTCCTCCTTCAGCGCTCCTCCGCAGGGATCAGCACTCCTTAATCCGCCTTGTCTTGATTAGAGCTCCACTATTTCATTCCATGCTCGATACCCTGATTTCTGCGCTCCTCCCCCTGATATGGGAGCTCCTCAATTCCCACCGGCGCTCCTATAATGTATTCCCCACTCCTTACCCACCCTTCCCCTTTTCGGCGCTCCCCGGCTAAGAGAGCACTCCTCAATCCCCACCTGTGCTCCTACAATGGATTCCGCACTCCATACCCACCCTCCCTCTCTTCGGCGCTCCTCCACTGAGAGAGCATTGCTCAATCCACTGCGTTGCTCCTCCACCTGGATTGGGGCTCCATTATTTCATTCGGCACTCCGGCCACCCCCCCATTTCGGCCCATCTCCGCTAGTTTAGACGCTACTCAATCCCCATCGGCGCTCCGCAGCATGGATTTGGCACTCTTCCTTTGCACTCCGTGTTCCTGCTACACAGCACTTCCCATCTGGCGCTGTTCCTTTCTCTGGTAGCTGGTCCTTTTTTTCATTTGAATATATCATATTGGCTTTCAGACCCCAATTTAGATTCGCAGCTAGCTAATATCTCATTACACCTTTGTTAGATATCACAAATCGAGCTAAACACATTGGGATCCAATTTCAGCCACTCGCCAGGTACGATAGTCAACAAATAGAAGGTGCGCCTCCAGCCTCTTTGTGCCGTTGGTGAAGTATGTGTTCCTGCTTTCGTTGGCCCTGATGAGATGGGAGAAGTAGTGTATGACATCGACACCATGTTTGATTGATATCTTGCAACTGTTTAGTCTGGTTATGGTTTCGGTGTGTCCGCGTTTATGTTTGAATCACTTGCCTTTTTCTTTGGTACCATAATGTAGAGAGGTTATAAATTCAGTGTTGATGAAGATGGTAGCCAGTATGACTCAGAATTGATAATGAACAATAATCCATGCATTATATTTGCGGTTGAGGGAAATCGATTGCTCGTGGACATCCGGAGAGTGGCAGATAACACCTGCAGTCCTCCGAATGAATCACTATACGAACCCTGTCATCTCTCAGGGTTTGTATGTGATTTCCGCATGTTTTCGCCGTCACTTCCAGGTGCACCCAAAGTTCTCTCCGGCGCTCCAATGTGTTCCCAAACTTCTCACAATCACTCCCATGGTACTCCTCTACTAGTCATCAGAGATCTCAGTTACTTCTGTACCAGTCACCAGAGATCCCAGTTACTCTTGGACCAGTCATCAGAGATCCCATTTACTCTGAAGGCCGGCCGGAATGCCCTCCCAGGGTCTGATACTGTCCTGAAATTGACGCATCTAAGTTTACACGCCACATCCTCTCAGACACTCCTGGTGTCTTCCAGAGACCAAAATACATTTGGCTGCTGCAAAAGGAGAGGAGAGAAGATGACAAGCAGTATCAATACTTATGATCAAAGAGACGTGCGGAAAGGGGAGAGACAAGCAACGATGATACACAGGTGTAGAATTATCCGACAGTGAGGTGGCACAATTCTCGCGGGCGACTTCAATGCACACACGCGCAGGTGGAATCCCAGATGCAAGGAGTAATGCAATGCGACTTTCTGGGAGAAGATTTTAGCCGAGTACGGACTGGAGATTGGGATTAACGACCAGCACACTCACCATTGTGCGAGGAACGGCGAGGAAGGTCAGTCAACAATATACCTGACCTTAGCCAGCCAACCGATCACGCGATGGACAATACTGGGTGGGAGACACGCCACAGGCTCTGATCACAAGGTGATCAAGTGGGAGTTCAGGGTCCATAACCTGGAAGAGGCGGACCACGTGCAGGTCACAGGATGGAACTTGGCCGCCCTGTCAAAAGAGGACAAGAAAGCAGCAGAGAAGCTGGGGAAGAAGCTGGAGGGACAGAGAGCTCGCCTAGATGAGGAGTGCACAGGGGACGATGTAGAGCAGGAGGCAGAGTGGTGTCTGGAAATGCTATACATGGTCCTGGATACCAAAGCGAAGAAAATAAGAATCTGCGCCTGGTAGAAGAGGTGTTTGAATGGTGAGATAAAGGAGAGGAGAAGCGCATCAGGCATAGAGAAAAGGAGGGGAAGGAGGTCAGAAGCGGCAGTGCATGCAAAAGCAGAACTGCAGAGGTCAATTCGCCAGTGCAAGAGCCGCATGTGGAACGAGTGATTGCTGCACCTCAGAGGGGGCGAGGCCTGGCAGGCAGCAAAGTTCGCCAACCCTCAAGCGGGAGCCACTGGGGAAGAGTTCACCGATAGGGGGGGAAAGCAAGCAAACACCAAGGCCGAAATGGACAGAATGCTCTGAGGAGAGTGCTTCCCAGTGAACGATGGCGACCAGTACTAAGAGCTACCCCCAGCAAGCCAAGGCCACGAGGGCTTAACCAAGCAATTAGTCGAACGAGCCCTATTCTGGCAATAGGTCAAGACAGCCCCAGGCCCAGACACGCTTTCCTTTCGAGCCATACGCCAGCTCGGGAGGTGCAGTAAAACGGCAATTGTAGGATTTACAAACGCTGCAGTCGGAATGGGACGTCATCCACCTGTTTAGAAGCATGCAAGAGCTGTGGTGATTGGGAAACCAGGAAAGGAGGACTATACGAAGCTAAAACCATACTGAACTATTTCTTGGATCAGCTGCATGAGATAGGTGGTCAAGAAAGTAGTCGCCGAGCCGCTGTCCGACGAGGCCGAGAGGAGAGCACTACTCATTGACAGCCAGTTCGGCAGCAGATAGAAAAGATTGACCATCCATGCAGCAGCCATCATGGTCGACAGAGCGCACTCGGCATCGAACGAAGATAACATCACCGGTGTCCTGCTAATGGATATCAAGGCGGCGTTTCCCAGCGTAGCGAGAGGGAGGTTGATCCATGCAATGAATGCTAAGGGGATAGATGGAAACCTTATACGATGGACCGCGAGCTTCCTTTCGGACAGGACAGTGGAGAAGGTAATCCAGGGCAATGTCTTGCAGAGCCATTCCATGGAAGCAGGTGTCCTACAGGGCTCACCAGTGTCGCTGATCCTCTTCGCAATGCACACCGCTGAGCTGATAAAGTGGACGGAACAGACAGTCCAAGGTGGCAAAGGCCTCTCCTTCATATACGACCTTACATGCGTAGCAACCGGAAACGACGCGAATCAGGTGGTCCTGACACTCGAAGCCTGTGCAGGGGAGAGCATTGAGTGGGCAAGCAGGAGAGACATACAGTTCGACACTGCGAAGACGGAAGCAGCACTCTTCACATGCAGGGGAGGACACAAGAACCACCTCCGGCCGAAACTCACAGTAAGATTCAAGGTGGGAGACGGCTTCGTCCGGTTCAACAAAGAAACGACACGGTTGCTCGGAGTATGGATGGATGCGCACCTAATATCAATGAGCATTGCAACCGCTGCATGAATAAGGACAGCCCAGCAGAAGCCTGACTGCGCGTACTGACGAGGATTAACAGAATCGTCCAAGAGAAGGTATGGGCCGTGCGGGTAGATTACATCCAAGCGGTTGCACTATACGGCAGCGAATTATGGTGGGTCCTGAAAGAGATCGGCTGACGAGAGGATCTGCAACCACTCCAGAATCGGCAGCACATGTCGATGCTGTGCGCCCTGCCCACGACGCCACTCTGTCCGCTCATGAGAGATTCAGGACTGACACCTGCGCCAGTAGTCCTGGACTCCAGGCAGCATCAATTCGCGACAAGGTTCGCAAGTGCATGCCAAGGCTGGAAGCAAAAGGCAGCGTACAACCACCCCACATCTGGCGCACAGATATGCACAGTCATCAATAAAGAGCACCAACGAGGCCATGAGGCAGAGACCACGCACTGGCCCAGCCCAGACGAAGAACCGCTGGTCAAGACGGTTATAGTGAGCGACGACACGGCGGCAAAGAGAGAAGTCAAACGCTGGGCAAGTGAGACGGAGGCCAAAGTGGGTGGGGGAGTATGGATGATGTGGCCGGACGTATTGCGATCTGATGATGGCTGAGTCGGAGCCGCGGTAGTGTGGAAGCACCGAGATGGCTGCAAAGCATTCCGCAGCCACCTCGGCACTGGCCGAAATAGCAGTCTCCAATGGAAAATTGTGAACCATAGGACTCGCACTCCGGGAGTGAGTAAAGAATCGGACAGACGGCAGACACACGGTGTGATGAAGATAGCCTTCTTCACCGACTTGCAAGCAGCCATTCGACGAACGGGGCACCTGGAACCTTGGCCAGGGCAACACCTAGCCAGGTGGATTAGCCAATGCGCAGGGAATCTCCGCGAAGCTGGCATAGAGACAGAAATCCACTGGGTCCCAGGACACACTGGCATCCTCAGAATTGAGGAAGCAGAGCGCCAAGCGAATCTAGCGCGAATGGGCCGCAGAGCAGACACAGTATGAGAACGAATATACACCTAGGTGGCGAAAAGGACCTGACAAATCTCACAAGCAAAGCCAGCGGCGAAGGTGATGTGGGATGTTAACAACTGCAGTAAACACCACAGATATAGACTGAGAGGCAAAGCTGGAAGGAAGAGACCGGTCCCAATGAACAGCATGAAGCCTCTAGCAGCCAGGTTCTACCGACTGAAGTCCGGTCATGAGGCAGTGGGGACGTACCTTAAACCGTTCCGACACCGAGACGACAGCAAATGCTTGCCGTGCTGTGGCGGAGGCAGGGCCGTAGCCCAGACGCAGCAGCAACTCCTCCGCCTCTGTAGCTGATGGAAAGACCAGAAGAGGACACTGTGGAAAGAAGTGGGAAAAGCGACGGAATGGAGAGCGGGCAGATGCCGACACCTGAAAGTCTCTGAGCTGCTCTCCATGGAGCAAGGCATCCAAGCGGTCATGGACTTCCTGGCGGCCACTGACATCGGGAAGTTCCCGCCGAAAATTCAAGGAGGAACAACAGCCAGCTCGCCCCAGGCAGAGCAATATGAACCGCCAAACTCTCCTTGATTTCACCCGTTTTCCTTTATATTCTGTGCTGACCACCTTGTCAGACGCCTTCTTTCTTGCTTTCTTTATTGTATCAAAAGGTGATAACGGGAAGCAGGAGTGCAGCTCGGCCATCTAGCCCGCCAGCCCGGAGCTGGAGGGGATTTAGGGACTGTCATACTTCATGTAGTGTGAATACAGTATAATTAAAACAAAAGAAAAAAACAGTTCATTCTTCTTTTTTAACGGTGACAATGGTTGCGCTTTTTCTCAACATTTGGTCATAAACCGGCGATAATAATTGCACAACCCGCTAAATTGTTGTGCTTCAAACAGGTTGTTCAACCTGCCATTCGTGGTTTTCTTTGCCCGGCGCCGATTTCTCACCATCTCCACCTTATCTTCATTCATTGATATTCCTTTTGTTGATATAATCCATTCCAAATACCTCACGGTGTCCTTGTCAAATTAGATCTTTTCTGGTTTCAAATACAATCCTGCTTCCAGGAGATGCTGCATAATCCGTTTAACATGTTCCACTTGTTCTTCCCCCGAATTACTACAGATCAATATATCGTCCAGAGCTTCCCATATGGTATTGTTAATATATCCCTGAAGATCTGCGGGAGCGTTCGGTATTCCAAACTGCATAAACATACGTTCAAACAGCCCAAGTCATGTCATAAAGCCTAGCTTATGCTCATCTCCTGTTATAACTCGTAATTTCTTATACGAGCCACGGACATCAAGCTGTGTATACACCCTCGAGCTTTGCAGTACATTCGGAGTTCCTCGAATTAAGTGGAGGAGCATCCGATTGTTAATTGGTATGCTTTTCGTATCGTGGTAATGAATACACAGTCGTAATAATCTGTCCCCCTTCTTTGCGATGAGGACTGGTGGGGCAAAATGTGACGATGACTGCCAAATAAATCCTTTTGACATATTCTCTTCCAAACTTTCCTTCAGAACTACCAACTCGGCCCTGGACATTGCATAAAGGGGGCCCCATGATGGTGTCTTGCTGAATTTCAGGCATACATCACGTGCAATGCCTGGTCGATGTGGGGGAAGACGATTGGCTAACACCTTATTAAATGTAGGTAACAACTGCAGATATTGTATGGTAACTATCACCCCCAGAGGTCGTTCCTTAAGATTCTCTGCGTCAATGGCTTTATCAATATCATAAAGGGATGCCTTAAACACCTTAAGCTTTCCCTTCTTGCCTGTTTGGAAGAACAAAGATTTGGTAGAAATACTGATATTTCCTAGGAATGGTTGTTGCTGGCGTGTTTTTGGTTCGTATACTCCTTTTTGCTGATGATAAACTGGTTCTGGGGGTTCCTCCGTAACCCCTTGTACTGTAATGGGCGCATCATGACAATGTGTGGTGCAGTATTGTGATCTAAAAGTGACTGTATTAGATGCAAACCGTACTGCCACATCATGTAATTGTAGCCAGGTGATTTGGAGGACAATTGCATAATGTCCTAACTTTGAAACAAACATAGGTAGCTGTTCTGTATGGTCTTGAATCCTCATTCCTACTTGGGCAACATGTGTAATATCCCCAGATTCTTTCAGTCTTCCGTCAATGACCTCGACTTGTCATTTGTCTTTAAACTCTTGGAGTGCCATTTGATGATGGCAAGCACAATCCTAATGCATAAATGCAATGCCTGTAGGTCCGCAATCAATCACAACATGTGTGGGTATGTCTTGGTTGTTCACTGTGAATGTGCAGGTCATAAGTAAATGTTTCGCTTCCATTGATTCTTCCAATACCTCCACCTTGCTAACTGATAAATGCGAAATTCCAAATCGTTTTCAAGCATTGAAAACAACACTTTTTCCGTCAACCAAAGCGCCATGCTGCTTGGGGTGACCTGATCTTTTCCCTATTCCTCAGAACCTGTCCCGGTTCCAACTTCCGTTCCTTCCTCTCCATCCACCTTGAACGTCTGAGCATGTTTCCTTGCTGCACGTTCTGCCGCCATGTGGTTGAACCCACCACAGTATAAACACCTTCCATTTGTAAATCTCGTTACTCATTCTTCCACACAAATCCTCCTCCTGCCGGCACTGTGATCCATGGGTGCAGGTCCTGAATTTCTTGCCACCGTCCCAGCGCCAGCACTTGCGTGATCGGTTGGGGGAGCGTGGGGTCTAGGGCAAGAGGCAAATCCTCTCCCTCCACCCATGATTTTTTGCCCGCCACTCCACCTGTCGTTGTCGGATCTGATTATCCCGCTTCTGACATACCGTCACAACAGTGGAAAGTTCCTCTGGCATATCACTGTACGTAAAAGAGGCTATCATTTGTTCAGACATCCCCATTCACAATGCGTTTCGCCGAGCCGATGCATTCCAATCCTGATCCGCAGCAATACTGTGAAAATCAAGATAGTACTGAGAGAACTCTTGGTGTTATTGTTTGATTTCCAGCTTCTTCAGTTGGGTGGTAGCTACTCGGTCGTTGTCCCCAATAGCTGCTTCCTGTAGTTGGATACGAGGTGGTAGGTGTTCCAACCCTATCGTTCCGTTCTCCCGGACGTGTGGCAGAATCTGGCCTAAGGATATATCCCTCAGGCAGTTTAATGGGTACCGCATCTTTAACTGTTCTTCAGGAACAGGGGAGGGCTTGTGTCTTATGACCGTCCATAGGTGCTGAATCCCGCCTCTAACCTGAGTTCGATCGGAACCTGAAAAGTCCGGGGAGTCAAGAAACTTCAGGCTTCAGTCCTCCAGTTGCTGCGGGGGAGTTTGGTATGCCCAGGCGGCAATGGATAGCGCAATTCCCAACTGCGTCCTCAGTGCTCGGACATCTTCCCCCGAATGATGAGAGTCTCGCCTCATATCGTCCTACTCATGTTGTAGCTGCTCGTCCGTACCGGCCACCCTTAGGGTTCTCCTGGGGTCTTCTAGCTGCCGGTTCAGCTGTTCCATCTGTCGTTCGATCGTCAAGTGATCGCACTGCGGAGCCAGGTATTGTTGCCTTTGTAGGTTCATGATATGCAACTGCAGATCTATTATCTGTTGGAGGTGGTCGCACACGATCTGAACTTCCATGATGAGTTGTGAGTACTGTGCCACCCTTACCAGTACCTCCTGCGTCTGTGTTGAGGCTGCGTATAGCTCGTCAGGTCCTATGCCGTCCCTCTGAATATCGATACGGGCCATGATGGTGCCTTGGTCCTCGGGGGACACCAGCGCCTCTCTGGATTTCTGTGATCCTGATATTGCAACAAATCAGGCAAATCTACCAGTGCCAATTATATGCGTCAATTTCAGAAGGAGTCGGGGTCGGGGGTTCAATAACAATCAAAGGTACAAGCGCAGATTTTGCTGTTTCTGCTGCTGCTGGTGCATGTCCTTCAGTCGATTGTGTTCCTTGACAGTTATGTCCATCACACTCACAAGGTAGCTCAGGGTCACAGTCCAACCAAGTGTGGGCTGCACAGCACTCCGTCCAACAGAGACCACACACTGGATCATCGAATGTTAAGCCTCCTCCGTAAGCGGCCGCTTCCGCGCAGTACAAATTTCAAGTAGAAGCAACGGCTGATTGTTTGTTTTGTTTGTTTGTTTGATTCATAGTGTATTCACTCTGATTAGAGTATGACAGAACCTAAAAACCCCCATTACGCCTCCGGGCGAGCCGGCAAGGTGGCGGAGCTCCCCCCTGCTGCCCATTGACCCCTGTGACAAAGCAAAATCAATCGAGTGCACACGACTGGAGAGACAGAGAAAGGAGGAAACAGAATGAGACCAACAGAGACCAGAGAGATCAACGAAACGAGAGACCGAGCGACCGCCCCCGGTCCTCACACTTTCACCCCTGCCCTTCCTCCTCCTATCCGGGCGCCACCACTAGTTCCGGTGGGAATTTCCCGATGTCTGTCGCTGCCAGGAAGTCCACTACTGCTTGATCCCATCCATCCATGGGGAACAGCCCAGATATTTGCACATGCCGGCATCTGCCCGCTTTCCATCCCGTGGCCTTTCCCACCGCTTTCCAGAGCTCTGTCTGCTGGTCTTTCCACTGGCTGCAGTGGCGGAAGAGATGCTCCCGCGTCTGCAGCGTTCCGCGTCCACACCACCAGCACTTGTCGTCCTCTCGGTGTCCAAACCGCTCTAGGTATGTTCCAACCAGCTCATGCCCGCTCTTCAGTCTGTAGAACCTTGTTGGCAATGATTTCACGCTTGTCATTGGGATGGATCTCTTGCTCCCAGCTTCGCCCTTCATTCTATATCGGTAGTGTTTGGAGCACCTGTAGGACTCCCACATCGTCTTCGCCCGCCGTCCCCCCTTCGGTGATCCGCCTCGCTCCATTCGCGGCCGAGGTGTTTATCAACTCCTGTACTGTGTAGCCTCGGTCTTCTCCGCCTATGATTGCCTGGGGGCCGGCCTCTTTGTTCCTGGGGATGCCCGAGTGTCCCCGGACCCAGCGGATCGGGGCTTCGATGGTGTGGGCGCAAAGGGCCCTTGCATACTCGTTGATTGCTCTTGCTAGCTGTTGCCCTGGCCCTGGGTCCACGTGCGCTGTCCGTCTGATGGCCGCCTGCTAATCGCTACACAGTGCCGCTGTGGAGACTCCGTGTGGTCATTGCGCCTCCGCTCTTGTCCCGGACCTTTGGCGGGCGACTCCAATTGCCCGGAGTTCAGCATCGAAAACCTCCATTTGTCCCGTGCTTAGGTAGCTGCGGAAGACCGTCCAGCCATCGCCGTTTAAGCACACCGCTGGCGCTCATACTCTTCCATCGTCCGCTCGAGATCCGTCCGTCCACCACATTCACATGCCAGCTCCAGCTTTGCTTTACTCTTTATTGCCCATTGCTCAGTGGCACTTTCGGCCGCGGTGTCGTCTTCCAGTATAGTTGTCTTGACCGCTGGATTCTCCCCTGGGTCTGGCCAGCACATCGTCTCCGCTCTCCTACCGCGCGCGTGCTCTATCGCGGCGACTCTACCTCCCGGTGCACCAGGTGTAGGGTAATCGTAGAGCTCTTCCGCCTTGGAGCTTGTGCATGTGCTTGGTAGCTTCGATAGAAACCGTCGTTGTCTGGCGTCAAGGGCCACCATGGTCTATGTGAGCCCTGAGTCTCTGATTAGCATGCCTCTCGGAGTTGTCGGCAGTGCGCCTAGGGTTGACCTGGCTTGTAGATTGAGGAGTAGCTGGATGTCGACAAGCCGGCTGCCTCCAGTCGGATCCGACCAGAGCTTACTTCCATACAGCGCGACAGCCTGGACGCAGGCTATGTGTACAGCTCTCACACATGCTGGTACAACCCCATGCGTTCCTGTGAGTGACCGGAGTCGTGCGTCAGCTGCTCTAGCTTTCTTCATGCATCGGTTGTGATGCTCCTTGAACGTTAGGTGGGCGTCCATCCAGACCCCCAGCCACCTGGTCGCTTCCCTGTTAAACCTGACAAAGCCGTTCCCCACTCTTATCCTGGCGGTCGGCCTCGGACTCAGGTGTTTCATGTGGCCTCGTCCAGGGGTGAAGAGCCCCGCTTCGGTTTTTGCGGTGTCGCACTCCATCCCCTGTCTTTCCCCCCAGTCGATGCTCACTCTGGCGTTGGTTTCGAGGTTTCTGATGACATGGTTGACATCGTTCCTCATCGCCACCGATCCGACATCGTCAACCAAGTACAGGCCTTCGGCTCCAGCGACACTCTCCTTAACTTGTTCTATGAGCCCTGACATGTAAATTGTGAAGAGGATCGGAGATACCGGTGAGTCCTGTGGTATGCCTGCTTCCACCGGGTATCTGTCAATGACATTGCCATCGATTACAATTTCGACCATTCGCTCTCAGACAAAACTTGCCGTCCACTCTATGAGGTCTCCATCCATCCCCTTGCCTCTCAGTGTGTGGATCAGTCTCCCCCTCCCTACGCTTCGGAAGGCTGCCTTGATGTCCATCAGGAGTACGCCGGCTATGTGGCTGTCTCTCCAGGCTGCGTGTGCTCTGTCGACCATGATAGCCGCCGGGTCAACTGCCGACCACCTTTTTCTGCTCCCAAACTGGCCATCGCTAAGCAGTCCTCTTCTCTAAGCCTCTTCAGCCATAAGCTCTGCAACCACTTTTTCGACAACTTTCCCCATGCAGCTTGGTAGAGAGACGGAGCAATACCCCTTGAGTTTCATGTAGTCGTCTTTCCCTGGCTTGCGGATTACGATCCTGTTTGCCCGCTTCCACACGACTGGGTGTGGGCCTGTTCGCAGGACTTCCCTCACTAGTTCTACGATTCGCTTTTTCTCACACTGCCAGAGTAGGTGTACGGCTGCAAAAGACAACTTGTCCAGGCGTGGGGCTTTCCCGACAGCCTGCACGAATAGGGCTCGTACGACACTTTGCTCAGTGACGGACTGGTGCGCCTGTCCCACCGGGGGTATTTCAAAGCACTGGTCGCGCTCATTCAGGGGAAAGCATTCTCGTCTCAGCATCTCTTCTTTCTCTGTGATTGTGTTTGCCAGATTCCCATCACTGTCTGTCAGGGCATCCAGGGCCGCTCCTGCCCGCGGGTTGGCGAACTTTGCCGCTCTCCTGACCTCAGCTCCCCTCAGGGTCTTCTGGTAGTCATTCCACATCCTGTCTTTTGCTCTCCAAATGGACTTCTGCAATTCAGCCTGGGACGGGACTGTCGCTGCAGATCTGCACCTCCTCCTGTGTTCACTCCTGAGTTGGCTCCTCCTCTCTTTGATCTCACCATTCCACCATCTTTTTGACCGCGCGCAGATTCTTAATTTCTTTGCAGTGATGTCGAGTACCTTGCTCAGTGCTTTCTGGCACCAATCGGCTTCGCTCTCAAAGTTGTCGCCTGTGCTCTCCGCTCCCATGTACGCCATTCCCCTGGCCCGCTCCCTCCAGAGTTACTCCGCCTGCTCCTTGTCCTCCTGCGACATAGCCGCTAAATTCCACCCTACAACCTGTGTGCCTCCTGCTTCCTCCTCCTTCTCCATGTGCACCTCCCATTCTATGATATCATGATCAGACCCCATGGCATGATTCCCATTCAAGATCATCCATTTTCCAAATGATCGGTTGGCCAAGGTCAACTCCATGATGGATGTGCCCTCGGTTGCGTTCCTACTCAAGTAGTGAGTGGGTCGGTCGTAATTTCCAATTACCAGCCCACGCTCGTCTATAATTTCCTCCCAGTCTGCGACTTCCCTCCGCTCTGTGCAGCTCCGGTCCCAGCGCTGGCTGTTTGCGTTGAAGTCTCCCGCAAGTACCATGCCGCCTCCCCCACCCCGCCTGATGATTTTCTGCCGGTCAAGTCTCCTCGCCGGCCTTTTTCCTGTCTCCCTTGCTCTCTGATCGTAAATGTTTACAATGCTTATAATTTTCTCTCCTGTCCCTTTGATGTCGAGGACGATTACATCGTCGCCTATGTTCTTGCTCAAGTCAGTTCGTGTGTTCATTGTAAGTCCGCACCCCTTGCACACCGCCGTCCACACTCTCTTTCTTTTCCTAATGACGTATGCCGAGTGGCTGATCCCTCTTCCTGCTATCTCTCTCGGTGCCTCCTGCAGACACACCACATCCGCCTTCTGTTCTACTCCCGTCTCCAGCACGGCCATGGCCCATACGTATGACCTGGCTAAGTTGTGTTGGATTGCTTCAAATGTTGGGGGAAGCGACTCCTGTTGCGTTTCTAGGTTGAATGCCGGTCCCTGCGGCCGTTGCACTTCCTGCTCAGGAGAGTGCTGGTGTCGCCATTGTCGTTGGTGTCGTGCTTTCCACCATTGTGATGTCTTCTGCTCCCGCCTTCCCTTGGTCTGCATCGGCCAGCTCTTCATTGCTCCCGCCCCTCTCACTGCTTTCCGGCGCCCTCGCCCTCAGGCTGAGTGCTGTCTTGTTCGCTCCTGAGGTTGGTCCCGCGGTCTTGGTGGTCCGTCCTGCTGGTTCTGTTCTCCTCCTCTCCTGTGCCTCATTGGTGGCCTCCGCCTTCTTTGCGCACCTACTGCTGAACGCGATGTGGTTTCCTTTGCAGTTGGGGCACTTCACTTGTGTGTGGCCTCACAGCGAGCCCTGCTTTGTAATGCACCCCACGACGTCACATGTATGAGTGCTGGTGCGGTGCGGTTCAGAGTAGTAGCCGCATGTCCGGTTGCCACTGCATTTGCTCTCTATGTGGCCCCATCCGCAGCAAAGCACACATCTGCTGTCTGGGCCTACATTCGTGGATGGTTCGACTCGGTACCACACTCGCGCCACTATGATTCCTTCTTTGACCAGTCTTCGCATCACCTTGTCTCCCTTTACCACAAAGACCACTGACGTTGCGGAGATCTGCCCCCCTCTGTCTCCTCCCCCTGATGCTGTGAACGTTCGCCAGCCGTTGCACTGGGACAGGGATCACCACTCCTTTGATCTCCGCATGGATATTGTACCGCATGTTTTGCAGGCCCTCTGTGCCTTTGCCCATGTACCTCACGAGTGGTACTGCGTGAACGTTCAGCCTTTCCCAGCATTCGTTCGCTTCACCGTCGATGACTCCCCTGTCGACCGTGCGCGCTGAGTTGATGATGAGTTCACGGTACGCCAGAGCCATCGCCGCCGGAGTCTTCTCGTGGGTGACTGCCGTCTTTGCGCCCTTTGCATTCCTCGTCTTGTTCATAATCTGGATGTGGGCCGGAGTTGTCTGATGGAACAGCGCTCTGTGGATCGCCGATGCAATTTCCTGGTCCATCTTGTTGGGCAGAGGTACCCCCTCATCTCTCCATAGAATTAGGCGCCTCTCTGCCATGCTCGATCCTGACGTCGGGGTGGGGCCAGGGCCGGCGGGCGCCCTCTGACTCTGCGTACGGTGTTGGAATGTTCCCCATCTTCTGGCGGGAGCGAGTGTTGGCTTAGGTCTGGGTTCATGCTGCTGTTGTTGTTCGGGCTGCTGCCTGAGTTGCAGTTTGGGTTTGCGTTTTGCTTGTTGCGGCAGCAGCTGGCGCTTCTCTGGCTTGCCGCCCTGCACTGCAGTTGCATGCTGTGAGACCCCTAGGCCTCCGCCATCCTGCCTTGCAGTCTCGTTTCTTTTGTCAGTTCCCTCTTCCTGGGTTGGTGCTGCTTCGCGTACTCTCGCTTTGGCCAGTACCTTCGCGGTCATGTCCGCAATGCCCGCCCCCTGTAGTACATTGTCCCTGTGGCGATCATCCCATTTCGTCTCCCTATCCTCCAGGCACTATTTCATGCAGCACCACTGCGCCTCTTGACGTGCCACATGTGCTTCCAGCATTCTCGTCATCCTGTCGATAGTTTGGTGCAGCTGTGTCACCTCGCATCCCTGCTGCCTCACTGGATGCTCCATCCGACTCCTCAAGTCACCCAGTGCACTCACTGGCTCCGCGCTTTCGTTCCTAAGTCTCTTTGCATTCTTGTTTCGCTCCAACTGCTCGCTTGCAGCCGTGAAGGACACGCGTCTTGTCACTCCCAACCTGGGGCCAGCCGCGCCGCTGGCCTCTCCCGCCTCCACCATGTGCATATCTTTCTCCACTGGGGGTTTTTCGACCATTCCTCCAGTAGAACTGTTGCCCTCAGGGGTCGCCATCTTGACTGATTTGCTTGCCGTCGCATCCCGTCGCTCGCGTCCGGCTTCCTTCGCTCGTCCAAGGGGGCTGGAAGTGTCGGTCTGGCGTCAGTTCGATGCTAGAAAATGAAAGCCCGTGTCTGTATTCCGCTCTCTGCGGTGACCGCTAAGTTGTTTCGCCGTTTCTGTGTTTTGACTTCCACCACTCCTTCTTGTCATCCCACTCGACTGCATGGATCTTCGTGCGAGTTCTCTTATGCTGACTCGCCCAGTCTCCTCCGCCGGTCCGGGTGTGCTGGGAGTCTTGTTCCTGGGTCAATTTGATGTTAAAAATCAATCGCCGCTGTCCGCTTCCCGATTAATGTCATCACTGTTGACTCATTTTGCTGTCTGTGTTTGCCAAGACATGCGTCGATTCTGGTGGGGGGCTGACAGCTGATTGTTCCCAACATGCTGCTGCCAAAGATTCAAAATCTAAACTTTCCGCAAATATTGCTCCGATAGTGTCAAAAGTGTTCGAAGTTTCGGGTTCCGATATAAAACAGGCGATTCCGCCAGGATCAAGCCAATTGCTTTGGGAGGTTCAGGTACTGTCGTACTTGTGCATCCGAATATGTAGATCGAGGTGGGTATTGGTCGATATTACATCCGGTAAGTCGTGGTAACTTGTCTACAGCATCGTAGCACTCTTCAATCCACCGATGGTTGGGTCCGGGATATACCCAACAGGTAAGAGAGCTAGTTTCATTGCAGTACCTAGAGCCATTCGAGGTGTGCAGGCACATTCAATTCCGTAATGTCGCAGCTACACAGATAGCAAATCGAAATATAACTATTAGTAACTTCACAGTAGTACCAAACACGATCAAAATTTGGAGTCAAACAATGCTGCCAGTACATTCAATATCAGGTACGTCGTCAAGGACTCGTTCTAGTGTAATGGGAGGGGTCAGACGTAGGTGATATTGGAAACAATGACGTCACATCATAATCAGAACAAGACGCTTCGGAGTTCGTATCAAAGGGCTCAAAACAAGACAAGAGTCAGAGGTGTTTCAAAGTCGTCCTTGCTTTGCTATACAAGAGAACGAGTAAAGAGAGAACAAAAGGAAATCCTCCAACCCCAAACATCCTCTCTTTATATACCCTTTTCTGCCAACCTCAAATCATTCCTCATGCTCCGATGTACCATCCGAATGTCATCCCCTGATCTTACACACCACCAACATAATTCATTATCAACGCAGCGACCCCACATCATCCGACGTTGCAACACCTCGAACCGCTTCCTTATCAAAACAAATTATTCTGCCACCACCTCACAACAACCTTACGCCATCTCAGCACCTATCAACATCTCCACCTTTCCGTAACACTACTTCCTTCCACACACCCAATCCCATCCCTAACTGTATTCCAATCCATCACTTGTATCTCAAACCGTGACACATCCAGATGCCCAGGCAGCGTGTTCATTCTTTTTTGAATTATATAGAGCCGTCTCTGACCGATATCTTTGCTGGCAGCTGCGGCCGGGGGTGTTTCTTCTGGCCTTGTCTACGTGTTAACACTGCCGCCTCGGTGTTTGCCGTACCATTCTGCAGCCCCGGCCACCTAGCGCAGTCTATGCTGTTTGCAGCGCAATTTTCAAGTTTCATGGCAACCTGATTGATGATGCTTCCAGTTGCCACCCAGCCAAGGTCGTCAAATAACGAGGGTCCTTCTGCTGAGATGTGCTCCTTGACCCACTTAATCAGACCAGAGGTGAAGATCGCAAAGTGGCTCAGTGATAAAGGTGAGCCCCGCGAGACCCCTGCTTCCATTGGGTGTCTCGTCATGTTTTTGTTTGTTTTATTCATACTGTATGCACTCTAATTAGAGTATGACAGGACCTGATATCCCCTCCGCCTCCGGGCTAGCCGGCTAGATGGCGGAGCTCCCCCCCCGCTACCCTTCATCCCCGCTGACAAATGAAAACTTAAAGACAGACCAGAACAGAAAGGAACAGAAAGGAAAAGAAAGGAAAACGCAGAGATCTCTGCCCGCTGCCGCCGCTCCCCGCACCAGAGTCAGCCTCTGTGCCTGCTCCATCCCTCCCTTCATTCATTTAGGCGGGAACTTCCCGACTTCAGTAGCCGCCAGGAAGTCCATCACCGCTTGGTCACACTCGTCCCTAGAAAACAGCTCAGAGACCTGCACGTGTCGGCATCTGCCCGCTTTCCAGCCCGTCGCCTTTCCCACCGCCTTCCATAGCGTTTTCTGCTGGTCCCTCCACCGGCTGCAGTGGCGGAAGAGGTGTTCCCGGGTCTGGGCCGCCGTCCTGCCTCCACCGCCGCACCACCAGCATTAGTCGTCCTCACGATGGCCGAACCGTTTTAGGTAGACTCCAGTGGGTGCATGCCCGGACTTTAGTCTGTAGAACCTGGCGGCCAGCGATTTCACGCTTGTCATTGG
>Ga0307515_10001207_pt1 | contig 59017 bp, 56 predicted proteins | sample 17_EM_MG_FD_194513 | JGI IMG/M metagenome (GOLD analysis project Ga0307515, IMG submission 194513) | Populus trichocarpa ectomycorrhiza microbial communities from riparian zone in the Pacific Northwest, United States - 17_EM | ecosystem: Host-associated > Plants > Roots > Unclassified | place... | reverse complement strand
AATGAAATTACCTTTTAAATAACTATTTTTGTACGTGCTTTTATAGCATTTGCTGCAACCCAAAAGTCAGCTAACCCCTGGGTCAATTTGGCCCGAAATAGGGTGGTCAACATCTCCATAATATACATCCCATTGAAATTATCATCGAAACCTTTGCCATCATCATTGATGTTCAAGCTGATCACTTGTTCGTTAGATTTGATATCTATTGCAATCGTCCTGCATTCGGCGTGTTTAATTGCATTTTGTAATGCTTCCTGGACAATGCGAAACAGTATGATCTGTTTCTGGTGATCCAGCGGCAACTTGCCCGGGTGATGGAACTGAATGGTTAACATGCCGGCTGCGTTGATCCTCGTTATTTCTGTATTTAAATTCGTTATCAAATCGAATTGCTCCAGCCACTCTTTATCCAGCGATTTTGTCAGGGACCTCAGTTCGCTGATGGCGTTTCCCAGTGTCTGTTCTGCAAGATTCAGTGTTTCCGGGACTGGAATTATAGTTCTCTGGGTAATGCCAAGCAGCATTTTGGTACTGCTCAATAACTGCCCGACATTATCGTGCAAATCTTTACCAAGTTCCCCAAAGGTCATTTCCTGTACTTCGATCTGTGATTTCATCAGCTGCCGATCGAACTCTTCCAGCATGATCTTCTTTTCCTTCCGATAGCTTTCCTGCTTGATCTTATAATTCACGATAGCAAAAACGATCCCGATAGAAAGTACGATCAGTATGAACGATATGATTATGACTGTTGAATAGACTTCTTCCATTTGTAAAAGAAAAGTCCGACGAGCATCATTGCATAGGAGCAGCAATTGCCCACGGAGTTAATAATGTTAAAACTTCTTTTGGCACTTGTTCTCATGACCTCATTCTTCATCAGCGGGTTGAATATGCCGTTGAAGGGAAGAGTGACGATAAAGTATAAATAAAACGCCAAAATGATCCAGAACGATGAACGTTGAAAGATCGTCCGATTGTCATTGGGCGTGATGGACAGCAAGGCGATTATACACCAAGACATGACCAGCAATCCTTCGATATTATTACCGTACGCGGGAAAAAAAACGACGGGCTGGATGTAAGAACTGATATAGAAAGACGCCAGAGCATAAGCAGGTATGGACCATAGTATTAATTTTTTGATGATCGGTTTATCAATACAATCAATAAGAATCAATGAGATAAGCCCATACTCTGCTACGTTAAAAAAATGATAAAAGATATAATAATTCAGTGCCCGGCATTTATAAAATTCCACACAGAGCTCCGTAATTATTGAAATGAACAGTAAAAGAGATAATAGTCTGATTCTGTAAAATTTCAAATAGCGCAGACTCTGGAGAAAACACGCCAGCATTAAAATGTAATAAACGTCCTGAGGTTTTAAGTCGTCACAGCGTATTGGCATGTTTGTTGAATTCCACTACAAATTCGGCAAAGTCGATATTTCCATGCCACCGGTCTTTATTTGAATCAAAAAATTCCTTCATTGAATTGATGTTTCTTCTACCGTCTTCACGAAGGGGTTTGCCTTTGTTTCCTTTTTCCTCGGTCGCTGCGGCCCTGGAGAGGTCTGTCCTCCTTTCGACAGTTTCATCATCCGCATTGGGTTCTCTGCCGATCCTTGTTGCCACGTCGTCCAGTTCTTTGAACTTTACAGGAGTCAGGTCACTTTTAAGACCGTAGAGCGCGAGACTTGCCTCGTCAACGTCCTGTTCAGGGATCGCCAGAAAGAATCTGATATAGTCGCATTCCTCCTGTGCAAGGATCCTGAACAGGGAGGCCTTACTGAACTCCACCCAATACACGTCTTTAAATACATTTCCAGGACCGGGATGTGGTTTATTCATCTCGTCCCAAAAACGATGGACCATGTTCCAAAACGCTTTAGCGGTTATCGGCATTCCATAATGTATGTCCGATGAGGGCATGTCCGAAAAGGGTTGATCTCTGGTTATTGAACAGGATTTGGAAACGGAATTGAATCCGGTGAGTTTCATTTCTTTATTCATGACTTTTGTTGTTTAGAAAAAATATTTAAATAAATTATTAATAAATAACGCGCTTCAGGAAAGGATCGACCGAATTTTGCTTGACTTTAAAATATATCGTAACTATTTTTATATCAGCTATTTAATTAAATTTCTAATGATTTAAATTTAGTAATATCCTACTCCAAAAAAAATAATAATTATTATAATTTCGCTTTTTGGGTTGATACTCCAAATTTTACACCGAAAACAGCGATGATATCGTTCACATTAGAGAAATTTTTCCCGGTTGATGCTACTAATATGATATTTTCGGAAAGCAGATAGTTGAGAACAACTGCTACCCTGCCGTACCTTTTATTTGCCTGATAATCTTTTCTGCTCACATATTCTGCCGACAAGTCGATCTTCCGGCCAACATAACTCAGACTTACCCCAAGATCAAGAAAGGTGGAATCGCTCTTATTATTCAATTTGCTTCCGGCCCAGGAATACCGGCCCAGCCCAACCACGCTTAAAGGGGCATCAGACGGATCCCACCGGACATTCGCCCAGACGCCGGATTTCTGAAGATCCATTTTTTTGAAAGAGTTGTCCGTCGATGACCCTAAAATAGCGCCCGCAACTTCTAAGGCGAACAACCCTTTTACCTGTATCTTCCTCAGCTCGTCCCTTTTTTGATTGATTTTTGCGGTGTCCAGTACGTGCGCTCCTAAGAGGAAGGATAACTCGGCCTCTGCTTTTAACAAGCTATCCTTTGACTTTTTAGAAAAAATGCGCAAGATCTGTGTGCGTAAGCCCGGCGCAACGGTGAAAGTATTATTAGTCTTATAACTCGCTACAGAAATATTAAATGTTTCAAGCATCGTGAATTTTCTTTTGACCCAGTCTGTATAAGTGTAGTTCGGCTTGCTTTTGAGCCAGTAAGGAGTTACCTCCAAGGCACCGCCTTGCGCCAGATTGATCAGGCTCACGGCAAATGCTCTGGGTGTGGTGGGCTTGTCAACCGAGGACGGGGATTTGTCACCAAGAATAAGCCCTGGAGAATTAGGAATGTAGAGGTCATTGAGTGACCTTAATGTGGTGTCCTGCCCATAAGCCGCTGATGTGCAGGTAATGAGCAATATGGTTAATAGCTTTTTCATGTTGCCTAAATAAAAACGTAGGAAGTGATTAGTGTGTAGATATCCCCGTCCGCATCGACACTGTCGTCATAACGGGATTTTGAAGGGTTGGCGTTATCGAAGTCGTGGGTAACTACGATCTTGTTGGTTCCAGGATTAACGTCAAGGACATTGGTTGTAATTTCCAATGTCCTGCCTCTAAGTGCAGCACCTTTGCCGACCAAAAAGTCGGTTACTTTCCCTCTGATGAGTACATCCGGACTGTCTCCAAATTTAACTTCACTGCCACCAATATCCGCGTTGCCGATTGTGATGGTGAGGATAACGTTTTCTGTATCTGATACGGAAACGTTAACGGGAGGATTTTTTTTTGTTTTAGTTGCCATGATGAGTTTTGTTTAATTAATAATATCTGTTTAAATGCATTGATCCTTATAATGATTTGAATCCTGTTTTCTGACGAATCACCGTAATGTCCGTGTGATAATAGGCAAAAGGATGATCTGATACCGCGGGATCGTTAGGCATAAGGTAGGCGTCTGTTGCGCCGCTTTTATGTTTTATTATCTTCCAGCAAAAAGCGGGTATCCACACCTTGTGCGGCCCGATTACTTTCAGTTTTCCGAAGCTGCCGCATTTGATCGATAATTCGTCGCCCGCCCTGACCCATTTACGGCACTGCTCTTCGAGATTTTTCCAGGTGCCGCGGTTCAGCTTTGGTAATTGCGGACTCATATTGGTATAGTACCAGCAGTGAATGTTCAAAGCCGAGTCACTACAGGCATTATCAGCGGCATTGAAATTGTGACCTCTGTCGAATCCGGATCGCAAATAATCCGCCTGAAGATCCGTTTCTTTTGGCAGCGCGGGATCAGGCCGAAAGCTATTAAGGCGTTCCCGCGGGTTTGGGCAATTCAGCATATCGGAAGTCAGGCGCCAGGATACAATCACGGGGTACTTCGCCGAATGGCTCCAGGTTATCTTAAAGTTACCTTCGTTGACTGTAACGGTATCCGTTGGTGCTTTCTGTGCTTTACAGAAACCAGCCATCAGGATCATGAATAACATGATGTAAATTTTCATGGGAGTATTATTAGGTGATCAACTGTGTTCTTACATAAGCAGGTGACTGAGCTCATTTATTTTCCGGTATTTTTAAAAGGGCATATGCGCCTGAACTGATTCCCAAAAGCATTAAAGTGTTGGCTGGGAAATCAAACAATACCTGCTGGGAGATAACTATACCGATGAAACCAAAGCCATATATCAGATTGAAAATTACTGTCTGAAACCTGGAAACACTTATTCCTTGTTTGTCCGAGAGAATATCCGTTAAAAAACCAACTGATGGGTCAACATCCTGAGTCCGTACAATGCCCGGAGTATTGCTTTGATCGGTGTCAATGACGGCACCGGCGGTCGTAGTCCCAGCGACGATCCCGAGTAGTATCAGTACCCCCCGGTCAATTTCGGGTAAATTGTCACTGACAATTGCGATGTAGCAAATAGACAGGAACACAATCACGGTCCAGTAAAACATAAGCGTTTTGGAAAGGCTATAGGATCGTGAGTCTACATTTGCGATTACGCTTTTATCTTTCAGGAATGAATCGAGTTTATGCCTGAAAATAAAAAGGATCAAAAGAAAGCAGATTGCTGCAATTGCTCCTGAGATTCTGAATACATACATGACTTAATGGATTATGTGAATTGATGTGTTTTGTTATGTGGTTTTGCGGATTTCTGTTTTTAGTTTCGTCTGCGCTCTATGGAAGATCCTGCGAACATCCATAGGTTTTGTTTGATTGCCATACCATAATCTTCTATGTTTTTTTATCAAAATTACAGTCAGCCGGAAGCGGTTTAACCCGTAAAAATCCCGTATTTAAAAGGGTATTATTCTCCTCAATAACAAAGGCTTGTCGAATTAAATCTCAGCCGCAGAGATATTGCAAATCTGCAATTGACACCAAGGTCGGCGCAAGTGCGGCCAGCGCATAGCAAAAATTCGGGATGATTGTATGCTTTTTTCGGTTTTGGTTAAAGTTTGGAATCTAAATAATTTTGCAACAAAATTCAAAATTTACCGAAAGAATCTCATGCATTATTCTCACATCAACTCTATCGTGACTTACCATAAATGCATCAAAGATTTGACAGACTACGGATATATTGTATATAAATCATCCTATAATTATCATCGAGGTTGCGAGATCTGTCTGTTATGTTTTATATAACCGAATCATAAAGAAGGGAGTTGGTTTACTCAACCTGCTCTCTACCTATGTTGGCTTTAGCTTGCCCTATAGATTTTTATCAATTCTCTCTTTTCTTCCGTATTCAAGATTTTAGATTCACGAACCATTTTAATGGCGTTGTACATGTTTCTAAAATATGTACTTAGATTAGTTTGATTAGTTCTGCTTAAACATTATTCCACGATTGAAGCGTAGTTGCTGTTGATATTTTCTCGTTTGTCAGAAGTTTATTAAACCTGGATTTTTGATTATTTACCCTGATAAATACCGTGAAAACACCGTATTCAAAATAGTTTCAAACCTTTAATTTTAAATCGGTAATTTTATTGAGCCTTAATTTCCTTATCATGAAACAAATTATACTGAAAAGACATCTGAAAAATTGCCTGGCCATAGGCTTTTTACTGTTTACGACCACAAGTTACGCGCAGGACGAGAAACTCATACCCGATTCGGTATTCTCCAAAATGATCATTGATGATATCACCTACGCCATCACAGGGGAGAATACCCCGGTCAGTGGTTTTAAAATAGATGTTTCTAAGCCGGAGGGCACGGTCTCTGCCATGTTCCCGACCAAAAACCCGAAAGTCCTATGGGATATTTTCAGCTTTGAATTAAAGGGTGGCGTAACGGATAAAAACTTTAGTTTTTTAAAGGGCGTGAACAGTGCGAACTCGGCTTTTGAATTTCGACCCTCGTGGCATTTCATCACCTATCACAACAGCGCAAAATTTGGCACAGAGCCGCCAGACGGCCCCTCAGCGCAAATTCTATCGGCTAAGAATTTTCTTGTGTACGCGAAGGCGGAACGATCGATCGATACTTTCTATGTCGCGACGGCACTTTACAATCATCACCTGGCTATTTTACAACAACCCAAAGTACTTCCGAACGTTCCCGGCAATACTGACGCGCAAAAACGTATTGCAGCCTATTTGATCCCCAAACTTGTTCATGATCCAGATCTTGTTATAGATATTAAGCAATCGCTGGCAGCCATATTGTCGTCCTTGCCTGCTGCGACTATGGATGCCAAAACCAATTTGATGGATCCCGGTAGTTATAAAAATGATGTGGTTGAGTTATATAAAAAGTTTAAGAAGATCTACGACGGACTTCCCGAAGAAAAGGTAAATAAAGTGATCGATAACGCAAGCACGTTATGGACACAAAAATCTTATCTCTGGCTAACGTTTACCCCTTTTGTCAAAACAGATAAAGCGAATGAATACTATACTTCATTTGAAAACCGTGATTCGCTGTATTTCAAATCCGGGTATCGCTGGTCTTACGGGGCTGCTCTGACATTGAATAAATACTGGGTAAATCCAGAATCCTTAGGTATTTTATTGAGAGGGGGCCTGTCAGTTGCCCAAAGTAATAATTTGAGTAACCTGACCCCTTATAATTATGAAACCAGGAATCCAATGTTCCAATATGGTACGGCTGTAACGGAAAAGTCGAAAACCGGATCGGCTTATAATAACAGTGATATTCAAACCGGATTTGTAAAGCAATTGAGCGCCGAGTTATACCTATTGCCTTTAGCATCATCCTTCCCGGGATTATACTTATCAGGCAATGTGTCGCAAAGCGACCTCTATAAACTTCCTACCATTGTCGGAAGGGAAAATGACAAGTGGAAGATCGGTGCAGAGGGCGGTTTCATATTTAATATTAACAATAGAGAAAAGGACAAAACCTTACTTTCCATTATTACCTATTTCCGTTACGAGGATTTTACTGACAGGCAACGAACGATTATCAAAACGAATATTACGGAGCCAAATGATGATTTCCGGCAGCGGAATATGAGTGTCGGGTTAAAAGTAGGTATCCCGATAACTTTGCCTAAGCGGAATTAGGTAACGAACAGTTTGGGAGGGCTAAACAATAATCTGCCCTGTCAACTTGAGAGTCAATAAAGGAAATATTATTTTTTTTGATATTTAAATGCCATTTAAGATATTTTTCATGCTAATACATTAAGAAAGAGCCCCTTTCATGTGAGCTGTCATAGCAGGTTTTTTGCAAAAAAAAACAGCGAATATTAATACATAGGAATTACCAATAATATTCATAGATTGGACAAATAATAACAAATCGAGGATGAAAAAAACATTTATATTGTTCTTATCTCTAATTTACTGCATTTCCGCCCATGCACAGGTTAAGTTCGAAGAATACGATTTAAATAATGGCTTACACGTAATCCTTCATGAGAATCACCGTGCTCCTGTCGTTGCTGTGACCGTCATGTATCATGTAGGGTCAAAAAACGAAAGCCCCAACCGCACAGGCTTCGCTCATTTTTTTGAACACTTGCTGTTTGAGGGCAGCGAAAATATCCCCAAAGGCGAATTCCTTAATATCGTATCAAACAATGGCGGGCGTGAAAACGCCAATACCACCCAAGACCGCACCTTTTTCTATGAATTATTCCCGTCAAATCAGCTGAAGCTTGGTCTTTGGCTTGAAAGTGAAAGAATGTTGCATCCTGTAATAAACGAAACTGGTGTAAAAACAGAAAATGAAGTTGTTAAAGCAGAAAAACGACAAAGAGTAGACAATCAACCATACGGCCGTTTTGCCGAAGAAGTTTTCAAAAGACTGTTCATTAATCACCCTTACCGTTGGCAGCCTATCGGCTCAATGAATGATCTTGACTCAGCAAAACTCCCCGAATTTAAAACATTCTTTAAGCGGTTCTATGTTCCTTCCAATGCTGTCATTACTATAGCAGGAGATATAAATCCAGACAGTACCAAAAAACTAATCGAGGCCTATTTTCTGGACATACCTTCGGGGCAGCCGGTAAAACCAGTTAAGTATAAAGAGCCAGATATTGTAAAGGCGCTCTGCGATACCGTTTACGACAGCCACATACAAGTCCCTGCAATTATCAATGCATATCGCGTTCCAGGAAGACAGTCGAGAGACTCTAAAATATTGACTGTGATCTCATCTGTGCTCTCAGAGGGATCGAGTTCCGTTCTTAAAAGGAAACTGATTGACGAAAAGAAAACAGCACACCAGATACTTTCATTCGACTATTCCCTGGAAGACTATGGAGTTTACATTTTGGGGGCTTTGCCAAACGGGAATGTGGATTTGAAAGAGATCCTGGCTGACATTGATGGAGAAATCCTAAAGTTGCAGACAGGTTTAGTTAGCGATGTCGTTTTTCGAAGGATTCAAAATAAATTCGAAAATAATTATATTGACCGCTATTCGGGCATGGTTGGCGTTGCCCAGTACCTGTCAGAAGGTTATCTTCTTTACGAAAAGGACACCAATCATGTCAATGAAGAACTCTCAGTAATACGGTCTATAACCAAGGCGGAAATCATGTCTGTTGCCAGGAAGTATTTGAACCCGGAACAAAGACTTCAACTGTATTACTTGCCTACCAAACACAAGCTTTAATCAACTATACACGGCTATGATCAGATACATTTTATCGTTGACCTTTCTTATATTTCCTCATTACCAGGGAAATGCGCAAGTGCAGGTTAACCGGGCAATTCAACCGAAGCCTGGTCCGGCACCAATAATCCACCTTGACGAACCTGTCGTATTTAAGCTAAGTAACGGAATCACCGTACTGGTTACCGAAGACCATAGAGTTTCAAAAATATCTGCCAGGTTGTTCATAGATACGGGCCCTATAACCGAAGGACAGAAGGCTGGCTTGAATGATTTCATGGGGGAGATGCTTGGAGAGGGCACAAAACATTTCTCAAAAGCACAGTTTGACGAGCAAGTCGACGAGATTGGCGCAAATGTATATCTTTACGGAACAGGGGCGGGCACCACGTCCCTTTCGCGATATTTTACAAAAGCTTTTAATTTAATGTGCGAGGCGCTACTGCATCCCGCATTTACGCATCCTGCATTTGAAAAAGTCAAAAGCAGGACGCTTACTTCACTAAAATCTAATGAAGATAACATAAACTCAATTAGCACCCGCGTTGCAAACGCCCTGGTTTATGGCAGGGCCCACCCGGCTGGGGAATTTGTAACTACCGCCACCATAAACAATATTTCTTTGCCTGATATAGACCAAGATTACAACAGGTATATTATTCCATCCCGAGCTTACCTGACAATAGTAGGCGATATCGACCTCAAATCTGCTAAAAGCCTGGTCGACAAATGCCTGGGAAAATGGCATGGCAAGCAGTTGAAGCTTCCCTTAGTAAGGAAAGTCAGCAACCCTACAGTAACTGAGATCGATTTTATAGACATGCCTGATGCCGCCCAATCTGAAATCACCCTTATTAACTTGGTAGATATCCCAATGGGAGACCTCGATTATTTCCCTTCCATTTTGGCCAACAAAATATTAGGCGGGGGGGCTGAAGCACGGCTGTTCTTAAATCTTAGGGAGAAGCACGGGTTTACATATGGCGCTTATTCCGGCATTGGCAGCGGGAGATTCCAGTCCGATTTTAACGCATCCGCCTCTGTACGAAGTGAGAAAACGGATAGTGCAATAGTGGAGATTATCAATGAAATAAAGCGAATGCAAAGTCAACGTGTGCCGGAATCTGAGCTAAATAAGGCCAAGGCGCAATTCAACGGTGATTTTGCCATTGGACTTGAAAGCCCCGGAAGGACATCGGGTTTTGCTACCATTGTTATGACAAACAACCTGGATAAGTCCTTTTACAAGACCTATTTGCAAAAAGTCAGCAGCGTGTCGGCGGATGACATCGTGAAAGTCGCAAAAAAATACTTTAATTATTCAAACTGCCATATTATAGTTGTTGGCAACGGTGCTCTCGTTCTGTCAAAGCTTAAGCTCTTGGGATATCCTATAAAGCGATATGATTATTACGCTAATTTAATCCAGTGAATAATGGTCTGGATCATGAGTGACGCAATCAATCGTATTAAGACTTTAACGAGGGCCATCGTATGCCTTTAAACCTCGATTTTTGAAAGCCAATGATTTAAGCCCTGACGACTTTCTCCCAGAAAAGCTGTAGCATAGACTTTTCCCCAATTGTTACCTCTATTGTCCCAATCATGTTCGGGGCCAGCGATACTTGGTTTTCACTGTCGGTTAGTAACCATTTTTGAGCCCTTGCAACCAACTGAAAGGTGATTTTGTTGTAAGGGCCGACCTTAAATGTTTTAACTCGCAGATTGCCCAATTTAGACATAGTCAGATTATCAAGCCTGACTATTGCCTTTAGCCCGTTTGAGAAGCTTTGAGGCATCTGAGCCCCCAGCATTCCCCCAACAAGACAACTATCCTTATCGGTAGAAAACTCGATGCTGGATATTTGAAACGGCAATGTTACCTTAACGGGTAGCATAAAGGTATTCGCTATCAGCATAGCAATGACTATCAGTGAAACAACTACGGTATTACCCCAGCGAATCAATCTGTTAGGTGGGCTTTTCATAACCTCCTGAACCTCGTTGCTCCTTAATTCGTATTTATTCTTTTCCATTTTGGATTCCGGTTGCGCCATGTTAACTCCCAAGTTCTAGTTGATTTTTGACCAATTCAAAATACTTTCCGCTAGTTTTGGTTAAGGTTCTATGGTCACCTACTTCAATGATCTTTCCGTCTTCCAATACTATGATCTGGTCCGCATTCTTAACCGTGCTTAATCGGTGCGCGATGACAACAACAGTCCTGTTCTTAAAAAAGGCATTAAGGTTGTCAATTATAACTTTTTCATTGTTGGCATCCAAGCTACTGGTCGCTTCGTCCAAAAACAAATAATCAGGATTTTTGTATACTGCGCGTGCAATTAATATCCGTTGCTTTTGCCCCCCGCTTATCCCTATTCCGGAAGCTCCTATTTTTGTCGTATATCTAAGGGGAAGTCTTCCTATAAAGTCTTCCAGGTTAGCCGTACTAACCGCCTGTTCCATTTTTTCCTGGTCGATCCTATCTCCATCAAGTGCAATATTTTTTGCAATAGTGTCATTAAAGATATACCCTTCCTGCATTACTGTGCCGCATTGTTTCCTCCAGAATTTAGAGCGGATTTGGTCAAGCCTGATACCATTGACAATGATTTCTCCATCCACTGGTGAATAATAATTTAACAGCAATTTCATTAGAGTGGTTTTTCCGCTTCCACTGTTGCCAACAATGGCAGTTATTTTTCCTTTCGGAATAACTATACTGATGTCCTTCAATACAAAGGGCGAATTGGGGCCTTCGTATTGGAAAGATACATTTTTGATACTGATATCACCATGCGTCAGCATTTCGTCGGGGATAGTTACTGAAAGATCGTCCTCTTCCGCCTTATTATGTATTTCCTGAAGCCGTTCCATGCTTAATCGGGCGTCCTGTGCAGACTTGATAAAATTGATCAGCTGTTCAATAGGCCCATTAGTTTGCCCGATGATATAGGATATACTAAGTAGCATTCCCAAAGAAATCCTGCCATTGATCACCTGATACACCGCGATGAAGGAGATCAGAATATTTTTAAGATGGGTAAAAAAAGCAAAGCCCGTTTGTTGATATTGTTCCAGGGCTAGGCTTTCCATATTCAATTTGAAATATTTAACTTGTAGCCGCTCCCATTTCCACCGCATAGTAGTTTCTGCGCCGAAAAGTTTAATTTCCTGCATCCCGGTGATCATTTCGTATAGTTTATCCTGGTTTTCCCTGTTCCTCGAGAAACGAACATAGTCAAGACTCTCCCTTTTCTTTTGAAAAAGTAATATCCAGACTATACCTGCAATACTGAATATGGCAAATGTTAGCAGAATCTGCCAACTATAGAAAGCCAGCACGAACGTAAATATGACGATATTTATAATCGAAAACACGGAGCTTAAAAAAGATGTGGTAAGGAAAGTTTCTATTCGATGGTGATCATTGATCCGCTGCGATAAGTCTCCAACTGCCTTTGTATCAAAATACTTGATTGGCAACTTAAGAAGCTTTATTAGGAAATCAGAAATGATGTTTAGACTAATGCGAGTATTGATGTGTAAAAGCAACCAGCTCCGGACAAGATCAATGGCGACCCCTCCGATAAACAGGAAGAGTTGCGATAAAAGGACAGCATAGACAAGTGGCATATTCTTGTCGGCCACGCCGATATCAAAAAGAAGTTGCGTAAGGAAAGGAAAAGCCAGCGATATGAAACTAGCCACGGCCATTCCGATGACCACCTGGATTAGATATTTATGGTACGGAAGCAAATATTTCAGTAAAAAGCCAAATTTGCTTTTATCTGCCTTTTTGCCCTCCAACTCGTGAAAGCGTGTGGTTGGCTCAAGTACCAGTACCGTCCCCTTGTTATCGGAGGTGGATAGCCAGGCCTCGAAAAAAGCAGACTCATCGAGCGTAACAAACCCATGTGCTGGATCTGCTACGATCAATTTTAGTTTTTTCTTGGCCTTTAGACTCAGGCGAGACGGGCTTTTTATATCATACAAAACAACAAAGTGTTCCTGGTTCCAGTGTAGTATGCATGGCAGTGGGCAATCTTCAACCAAGCGTTCAAAGGATAGCGTTGCCATTAAAGTCCTAAACCCAATTTTGTCTGCGGCATCGTTGATATTCAACAAACTAACTCCTTCTTTGCTGAGGTAGCACAACTCCCTTAAATACTCCAAAGAATATTCCTTGCCGTAGTATCCGGCGATCATTTTAAGGCAAGAAGGCCCGCAGTCGATGGTGTCGTGTTGTTTCTGTAATATAAATTTATTCAATCTCTGCTAATATCTCGAAAAATTTGTTTTTAACTAAGTCTAATTTTTTATTTTCGTCAAAATCATAAACGCAGTAGTCCACCCCCTCGTGTTCAATCGCTTGTTGCGTACATCCGCCCCCGCACATCGGAAGAATTTTACACTCAAGGCATGGTTTGTTTTTAAATTTGCTGCTTAATCTCTTTTCTAATTTAAAGTTCCAATTAATTGAGCCATCTTCAATTAGCAAGCCTTCACTATTGTTTGAGGTAAAGTCCCTCGCGGTGCATTTGAAAACCTCACCATTGTAATTGATAGTAGCATGGTTCTTGTGATCGCCGTAGCACGAATTTACAACGGTATCAAAGGTGCCGCTAGTTACCTTGAATCCAAAGCTCCTAAAAAACTTCCGATTATCGTTTATCTCGCCATCTAGGTCTTCCTTGATTTGCCAAACCTTATGAAGGTCAAAGGAAATGTACGGTTTGTCTTCGTCACTCATGCTTGAAAAATCACCTATTATATCCGGCAATGTAGGAAGGGTATCAGCATCAATGTTAACCCTGACAACAACATTAAACTTATGTTTAGCAAGTTCAAATATATTAGCTACAATCTTGTCATAAGATCCTCTTCCCTCACTTATAAAGCGAACCTTGTCATGCCTTTCCTTATTGCCATCAAGTGTAATCTGGAAAAAATCCAATCCAAAGGCCTTACATTGCGAGATCACATCCTCCGTGATTAGCAATCCATTGGTTGTCATGCCGGAATTAAAATATATGCCTTTTTCTTTAGCAAGCTCATATGTCGATTTAAGAATTGGCACCATAACTTTATGAAAGTACAGCAAGGGCTCTCCCCCAAACCAAGATAGATGAAATTTTTGCAGTTCCTTTTTGCCGTTGAACACGTTTTCAATAAACCTTTGTGTGTTTGTGATTGTATGTTCATCCATTTTTGAATCTTTAATATGGGTTTCATAGCAATACCAACATTTGAAATTGCAGTTCATCGTAGGGTTGATGTGCAACTCAAACTGGGTTTCGTCATTGTCAATTTTAAACGATAACTCTTTGACTAGTTCTACCTCGTCTAATTCTTTCTCAACCAAAAAACCCTTTTCTATCAGATGGTTATAAAAATCGGGGTGTACTTCGAGCAATTCTTCAAAACTGTTAGATTTGTAAGACGCGTCATACATTTGGTATAGCATCTCCTCCAGCATGACATACTCGTTTGAAAAACTATTAAAGCCAATATAAAACCCCTCATGAACAAAAAATAGATTAAATTTACTCGCTTTCATACGATATGTCGTTTAAAATCAATTATATCGAAAATCCATAAACGGTTTTCAATATAATTGATTGGATAAAAAATTTATTAACTGAAACAAGAGCCAGAATTGGTGCAAACTGGGCCACTATTTGTGGCGCTCGTGCAGGTTCCTGAATTATCACAGGCAGCGGTGTTGTCGCCGGTACAGGTTCCTGAATTGGTGCAGCCTGCCGAGCCATTTACCACTTTCCACATTGCCAGACCTCCTCGGATGCTTCCAAAGCCCCCGGTTATTTTTGTGCCCTGCCCGTCAATTTTTGAGACAAGGTTCTTGATCGATTTTTTCATAGTTGTAAATGATTAAATTTGATATTTATTGATAACAAGTACCAGAATTGGTACAGCCCCCCGACCTGCTGTTTGTGGCATCGGTACAAGTACCCGTATTTGAGCAAATCCCGGAATTTGTTCCGTTACAGGTGGTGTCATTTGTGCAATGTCCGCCATTTTCCGCAACCTTTAAGCTAAATCCGCCTTTTATGCTTGCAAATCCGCCGGAAACCTGTCCGATTCCGTTTTCTTGAGCCTTAGAAACAAGCTTTTCAATTGATTTTTTCATGGTGCATTTTTAATAATAATTCGTTAGTGAAAACATACCCCTGTGTTGCTGCATCCAACCACTGTTCCTGAAGTGTTGGTCGAGTTACTACAGGTTCCGCTATTCGTGCAGTCGGCGTTGGTGCCACTGCACGTCCCCGAATTTGAGCACTCCGGATTGGCCTTCATTAAAAGGTTGGTGCGCCCTCCTTTAATGTTGGCAAAACCACCCTGGATGGTTCCGTCCACATTGCTTCCAACCTTTTGCATAAGGCTTTGAATTGTTTTTTTCATGATGATGGGATTGATGGTGATTGATTAACTAAAACAAGTCGTTTGATTTGTGCAGGTATTACCGCTGTTGCTGGTGCCGGTGCAATTGCCTGAGTTGTCACATTGATGTGTGTTGGACGACGTACAGTTCCCGTCATTTACACAAACACCTGAGTTTGTTTGCCGCAGGCTGGCTAAGCCGCCCTTGATGCTTGCAAACCCTTGTTTTAACGTCCCGTCTGGATTTTCCTGTAGCTGTTCTACGAGCCGGTGAATTGTTTTTTTCATGTAATTAAATTTATTTTATAGATATAAGTGAATTCGAAACTTACTACGTTATATTTCATCAATTGAATGAAAACGTCACCCTTCATTTGGGAATGGGTTATGAATTCTCGTTCAATTTTATTTAACTTCCAGGAAATTTTAAAAAAGAGCCGAACGATATGGATATATTATGAATTATTATCAAGCAAACTGCTGGAGCCGAAAAGAAGCCAATGTTATTATTTTGCAATAAAAACAGAAAATAAGATAAAAGCTTAGGCAATACGTAAAATATAATCGCTATACCGGAAAATACGTGACATCAACAACTTTGCGCCGAATAATAAATACAAGGTATTAACAATTTATTTATTATACAAGCACAATAATGATATTTTTTTTAATAATAACTATTGTTGAATAATTTGCGGATCTTTTCCCTAAACGAAATAACATAGAATCATTATCAGTGCATTCATCTCATTAAAATATTCAGAGAGCTCAACTGTTTGCAAATTGATGTAACACAGCAGACCAGTGTACAACATATAGGTGAAATGAAGAAGGGAACTCTTTCTTATTGAGCAGAACGCCCCTGCTCGCCGGAACTCTCATTGTGAGCTTGCCCTCTTTTCATTTTGATGCTCCCGAATGAATACTTCAGCGATACCAAAAATCTTCTGCTGTCATTATTCGCCGTATAGGAATTTCCAACCCCATTGATGAGGTATGAAGAAGATATGTTCTTTGTCTTGAACACGTCTCGCGCTGCTGTCGAAATTTGCAATCTTTTATCAAACAGCAAGTAGCTAGCCGAAAGGTCCAGATAATAATAACTGTTGTTGTTGTTGATCCCGCTTACGTCCGGGAATTGATAGGTAAAGCTTATCCCCCCAATGAATGTTTTTGATTTATTGAAAAATATACTGTTGATAGACCTGAAATCCCCGCCTGCTCCGCTTACCTTTGGCGAGGTAGCAAGCAGATTAGATTTTGTTGAATTGTAGTAAATAGAAAATTCATTTACGCTCTCCAGCCATTTTACAATAAATAAATCAAAGCTTTCATCAAGGCCGAAGTTTTTACTATTGAGATAATTTCCATATGTGGTTACTTGCAAATTCGAGCCATTATCAACTATCTGCACACCGCTGACTAGACCATTTGTAAAGCCATAAGACAACGTTGAAGTCAAAACACTTTTGTATGTATGCGAAAGCTCGAAATTATTCGAAAATGAAGGCTTCAAAAAGGGATTCCCCATGTAGTATGAGTATCGGTCGAGGTATACCCTAAAAGGGTTCAGGGATGAGAATCCTGGACGACCAATTCTTCTTCCGAAGTTTAAAGAAAGCGAATTGTCTTTATTTAACTCATAAGCGATATAAAATGTCGGAAACAAATTGAAATAATTCAGCTTATTGCTTTGAATTAATGTTTGCGAATAGCCTTTTGTTTGTGTGAACTCCCCCCTGAGGCCCACTTGAAGTTCAAATTTTCCAAATGAGGTGTTAAAATTTCCAAAAAAAGCCTGTATATTCTCTCTATAGTCAAATTGATTACTCGAAGATGAATCAAGAGATAATTCGTCAGTCAAGTATTTGAAAAGATCCACGCCACTTGAACTATTAACAAAGGACAGTTTGCCACCAATGGATACTTTGCTCCTTTTAAATGGAATTTTAACCATTGCGTTTATTGTTTTCCCATTTGACCTCTGATCGTGGTTTGATATGTATTTTGATACTGAGTTAGTGATTAGTTGCCCGTTAGCCTCAAAATTGCTGTTTGTGGTATTTATTGATTGGTCAAACACCGTGTTAAAAATATCTCCATCAATAATTAATTCCTTTCCAAGACTATCGATTTGGTGCCTAAAATGAAGGTTAGCGGAGTTTGATATGTATGTTTTACCGTAACTCTCATCAACTGCCAAAACAGAGTCCACCGATCCAGTTTGTCTGTTGGTGATTGTTGTTGTTTGTTCATTCAGCAGATCCGGTCGGGAGTTTAACCCATTGTAAGATGCCCCAATCGTTGTGTTTTTGGAAATGAGCCATTCAAAGCCAATGGTTCCGCGAAAAAACTTCGTAAACTCTTTTTGTTTGCTTTTTTGTTCCCAAATTTGGCTGTCGTAAAGAATATCCTTATCAAAGGAAGGCTGCCTTGGCCCTTTGGATACACTCGCATTTCCAAACAAAAGCAGTTTATTCCAATTGTAATTAAGGCTTAGGCCCTCCGTATAAGTATTGTAAGTTGCATGAGAAAAATCAGAGCTGATACTACCTAAAAAGCCCTGCGACTTTGTTTTCTTCGTCACGATATTGATTATTCCGCTATTGCCGGCCGCATCGTACTCCGCAGAAGGGTTGGTTATCACTTCGATTTTTGATATGTTTTCGCCCTGCAATGATTTCAATAGGGCAGTCAAAGCCTCGCCTGAAACATGGGTCAGCTTGTTGTCTATCATAACCTCTACTGTACTCTTTCCCACGAGCGAGACACCATTTTCTTCCACTCTTACCATTGGGGTTTTACTTAAAAGGTCCAGTCCGTCCATTCCAATCGTGTTTACATTATTCTCTACATTGAAAACAAGCCTGTCTATCTTTCGTTCAATCAATTTTCTTCGGGTAGTAATTACAACTTCTTTAAGGACTTTGCTGTTTTTGATCAATATCGGGGTTAAAGAAAAAAGCCCTTTGGCAATAAAAACCGCCGTATCTAGATTGTCATAGCCTATCAAAGAAAATATGATATGATACCGCCTTGACTCTTTCAAATTATAAAAATAGAAATTTCCTTTCTGATCGGATAGTGTGGCATTAATGGTTGCGGAGTCCGCTCGCAAGGTAACGGTTACCAGCTCAAGCGGGAGGCCATCCTTGGCTCTGACAACACCATTTATACTTTGGCCTGATGATGCCGCAGATAGTAAAATGAAGACAACGAGGCAGAAATACTTCATAAGGTAGATTCGGTTATTATTTTACTAATATATAAGATATCTCTATGAGCCCCAATTATTATTGGGACTTTCCCATAGGAGTAAAAAAAGGCCTATAAATACAGGATTTAACTTTAACGAAAATCAGCTCTCTTTTCGGCGGTAATCATGAAGCTCTCATCTGCTCCTTTATATCTGCACTACATCACTTTATAATGATTACACTAAAAAGTCTGTCATTTTAAGTTAGGGCAAGGGAACTCCCTTGAAACATGAAAGGCTGCTTTCGTTTCTTTTAGTTAATATCAGCTTAGTAGTTACAATCTTCAGTCGCCGCTCAAAACCATCTGCGGCGCCTCCTCCATCAACCGGAGGGTAGCCGTGTAGGCTTTATCCTAGTATTTATTTTCGAAAGTTGACTCATTGGGGAAATTCTTCTGATCCTCCGCTACCTGCTTAAAAACGGCATTAAACCTATTGACAAGACGGGTATTATTTAAAAATTTTCCCTGATCAAAGAGTTGTTTCAACCGGGCACCCTTTTCAGATCCTGCGGTTATAAAAAAGAACGCAACATCGCCTTCCTTGAATTTGTAAGTTATAAAATTTGCTGCGGCCTGGGGTTTTAACAGATATACGCCATCGATCGTATTATGAATCAGGTCTGTCTTTTTGATATCTACGAAATCCCCATTAAGAAAGTAGACAATATTTTCTGGCGCAGCAACGTTCTGTTTTAAATGCTCTTTCTTATTTTCCGAAAGGCGGTAAGGCTTATACTTACCTTTCGAATGAATGCTTGACTCATTTGGCATTTTCTTTTCCGCTATTTTCGACACGGATACTGGTCTGATAACGTTGATGAAGGACTTCGTAAATCGACTTTCCGAAGCTGCGTTTGACGAGGTAAAAATTAAAAGCAACGCAAAAATTGCAGGCAAGAGCAATACATAACGAGCCACATTTATTGGAGACGTATTCTTTGAATTTATCATGACTATGCGTTTTTTAATGGTTGAAAAATTAAAGTGAGCTACAATTGTTAGTGAGCTTGAAGCTCTAATGGCCTTTATTAAGCTGTATTGATAGGCCTTGCTATCAGTGCCAGTAATTAAGACTTCGCGGTCGGCTATGTACTCCAAGTTTTCCATGATCGCTTTCTTCAATAGCCATATGCCCGGATTGAACCAGTTTAGGATACAACACAGTTCAGCCAATAGAATATCTGCGGTATGCAAATTGTTTATGTGCACCTGTTCATGTAGCAGAATTACTCCAATATCCTCATCGCTCTTATTCACCGGGTTTACATATATGCTTTTCCAAAAAGAAAAGGAGGGATGGTCTCCCGTTAATATGCGTACAGTTTTCTGGTTTATTTGCCCAGGGATAGATTTCCTGTGAATACTGTATAAGGAAATTAACTTGAAACATAATCTGCAAGCGAGTAATATAACGATTGCCCAGAAAAGAGTTTCTATCTGATTCCAATGATTTGTCTGAGGCGCCGCTTGTGCTAGTTCTATCGCCGGCTTTTGCCAGTTTATGATTACTCCATGAATAGGCTTTGCTAAATCATTGCTCTGTTTAAAATGATCCGCAAGATTAAAATAAGGATATGCTATTGAAAATATAAGGGAGAAAAGGCAATATATCCTATTTATCGAATAAAAGGTAAGCCTTCTTAGAATTAAGTAATATCCTAAGCAAAAAAGAGCCACTGAAAAATTTACCTTTAAGAAATATACAAGTATCTCCGACATAACCTAGTTTTTAACGTTTTTCGATCAGTTTAATAATCTCTTCCAGTTCGTTCGAATTGATTTTATTCTCGGTAGCAAAAAAAGTTACCAGATCCTTATAGGAGTTTTTGAAATAATTATTAACTATGATATTTAGGGACTGCTTTTTATAGTCGATTTCACTTATCATCGCCTTGTATCGAAAACAATTTCCAACCCTTAGACCCTTTATATATTTTTTGCGTTCAAGGTTCTTTATTGTAGAAGAAAGCGTGGTATATGGAAGTTTAGGCTCCTTATGGTGAGCCAAGAACTCTCTAATAAATCCCTCTCCCTTTAACCATATTGCAGTCATTGCCTCTTCTTCTTGATTTGATAATGTTTCCATACCCTACGAATATATCGTAAAGCTACGATTGTTTCGTAACATTACAAAATATTATTAATTTTTAATTAACAATATGCCTATTTGAAATTCTCAGCCGTGCGGATGATTCATATCGTCAATATACCAATAATACGTAGCATTACTAAAAACACTCAGAACTATACTTGAAGAAATATGGTTAAGGCAACAAGAAATCAGGGTAAATTATTAAAATACTATTGGATACTGAATTTATTAAAGGTTTTAAAATATAGTTTCTATATGTGCTTTTTAACGTAATTAAAAAAAACACTTTAAGGAATCAATGACTCTACGTTAAAAGGTTAGTTCAAGAAAGATGTTTATCAATATTCAATTAATAATTTATCTGTAAAGCCGTGAAAAAAACATTAACATTCCTACTGGAAAAATTTAAAGAAAACACCAACGGAACTTTAACCGGTGGATTTGCAAATATTAAAGGAGGGGGTAAGCCTAAAGACCACCAAAATAAGTATTGAGTTTGCTGGAACAAATGGAGATAATATAACCCAGCTCAATGCGGTTGTTTCCCTCCAAACAGCACTGGTTTCTGTACCAATACAACGACCTGTTTTATGTAAATTTTCCATTTCGCCAATCACAGATGTCTAATTTGAACGTGCTAAAAGCCCCGGCTATGCTTAAACGTCTCAACGAATTAGACTCACTTTCCGAACCTGACAGGGACAGCATTTTATATGCTCTTGATGGCTTGCTTAGGGATGCTAAAGCCCGTAAAACTTACGCGCTTTAACAAAAAAAAGCCCCTGTTAAGGGGCTTCGTCATTTACATTATCTTGTTTTCTTCTTCGGTTTACTGGCTGTCTTTTTAGTCTTTACACTATCATCGGCAAAAGTGTAGGGGTTATTCTGCTTGGAGTCCTTTTTACGCATAAGTGATATTGCCTGGGCGCTATCCTGTTGAGCTGTCCGCGCCTCTACTGTAAAAGCCAGGCTTAATACCGTTAGTAGGATTAGGCTTTTCATTATTTTTATTAAATAGCTTGACATTTAGCAAACCCTCATAAGCTATCCTAAGTATTTATAAACTTTAAAGGCAAATAATAGTAAACCTATTATAATAAACCATAGCCAATATTTATTGTAGGATCGCCTGCCGGTCTTTTCGCCATTTACTGTCATACTCTAAATACGTAAATACTCGCCGTTCTCGATCGAATAGCTATAGGCTTTCCCATATGGCATTTTTTCACACTGGATCCGGTCAACTATAATGCAATAACGGTCTGATGACCAATGATCCCGTGTAACAGCAAATGGAACCTTCCTGCCGATGCGATCCCAGATCTGGAATATATTTTCTGCTATAGACATGATTTGGGTTTTATTAAGCAGCAAGATTAACCTTTCAAATCTTTTTTGATCTTAACCCAGCTTACAATTTCCTCAACGAATTCTTTGACTTTTTTGTACCGCTCCCGTGCTTTAAATTTTAAATTGTTGTATTCAACGAGTGTTTCAATAGCGCTACCGACTTCGTCATTTTTTTGTGTCATGGCCGCTTCCTGACTGTTTAATATATTGTAGCGGTTGTTCAGATCCAAAATCTCGTTTTCCAACTCGAAAACCCTATTATTGATTTGATCTAACGTAGTTTCAAATATTTTCAATTGTTTTTCGCTTTTTTCTAATTCCTTTAAAAGTGGTTTAAGAACAAGTTTATAGTTGGCCTTCAACGATTCTTTTTCGGAAGAAATATCCTCAACAGCACCGGATTGGTGACCAGGCTCCATCAATAACATTAAATGGTTGATGAATGAGTTAACATTTAAATTTGCAACCAGCAATTCTGTACTTACTCCTAAAAATTCTGCTTTTCGCTTTAAGTCATCCTTTTCGTCATTGTACTCTTTTTCTTTCACCGCCGCCTTTTCGCTAATTTCGCGCTCTTTGCTTCGCAGGGTAGCTACTAATGAGTCATTCTCAACTATCCGGTGCGGTATTGCTGAAAACTCTTGAAGCCAAGAGCTCACATTTCTATTATCGTGAAGTATCTTGCTTAACTCATGAAAAAATTTCAGAACATTTTTTTGATCATCTTCCTTTCTAAGCGAAAGTAGCAACGGTTTTTCGGGCGATTGACGGGTAATTATCAATATACACGGGTATTCGTCCGGGCCGAGGTTAAAATGACGAATAATATCCTTTGAAAAGCTATAAGCGTCTCTTCTCAAGGATGATTGAACGCTGGAAACGTTAATCTCACCATATGATAAAACCTTGTATTGATGATCTCTTGTGCTTTTTAAGGGGGCATTCAGGTCAAACCCTAATCCATGCAAATTATATCGGCTTCTATCGGGTTTCATCAGCGTACTTTTTGCTAAAGGCAAAACATACTCAACTGTAGAACTGAATAAAAAGAGGGCTACATCCTGCCCAGATGCCAAATCAAATGTTTCGAGATTTTGCGAAAAGTCCCCAAAAAACTTATTGAAATTCAAATTGCCCGCGACAATCAGACATAAATATTCAGGTATTATCTCGTTTTTATCGTCATAAGGAGAACTAGTAAACCAGCCTAACAACGATTCAATATCTGGTGATTGTGCGAAAAACATAGTGTATGATTTAGATTATAGTTTAAATATATAAAATGATAACGAAATGCTTGGGTACTTTTCCATGGGTAGACTCATTGCGGGAAGGTTATCTGCTAAAGCCAGAAGGATATGGTTAAGGTATAAAAACAGCCCGTTAAACTTAACAGGAAGCGCACTGATCGTTCATTAGCTCTATTTGTCCTTCATTGTTGCAAAGGGGCGAGCAAATGGCAATAATAATATATAATTTGAACCAAAACCGCTTTCGAAAGGCCTTTTCACTTTGTTCAAGCGCCGAATGATCTAAAAACATAAGCAAAAACAGCTTTGCTTTTGTAACGGCAAGATGTCTTTTTGTTTCACAAAAAGTCTCTTGCCCTCCCGGGAGGAATTAAAAAAATTCGCAACTCATTTTTTATTTGGTTGTTTTTTTAAAGAAACAGGGAGGTGTAATATTCATCGATTTTGGATGATAGGGCGATTAGTTGATTTGTTTAGGTGATGGGTAATCTTTATAACATGCAATCTTTGTGACAGCCAATCTTTAGGACAAGCTAACTTTATAACATGCAATCTTTGTGACAGCCGATCTTTAGGACATGCTAACTTTATAACATGCAATCTTTGTAACAGCCGGTCTTTAGGACAGGCTAACTTTATAACATGCAATCTTTGTGACAGCCAATCTTTAGGACATGCTAACTTTAAGACATGCAATCTTTGTAACAGCCGATCTTTAGGACAGCCTAACTTAGATTACCTACACGTTTGTCAGGGCCAACGAATTAATGGATATTAACTTTTATTCCGTTTCAATAATTCAATTTTTTCGCGCTCGCTTGCTAATAGGCGCTCATAAAGCTCAACAACTTTATCTATCGGGTTAAATGTGCAATTGAAGTTATTAAATGCCCCTGTACTATTATCGTTGAATGTGTTAAAATAATTTAAAGCTGCTTCGTCTTGCGCCGAAATGGTGTGGTCTCATTCATCATAATCTCCACACCTATTACTGAAGACCTGTTTAATGATATGATTGAAAAAGTCAAAGAATCCATGGCTCCGTTTATCGCCCACCAACAGGGCCGGATCACATTCAAAATGACGAAAAAGAATTAAAAATTTATGCATTTGGATAGTTTGAAAAAGGGTGTCCTTTATTAAACAAACACTGTGAACTATCATTGAGGCTATGAAGGAATACTTTTTTTGCCTGAATGTTGAAGCCGGGCTTCAATTTCAGGACGCTGACTTTATGGTCAGTTCGCCAATCTCTAAACCGGAATTAGAGAACAGAATTGCTGAAAAACTTTTTAAAATGGGCTTAGAAACAGACCTGAAAAAAGTAGAGTACCAGATCAAAGACGGTCGTTTGTGCGCTTCAGGGTGGGCTTACAAACCCCGACCGCTCCCTGGGTCATCATTAATTATGTAAAGGACAATGCCTCTTGTAAATCGCAAGGGGCATTTCCTGTCTTTTTCGCAATTAGATCTTTCCTTTATGGAAGGCTCTAGTCAACAGATGACCATCATCTATTCTGTATTAGACTGCTAAAAGTCAATTACCCAAACGAGGTTTTAAATAAACGTAGCGATTGTTTGATTCGTTATTTTCCCTTACAAGTTTTCCATCCTTCACCAGGGTAAGTAAGACACCGGATAGCTGTGAACTTTGCAATGAATCGTTGAAATGCGCTATGCAATATGCGGAAATGTCACCGATTGATTTTAGGGTATCGAAATAATCCGTTTCAAGTAGCTGATCTAAAATGCGCTTAGCGCCAGGCTTTCGCTCTGTTGGTTCAGAACTCCCGATAAGATGCTGATTGAAATCCGTTAATTCGGAGGGCTTGCTGATTGCCGGTTTTTTAGTCCAGTTCGCCAGATGCGGTAAAATCTTTTCAATGATCTTTATTTGAACAGCCTCAGATTTAAAGCCATTGATGATCTCCGAGAAATCGTGAAGTTGCTTACTAAGTCTTTCAACCTGTTTATCCATTCTTATTGTTTTTCAAGATTTCTATCTTTTCACGCTCGCTGGCCAAAAGGCGTTCATATAACTTTTTATTCTCCTCAAAAACCTCAACTAACTTTTCTATCGGATTGAAATTAAATTGGTGACCAACATTTGCCCCTTGATTGTTCGATCCTTCGTAGTTATTTTGGATATTATAAATCACAGCTTCGTCACTATAATTTTTTATTGCTTCAGAGGACACCCCTAAAACGATTGCAATCTTTTCTAAAGCGCTTTCTTCGACATCTGCACTTTGTTCGATCTTAGAAACAGCCTGTTGGCTGATACCTAATTCAGCGGCCAAAGCTTCCTGCTTCATACCCCTTAATTCACGTATCCGGCTTATTTTCCTTCCAATATGTAATCCTGTTTCTGCCATAGGTCAAAAGTATTGATAACCGTAAATGTACGAAACAACCGCCTTATTGTAAAATACAATCCGCTATGGTTCGGTACGGCAACCCCATGCTTTTCTTTTGTTTTGCCGGTTAATGAAGGCCGGTGTAAAACACAAGGCTTATGTATACCGGTTATCATACCCCATGGGATCATTACCCTAAATATCTCCATTACAAGGAATTTATAAACCCGATCAGTTTTCTTTCCGAATTCTTTAGCGCCCATTCACTTAAAGGCCACAAACGTGATCTGACCGAGTGGCGGCACTATGCCGTTTCTAATGAATGTTTTCAAGAGGAGAGGTTTGGCCCCGGCCAGTTGCTCTATACCCACGAACTGAACGTCAAGTTACTGGAGGCGATGTATATCATATTTATTAACTATGAATGCACCTATCCCAAACCTCTGGTACCAACAGAATCACAATTACAGGAAGAAAAGGAAACATGGCGACCTTTTCCGAAAAATCTTTCTGCAAAGGAATTATTAAACCCGTACAAAGTGATCAAAAGGATTTTTAAAGACCTGAGCCTGCCGCAGTACCGGGAACACCTTTATGAATGGCTGAGCGAAGGGCTTACCATAAAGTATAATGCTGAAGGCTTGGAAGCGGCTGATGTGATAATGGTTTATGAAAACCTGCTGAAACTTTATGCAGCCGCATGGGTCATCCTGCAAAGGAATGATATGCCAGCGCACCGAAAACAGCTATCGTCAGATGCCGCAACGGCTTGTCCCAACAAACCAGTTATAGAAAATAACAATACTTTACCTGAGATCGCGATAAGGCCGCTTGGGCCGAAGCTTACACCTGCCGAAAAGCTGGGGTTGGATGAGGTGGTTAAAGTTATACTGAAAGAAGTGCCATCGGTACAAATGATCAATTTCCTTGGGATACATCCCAAGCCATTTACCTATTACCTCGTTATTGTAATTGACAATAATACCCAAGCCGCAGATAACGAGATCAGCAAACTGATCGAGGAAAAGTGCAGGGCGCTCGTTTCCGTGATCACATTCGTTCATAAAGCTGGAAATGTTAAAGCCGGTATGCACAATGGTAGGCGCTTCTGGAACCTCGTCATAGCGAAGAGTATTAACGTATATCAATCACCGGAATTGTCGCTTCCATCGCCTCAAACGCTTTCTAAAGATATTTTAATGAGCAGGGCATACAGTAACTGGCAGACCTGGGGTATTCAGGGGCAGGGATTTATGAAAGGGGCTGAACAGTACCTCGAAGATGGCAATTTTCGTCTTGCGGTATTCCTCTTACACCAGGCCGCCGAAAGCACGCTAAGGGGTGTTACCAAAGTCATGCTCGGCTACAGCCCAGCTATCCATACCTTATCAAGGGTATTGCGGATAACCCTCTTATTTACCGACGACCTGATGAACGTATTTGAACCGGAAACCGAAGAGGGCAAGAGGCTTTTAAACCTGTTGCAATCGGCATATGTCGAGGCTAAATATAAACAGGGCTTTGAGCCGGACGAGCAATCCGTTATGTGGTTGACGGAAAAGGTCGGGTTGATGTTGACAAATTCAGCGGCATTAGTTAAACAGTTTATTGGGAATCTTTAAATGATATGGTCTATGCAACGCCCTTAGATTTTAATTTAACGGCAAATTTTTGTAAGCAGGATTATAGAAGAATTTTGAAGACAATTATCGATATTCAAAGTCGGGTTGTATTACCTAAACTAAGGTTTATTAATAACGTTGCACATGTTGATTACTGAATTATTTGCCCATTTTGAAATTACAAAACAAATGATTGATCAAATGTCAGATGACATAGAACAGTTTAATGAACAATCTGGTTCTCAGGTTCCGGTTCCTGAACTACTCGATAGTATTGATAAGATACTTTATACTCAGCTTCCATTTATTGGAAGAGCTATAGGGAAGGTTAAGGGAATAGAATTTATGGATGGTCGTAAACAATTCCCCTTAACCATAGATGAAAATGCAACAATTTTCGCTTTCGGGGTATTGAGCAAATTTTACAAGAAAAGCTAACATACCGAAGCATCTGCGGGAAACGGTTCATTACATCACGCGTTATCACGCTAAATTCATTCACCGTTACCCTCGATGCCGCTCGCAGGAGTGAAATTCGTACCTCATAACACGCCTGCCTTTAGCCGATGATATTCGTGGAGTAAGCGGGCCTCATCTTTAGTGCTTTACTTCAAAAGTACAACCTACAGTAATAATTTAGTCCTATAAGTTATAGCGCAAAATGTTTGATTGTTCTATCGTTGCATTACACCGCAGTCACAAAATTAGCTAAGCAGGAAAACAGTAAAGGGTATATAAACGGTGCAGTGTTTTATTTTTTTGGCAGCACCGCCCTTGACAGTTTTCCTGCTTTTAGCTCCCGGTTGTTTAAGCAGTGCAATAGCAAGTTTTGTTCAAATAGTATCAGCTATACGGACAAAGTTTATTATTCGGTAGTACCGAAAAGCTTGTGAACAAAAGCCGCCGCAAAAAAAGATCATTGCAGACTTAACAAGTGGCGATGAACGAGAAATTGGCGGATAAAAGAAATGTAACATCCCGAAAGGCGATTGAAATGCTGAAGAAAAACGGCGTTGAAATCGATAAAAAAAAAGCGGATGAATTGTTGGATTTATTGTATTTTTTAGCTAAATTGATTGTAAATCAGAACTTTAATAAATGAAAATAGCAGATTTATATATCCGTGTTAGTACGGATGAACAGGCTGATAAAGGGTATTCCCAGCGTAACCAAGAAGAGGTATTGAGAAGACATTGTGAGAATAATCATATTTCTGTTAGAAAGGTGATTTTGGAAGATCATTCAGCTAAAACATTCAACCGTCCGGAGTGGTCAAAATTACTCATGTTACTTCGCAAACAAAGAGGTAAGACCGACTTGATTCTTTTTACAAAATGGGACAGGTTCAGCCGTAATGCCCCTGATGCCTACCAAATGATTAACACACTCAAAATATTAAATGTAGAACCACAGGCAATCGAACAACCTCTTGATATGAGTGTCCCCGAGAACAAAATCATGCTAGCTATTTACCTTACTACTCCAGAAGTTGAAAATGACCGGAGATCATTAAATGTATTTCACGGCATGCGTAGGGCGAGAAAAGAAGGCAGATTTATGGCAACCGCACCTGTTGGTTATGTTAATCAAATTTTGGAAGGAGGAATAAAGCGTATAATTCCCAGGGAGCCGCAAGCTTCGATCATTCAATGGGCTTTTAAAGAAGTTAGCGAAAATAGATTTTCCATAGAACAAGTTTGGAAACAAGCACGTGAAAAAGGTTTAAGTTGTAATAAAAGTACTTTTTGGCTTGCTTTACGAAATCCTGTATACTGTGGGAAAATAATAATTCCGAGGTACAAAGACGAAGAAACTTATTTAGTTAAAGGTTTGCATGAACCGATCATCTCGGAAAGTTTGTTTTATGACGTACAGGAAGCTTTAAATGGGCGTAAAAAAAGAAAGGAAAGTGGAACCAAACTGGTTTCCTTGGATATGTTGCCATTACGGGGTTATTTGATTTGCTCTAAATGCAGTAAAATTTTATCAGGAAGCGCGTCAAAGGGTTGTAGACAATATTATCATTATTACCATTGCTCATCAAGCTGTGGGTTTCGGAAAAGGGCAGAAGAAGTAAACGATACTTTTGTTCAAGGGCTAAAAGAGTATGTTTTAAATCCAATTGCGGCAGATCTTTTTAAAGCTGTGATTATTGATGCCTACCAAGATACGACAAAGAATGAGCATCTTATTAGAAAACAATATATTGACCAGGTTACGGCTCTTACAAACAAAACGACACGTGCCAGAGAACTTCTATTAAACGGAGACATAGATCCACCTGATTATAAATTGGTCAAAAATGAATCAGAATCAAAAATTAGTATACTTGAGGCCAAAATTTCTGAATTAAAAGGTGATGTAATGCCTTCATGGGAGTTAAAAGATATTGTCAATAAATCCATTGACCTACTAACCAAAATCGATGTAATCTACTGTAAATCAAATAGTGAAGCAAAGAGAAAAATAATATTAGTTCGATTTACCCTGAAAAATTCACGTTAGAGAATTTGCAACTTCGAACTACAACATTAAGAGAATCATTTAATGTTATTTACTTGATTAATAGGCTATTAGAGAGTAAAAAAAGCGAGACAATTGATTCAAAATCTGGATTGTCTCGCTGGGTGCTCCCGACGAGATTCGAACTCATATCGATGGTACCGGAAACCATAATTCTATCCATTGAACTACGGAAGCAATGGCGCAAATATATAAAAATGATAGTTAAAACACTCGAAATTTGAAGAAGATATGTTAGTTGCGGTCTGGTTAGCTTCGCTGTTTACAGGTACAAATTTACCATCTGCTTCCAATATCGTGGCCGGTGCGCGTAATTATCCCAAATGTATAGTTGATGCGGAATGCCTTTGCCTGCAAGCAAGGCGCTAAAATCGCGGTTGCTGTGTATAAAGGGGTCTGTTTCGCCTACGGCCATAATGATCTCTACTTTGCGTATCGCGCTTAAAATGTCGCCGTCGTGCAGGTTGGCCATAAATTGCAGGGGCATATTGAAGTAGATGTCCTCATCGCGATAGCCGTCAAACAAATCTTTAAAATCATCTATCTGCAAGGTAAGGTCATACCGGCCGCTCATGCATACCACCTTTTGAAAAACAGACGGATGTTTCATTGCGATATTGATAGCGTGAAACGAGCCCATGCTACAGCCTGCTACTTCAAGATAAGTGCCGCCATTTTGGCTTTGGATAAAGGGGATAACCTCGGTAAGGATATACTGCTCATATTGCAGATGGCGTGCCATGCGTGTAGCCGGATGTACCCAGTGGTTATAAAAACTTTCGGTATCAATACTATCTACACAAAATAGCTGCAGCTCGCCATTTTCAATTTTGGCTTGCAGTGCCTCAACAATACCCCAGTTTTCGTAATCATAAAATCGCGCCATCCGGGTAGGGAAAAATAATACAGCCCTGCCGGCGTGACCAAATACCAACAGCTCCATATTACGGTGCAAACTGGCGCTAAACCATTTATAATATGCCCTGTTCATTTGTGGCCCGGCTTTTTGCTGCGAAATTTCCAAAACAAATGTTAATCAAAATTAAATAAATGGTAATGCTTACCTGTTAATATTAGCGCCAATAACCTGTTTCCATAACTGGTAACCAAGCGGGCTTAAATGCAAGCCATCGCCTATAAAATATTCTTTTTTAGGATAGCCTTTGGCATCAACCATCTCCTTATAAACATTAATAAAATGCCAGTTATTGGTGTTTTTAACAATCTCGGTCTCGATAAGGTTATTGGCATATTTAAATTTATCAATGATGTTCCACCGGCTAAGGCTCGGTTTCAATGAAACATAATAGCAAGGCAAATCGCCATACCGCTGTTGTACTTTGGCAACCAGTTGCTGAAAAAATATAAAAACCTCTTCGGGATGGCGGCCATCGCCAAGATCGTTATCGCCGGCGTATATTATCAGTCTTTTGGGGTTATAGCTTTCCATTACCCGCTCAAAAAACCAAACACATGCAGCCAGGGTAGAGCCGCCGAAACCCAGGTTAATGGGTTTTAATTCCTTAAAATCATCCTTAAGGCTTGTCCACATCCTTACCGACGAACTGCCGTAAAAAATAGTTTCGGGCTCGCATTCCTTGTTCCTGCTAACTTTTTCGAGCTGCTTAATATCCTCTTCGTACCAATACATTAAACTATTTTAGCGTGTGCGTAATTAATAAATGATTGTTAAAATCATTTCCGGGCAATATAGTACAAACATTTATTTCTATTGTTAACTCAACGGATTTTTATCGTTCCGGTTTTATACAAATCAATAGCCTGCTTCAAAATTGCCTCAATCGTTTCAACCGGCAAATCCTCATCAGCATCAAAAAGCATGATCTTCATGCGTGCCCGTTTTTCGATAATCAGCCCCGGATGATCAAAACGCTTGCCTTCAACAAGGCCGATATAAGGTTTCAGTAATTTTTTATGTACCCACAAATAGCAAAACATTTTGCCCTTGTAGCAAAAACATGGCATCCCGTATTTCCAGGCCGCGGTTATATCAGCATTTTGCTTTAGGATAATCTGGCGCAGGGCCAACAGGCAGCCTTTTATTGGTTCGGTTTGCCGGATGTAAAAATTATCAAGCGGGGTAGGTTGCATTTTGGAACTTAAGAAATTAGTATCTCAAATGTAGAAAAACATTGGTGCTTTCCGGGTGCGCGGAATCGTGTTTTAAATTAAAAGCAAGCAAGAGGCGCCTCCGGTTAAGTGTGCTTTACATAGCTGTTTAATAAATAAAAGAACAGACCGTCATTGCTTCGTATCGCCCCATCATACATTGGAATTTACGTATACATTCGCTTGAACGCTGGCTAAGACTCACCCGGTCGAGGCTACGCCCGACCACCCTCTCTTCACCTGCGGTGGAAAGAGGGTTTTGTATTTAATTGTTTTATAATCAGTTATTTAAAAATATAAATTTCCAAGCCCCTCTTTCCGGCGAAGCCGAAGAGGAGGGTGGCGGGCGCAGCCTCGCCGGGTGAGTCTTCGCCGCCACGCGATATGCATCATTGCCTCTTCATTACAAGTATAAAAACATTAATAAACCAAATTTAGCCTCTTACATAGCTGCAGGTAATATCAAACGGCAAAACCATAAAAGCAATCATTATAAAAACAAGCTATGAGTTTTAAGATTAATAGGTTTATAAATCGGTAAGTACCTGTGCGGCAACAAGCGGCTTTAAAATGCTTTTTTGGGATGATTTTTGAACAACAGGAAGGGCATAGCAAAAAGATGCACCTTTGCCTTTATTGTTTTCAACCCAAATGCGGCCATGCATTTTGTCAATGAAATCGCTGCATATCATGAGGGCTACGCCAGCGCCTTTTTCTTTTTCGTTGCTGTATTTCAGGTCTGTTTTAAAATTGAAAATCCCCGGCAGTTTTTCCGGCGAAATACCTTTGCCTTCGTCCTGTACGCAAACCGAGGTTTCATCGGGACCGCTAAAACCAACTATGGTAATATTTGAATCCCTTGGCGAAAATTTGATCGCATTATGTATAAAATTACGATGGATAAATTGTACCAGCTCTTTATCGGCATACAGGTTAATGCTGCTATCTATGTTGTTTATTAAGGTAATCCCGCACTCTTCGGCCAAAATAGCAAATGGCTGCAGGGCTTCATCTATAAGTTCCCGCAGGGGCATTGCAACCGGGCTGTAACTAAAGCCCGATAGTTGTTGTTTTATCCATTGTAAAATATTTTCAAAAATCTCCAATGATATATCTGCCGAACGTTCCATGGTTTCTACCAGCATCATCAATTCTTCGTGGGTAAACGAATCTGCATCCTTTAAAACCGTAGCCAGGGTTTTTAATGAGCCCAGGGGCTGCCTGAAATCATGCGCCAGGATAGATACCAGCCGGTTATTAAATTCGTGGTCAACCTCCAGTTTTTGGTTGCGTAGCTGTACCGAGCGGTTTAATTCTTCCAGGGTTTCGCTGTGCCGGCGTTTAAGCCTGTATAAACGATAAAATATGCCTACCGAAAGCCCTGTAAGCAAAAGCAGGAAACCAAAAACCAATATCAATGTATTGCGGCTTTCGGCCCTTATGGTTAGCGCCTCTATTTTCTGGTCTTTTATAGCGTAGTCAATATAATCAAGCCCCGATGTATTGGTAAACATTTCATCGGCCTCGTATAGTTGCATTAGTTTACCGCTATAGCGTTGCGCTTCGCGCAGGTTGTTTTGATTAATATAGATGTTGTACAGGCTTTTGCCAAAAAGTTTGCCGTAAAAATGGTAACCTTTTAACTCCGATATTGCCAGTCCCTGTTTGTAGTATTGGATAGATTTTGCGGTATCGGAAGGGATAAAAAGATCGCCAAGGCTTTTTAATATGTCAAGGGTTACGTAATTTACATCCAGGGCAATGCCCTGGGCAGCGGCCCTTTGCAGTTCTGCTATTGCTTTGTCGCGCTGGCCATTTTTAAGGTAAATGTTTGCCTGTACCTGGTCTGTTACCAGCAATAGCCGTTCATCTTTGTACCTGGTGGCTATGCGGCGTGCCCGGTCGAGATATACTTTGGTTAAATCCTCGCCGATTGAATCGGGATACAGCAACAGGTAATTACAGTATAGTAAAGACATGATCGAGTCTTTTTTAAGGCCTGCCCCCTGGGCCAACGCTTGCCTTAAAGTTTCCATAGCTTTTTTGTTCTCTTTACGTTCGTTAAAAACAAGCGCGATATTCATTAAAGCCTGAACAATATTGGCCGAGTCGCGTAAGGCCGAATAGCGGTTGTAGGCTTCGTTATAATACTTAAGCGATAGCTGAAGATTGCCGCGCAGGTCATAAACTATTCCAATTACGTTAAGGGCGTCGGCCTCGCCTTGTTTATATTTTAGCCTGGTAGAGATTGTCCGGGCGAGTTTGGCATAATAGAATGAATTATCGATACTTTTTTCATACATCAGCATCCCCAGGCGATTAAGGGCATTAACATATTTTATACTATCGGTTATTAAAGGAAGTTGTTTTTGGATCTTGTCAATATCTTTTAATTGGCAGTGGCCGGTGTTACCCGCAAATATCAGCAAAAATAAAAGGCTTAAATACTTCTTCATTTTACAAATCAAACTGTTGCAGGGGGCAGGTAAATAGACAGGATGAATATATGTAAAATTTTTATTACCAAACAATATCCAGAGATATAAAATACTTGCCAATATTGTCTTTTTTTACAGTAGCAAGGTTGTTTGTTGATAAGTTTCCCTAATTTTTGTTTTCTGATTTAGGGTATTTCAAATATTTTTTTGCCGCTAAATTCGCCTGATAATACATGGCCGGTTTCTGTACAGATAACAGCCGGCAAAAGCGGTAGCTGTTGTTTTTAAATGATTTGTGGTTGAAGTAGCTGGGGCTAAATAATTTGTTGGCGCATTTGCGCAAAAAACATAACAAGGTTAAACAGTTGCCTTACCAGGAATAGCTTAATATAATTAATTGTACAATTGGTTGATCGCCGGGTGAGTGTTGGCCTCAAACTTACCCTTATAAACTATCCGGGTTCGGGATAAAATTCATGAACGCCTGGAATTTGGCATAGTAATTTTGCATATTTAACTGGTAATAATAGGCGCCCCGTTTTGAGCCGGCTTTATCTTTATCAGCCAATTTAATAAGCAGGCCGGTAGCCAATACCCTTTTACTAAAATTACGCTTATCAATAGTGGTGTTAAAAACGCTCTCGTACAGGATCTGTAACTGTGGTATGGTGAATTTAGTAGGCAGCAGTTCAAACAGGATGGGGTGCATGGCTGCTTTGTAGCGGATGCGCTTGCGGGCCTGTTCAACCATTTCCTGTTGATCGAATATCAGTTTGGGCACCCGTTTAAGCTGGAACCACTCGGCATGATAATCGGCGCTTATCTGGGTTTCATATTTATGAATGTCAATTAAAGCAAAATAAGCTACCGAAACGGTGCGCTCCAACGGGTCGCGGTTTGGGTCGCCAAAGGTGTATAATTGTTCAAGGTACACGCCTTCAAGGCCAGTAAGTTGTTTCAGGATACGGTTGGCGGCCTGGTCAAGACTTTCGTCGTTTTGCACAAAGCCACCCATCAGGCTCCAGTTGCCTTTTTCTGGTTGAAAACCCCTCTTGATCAGCAATATTTTTAAAACTTCCCCGTCAAAGCCAAAAATTATACAATCTACAGCTAATAATAACCTGGTTTGTTTCGAATACTTCTGCATTTTATCGTTAAAGGTTTGTAACAAAAACAAATATATAATAACATTTGGGATATGTGAAGCCCTATTCAAATCCTTGCCAGGGCACTAAGCTTTAATTAGTGTATTTACGACGGTAATTTGAAAAAAAACATGGAATGTTTGTATCGTATTTTTCAGTAACACTAAATACTCCCATACAAATCAAAAGCCCTCTCCTTTGGAGAGGATTGTAATGCTATTAAATAAGACCGATTTAATATCGAACACCGAACATCAAATTTCGAATAATGAAGGAAAACTTCGGTGTTGGACATTCGAAATTCAGTGTTCGATATTATTTTTCACTTCTGTTTTTCTTAACTTAATGACATTGGGGTGAGGCCTCTATTCCCCCCAGGCGGTTATCACCAAATCGCGGCTGCCACCATAATTCCGGTGTTCGCATAAATAAATACCTTGCCAGGTGCCAAATGCCGGCCTGCCGTTGCGGATAGGCACCATCACGGAGCAACCCAGCATGGCCGCTTTCAGATGGGCGGGCATATCATCTGGCCCTTCATCATCATGGCGATAGTCGGGATCATTTTCGGGCACAGCTTTGTTAAAATACATCTCAAAATCCACGCGCACAGTTGGATCGGCATTTTCATTAATGGTGAGCGACGCCGACGTATGCTGGATAAAAACCTGAAGCATGCCCGTTCGGATAGTGGCTATCTGCGGTAGCGCCTGCAACACTTCGGCGGTTATTAAATGGAAACCGCGTTTTCGTTCGCGTAATCGGATAGCTTGCTGGTATATGTGCATTTTTAAAAACTGTAGTTAATTGACAAATTTAGGGAGTATTAGTTTAAGAATGTATTATTCTGAATAGCAATAATATTGTTTCGTCAAAACAAATTAATCTTTAGGTTTATTTTAATTATTACTTTAAATTTCGCAAAACGCAAAGTAAATTGCGTATTATAACCTATCTATGTCAGCAAATATTGGTCCGTCCGCCCAAACGCTTAAAGCATTGGAAACCGTTCCGGTTTCTATTGCTATATTATCGCCGCAATTGCTGATACTAACCGCCAGTGATCAATACTTAAGAGAAACAGAAACCATTCGCGAAAACATTGCCGGGCGCAACATATTTTATGTTTTTCCGGATAATCCGGATACGCCGGAGGCCCAGGGGGTATTTAACCTGAATGCCTCCTTGCAATCTGTATTACGCAATAAGCAGCCTCATAAAATGGCGGTACAGCGGTATGATGTGCCAGACCCTATGGTGCCGGGCCAGTTTATAACGCGCTATTGGGAACCGTTGAATACCCCTGTTTTTGATGAGGATCATCATATTCAGTACATTATTCATATGGTTACTAATGTAACCGATAAAATAATGGCCGATGAGCATCTTGCATTGTCAAAAGAGGAGCTGGTGTCGCTTAATCATAAATTGAACGAGGCCAATCATGAAATACAAGCCACGGTAGAAGAGCTGGAGGCCAGTAACGAAGAGCTATCGGCAATACGGGAACAATTGCAGCACACCAACATATTATTAGAAGAACGGGTAACCCGGCGCACCAAACAGCTATTTGAAAGCGAAATGAATTTACGCACCCTGATAGCTACGGCACGCAACCCACTGGCCATATTAAGGGGGCGCAATTGGGTGGTTGAAATTGCAAACCAGGCAATTGCTGATATCTGGGGCAAAGTTACTAACGATATTACCGGGAAGCAGCTAATGAAAATATTGCCCGAGCTGGAAGGCCAGCCTTTCGCGGCTTTATTAGCCAGGGTTTATGATACCGGTATTAGCTACGGAGAGGATGAAGAAATATTTTACCTGGATACGCCAGATGGTACAGAGGTTAAATATATAAGCTTTTACTACGATCCTTTGTTTGATGCCGATGGCTATGTAACGGGCATAGTAGTTGCCGCTAACGATATAACCGGGCTTGTTGAAGCCCGGCAGCAGTTGGAAAAAAGCTATGATGAGCAAAAAGTACTTAACGAAGAGATAGGTGCATCAAACGAGGAATTGGCTGCGGCTAATGAAGAACTGTTGGCCACCAACGAGGAGCTGATACAAGCAAAGGAGAATTTAAGCGCTAACATTATTGCACTGGCCGAGCGCGAGGCTAAGCTAAGTTATATGCTGGCCGATGCTCCTGTTGCAATTGCCGTATTGAAAGGCCGCAATTTTATTGTTGAATCGGCCAATAAAAAAGTTTTAGAAGTATGGGGAAAAACCGACAATATTATTGGCAAGCCCCTGCAGGAGGCAATACCTGAGTGGATTGGACGAAAGTACCTGGATTTGCTTGGCAATGTATATGCCAGCGGTATGCCTTACTACGGCAACGAAGTTAAAACCTTATTGGAGCAGGAAGGGAAAATTGACGAGGTATACTCCAATTTTGTTTATCAGCCATTAAAAGACCCGGCAGGTAAAACTACCAGTATTATGCTGCTGGCCCACGTAGTAACAGAGCAGGTAAAAGCCCGCAAAGCCATTGAACGGGCCGAAGAGAAGCAGCGTATTGCTGTAGAGGCCGCCGACATGGGTACGTGGTACATTAATGCAGCTACAAGAGAATTAGTTACAAATGGCCGGCTTAGGCAGTTGTTTGGTTTTAGTGCCGACGAGTAAATGCCGTACGACGCTGCAGCCCTGCAAATACCCGAGCCATATCGCGAAAGGGTGCTCAACTCTATCGAGCACGCTATAGCAACAGGCGCGCTGCATCAAATTGAACATCCTATTATTGGTTATCATGATAAGCAAACAAGATGGGTAAAAGCTACCGGTAAACTGTATGACGCGGAGCCGGGCAAACCTTCGCATTTTTCGGGCGTAATGTTTGACATAACCGACCGCCGTGAACAGGAACAACGTAAAGACGATTTTATAAGTATTGCCAGCCACGAGCTTAAAACACCTATTACCGCTCTCAAAGCATCGTTACAACTGCTGGAGTTGATGAAGGATAATCCATCGTCACAGATGCTGCCTAAGCTGATAGAACAATCAAGCAGGAGTATGAATAAAATAAGCGCTTTGGTTGAAGACCTGCTGAACGTGAGCCGGATGAACGAAACCAAACTACAGCTTAATAAAGCTCCGTTTACTATTGCTCAAATGCTGACCGTTTGCTGTAACCATGTTCGTATTGCGGGCAAGCACGAACTGGTTGTTATAGGCGACGAACAATTAATAGTGAATGCCGATGAACACCAGGTAGATCAGGCTGTAGTAAACCTGGTAAACAATTCCGTAAAATATGCGCCCGAATCAAAAAAGATTTACTTCGTTATTGAAAAACTGGATGGCTTTGCCAAAATATCTGTAAAAGACACCGGCCCCGGTATGTCAAAAGAAAAAATAGGTCATCTTTTTGACCGCTACTACCGGGCCGAGCCTGCCAGTTACCAAAACGCCGGCCTTGGCCTTGGCCTGTACATCAGCTCAGAAATTGTAAAACGCCACGGTGGCGAAATTGGGGTGGAGAGCGAATTAGGGCAGGGGAGTACATTTTGGTTTACATTGCCGTTGGAGTAGCAGGATTAATGCCATTAAGTTGAGAAAAGCCGAAGTGAAAAATAATATCGAACACTGAATTTCGAATATCCAACACCGAAGTTTTTCCTTCATTATTCGATATTGGACATTCAGTGTTCGATATTTAAATCGTTCGCAATTGCATGGCGGCCATAGACTCACCCCGGCTACGCTACGCTGGCCGACCCTCTCTCCGGCTTACGCCGCATAGAGGGTTAAGCTCATTTTTTATTTTTTCTTCGTCCCTCTATGCGACGCAAGTGTCAGAGGGAGGGCAGGGACAAGCATCACGATGCCGGGTTGAGTGGTGGTGGCCAACCAACCAAAAAAATCCTGATCCCTGATACTTGCGACTTGATACTAAAATCTAATTACTAAATTCTACATTTGCACCATGAGTAAGTTATGGCAAAAAACCACTAATGTAAATCAGTTGGTAGAAGATTTTACCGTAGGTAAGGATAGGGAGTTTGACCAGGAAATGGCGGCCTTTGATGTGCTGGGCTCGCTGGCCCACACCCGCATGCTTGAAAGTATTGGCCTGATGGATGGTGCTGATCTTGAACTTGTTCAGCGCGAACTCAAAGCTATTTATGCCGATATAGAGGCGGGTAATTTCACTATAGAAGATGGGGTGGAGGACGTACACTCACAGGTAGAGATGCTGCTAACCCAACGCATTGGCGATGCCGGTAAAAAGATCCATTCCGGCCGCTCCCGCAACGACCAGGTGCTGGTCGACCTCAAATTATTCTTCCGTCACCAGTTGCAACAGGTAGTTGAGGAAACCGAAACCCTTTTCCGCCGGTTGATTACACTAAGCGAACAACATAAAGACGTGTTGTTGCCGGGCTATACCCACCTGCAGGTGGCCATGCCATCCTCGTTCGGCCTCTGGTTTGGCGCCTATGCCGAAAGCCTTGCCGATGACCTGGAACTGGTGCTGGCTGCTTATAAAATCACCAACAAAAACCCCCTGGGTTCGGCAGCCGGTTATGGCTCGTCATTTCCGCTTAACCGTACGCTAACTACTCAATTATTAGGCTTCGACAGCCTGAATTACAACGTAGTGTACGCCCAGATGGGCCGCGGTAAAACCGAGCGAATCATCGCCCAGGCGTTATCAAGTATAGCCGCCACGCTTGCTAAAATGGCTATGGACCAGGCGCTTTACCTGAGCCAGAACTTTGCCTTTGTAAGCTACCCCGATACATTAACTACCGGTAGCAGCATTATGCCCCACAAAAAAAATCCCGATGTTTGGGAAATTATGCGTGGCAAATGTAACCGCCTGCAAGCCCTGCCAACCGATGTTGCCATGATGACCACCAACCTGCCATCCGGCTATCACCGCGAGCTGCAACTGCTTAAAGAACTCCTGTTCCCGGCCTTTGCCGATCTTAAGAAGTGCCTGCACATGGCCACCTTCATGCTCCAGAATATAACAGTAAATGCTGATATACTAAAGGACCCCAAGTACGCATACCTGTTTAGCGTGGAGGAAGTTAACCGTATGGTATTAAGCGGAACACCGTTCCGTGATGCTTACAAACAAGTAGGCTTAGCTATAGAACAAGGCGATTTTAATCCCGATAAAACCGTAAATCACACCCACGAAGGCAGTATAGGCAACCTGGGTAACGAGCATATAACCGCCGCCTTTGATAAGCTGCTGACTAATTTTGATTTTGGGAAAGTTGAAACAGCCATAAAGGGATTAGTGGAGCCCCACCCAACCCTCCCCGGCAGGGAGGGCTTTGAAAAACAAATTAATAAGTCTCCCCTGCCGGGGGAGATTTAGAGGGGGCTTTATGAACGGACAAAACAGAAGTGACATATACCCCGGTCTTGAAGTGGATATCATCCTTAAAAAAGACCAGCGTACGGGCACCCTTACCCGCGGCATTGTGAAAAGGCTGTTAACCAGTTCTTCATACCATTCACGCGGCATCAAAGTGCAGCTGGACGATGGCCAGGTTGGTCGGGTAGCCTGGATTGTTGATGAGGAAGATTAATTCATAGTTTCTACACAATTGTTTATCATATTTGCCTTGTACTTAATATAGTATAACTCAATATGCCGGCAAGCGCCCAACGGAAATCAAGATTATGGTTACGGTTAGATACTCATCACCGTTTATTGGTGTCGTTCATTGTAGCTACAGCTACCCTGGCTTTTATTTGGGGGCGTTTTAGCATACCAGCAGCAGTATTGGTTACCTGGTCGGCATTTGGGTTGAGTATTATAGTGATGGATTGGGTTATCATCCTGTCGTCGCACCCGAAGGAGGTTAGGCGGATAGCCAAAATTGAAGATTCAAGCCGGGTATTGATATTTGCATTCGTGGTTATAGCGTCTGTTATCAGTTTGCTGGCAATCTTCTTCCTGCTTAAATCATCTAAACAGCTATCTCCCGCAGTAGTTACAGGGCATGTATTGTTGGGAATGACGTCGGTAATCATTTCCTGGATATTGGTGCATACCATATTTACCCTACGTTATGCCCATATGTATTACGCCACAGATACCGACGGCGATAACAAGACTAAACCATTAGGCGGACTGGAATTTCCAGGCGATGAGAAGGGGTTTGAGCCTGATTACCTTGATTTTGTATACTTCTCCTTTGTATTGGGGATGACTTTCCAGGTATCGGACATCGAGATCTCGTCCAGGCAAATCCGCCGGCTGGCATGGATCCATGGGATGATATCTTTTGCTTTTAATACCGCTATCGTGGCTTTGAGTATTAATGTAATCTCGGGCCTGGTATCGAATTAAAACAAACCGGACTGTTGCTGTGCAATAAATTGGGGCCGAAGTAAGTTTGTGCCAAGGGCCGCGTTTAATTTTTCGGTCACGTAATCTGACAGTATTGGCGAAAACCTTTCGTCGTGCTGATGCATAAAGAACCAGACAGATTTTAAGCCTTCCTGCTGCCATTTTTTTATCCTTTCCACCCACATATCCAAACGGGCTTTATCGATGCTGTATTCGCCTTCTTTATCAGTACAGCCCACAAAGCGGATAAAGGCATGAGGCGTAGGTAAACTCATGTGGATAACATCCCGGCGGCCGGAGGCATCGGTTATCACCGCGCCTATATTAAGATCGCGAAACAGGCTGAATACTTTGTCGCTGTTTTCCTGTTGGGCAAACCATTCTTTATGCCGCAACTCTACAAAAACGGGTACGTCTTTGGGCAAAGCTTCCAGGTATGCTTTCAGTTCGGGGAAGCTTTTTGGCGTGTAGTTATCGCTCAATTGCAAAAATAGAGGTCCCAGCTTTTCGCCGAATGCCATGATGCCTTCATAGTAGGTTGTGGTAATATCGTCGGCATTTTTTAACCTGCGGATGTGGCTGATACTCTGCGAAAATTTGGGGCAGAATTTAAAACCGGGATTGCTTTCGGCTTTGGCTTTCCATTTGGCAATGGTATCCGGGCCGTAAACATTATAAAAAGTGGCGTTCAGTTCGATGCAATCGAAATGTTTTACGTATTCATCTAAAAAATTAGCGTCCTTGGTTTTAGGTGGATAAATTTGCCCGATCCATTCCTTGCGGCCCCATTTAGCGCAGCCCACGTGTACCTGTATTGGTTCATTACTTTTAGCCATGGCTAATACATTGCTTGTAAGTTTTGTATCAGCAGGGAGAGTGAAATCTATTAAGGGTAATTCTTCGGGTGCTACTTTGCCAAATTCCATGATGAATTGATTATTGAAAGGTGGGCGAAGTTAAAAAAAGTTAAAATAAAAGTGGCGTAGTTCTGGGACTTGTATTGGCCAACAACAGGCACAAATATTTGGGTGCGCCTCAATTACGAGATCAGTTTTAGTGTTAACCATGTTAAAATTTAATGTGTTGATTATTAAATATTTATAAAGGAATATATCTGAAATGTGTTAAGTTATGTTAACCCTATTAGACTCGTTTGCCCTGGCGCATTATGATGCCGAGTTTAAACACCATAAACCACTCACCCAATCAACCACTCTCTATTACCCCAACAAATCAACCTTAAACAATGGCTTAACGCGTTTTTTGCTCGCCTGCTCGTAAGCATAGGCCAGCTTAATAATATCGCCTTCTTTCCAGGCTGTACTAAAAAACGACAGGCCAATAGGCAAGCCATGTAGCGATCCCATGGGTACAGTAATGTGCGGATAACCCGCCATGGCTGCCGGGCTGGAAAAGCCGAAACCGTTGTCGTAATCGCCATTTACCAGGTCGATGCAAACTGCGGGGCCATTAGTAGGGCCTATGATGGCATCCAGCTTGTTATCGGTTAAAATCTTATCTATCGCTTTGCGGGTGCCTGCATTGGTTTGTTTTACCACATCCAGGTATTCTTTGGTGTTCAGGTCGCCCTTGGCCTGGGCCAGTTCAAGGGTTTCCTGTTTAAAAAATGGCATAGCCTTGGCTTCGTTTTGCTTGTTATAGGCAATTACATCGGCCAGGGTTTTTACCTTGCTGTTAGCATTGCTTAAATACTGGTTCAGCCCATCTTTAAATTCATATAATAAAACAGGGAACTCGCTTTTGCCAATGTCTTTCAGCTCTTTATTCAGTTCAATTTCAATTACGGTAGCGCCTTTGCTTTCCAGGGTTTTAATGGCATCTTTTAGTAAAGCCACCATGCCAGGGTTACCCTCCATTGCCGATTTTTCGACCCCGAGGCGTTTACCCCTCAATCCATCGGCATCCAAAAATTTGGTGTAATCAGCCTCTGCCTTGCCCTTGCCGGCCAGGGTAAAACTATCCTGCGGGTCAACCCCTGCCAAAGCTCCTAAAAAAATAGCCGCATCCTTAACGGTGCGGGTCATAGGCCCGGCGGTATCCTGCGTTTTAGAGATAGGAATAATGCCCGATCTGCTCCACAGCCCTACAGTTGGTTTAATCCCTACCAGCCCGTTTACTGATGATGGCGATACTATTGATCCATCGGTTTCGGTACCTATGGCTATGGTGCATAAGTTGGCCGCTACAGCACTGCCCGATCCCGCACTTGATCCACTGGGGTTACGGTCGAGGATGTAGGGGCATTTGGTTTGCCCGCCCCGGCTGCTCCAGGCACTGGTTGAACGCGTTGAACGGAAATTGGCCCATTCGCTTAAATTGGTTTTACCCAGCAACACCGCACCGGCCTCACGCAGCTTATGTACAATAAAAGCGTCCTGTTTGGCAAAATTGTCACTTAGCGCCAGCGAGCCGGCTGTGGTATGCATATTATCGGCGGTGTTTATGTTATCTTTTATCAAAACCGGTATGCCATGTAAGGGGCCGCGTACTTTGCCTTTCTCCCGCTCTTTATCCATGGCCTCGGCCATGTTCAGGGCATCTTTATTAAGTTCAATAACGGCGTTTAGCTTAGGGCCATTCTTGTCAATCTCGTCAATTCGTTTCAGGTAAAGTTCGGTAAGCAGGCGCGATGTATATTGCTTGGCCTTCATTTTTTCCTGCAAATCTGTTATGGTCGCTTCCAGGAGCTCAAACAGATCATCTTTGCTGTCTGTAGCGGTGGTATCCGGTTTTTTATCGTCTGCCGCCGGCTGGCCGCATGATGCGGCAACTAATGTTGATAATGTAAGGCCAGCTAATGACCCTGTTTTAAGAAAATTTCGTCTATGCATAACCGGTTGTTGAAAAGCATTTACAAATAACAAAATATTTGCCGGATAAAAAATTATCAACCTAAAATGTTACAACATGTACTAAAGCTTGCACCGCTTATACGCCGGCTATTTATTTAGCATTTATTATAAACAATTAACGAAGCCTTAGCAATTGTACTCCGCTTGTTTTTACCGTATAAATTCCATTACAGTACATAAACAGCTTTAATTTTAGGTAACTTCATATTTAAAAATACAAACACTTCCTGATGATGTTAAAATGTCTGATCAAAATATTATTCCCGGCCATTTTAACGACAGTTTTGTTGGGCTGCAGCCATGGTAAACAGGTATTTAAAAGTGATTGCAATGACGAATACGCACCCGTTTATAAGCCTGTTGCTTTTACCGAACTGGTAAAAAACCTTAAAAAGTACGATAGGCAATACGTAGAGGTTACCGGTAAATATATTGAAGCGCCGGAACAATCGGCTTTGTTTAATGACAGCCTTTTTGCCGATCACTCGGCGGGGCATGCCATCTGGATAAATTTCAACCCCGATTGCCCGCTGTATTTAGAGGGAACGCGCACCGGCCTTTTTCAATATAACAATGGGGAATTTACACAGATAAACAATAAGCATGTAACCGTAAAGGGCCGGGTTGATGCTCATGACACCGGGCATTTAAACCAATATAAAGGAGCTATAGAACGAATTAGCTATATCAACTTATATTAAACCGCCCATATAAAGCCCGAGAAAATTATTGCCCCCCCTTTTAAATCTCCAGTTTTAAACCATCATAAGCCAGCCGGATATTGAGTGGCAGCTCGGCCGATATATCCTGGTGTTTGCCAAGGCGGTGGCTTATATGGGTAAGATAAGTTGTTTCGGCGCCAATTTCGATGGCGAAGTCGATAGCTTCGTCGAGTGTAAAGTGCGAGATATGTGTTTGCTTTTGCAGGGCATTGATCACCAATATTTTTGAGCCCTTTATTTTTTCTTTTTCGGCCTCTGATACCGTTTTAGCATCGGTGATGTACGTAAAATCATTAATCCTGAAACCCAATACAGGCAGCCGGTAATGCAAAACTTCGATAGGGATAAATTTTACACTGCCGATATTAAAAGGATCTAAGCTGATGGGGTGTACAGTAACCTGCGGGATGCCCGGATATCCTGTGCCATCAAATACATAGGGAAACTCGCGGGCAAGTGCGCGTTGAACCCTGAAATCGGCATAAACATCTACAGGGCCTTGCTGAAAATAGTTAAATGCCCGGATATCATCCATCCCGGCAATATGGTCTTTATGCTCGTGGGTATACACAATGGCATCTAAGCGTTTCACTCCGGCACGCAGCATCTGGTACCTGAAATCGGGGCCCGAATCAATAACAATGGTTTTATCTTCGACTTCTATTAAAATGGAGGTGCGTAAACGGTTATCGTATGCATCGGCAGATGTGCACACCTCGCATCCACAGGCAATAACAGGTACGCCCTGCGAAGTTCCGGTACCTAAAAATGTTATGGTCACAGCTGCAATTTTGTTTGTTTGATGTCCTGTAAAAATGCAACCTGTTTGTCATCCAGCAATCTAAAATCCACTTCCAGTTCGCGGAGCAGTTCAACCAGGGCCAGAATTTTACTTTCCAGGTTCGAAAACCGGTTTACAATTACCATGCGGCTGTTTAATAACAGGCATGCCCCGGTTTTAAAGTTGCCTTTCTCGTACCGCACCTTGTAGCCTGCTGTTTTGAGCAGCATCTCTAATTTTTCGAGTGTATGGTTGGTAGCGGGTAGCATTATTTCAAAAGTAGTAAATTTCTTCAGATGTGCGGATTGCAGATTTCAGATGTGCAGATATGCAGATTTCAGATGTGCAGATTTTAGGTGTAGTGTTGCGCAACAGGTGAAACAGTAAAAAATAACATCTGTCTAACAATCAGTAACTTAAGAATTGTCATAAAATGAAAACCGCAACAGTACCTCGGGAACCTGCGTATTTGCATATCCGCTATTGCATCTGCACATCTGAAATCTGCATATTTGCACATCTGTCGCGTATCTGCACATCATTTAATTCTGTATCAGCTTATATTTTCCTGATTTGATCAGTTTTTGCTGTTCGGCCGAGAATTGGGTGCGGCCACCAAAATCCTGTACCCAGTAGGTTTTATATTCGGCTACGCCAACTTCCTTAAAATCGGGGTTCATGAGGTTGCGGCAATGTCCTTCGCTTTTAAACCAGCCATCCATTACTTCGGCAATGTTCTGCTGCCCCTGGGCAATGTTTTCGCCTATGGTGAAGCTTTTAAAACCTTTAAACGTATAGCCGGCCGATATTATCCTGTCATTCATACCGCGGCCATCTTTACTGGTGTGGCTAAAGTAATTGCGCTTGGCCATATCTTTTGCATGGCCGGCGGCGGCATCAAACAGTTTATCGTTCCAGGTTAACGCAGGCGCTGGTGGAAAATACTTGTCGCCGCAATTGCAACCCTTTGCGCGGGTTTGGTTTATCCGGGTTAAAAACTCGCTTTTAAATTGTTGGCTCTGTCCGTAGGCTTCGCCGCAAATTAACAAGATGGCCACTAAATATATTGTGCTTAAAAATGATTTAATCATATGCTTATCAGACAAACAAAATTGAATGAGGTTTAGTATGATGAGCCAAAGAAATTTGGAATATCAATGACCAATGCTTTATTGGGCAATAAAATTTTGTATCGATTTAGTTGGGGTTATTTACTGCTGTCGCCGTTTCCTGGGCCTTATACGCCACCGGCTTCGCTTTTTACGCCGCCAGCAATAAACCATTACAGCTGTAGCCATTACCGCAAGGGCAATAATAAGCGTTACAATGAGACTGTATGCCTTGCCGAGGCGAGCTTGGAGCCGCGTTTGGAGCTGGAGGTATATACTTTTTTTTTGACGATGACAGAGTCTTGTTTTTTGATCTGAACAGAATCTTTTTTGCTGAGCATCGCCAATTTGCTTTCCTCTGCTTTCTGGATGCTGTCGTCTAAAAATTCATGTCGTTTTATAGCTACGGCTGCTTTGTCGTAATTTTTCATGTGCCGGTACAAATTAGCGTAGGCTACCTGTACCGCCGATTCATTCCTGGGGTCTTTATTTTTTACCGCTATTTTTAAGGCTTCGTTTAAGTCGCCCATGGCAAGTGTATAGTCTTTGATATCGCTTTTTATAGCCGAGAGCTCGATTAATGATGTGATGATGTTAGGAACATCATGTTTTAAACGGGATATGGTGTTTGATTGCAGGATGAACCACTTGGCCTGGCTGTAATTATGCTGAGACCTGTATATTTTTGACAGGTTATTGTAGCAGGTACGCAAGCCTAAAGAATCGTTCATGCCGGAGTATACGTGCAAAGCAAGCATCGAATAGTTTAACGCTTCGCTTTTGTAATAGTGTCTTAAGTTCCTATTGCTAACCGTATCGTAATGCATGTATTCCTGCGCAATGGCGTTGTAGATGGGGCCTTTTAATGAATCGCTTGTGAGTTGTAATTTTTGCTTAAGACTATCCAGGTCATCAGCGTAGGCTGATAATTGGTGTCCGGCTAAGAACGTAAAGATGAGGCAAGTAAGCAGTTTCTTCATATAGGGCTTATCGAATATACCAATATATTTAATACATACTTAGTCAAATAATGTGCCCGGTTAGCCGGTTTTGCCACTTGGCAGGGCGGGCTGATTAAAAATCATTGTTTTTGCGCCGGAATGGCACTTTTTAGGCTAAAACCCGGCGATGTTTTTTTTTAACAATTGGCGGGCTTTTTTTGCACATTGCATTTGGTACACAAAACTGGACAGGATTTAAGCCCGGTATTAGTATTATGTACTAAACAATAGTCTGTTCATACCGGGTGATGAAGCGCTGTAATGCCTTTGATCGCCCCAGCAAAAAATTGAAAAGGAAAATACTGATGGAGGCGCAGGTGATGCCTGCCAGCACATCAAGTATATAATGGTGGCTGGCATATACCGCAGTAAACCATATACCCAGCATAACTACGGCAAAAAATATATTCGCCTTGCCCAGGCGGTTTTTAATACCATAATATAAAACAATAACGGGGTACGATGAATGTAACGATGGCATAGCCGCGAATACATTTGAGCCCTTGGCATAAATGGACTTAAAAACGCCGGCATGAAAAAAGGCATCAAACTTAGCCAGCCCGGCAGTGTTGCCCTGGGTTAGGGGATGGAATTGCAGGCCATGATATTGTACATACCAGGGCGGTGCCGCAGGGAAGGCATAATAAACCACAAAGCCCAATAAATTAACCAGCACAAAAGTGAGTGAAAATTTAAGGAACTGTTTTTTGTTTTTAAAAAATAAAAAGGTTGCAAAAGCAAGTGGTACAGGGATCCAGCACAGGTAAAATATGCCTGCCATAACATCAATAACAGTATTCCCGTTTATGCGCCAGTATTCATTTGGTGTAAGCAGGCCGCCATTGTAGTGGATACCAAACAGGCGTTTTTCGAAATTATAAATATCGGCTATATGTACCGCGTTGAAATTATAATTAGGAAAGGCCTTCATGTAATCAAATATGATCCAATAAACGATGAAGATACTGAAGCCGAGAATAAATTTACGCGTAACAGCCGAAGCGTAAAAAAGGGAATTAAATATCAGCACAAGCGTAAGCTCGTCACTTTTGTAACCAATTAAAAAGTAGGAGAGTACTAAATACCCTATCGAAATGAGTGTAACAATAAGTACTGTTTTGGTATTGATTGTTACACCGTTGTGCGCAGCAGTATTCACCTTATTTTTTTAAGAATCCCGAACGGAATATTTTATCCCACAGCGGCGAGCTAACACCGTAGCCCCTGTCGGGGTCCTGGTAGTGGTGCAGCATGTGGTGTTGTTTTATTTTTTTAAACAGGCCGCTTTTAAAGTTAAAATGATGCATAGCATAGTGCGATATATCATAAAACAGGTAGCCCAATATAAAGCCGGGGAAAAAGCCAAAAACATTATCAGCTGGCAGTATCCATTTAAATAAAAAGTAAAAGCCGGTAGCCAGCGGAATGCTCAACGATGGTGGCAATACCAAACGTTTGGCATCGCTTGGGTAATCATGGTGCACACCGTGCATAATAAAATGCAGTCTTTTTGCCCATTCCCAGTTTTCGTTGGGTTTAAGGTGAAAAACAAAACGGTGCATAATGTATTCGGTAATCGTCCAGACGAACAAGCCTAAAATAAACAGCTCGGCGTATTTTATAAAACCAATACCTGCGTTAAAAGCCAGGTAGGTTGAATAAATGATAACCGGTACAAAAATATACAAGGGTACCGTATAGTGCACCTTTGATAAACCTTCTAAAAAGTTACTCTTAAACATCCTCACAGATTCCTGTGAGTTAGATACATAATTTTTTTTTGCCATAATATATCAGGTTTAAAATTTTTGACGATTTCTCTGCCTGTTATTTAATCTTTTATATTGATTTGATTTGCGCTGAGGCCGTAACCAGCTTAGCTGCGAAAGTACGATATTTTAACGGGGTCTCAAGGCCGTAAAATCCAAGTCGACGGTTATATGACCAGGATCGTGTTTTTAATTAGATATCTTTGACGATAATCCCCGCCCATTTTATAACTTCAAACTCACCACTCACCACTTCACGAGCCTTCCTCTTGTTTTATCAGGGCTTTTTTTGCTTCCCTTAACCTGTTAAAGGCGGTAATATTAGTTAGCACAGCCAGCAACACCAATGGGAAGGTAAATATTGATATAGGCTCAAATATGTGAAACTTAATACCCGGCACAAACAATTTGTAATTGCCGCCAATATACTGGGCTACAATACCGCTTATTAACGCGCAAACACCAATGGTAACCACGCGTTCGGGCCGTTGCATTAAACCGCCCTTCACTTCAACACCCAAACCTTCGGCACGCGCCCTTACGTAGCTTACCATCATGGAGCCTATAAGGGCTATAAACGCAGCTATCGAACTTATAAAATAGTGATGCCCTACCAGGTAATAACATATACCCAGGAACATGATCAATTCGCTGTAGCGGTCAAGTACCGAATCGTACAGTGCGCCAAAAGTCGATTTCATATTGCCTAAGCGGGCTACCTGGCCATCAAGCATATCAAACAAACCTGCAAACAATATTAAACCGCCTGCCCAGCCAACGTAACGCAAATCGCCGCGGTTACCTTCTTCGGCACCTAATATAAAAATGGCCGCAACACCTACATTCAGCACAAAACCGATTGATGTAACCGCGTTTGGTGTTAACCCAACCTTGATCAGAATTTTCACCACGGGATCAATCACCCGGTAAATACCTAACTGCAGGTTTGTTCTAAGCGAAATTTTCTGTTCCATTTTTGTAATAGTTTTGATGTTACAAAATTAAAAATCAAATTTAATTCTGGTGCGTATACCCCAATTTGCTACATTCGGATGATCAAGATAATTAAACCTTTGCACAAAATCAACACGAATTAGCTTAAATATGTTTTCGATACCAACGCTTCCTTCAACATAAGGCGTGCGGCCTAATGAATAAGTTAGCGGTACCCCATTGGCATCAACCGGTAGCTGGTACAATGACGGGTGGATCGAAGGATTATTGCCATCGCTCAAGCCGCCCCATAGTACCTTAAAGGAAGCTGTTTCGCGCCATTTTAATTTTTTAAATAGCGGTACTTTGTTAAAGAAGAAACCCATAAAATGCTGATCGATCCGGATACCTTCATAATGGTCATATACAAACTCCAAAAAGTTCATCAGGTTATATGAGTCAATATCATAGGCATAAGTTTGGTTGGCACGCGGAATTGATAACAGCGGATATGGAACAGTGCCAAACACCTTGCCACCGTATACGGCAACATCGGCATAGCCTAATTGCGATTCGTAAACCCGTTTGTCAATACGCGCGTCAATTTTTTGGTAATTATATTCGCCGCCAAAAACGTTTTTCAAGCCGGCGGTAAATTGTACCTGGAAAATAGGGTATTTGTTTGGCAGCGGCGTACGGTAAATTTTACCCTGGTAAAATTCTTCGTTGGGCGCATACCTTAAGCCAGCGGTTATTTCGGTTGTGGTTAAATCATGAACAGGGTGGGTAAGGTCATTTACCGGCCTGAAATATAATGACCCTGCCGGCTCTTGTTTCCAGTTATTAAAACCCGCGCTGTATGAAAAATGGCTGTCAAACTCGTGTACGTAATCAATTCTGTAGTTATTGTTGTACAGGTACTTATCGTTTACACCACGTTTAAATGATAGCAGGAAGTTATCCTCCTGAACAAACTGAAGATTGGCCCCCGGTATTTTTGTATCGCGCTGGAAGCTTGCCCTTAAATAATTTTGCGGGAATTTATAGATGGATTTATTATTAAGCGAATAAGTAGCGCTCAGGAAGTACTTCCATCGTTCGTCCTTAAAGCCATAGGCGGCATAGGTTTCAAAATAATAGCGCCTGCTGAGGTTAGGGGTGGTACGGCCGCCAAATCGTAATTTAAAACCTTCAACCGGGTTAAAGCTGTAAAAAGTGTTAGCCGGGCCAATCTCAAATTTATCAAATCCTTTATAGCCGGCAAGCAATATGGTTGCAATATCCACCGTGCGTTTAAACGATGGCATATCTTTTAAGCTATCAATGTTTTTATAAACTTTTGATTCGGCCGTAGTTAAGGTATCCAGGCGGTTTTTTTGCCAGAATGCATCGCTGCGGTTGCGGGCCTCATCTGATGACTCTTCCGATTGTTTGGTGTAGGCAGTATCCGGCCTTGGCTTGTTTACTATGTAATTACCATATGTAATGGTACGCATACCAAACAAACTGCTTTTTGCATCCTTTTTTGATGCACCAAAATCGGCTATGGTAACGCTTTTGCTCAGGTGGTACCTGTTATCAGGATTTTGTTCAAAATCCAGGTCGACCTGGATAGACCTGATAAAGTTGATGTTGATATGTTTATTTACCAATAGCGATGCTTTTTGAACCGCATAATTGCCATCCAGCGTAATATAGATGCTCCCTTCAAACAAAACATCATTACTGTTGCGCGGCGTAAAACTTAATTGTACCAGTTTTTGGCCTTTGTTATCGGTAATAGTATCGGTAATAAAAAACTTGTAATAATTGGGCGAGTTATCTGATATCGGGCTTAAAAACTGGCTGGTTATCAGTAAAACATTATTATCGTATATATTAACCTTGGTGTACAAGTGCTTAAAATACTGTGCCAAGCCCGCATTATCAACAGCAGGGCCAAAATTCACATTTTTTTCGCCGATTACAATTTCCCTGTTTTTCTCGGGGTTTTTGCGGTAAAAGTTTTGGACAAGCTTTTCATTAAGGAAAATAGGCAATATCGATTTGCCCGGAATAGATGTACTATCGCGGTTATCTAATATAAATTTGTATTTCCTGAAAAATTTGCGGTCAGAGAATTGGGCCGAAACGTTGGCGGCGCCAAACATCATTTTATCATATTCCCGGTACTCTACGTAATCATAGGCTTCGGGGCGGTTTTTTTCTTTATTTTCAATAACCTTACGGATTAGTTCAACCGCCGGGTTATCTTTATTACGGTATTTAGGCTTTTTACCAGCTTTAATAGTAACCTGGGCCAACTGTTGCGCCGCAGGGAAAAGCTTTACATTAATAACCTGTTCTTTACCAGGCACCACGGCCAAAAACGCGTCTTTATATCCCAAAAAAGATACTTTTATTTGCTTGTAAGTTTGATTGGTTGTTGACAGGCGATAATTTCCGTTATTATCTGTAGTAACCCCGGTCGTGGTTCCGGTAAAGCTAACTACAACATAGGGAAGGGTTTGTTTGTTGCCCGCATCAGTAACCTTGCCTGTAATAATGGTGGTTTGGGCAAATATTGATGTTACAGAAAAAAAGAATATTGAAAAGAATAGACTTTTGTAAATTTTTTTAAACTTCATGTACTTTATGCAATTATGCAAATACAAACCTTTTTGATTGATAAATATAAATCCAACCCCCGTATTTAACTAACCTTTTGGTTACCGGTAATATTAATTACCGGTTTAAATTACCAAGCTTATCAATCATTCACTCTATCCAACCCGTTTGCCTGTAAACCCACTTTAAATAGGTTTAATAACCCTTTTATAACCTTTATAACACGCTTGTAACTGCGTTCCAAAGGTAAAAAAAATCCCTACAGACTAATGTGGTCAAAAAGTCAAATATTACCTATGGTACTACAACGGCAATCATCAAAATAAATTACCCCCATATTATACTTATAACTAAATAAGGGCAATAATAAATATGAGGCATGTTGCCGTTAACAAACATTGCGTAATATGCAGAATCACAGACTGAAATAAAAAACTTTGTTACAACAAGGATACTGAAAATTGCAGGGCGAATGTACCGCCGCAATAAGTATTTAACAATTATTAACAAGCAAAGCAGCACAAATTGGTTTAGGAATGGCGCATAAATAAAGCAGCCGCATAAAGATCAAACTTTATACGGCTGTTTCATGTTTTTATTGCAAATTATTAAGCCTCCTGGGCAAACATGTCATCATAGTAATCTAAACCAAGGTGAGTTATCAAATCTTCGCCCATTAAATAACGAAGTGTGTTCTCTAACTTAATCAATTGTTTAAATATATCATTCTCGGGATGTAAACCGGCAGCAGTTTGCGGCGATTTAAGGTAGAATGACAACCATTCCTGGATACCACTCATGCCGGCACGTTTGGCCATATCGCTAAACAGGGCAAGATCGAGCGCGATAGGAGCGGCGAGGATCGAGTCGCGGCAAAGGAAGTTAATCTTGATTTGCATTTTATAGCCCAGCCAGCCAAAAATATCAATGTTGTCCCAGCTTTCTTTATTATCGCCATGCGGGGGATAGTAGTTGATGCGGATTTTGTGGTAGATGTTGCCATACAGCTCCTGGTTATCTTCTGGTTTAAAAATATCTTCCAGTACACCTAATTTTGATACTTCTTTGGTTTTAAAGTTATCGGGATCGTCCAATACCAAACCATCGCGGTTACCCAGGATGTTGGTAGAGAACCAGCCGTGAACACCTAACGAACGCGCAGCAAGGCCGGGGGCCAAAACTGTTTTCATTAAAGTTTGCCCGGTTTTAAAGTCTTTACCTGCAATGGGGGTTTTGGTTAATTTTGATAACTCGATTAAAGCAGGGATATCCACAGTTAAGTTAGGGGCGCCATTTGAAAAAGGTATGCCTAATTTTAAAGCAGCGTAAGCATAAATCATACTTGGCGCTATCAGCTTATCATCGTCTTTTAAAGCTTGTTCAAAAGCTGCAAGTGACTGGTGGATGGCCGATGCTTCGTAGTAGATCTCTGTTGATCCGCACCATACCAATACAACCCGATCTAAACCGTTTTGCTCTTTAAAGCTTTTGATATCCTCCATTACCTGCTGTGCCAGCTCATAACGTGTACCGGTTTTAACGTGGGTACCTGTGAGGTTTTTAGCATAGTTTTGGTCGAAAGCGGCCTTCATAGGCACAATGGCTTCCAGGGCTGGTTTTACAGCATCTAATAACGATGATTCTAATACCCTGGCATTTGATGCAGCCTGGTAAACATTATCTTCGTACACATCCCATCCGCCAAAAACAATATCGTTTAATTGGGCCAGCGGTACAAACTCATTAATTTTAGGGTTGCGGTTTTCGGTGCGTTTGCCTAAACGGATGTGCCCCATTTGTGTAAGGGAGCCGATTGGTTGCGAGATGCCTTTTTTTACAGCTTCAACGCCGGCAATCAACGTGGTAGCTACTGCGCCCAAACCAGGAATAAGGATACCCAGTTTACCTTCGGCAGGAGAAATTTTGATTTTCATTATACTTATTTATTGTTTAATTGTTGGGCAAAAAGGCGGTTTATTTGATAGTTGCCTGTTTTACCTTCTGTTGTTTTTTGTGCTTCTGTTTATTGTTAAGTACTTGATTTACAATTTACTTAAACGTTTAAGTAAATTGCCGTAATTTGTATTTTTATCAATTTTTATGCGCTATGTATTCATGTTTTTGGGGTGGTTGTTACAGCCAGTCGTTGGCCCTATACCACTTTAGTGTTTCAATTAACCCGGTTTGCAAATTATACGTTGGATAAAACCCCAGCTGCGATTTTGCTTTCTCGATATCAACCGACCAGTTTACCGCCATAAGCTCGTTTAGCTTCTCCATATTAATGATGGCGGCCTTATTGCTCAAAGAACTCACTTTTTCTGATACAAAGGCTATTGTTTTTACAAATATTACAGGTAAATGAAATTTAAAGGTTTTTAAGCTCAAAGCTTCCTTCGCTAAGTTAGCTAACTCATATTTACTGTAATAATTGCCATCGCTAAGGTTATAATCTGTATTATTTCCGTCGTATAGCGATTTTATAGAAGCTTTGGCTACATCCTTTACATATATAAAGGTTAACTTTTGTTGGGCTTTGCCCATATAAGGTTCAAGGCCGCGGGTAAGCTGCTTAAAAAATATAAATATCCCTGTATCCCTTGGGCCATAAATAGCCGTGGGCCGCAATATAGTATAGTTTAAATTTTCAACCGTCCTTAACTGTTCTTCGGCCAGTAGTTTGCTGCGGCCGTAAGCAGTAACCGGTTGGGGTTTGATAGTTTCGCTGATAGCGCCGGATAATGTTTTAAGTGGCCCAAGCGCTGCCAGGCTGCTGATGAGCACAAACTTTTTAAGGTTGATGCCCGCCTGTACAGCAGCAGAAGCGAGGTTGAAAGTATGGGTGGCATTAATATAGTTATAGGCAGCCTGTGATTTGGCCGCCGTAACACCTGCCGCATGGATGATATAATCGGGCTTAATATCTGCAAGCTGTTGCTTTAGCGCAGTAAGGTCGCGGTAGTTAAGGTTAACAAACTTGATATCGAGATTTTTCAGGTGGTCTGTTTTGCTGCTTTTACGCACGGCGGCATATACCTCAAAATTATTGTGTAACGCCTCTTCGATAATATGAAACCCCGCAAAACCGCTTGCACCGGTTATTAAAACCCTTTCCCTCATATCGCTTTTTTGTATAACCTGTATGTTTTGTACGGATCGCCTTTAATGGCTTCTATTGCCCGGTTTACCATATCATTATTTTCTAAAGTCCAGCCGGCTTCGGCGTGTTTAAAGCCTTTGGCCTTGTACTCTCTTATAATAGTGCCATATAAACAGGCTTCGATACCCATTTTGCGGTAACCATCTATTACACCTAACGCATAAATGCGGATGCTTTGTATGTTTTTTTTACCAAACAGCAATTTGAAAATGCCGGTTGGCAATAAACGGCCGCGTTTTATTTTCTTAAAAATTTCGTTATAATTTGGCAGGGCCAGGCCAAAAGCTACTATTTTGCCGTTTTGTTCGGCAAGTAAGGCAAAATCAGGGTCAAGGATCAGTTTAAGGTCTTTGGCCAGGTAATCAAATTCCTCGTTGGTTAATGGCACAAAGCCGGTGTTGCTATCCCAGGCCGAATTGTATACTTCGCGAAGCTTAGCCGCCTCCTCTTTGAAATTTTTTAAATTTACTTTGCGGATAATGATATTGCTCCGTTTTAAGCGCTCCTCTAACGAGTTTAATAACCTAACTGATTTATCATCATACTCCTGCCCGTCCCAGTGCCAGGCAATCAGGTCAACATCTTTGCTAAGGCCGTAGCTTTCTACAAGGTTTGCATAGTAAGGCTTATTGTAGGTGTTCATTAAAAACGCAGGGCTGTCAAATCCCTTAATCAATAATCCGCAGGGTTCATTGGTGCTAAAGTTTACCGGGCCTAAAAGCTGGCCGGTTACACCTTTGTTTTTAAGCCAGCCGGTAACTACATCAAACAGCAGGGTTGAAACTTCGGTGCTGTCTATACAATCAAAAAAACCAAAAAAGCCATCGTTTTTATGATTGTATTCGTTGTGGGCATTATTAAGGATGGCAGCAATACGGCCTACAATTTTATCGCCGTCATAAGCCAAAAAGGGTTGTACGGTATTGTGCTTATGAAAAGGGTGAATTGTTAGCAGGTCGCGCTGGGCGATGAACAGTTCGGGTACATAGTTTGGGTCGCCCTCATACAAATCATGCGGAAAATCAATAAATGAAGCCAGTTCCTTTTTTGAACTAACTGTTACAATTTTTATCATGAGTGGTTTGCACTAATTGGTTGCCCTAAGGCTATATGAACGTAAAAGTCCGTGTGTATAGGGTTGCTTTAATTAAACAGCAGCCAATAGCACACGGACACTTTAAAAGATTATATTTTTTCTTTAACAGAAGTAACGCCTACGTCTTTAAATACTTTAGTCAGTTTTTCAACAGCTTCGTCAATTTGCTCAAATGTATGGGTAGCCATTAATGAGAAGCGCAATAACGATGAATCTGAAGGTACAGCCGGCGAAACAACCGGATTAACAAATATACCAGCTGCCTGCAGCTGTTTTGTTACCAGGAAAGTTTTCTCGTTATCGCGTACATAAATAGGCAATATCGGGCTTTCGGTAGGGCCAAGGTCAAAACCTTCGTCCAGCAAAAGCTTCATAGCGTAATTGGTATTATCCCAAAGTTTCTGGATCCTTTCGGGTTCCGATTCCATGATATCCAATGCAGCAATCACACTGCCAACAGATCCTGGTGTCATACTCGCGCTAAACATCAGCGAACGGCCACGGTGTTTAATAAAGTCAACCGTATCCTTATCGGCAGCAATAAAACCACCTAACGAAGCCAGCGACTTGCTAAACGTACCCATAATGAGGTCAACATCCTTAGTAAGGCCAAAGTGCGATGCCGTACCTGCTCCATTATGACCGATAACCCCAAGGCTATGCGCATCATCAACCATGATGTTTGCACCATACTGATCGGCAAGCCGAACTATTTCTGGTAGCTTAACAATATCGCCTTCCATGCTGAAAATACCATCAACCGCAATAACCTTTACAGCTTCTTCGGGCAATAATGCCAGTTTGCGCTGCAGGTCGTTCATGTCATTGTGGGCGTATTTTAACACTTTTGAAAACGAAAGGCGGCTGCCATCAATGATGCAGGCATGGTCGTATTCGTCTAAAATAAGATAGTCATTACGGCCTGTAATGCATGATAGTACGCCAAGGTTTACCTGATAGCCTGTGCTGAATAAAACGGCGGCTTCTTTGCCAACTAAACTGGCAAGCCTGTTTTCTAACTCAATATGAATATCCAGTGTACCATTTAAAAAACGCGATCCGGCACAGCCTGTGCCATATTTATCAATCGCTTTTTTTGAAGCTTCTTTAATTTTCGGGTGATTGGTAAGGCCTAAGTATGAGTTAGAACCAAACATTAATACCCTTTTGTTGTCAATTAATACTTCAGTGTCCTGAGCAGACTCAATAGGCCTGAAATAAGGATACAATCCCTTCTCCCGGAGCATATTTGCAACCTGGAACTCG
>Ga0307515_10001206_pt1 | contig 59045 bp, 51 predicted proteins | sample 17_EM_MG_FD_194513 | JGI IMG/M metagenome (GOLD analysis project Ga0307515, IMG submission 194513) | Populus trichocarpa ectomycorrhiza microbial communities from riparian zone in the Pacific Northwest, United States - 17_EM | ecosystem: Host-associated > Plants > Roots > Unclassified | place... | reverse complement strand
GGGGCGCCGGATCATACGGCCCGCTCGCATGCAGCCCTGTAAACCGCCGACCCAGAAAAAAACCCAAGGCATTGCTGCCTTGGGTTGAATCCACCAATGGAGGAGGTGGAGGAGACAAACGGTTGGTGGAGCGGAACAAAACACGCTGAACACCAGTGCGGCAAGTATATCTGTGCGCATGTTGCGCCGCAATAATTTCTATGCATAAGCATGGACGGAGAGTGCATTTTTCTCAGAACGCACAATTGCCCGCGTGGAGAAGACATTTAGCAAAAGGAGCGAGCGATGGAATGCACGGTGAACTGGGTCGCGGCGAGCGGAATGGCCTTCATGGCGGAAACCGGGAGCGGCCATGTGCTGATGATGGATGGCGCGCCGGACGGTGGCGGACGAAATCTGGCACCCCGGCCAATGGAAACCGTGCTCGCCGGCACCGGCGGGTGCACCGCCTACGACGTGGTGCTCATCCTGCAACGCGGTAGGCACGCGGTGAAAGGTTGCCAGGTAAAGCTGACGTCGGAACGGGCGACGACGGACCCTAAGGTGTTCACCAGCATCCGCATGCACTTCCTCATCACTGGCAAGGGCCTGCCTGATTCGGCTGTTCAACGCGCCATTCAGATGTCGCACGAGAAGTATTGCTCGGCGAGCATCATGCTGGCCAAGACGGCCGAGATCAGCACGAGTTACGAGATCATTGAGGGCTGAAAGCTGACGCTCAATCAGATGTAGTGCGCCGTGGTCGTCATGACTTTGGCGGCGATGCGCATTCCCCAGCGCACCGGCAGGGGCAACTTCGCTGCTCCGGCATTTTGAGCCTGGGCGCCATGGCGGGCTTCATCTTCCTTCATTTGCTGCACGATGGCTCGGGACGCCCCATCAGCAGCTGGTAAGCGACCCAGATGCGAGGCCAGGTGATGTTCGACTTGCGACTCCGTTTCGACGACAAAGCCCAAGCTGACTCGATCCCCTAGGCGGCCAGCCACCCAGCCCAACCCGAATGCCCCGGCGTACCAGAACGGATTCAGAAGGCTCGGTCGCGCATTCAGTTCGCGCAGACGTTGCTGTGTCCAGGCAAGGTGATCGGTCTCTTCGCGCGCAGCCTCACGAAAACTTTCGCGCAGCTCCGGGTTTCGCGTGGCCAGAAATTGAGCTCTGTACAGCGCTTGCGCGCAAACCTCACCCACATGATTCACCCGCATCAATGACGCTGAAAGCTTGGCCTCAACGGCATCCAACGACCGTTGCGAGTCGCCGGCTTGCGGCGCCGGTCGCGTTGCGGCGGTCACCCCAGAGAGAGTGCGCAAGGCGCCGTCTGCTGCGCTGAGCCAGTCGTCGACGATTGAGTGTCGCTGCTTGCCGTGATGTGAGTTCATTGCCCCCGAGATTACCCTAGTAAAGACTATATCTTTGCTTTGGTTTGAAGCGCCAATCATGGGTGATTTGGGACTCAGGCGTGTCCTTATCGCTCGTTGTTAGGCGACAACATTTGGTGCTTATCCCCGGTGCGTGCCCAGAAGCGCTCTGATGCAATACATCCAACTTCCGCTGAGGAGTTCGGCCTGGCCGCCCAAAGGAGACGGGCTGACCGGGACCCTTATTCAACCTAGGAGATAGTCGCAATGAAAAAATCTCTTCTCGCTCTTGCTGTGTTGGGCGCCTTCGCCAGTGTTGCGTCAGCTCAATCGTCGATCACGATTTCCGGGATGATCGATGAAGGCGTCGTCAAAGGCAACGGCGGTACTGCTGTTAACAACGGTGCAAATGGGCTCTCCAAGGCTTATACCGTCAGAGACAACGGTCCAGGTTCGCGCATTGTCTTTCGCGGCAATGAAGACATGGGCGGAGGTTTGTCGGCTCAGTTCTTCCTTGACCATCGGTTCGCTCCTGATACCGGGAACATTGGGTCATCGACGACACCGTCGACCATTTTCTGGTCGGGCAATTCCTGGGTTCAATTGACCAGTGCACAGGCCGGCAGCGTCTATCTGGGCCGCAACTACGCGCCTGCCTTCTGGGTAAATCTGAAAACGGACCCCTTCGGTTATGGTGGTATTGCGCAAGTCGGTGCAAAGGGTTGGGCTGGATACACGGGACCTAGTGGCGTGCGATACGCCAATACTGTGGGTTACAAGACGCCTAACCTGGGTGGATTCACGGCCAATGCGGCAGTCTCCGCTGGCGAAGCAGCCACCAATCGCGAGCAAGGCATCAATGCTGAGTACACGGCGGGTCCGATCTACTTCGGCATTTCCTATGACAAGCTTTCAGGCCCCATTGGTGCCACGGCCGCTGCGCCCAGTGGAGATGGAGCTTCCTTGTTCAATGTCGGCGCAGCCTATGACTTCAAGTTCATGCGTCCGATTGTCTATTTCGCCCGTTCCAAGACGGGGCCGGGCAGTTCGGCCACCAACAAATACGCGCATATCGCGATAACCGCTCCTGTGGGCCCTGGTGTTGTGAAGGCGCTTTACAGCAAGCTTGACCCTGAAGGCACTGTGACTGGGGTGCAGACCGCTGGTCTGAAGCAGACCAAGATCGGTGTCGGCTACGACTACTTCTTCAGCAAGCGCACCCGGGTCTATGCCGAGATCTCACAAGGCAAGGAAGACACCCGTACTAACAACAACGCCTGGGCTCTTGGCGCTCGCCACGAGTTCTGATTGATTGCTTGCGCGCTTCACGCGCAGGCTTGAACTTCAGGCCGCCTCCGGGCGGCCTTTTTCATGGTGGGCGCGGTAAATGCTCTGGGTCGTTGTACAACTGCGCACCACATGCTCGCCTTCATCCTTCGCCGCGTTGCACAAGCCATTGCCGTCATGCTGGCGGTGGCATTCATCGCCTTCATGCTCTTCCAGTATGTGGGTGACCCCGTTACCAACCTGTTGGGGCAAGACGCCACGCCAGCGCAACGCGATCAGCTGCGCGCCGATCTGGGGCTGGACAAGCCATTTCCGCTCCAGTTCGCAAAATTCGTCGGGAATGCACTGCAAGGAGAGTTCGGCCTCAGCCTTCGCCAGGGGCGCAAGGTCTCGTCGCTGTTCGCGGAACGATTCCCGGCGACCCTGGAACTCTCAGTCGTGGCGGCTCTCCTTGCATTGCTTCTCGGTCTGCCAATGGGTGTCTACGCCGCCCTGAAGCGTGGCAGCTTCACGTCTCAGCTGTTGATGACCTTGTCGCTGCTCGGCGTCTCTCTGCCCACCTTTCTGATCGGCATCCTCCTGATCCTGGTTTTTGCGGTGCTGCTGCAGTGGCTGCCCAGCTTTGGCCGTGGTGAGCTGATCGATCTAGGCGGATGGGCCACGGGCTTCCTGAGCGTCGACGGCTGGAAGCACCTCGTGTTGCCGGCGACCACGTTGGCGGTGTTTCAACTCACCCTCATCATGCGTCTCGTGCGCGCCGAGATGCTGGAGGTCTTGCGCACCGACTTCATCCGCTTTGCACGAGCGCGGGGCTTGCCGAATCGAGCGGTGTATTTCGGGCATGCCTTGAAGAACACCCTGGTGCCGGTGATCACCATCACGGGCCTTCAGCTGGGCTCGCTGATTGCTTTCTCCATCATCACCGAGCAAGTCTTCCAGTGGCCGGGCATGGGCCTGTTGTTCATTCAGGCGGTAACTTTTGCCGACATTCCGGTGATGGCCGCCTACCTGTGTGTGATCGCTCTGGTGTTCGTCTCGATCAACCTCGTTGTTGATCTGCTGTACTTCGTGGTGGACCCTCGCTTGCGTGCCAAACCCGGCGGCAAAGCGCACTGACACCTCATTCCCACAAGGAGAAGTCGATGAAATTGAGATCTTGGGTTGTGGCGCTGGCCTGCGCTTCTGCATTCGGCTCGGTTCACGCGGTGACACTGCGTGTCGCCAACCAGGGCGATGCGCAATCGATGGATCCCCACTCGCTCAACGAGTCGCTACAACTCACCTTCACCAACAACATCTACGAGCCGCTGGTGGCGCGAGACAAGCAGCTGGCCCTCACGCCGGGCCTTGCGACAAAGTGGACGCAGACCAAGCCGACGGTGTGGCGCTTCGAGCTCAGGCGCAATGTGAACTTCCAGGACGGCACGCCATTCACGGCCGACGACGTGGTCTTCTCGATCAACCGCGCAGCCGGGCCGGGCTCCGACATGCAGAGCTACACCTCATCCTTCAAGGAAGCGCGCAAGATCGATGCGTATACCGTCGAGATCGAAACCACGACGCCGTTTCCCATCCTTCCTGACTCGCTCACCAATCTCTACATGATGAGCAAGAAATGGTGCGAGGACAACAAGGCAACCATCCCTGTCGACCGGCGCAAGGGCATCGAGAACGCAGCCAGCTTCCGCGCCAATGGCACAGGCCCGTATCGATTGAAAGAGCGTCAGCCGTCGTCGCGCACGGTTCTGGTTCGCAACGGCACCTACTGGGGCAAGGTGGACGGCAACGTCGACGAAGTGATCTTCACGCCCATCGGCAACGCTGCGACGCGGGTTGCCGCGTTGTTGTCAGGCGAGATCGACCTGATGGAGCCGGTGCCTCTGCAGGACGTTGCGCGCATCAAGGCGTCTCCAAATCTCAAGGTCATGCAAGGCCCGGAACTGCGCACAATCTTCCTCGGCATGGACCAGAAGCGCGACGAACTGCTCTTCTCCAACGTCAAGGGCAAAAACCCGTTCAAGGACAAACGGGTGAGGCAGGCCTTCTACCAGGCGATCGACATCGAGACCATCAAGACGCGTGTGATGCGCGGCGCGTCGTTGCCCACGGCGCTGATGGTGGGCCCGGGCGTCCGCGGCTTCTCGGCGGAGCAGAACAAGCGCCTGCCGTACGACGTCGACGCTGCCAAGAAGCTGATGGCCGACGCTGGTTATGCCAGTGGCTTCGAGGTCGGCCTGAACTGCCCGAATGACCGCTACGTCAACGATGCGGACATGTGCCAGGCGGTGGCCGCCAACCTCGCGCGCATTGGCGTGAAAGTCAATCTGCAGACCGAGACCAAGACCACCTACTTTCCCAAGATCCTGCGCCGCGATACGAGCTTCTATTTGCTCGGTTGGACACCGAGCACCTACGACGCCCACAACGCGCTTTCATCGCTGATCGCCTCGCCCAGCGACAAAGGTCAGGGCCAGTTCAACCTGGGTGCCTACAGCAACCCCAAGGTGGATGAACTCACGGTCAAGATTCAGGGCGAAACTGACCAGGCCAAACGCAACGCGATGATCAAGGAAGCATTCGACCTGCACAGCCAGGACATCGGTCATCTGCCTTTGCACCAGCAGGCGCTTGCGTGGGCGATGAAGAAGAACATCGATCTCACCCAGCTGCCCGACAACTACATGCCCTACCGATGGGTCACCATGAAGTGATCCGCACCCAGAGTCGGCTCAGCTCATTTCGACGACGAGAGGGTGCTGCATGAGCAGCGACGTGCTGGCGCGCTTCTTCGGAGGGGACGTCTGGTACAGCTTCAAGCGATCGCCTTTGGCGATCGCCTCGGCCGCGGTGGCACTCTTCTGCGTGGTGTGCGCTGTATTTGCCGACTGGGTCGCGCCCCATAACCCGACTGACCTCGCCACGTTGGAGTTGGCCGACGCGTTGATGCCGCCTGCCTGGCTGCCCGAGGGGAAGGCCAGGTACCTCTTCGGCACCGACGCACAAGGCAGAGACATTCTTTCCGCGTTGATGTACGGCACGCGCATCTCTCTTGCCGTGGGCATCGCCTCAGTATTGATCTCGATGTTGGTGGGCGTGACCCTGGGCCTGGTGGCTGGGTTCGTCGGTGGCCGCATCGACGCCTTCATCATGCGGGTCTGCGACGTGATGCTGTCGTTCCCCGCGATCCTGGTGGCCCTGCTCGTGGACGGGGTGGGGCGCGCGCTTTTCCCCCAGGCGCACGACACGCTGGCCTTTGCGGTGCTGATCGTCGCGATCTCGTTGACCGGCTGGGTGCAGTACGCGCGCACGGTACGCGGCTCGACGCTTGTGGAGCGCAACAAGGAATACGTACAGGCTGCGCGGGTCATCGGTGTGCCGCCGCTGCGCATCATGCGCCGGCATGTGCTGCCTAACGCGTTGGGACCGGTGACGGTGCTCGCCACCATCCAGGTGGCGTCGGCGATCATCATCGAAGCGACCCTGTCGTTCCTGGGCGTCGGCATGCCGGTCACTTCGCCGTCGCTCGGCACGCTGATCCGTGTGGGCAACGACTTCCTGCTGTCGGGCGAGTGGTGGATCACCATCTTTCCGGGCGTCGTGCTCGTGATGGTCGCGCTGAGCGTGAACCTCCTGGGCGACTGGTTGCGCGACGCCCTGAATCCTCGCCTCCGCTGAACCCATGACCTCGCCCTTGCTCGAAGTCAGGAATCTCCGCGTCGAGTTTCCGTCGCGTCACGGCACCTTGCTGGCGCTCGACGACATTTCGTTCAGCATCGCGCCGGGCGAAATCCTCGGTGTTGTGGGTGAGTCTGGCGCAGGCAAGTCGCTCACTGGCGCAGCCATCATCGGCTTGCTCGATCCGCCTGGCCGCGTGGCTGGCGGAGAGATTCGCTTCGAGGGCCGGCGAATCGACAACTTGCCGTATGAAGAAATGCGCAAGCTCCGAGGCCGCTACATCGGCGCGATCTTCCAGGATCCGCTGACGTCGCTGAACCCGCTGTACACCGTGGGGCGCCAACTGACCGAAACGATTCGAACTCACCTGCCGCTCAACGCGGCGCAAGCCCGCGAGCGAGCCATTGGCCTGTTGCAAGAGACCGGCATCTCCGCCGCAGCAGAGCGCATCGACCAGTACCCGCATCAGTTTTCCGGTGGCATGCGGCAGCGCGTCGTGATTGCACTCGCGCTGGCGGCCAACCCCAAGCTCATCGTGGCGGACGAGCCGACGACCGCACTCGACGTATCGGTGCAAGCGCAGATCATTTCGCTGCTCAAACGCCTGTGCAAGGAGCATGGTGCTGCCGTGATGCTGGTGACGCACGACATGGGCGTGATCGCCGAAACCTGTGATCGCGTGGCGGTGATGTACGCCGGCCGCCTGGCTGAGATCGGGCCGGTACAGGCCGTGATCCACAAGCCGGCGCACCCCTACACCGCGGGGCTGATGGGCGCGATACCGGCGATGGCTGAAGATCGTGAACGCCTGTTGCAGATTGACGGCGCCATGCCTCGCCTGACGGCCATTCCACTTGGTTGCGCGTTCAACCCGCGCTGCCCTCGCGTGATGGATCGTTGCCGTGTTGAGCGACCTGAGTTGCTCGATGCGGGCGCCACACGCGCTGCCTGCTGGCTTCACGATGCGGGCGTCGCGCCATGAGCACACTGGTCGAAGTACGCGATCTGGCTAAAGGTTTTGACGTTTCGGCGCCGTGGTTGGACCGCGTCATCGAACGCAAACCGCGCCAGTGGGTGCACGCGGTCGATGGTGTGAGCTTCTCCATTGAGAAGGGGGAGACGCTGGCGCTCGTAGGCGAATCGGGCTGCGGCAAGAGCACCGTTGCACGTTTGCTCGTGGGTCTGCACAGCGCCAGTGCAGGCGAAGTGCTCTTCGATGGACAAAACATCGCCCGGACACTGGTTGGTCCGCAGGCGCTCGCCTTGCGCCGACGCATGCAGATGATTTTTCAGGACCCATACGCGAGCTTGAACCCGCGCTGGAAGGTCCGCAGCATCGTTGGCGAGCCGCTGACCGAGCACGGCTTGGTTCGCAACGATGCGGAGCTGAAGGACCGTGTCGTCGAACTGCTGCATTCGGTCGGGCTGGTGGCTGCCGACATGGACAAGTTCGCGCATCAGTTCTCGGGCGGCCAGCGCCAGCGGGTGTCGATTGCGCGAGCCTTGGCCACTCAACCGGAGTTCCTCGTCTGCGACGAACCGACGTCGGCTCTTGATGTGTCGGTACAGGCCCAGGTGCTCAACATCATGAAAGACCTGCAGCGCAGCCGCGGTCTGACCTATCTGTTCATCTCGCACAACCTCGCTGTCGTCCGCCATGTGAGCGACCATGTGGGCGTGATGTACCTGGGGCGAGTGGTCGAGCTGGCTGACAAGGCGTCGTTGTTTGCAACGCCGCGCCATCCTTACACGCGGATGCTGCTGGATGCGATCCCGGACATCGCGATGAGCGGCCGTTCGCGAACGCCGGTGCAAGGCGAGGTGCCGAATCCTCTCAACCCCCCGACGGGCTGTTCATTTCACCCGCGCTGCCCTCACGCGAATGAACGGTGCCGACAAGAGCGGCCGGCCTTACTGCAAATTCGGGGCGTGCGCATCGCTTGCCACGCGGTGGAAGAGGGGCGTCTCTGACCTCAGCGCGGGGCAGAGGCGGCCGATGCCGATGAGTGCGCGTGTGGTGCCGTCAGCGTCAGTGGGCCTTTCTGGCCGCAGCCTGACAGGAGCACCACCGCCAGCAAAGAGCCTACTGCTGTCAGTCGCATCGACCGGGCCGCTACACTGAAATTCGGTTTCCACATGCAAAGAATTCTAGCGGCCATGTCTGTCGAACTTACCCCCACATCACTCACCGACACGCAGTTCCACGCGTTGGCGAACTCGGTTCTGTCGTCGGTTGAGTCCGCCGTTGACCGCTGGCTGCAAGACGATGTGGTGGACATCGACAGTCATCGCACAGGCGGCTTGCTCGAACTGAGCTTCCCCAACGGCAGCAAACTTGTCCTGAACACCCAGCCTCCGTTGCACGAGTTGTGGCTCGCGGCACGCTCGGGTGGTTATCACTACAAGCATGTGAACGGGCAATGGCTCGACACCCGCGAGGGGCGGGAGTTCTTCGATGCGTTGTCTGCGTGTGCCAGCGAGCAGTCTGGGCTGGCGCTGCGATTTGTGCCACCGACCTGAGAAAGGGCTTGGCCGCGGCCCTCGATCAGCGCTTGAACAGATCGAGGATGCTCTTTTTCTCTTCTTCGCTGGGTGCCGTGGGCAGCTTGTCGTCCAGGCCCAGGCTGCTGACGCCGTTGCCGTGGGTGAATTCTTCGTAGTACCACTCGCCGCCGAGATTCACCAGTCCTTCAGGGGCTGAAGGCTCCTCTACGGGCACGCCTTTCAGGGTCTGCGACATGTAGTCGATCCAAACCGGCAGCGACAGACCTCCGCCGGTTTCGCGATCGCCGAGCTTGCGTGGGTTGTCGTAGCCGATCCACACGACGGCCACCACGCTGCGCTGGAAGCCGGCGAACCAGGCGTCCATCGAATCATTGGTGGTACCCGTCTTGCCATAGATGTCGGGCCGCTTGAGTGTGCCTTGCGCTCGGGCCGCAGTGCCAGAGCGAGTGACTTCCTGCAGCAGGCTGGTCATCACGAACGCATTACGCGCGTCTAGTGTGCGGTTGTCGCCGTTCAGGACCTGCGGCTTCGCCTCGTTCAGCACCCGGCCCTTGGCGTCGGTGACCTTGCTGATGAGGAACGGGTTGATGCGAAACCCCCCGTTCGCGAAAACGCCATAGGCCGAAGCCATCTGAAGCGGCGTTGCCGAGCCGGCACCGAGGGCCATGGTGAGATAGGCAGGGTGCTTGTCGGCATCGAACCCGAAACGCGTGACCCAGTCTTGCGCGTACGCCGGTGTGATGGACTGCAGGATGCGGATGGAAATCATGTTCTTCGACTTGGCCAGGCCGCGCCGCATCGACATCGGGCCGTCAAAGGTGCCGTCGTAGTTCTTGGGTTCCCAAGGCTGGCTGCCGGTCGTACCTGCATCGAAGAACAGCGGGGCGTCGTTGATCACGGTGGCCGGCGTGAAGCCTTTTTCCAATGCGGCCGAGTAAATGAAGGGCTTGAAGCTGGAGCCTGGTTGCCGCCACGCTTGCGTCACGTGATTGAACTTGTTCTTGGCGTAGTCGAAGCCGCCAACCATGGTCCGCACGGCACCGGTACGCGGGTCCAGCGACACAAAGGCGCCTTCGACTTCAGGTAGTTGGGTGATCGACCAGTCGCCTTTGGGCCCCTTCACCATCCGGATCACTGCGCCACGCCGAATCTGCGTCTTGGGGTTGCCCTTTTCGGCGAGCCCAGAGGTCACGGGCTTGAGGCCCTCGCCCGTCACCGTGATCGACTCACCGCTCTGAAGCACGGCCACCACCTTGCGCGGGCTGACTTCAAGCGCCACCCCGGCGCGAAGTTCATCGTTGTCCGGATGCTCGTCCAGCGCTTCGGCGATGCGAGTGTCTACTTCCTTCAGGTTGGCCGGCAGGTCGATGTATGCCTCGGGCCCGCGGTAGACCTGGCGGCGCTCGAAATCGAGAAGGCCCTTGCGCAACGCGTGATAAGCCGTCGTCTGTTCGGCGGAGTTCAGGGTCAGGAAGATATTGAGACCGCGGTTGTAGGCCTCGTCGCCATATTGGCTGAAGATCATCTGGCGGGCTGCTTCTGCCACGTACTCGGCATGGACCGCAACTTCCGAGGGCGTCCGGTACTTCAGCGGTTGGCTTCGGGCCGCATCGTGCTGCTCTGTCGTGATGAACCCGTTCTCCAGCATGCGGTCGATGATGTACTGCTGACGTACGGTCGCCCTTCGCGGATTGGTGATCGGGTTGTAGGCCGACGGCGCCTTTGGCAGGCCGGCAAGCATGGCAGCCTCGGCGATGGAGATGTCCTTCAGCGGCTTGCCGAAGTAGACCTCGCTCGCAGCGGAGAACCCATACGCCCGCTGCCCGAGGAAGATCTGATTCATGTAGACCTCGAGAATCTGCTCCTTCGTGAGCAGGCTCTCGATCTTCAGTGCAAGCAGCACTTCGTAGATCTTGCGGGTGAAGGTCTTCTCGGTCGACAAGTAAAAATTGCGCGCCACCTGCATCGTGATGGTCGAAGCACCTTGACTGCGAGATTCGGCAAACTGGGCAAGGCCGGCACGCAGCACACCCTTGTAGTCGACGCCGCTGTGCTGATAGAAGCGGGCGTCCTCGATCGCCAGCACCGCCTGCTGCATGACCTTGGGAACCTGCGAGATGGGCGTGAAGTTGCGCCGCTCTTCGCCAAATTCGCCCAGCAGCACGCCGTCGGCTGAATAGATGCGCATCGGCAGCTTGGGCCGGTAATCGAGCAGGCCGCTGATCTCAGGCAGGTTTGGGTAGGCAACGGCCAACGCCAAGCCAGCCAGCATGGCGACCATGAGCATGCCTGCCACTAAGAGACCCACCAGCCAAGCCGAACCGCGGGCCAGCAAGCGTGCCCATGAGGGCAGTAATGCACGGTTGTGGGATGCGGAAGCACCCGCTCGCTCGGATTCGCTCATGGAACTCCAACAAAAGTCGAAATGATTATAGGAAGCGACTGGGTGCAAGCCACGGATCGTGAACTCTTTGGCAGGTCGCTAACGAGACCATCAGGGTTGACCCGCGAGTGCCAATTTTTGGCACTCATTCACGTCTGCGTTTCGCAACGAGCGGAGGTTGTGAAAATTGGAAATATCTTTGTTGCACAAAGACTTTACTGCTAGCATTGAAGTAACTTCTTAACAGTCCAGCGTACCAAAAAGCACGTTGGGAGAGGGCGTCGTGAGCTTCCTTGACTTGTTGTTAGGCCGCAAACATTCACCGATGATCGGCTTGGACATCAGTTCTTCCAGCGTCAAGTTGGTCGAGCTGGGGCAGAGCGCATCCGGTGAATATGTGTTGGAGCGTTTTGCGGCTGAGAGCTTTGAAAAAGGCTGGATCACCGATGGCCAGATCGAGAAATTCGATGAGGTGGCCGACGCGGTTCGGCGTGTTGTCACCAAGAGCGGCACCAAAACCAAGCAGGTCGTGATGGCCATGCCCCAATCTGCAGTGATCACCAAGAAGATCATGTTGCCTGCAGGATTGCGCGAAGAAGAGTTGGAGCTGCAGGTCGAGTCAGAGGCGAACCAGTACATTCCGTTTTCGCTCGATGAAGTCAGTCTTGACTTCTCTGTGATTGGACCCAGCCCAACCTCGGTTGGGGACGTGGAAGTACTGATTGCGGCTTCGCGCAAAGACCGAGTTCAGGACCGTCAGGGTCTCGCTGAAGCCGCAGGCTTGAAGCCAGTAGTGCTTGACATCGAATCACACGCTTCTCGTCTTGCCATGGGCCGACTCATTGAGGCGTTGCCCAATGAAGGCAAGGACGCACTCGTCGCGTTGTTCGAAATTGGCGCTGACACCACGAGTTTGAAGGTGCTGCGTGACGATGAAATGCTGTACGACCGTGATCAAGCGTTCGGCGGTTCGCAGCTCACACAACTGATCTCACGCCAGTACGGCTTCTCGTTTGAAGAGGCTGAGCAGAAAAAGCTTGCCTCAGATTTGCCTGAAGACTACGAGGCATCGATCCTTGCGCCCTTCGTCGACAGCTTGTCGCAAGAGATTGGCCGAGCGTTGCAGTACTTCTTTACCAGCACACCACACCACAAGGTGCACTACGTAATGCTTGCGGGTGGTACGGCCACTTTGCCGGGTCTGAAGGATCGGGTCACTGAGCTGACTGGTTTCGCTTCGATGGTGGTGAATCCTTTTGACAATATGAAGCTGGGCTCGGCTGTGCGCGAGAGCAAGCTTCGTCGCGAGGCGCCTTCATATCTCACGGCATGCGGGTTGGCGATGCGGAGGTTTCTGCAGTGATTTTGATCAACCTCCTCCCGCATCGGGAAGAAAAGCGCAAACGTCGCAAGGCTGCCTTCTTCCTCGGGCTTGGCTTGGCTGCCGCTGCGGGGCTCGCGGTGGTGGGGCTTTGGTACTTGGTGTTGCAACAGATGACCACGAGTCAACAGCAGCGCAACGAGTTTCTAACGGCCGAGATCCGCAAGCTCGAAGTGCAAATTAAAGATATCGCGACCCTACGCGCTGAAATCGATGCGCTCAAGGCCCGGCAAAAGGCAGTGGAAGATCTTCAAATCGACCGCAATATTCCGGTGCATGTGTTAAACGAACTGGTTAAGCAAACGCCGGAAGGAATCTACTACAGCACTGTTAAGCAGGACGGGCAAGTGCTTAACTTGGCCGGTATCGCGCAGACGAATGAGCGGGTTTCTGAACTGCTTCGCAATACGGGAAATAACTCGGAGTGGGTGACCCGCCCGGAGCTTGTGGAAATCAAGGCGGCTACGCTTCAAGCAGCGAACAAGGAACAGAAGCGCCTGTTTGACTTCTCGATGCGTGTTTCGATTAAGCGGCCCCAAGATGTAGATGCAAAGGCCGCCGCGGCAGCTTCGGGAGTCGTGGCTTCCCAATCGCTTGCTGCCAGTGGCGCAGCCGCGAAGTCGCCGAAGCCCTGAAGGTATTGAATCCATGGCAACGCAAGCTAAATCCATCAACGTTGATCTGAACTCAGTCTTTGGTGCCGCTGCCTCGCAGTTCCGAGGGCTGAATCCGAACGAGCCTGGCCAATGGCCTGTGCTGCCAAAAATCGCCACGTGGGTGGCGCTCGCCTTCGCAATGGTGGTTCTTGGCTGGTTCCTGCTGCTGTCCGGTGCAGATGATCAACTTCAAGCTGAGCGCGACAAAGAACCGGCCCTGAAGCAGGACTATCGTGGGAAGCTGGCTCAGGCAGTCAATTTGGAAGAGCTGCGCAAGCAAAAGCTTCAAGTTGAAGAGTACGTGACGCAACTCGAGAAGCAGTTGCCAGGCAAGGCTGAAATGGATGCTTTGTTGTCCGACATCAATCAAGCCGGTCTTGGGCGTGGACTTCAGTTCGAGCTGTTTCGCCCCGGGCAAGTACTGGTCAGGGAATACTACGCTGAACTACCAATCGCTCTGCGCGTAACCGGGCGGTATCACGACATCGGCAACTTTGCTGCGGATGTGGCAAACCTGTCCCGCATTGTGACCCTGCACAACATGACCATCAGTGGCGCCAAAGATGCATCAGGGCTTCTTTCGATGGAAGCTACCGCACGAACCTACCGCTATCTAGACGCAAACGAAGTTAGTGAGCAAAAAGCTGCGGCTGCCAAGGCGGCAGGGGCGAAGGCGGGGGTGAAGAAATGATGATCACCAGCTTGCGCTTTCGAGGGGCTCTTTGCGCGACTCTTTTTGCTACAACTGCGCTAGTCGGTTGCAGCGGATCCCAGGATGAGTTAACCCAGTGGATCGAACAGCAGCGGCGGGAAGTTAAGCCGAATGTTTCTCCACTCTCCGCGCCGAAGAAATTCAATCCACAGGCCTATTTGACCGGTGGCGCGGTCGAGCCATTCAGCAATCAAAAGCTGACGGTAGCTATCAAACAAGAGGCAAGGCAGTCCAATTCTTTGCTGGCGGCTGAAATCAATCGCCGCAAAGAACCTCTTGAAGCATATCCGGTTGACAGCATGAATATGGTGGGTAGTGTTACCAAGCAAGGTCGTCCATACGCTTTGTTAAAGGTCGACAATCTCCTTTACCAAGTTAAGCAAGGTGATTATCTCGGTCAAAACTACGGAAAAATCACCAAGATTTCCGAAACCGACATCTCGTTTCGCGAGATCGTCCAGGATGCAGCGGGCGAGTGGATTGAGCGCACCAGCTCCCTTCAGCTTCAGGAGAAGGCGCGATGAAGAACATGCAGGAGATTCAGATCATGGGTAATTTGCGGGCTCGTGTCGTTGCGCTCGCGTTGCTCTTCGGCGTGTCCGGAGGGGCTTTCGCTCAGAATGCGATCCAGTCGATTAACAGCACGCAACAGGCGGGCTCGGAAGTCGTTCGGATTGAGCTGTCGGAGCCGCTTGCGTCGGCCCCATCTGGTTTTACGGTGCAAACCCCGCCACGTATTGCTCTTGATCTGCCCAATGTTGGCAATGCGATGGGGCGTTCCAACATTGAAATCAATCAAGGCAATCTGAGGTCAGTCAATGTTGCCCAAGCAGGGGATCGCACAAGACTGGTACTGAACCTCAAGCAGGCCTCTAACTACCGGACTCAGATTCAAGGCAAGGTATTGCTAGTTGTGATGGATGGTTCGGCTTCGCCGAACGCGGCTACTGGTGGTACAGCTACAGAGCCCGTTCATTTCGCCGAGAGCCTGAATCAATCTCAGTTGGCGTTGAAGGGCGTGGATTTTCGACGTGGCCAAGACGGATCCGGGCGAGTCGTCGTTGATCTTCCGAATAATCAAGTTGGTGTTGACATCAAGCAGCAAGGGCAAAGTCTGGTAGTGGAGTTTCTTCGCTCGACATTGCCTGAAAATTTGCGCCGTCGGCTTGACGTAACGGACTTCGGTACTCCTGTTCAGTCTGTCTCTACGTTCCAAAACGGGGATAGGGTGCGAATGGTTGTTGAGCCGCGCGGCGCTTGGGAGCACAGCGCTTATCAGACCGATAATCAGTTCGTGCTTGAAGTTCGGGTGCAAAAGACCGACCCGAACAAGCTGGTCCAGGGACCCGGCTACGCCGGCGAAAAGCTGTCGTTGAACTTCCAGAATATTGAGGTCCGCGCGTTGTTGCAGGTCATTGCCGACTTCACCAACTTCAATGTTGTAACGAGCGACACGGTCACCGGCAACGTGACACTTCGGCTTAAAGATGTTCCCTGGGACCAAGCGCTCGACATCATTCTCCAGGCCAAAGGCTTGGGTTTGCGCAAATCAGGTAATGTCATTCTTATTGCGCCGAAAGACGAACTGGCTGCCAAAGAGAAAGTCGACCTCGAGGCGAAGGCGCAAATCGCCAACCTTGAGCCGGTTCGCACCCAGTCATTCCAGCTGAACTATACGAAAGCGGAAGAGGTGGCCAAGGGATTGTCCGGTCAAGGAACCTCGGGCGGTGGTGGCGCGGCGTCGCGCATTCTCTCCACCCGAGGCAGCGTTATTTCCGAGTCGCGTACAAATCAGCTTTTCGTGAGCGATATACCTTCCAAGTTGGAAGAGATACAAGCCATGATCGCCAAGATTGATATACCTGTTCGACAGGTGCTCATTGAGGCTCGCATCGTGGAGGCAGCTGACTCGTTCGGGAGATCACTCGGTGTCAAGTTGGGCGCTACTGATTTACGGGGTTTGCGAGGTGGTGTATCTGGGTACGGCACATCTGACGCTAGCATCGGAATTGGCGGCAATATGAACGCCATCGGACTTCAGACAGGTCAAGTGAGCGGGACCTCTATACCTTTTTCAGACACTCAATTTGTCAATTTGCCCGCAGTTGGCCAAAACGGATTCGGCGCTTCCACGTTTGCGGTCTCCTTGTTTAGTGCAGCGGCGAATCGATTTCTGAATCTGGAAATATCTGCCCTGGAGGCTGATGGCAAGGGAAAGATCGTTTCAAGTCCTCGCGTGATAACTGCAGACCAAGTAAAGGCCTTGATCGAACAAGGTGAAGAATTGCCGTATCAAACCGCAACATCCAGTGGTGCTACTGCATTGTCTTTCCGCAAGGCCAATCTCAAATTGGAAGTTACTCCGCAAATAACCCCTGAAGGTAACGTCATCCTTGACGTAGATGTAAATAAGGACAGCGTAGGTAGAAGCACGGCTGCGGGATTTGCTATCGATACTAAACACGTACGCACTCAAATCCTCGTCGAAAATGGCGGGACCGTAGTTATCGGTGGCATTTATACTCAGAATGAGCGCGAAGACACGACGAAGGTTCCGTTTCTAGGAGACATTCCGTTCCTAGGCAACCTATTCAAGACTAAGACGCGCACGACGAGCAAGACGGAGCTGTTGGTTTTCCTTACTCCTAAGGTGATTTCTGATAGGTCCGCAGCGCGATAACGGGGCACTGCGTCGAGCAATAGATATTTGAAATGGGTAAGCTGATGAAAGCAAAATTAAAGAGTCTCTGCATGATTGGAATTGCGGTGGCTGCAGTCGCCGCCTGCGGCGGAAGCGGGGACGACAATGCGGGCCAGTCGTCGGAGTTTCAAGTCTCACCTGAAGAAGTGAAGCTGACATCAGTGACTACAAGTTGCCCAAATGGGAAAGCCGGGGATTTCTTGATTATTGGCGGAACGGCTCCTTATACCGCTTTCAGTTCCTTTGATTCGATTACTTTTGGGCCAGGAGGCAGTACGGCGCCTACCAACGCCGGGACGTATGAAATAGCGAACCGAAACAGTCGGTTCGCTATTTTTGTTTCGAATTGCATGGATCCTGGCATCGTTACCGTTTTGGACAAGTTGAAGCGGGTGACAACAATTTCTATTACTGCCGCGGCGTCTGGCTCAGGCAGTTAGAATATCCGCCGAGGGCACCTAGAGGTTTTGGCTAATCTAAAGAGCGTCGCCTTTGTCGGGATGCCCGGCGGCGGGAAATCGACTATTGGTCGGCAACTAGCGAGGCGGCTGGGGCGGGTCTTTATTGATGCCGATGTGGTGATCGAGAAGCGAATCGGAGAACCGATACGATCTTATTTCGAGGCACGTGGCGAAGAGGATTTCCGTGACCTCGAAGAGGCGGTAATAGGGGAAATCACCGCTCTCAAAGATTCCGTTCTTGCGACGGGCGGTGGGGCGGTGTTGCGCAGTTGCAATAGGCAAATACTGCAAGACCGTTGTCATGTTGTGTATCTTCGATCTTCGCCAGAAGATCTATTCAGGCGTCTTCGTCACGACACTGTAAGGCCGCTGCTTCAGGTTTCGGACCCTTTAACTCGGCTCCGCGAACTCTTTGAAATTCGGGACCCCCTCTATCGGGAAGTGGCACATTCCGTGATCGATACTGGGCGCCCTTCCGTGACAACCTTGATAAACCTCGTCCTTATGCAACTTGAAGTGGCCGGGATTGTAAACCCGGGGGTTGTTCCCTCGCCGGTTGATCCAGTATCTCGAAACTGAATCAGGGTCGTCGCCATTACACTAACGTAATGCGGATGCCAACAGATCGAGTAAGCATTGCCTTGGGCGACCGAGGCTATGACATTCTTATTGGGGCAGGCCTTCTGGCCGCCGGGTCAAGCTTTGAAGGCCTTGAGGGAGGTACTTCGGCCGTCGTGGTCAGCAACCCATTGGTGGCCAAGTTGCACAGGCGGCAGCTGCTGGAAGTGCTTACAACGCGATATCGGCAAGTTTTCACTCTTGATTTGCCGGATGGTGAGGCGTTCAAAGACTGGAACTCGCTCAATCTAATCTTTGAGTTCCTCCTCAAGTCTCACTGCGACCGCAAGACGGTGATCTTCGCGCTTGGCGGAGGCGTGGTTGGAGACGTAGCAGGCTTCGCTGCGGCAACCTACATGCGAGGCATTCCTTTCGTCCAAGTTCCTACAACATTGCTGGCGCAAGTGGATTCTTCGGTCGGCGGGAAGACCGCCATCAATCACCCGCTAGGCAAAAACATGATCGGGGCGTTTTATCAGCCTCTCCGCGTCATTGCCGACTTGGACACGCTGGATACGCTGCCTGATCGCGAGTTGTCGGCAGGTCTTGCAGAAGTGATCAAGTACGGACCGATTGCGGACGACGCGTTCTTCAGTTGGATTGAGACGAATCTTGACGCGCTATGGTCACGCGACAAAAAGGCGCTGGCTTATGCAGTAAAGCGCTCGTGCGAGATCAAGGCTTGGGTCGTGGGGCAAGATGAACGCGAGTCAGGTTTGCGTGCGATTCTGAACTTCGGCCACACCTTCGGTCACGCGATCGAAGCAGGCATGGGTTACGGTATTTGGTTGCACGGTGAGGCGGTTGGTTGTGGCATGGTGATGGCGGCAGATCTATCGCATCGGCTGGGTTTGATCGATGAGGCGTATGTGGAGCGTCTTACTCGACTGATTGAGCGCGCGAAGCTCCCGATCCATGGGCCGGCGTTGGGCGTTGAGCGCTATCTTGACCTGATGCGCATTGACAAGAAGTCCGAGAGTGGCGAAATCCGCTTTGTGGTGATCGATGCGCCGGGGCGGGCGTCTGTCCGGTCCGTCCATGACGATGTTGTGCGTGAAGTCATCAGCGCCCACGCGGTCTGACGAAGGCACGAAAGAACCCTTTCGTTCATGCTCAAGCCCTACGCGTGTGACCCGGCTACTTCACGTGGTCGACGCCACCTTGAGGCTCAGGCTCCTACGCGGAGCGAATACCAGCGTGATCGCGACCGCATCGTGCACAGCACGGCGTTTCGACGCCTGGTATATAAAACTCAGGTGTTCCTGAACCACGAGGGTGATCTGTTCAGGACCCGCCTGACGCACTCTCTTGAGGTCGCGCAACTAGGCCGCTCGATAGCTCGATCGCTGGGCTTAAGTGAAGATCTTGTAGAAGCCATAGCGCTGGCTCATGATCTCGGTCACACGCCATTTGGGCATGCGGGGCAAGATGCGTTGAATGACTGCCTTCGCGCCGCCAGCCACACAAGCGGTGGGTTCGAACACAACCAGCAGAGCTTGCGAGTTGTAGATTCTCTTGAGGAGCGCTACCCGGATTTCGAAGGCCTCAATTTGACGTTCGAGACCCGGGAAGGCATCCTGAAGCACTGTTCGCGGCGTTACGCCGAGAGCCTGGAAAAGCGTGAACCTGGGGGCGTCGGCCGCCGATTCATTGACCGGATGCAACCCAGCCTGGAAGCGCAGTTGTGCAACCTCGCCGACGAAATCGCCTACAACGCGCATGACGTGGACGATGGCGTGCGCTCAGGGCTGATCCTCATCGAACAATTGGAAGAGGTGCCATTGTTCTCCCGCTTCCAGCGGGACGCATTGGCCCAGCACCCCGGTCTGACGGGGCGCCGCCTACTGTTCGACACCATCCGTCGGATGCTCTCGGCGCAGGTCTACGACGTGCTCGATGCGACACGTGCATCGCTCAACAACGCGCAACCGAGTCACGTGGACGATGTTCGCGCCGCGCACGTGCTGGTCTGTTTCAGCAGGGCGATGGCTCGAGAAAGCAGTGAACTCAAGCAATTTTTGCGTGTGAATCTCTATCGGCACCCGCAGGTGGTATCGACCACTGATCGAGCCAAAGAGATCATTCGCGACCTCTTTGCGGCCTATAGGGCCCATCCGGAAGAGTGGGCAACGGAAGGCGAGGCAGCAAGCCTCCGCAAGCTTGCAGACTACATCGCTGGCATGACCGACCGCTTTGCCATGCGCGAGCACGAGCGATTGACTGGTCGCCGACTGTTCGACGAGTGACGTCATGGCCCGTCTGCCGCGACTCTGCGTGCCGGGATGGCCGCATCTGTTGATACAACTGGCTCACGGTCACCAAGCCGTGTTCAGGGATGAGGTCGACCGACGCCTGTTCCTCGACCTGCTTCGTGAGGCTGCGATCACCTATGGCGTGGCAATTCACGCCTACGCCCTGCGCGACAGTGAAGTTCGGCTGCTGGGAACTCCGTCAAAACTCGACAGCCTGAGCCGCATGATGCAGGCGATCGGCCGCCGCTATGGGAGCAACTTCAATCGGCGCCATGCGCACGTTGGTAGCTTGTGGGAGGGGCGCTTCCGGGCAACAGTCATCGAACCGGAACGGCACTTGCTAACGTGCATGCGATATGTCGAGCAACCGTTTGCTGAAGAGAGTGATTCGGAACGCGCTCATTGGTCAAGTTCTCCGCATCACATGGGCGAGCGAAGCGACCCGTGTGTCAGCGACCATCGTGAGTACTGGTTGCTGGGCAATACGCCATTCGACCGAGAGGCTGCTTACAGAGAATTGTCTCAGCGGGCACTCACATCTGTTGAGCTGAACGTGATCTCGAATGCCGCCTTAAAAGGGTGGCCATTAGGTTCACCTTCATTTCTCGACAAGCTCTCGAGCAATACTGATCGTCGTCTCGCGCCCTTGCCACGCGGGAGGCCAGTGAAGACGTACGGCAAACAATCTGGCCCCAATTCTTTGGGTGAGGGCGTCGCCAGAAAATAATTGGTGTCAGACCCTTTTTGTTTTCGTTGAAGTCCCTGCTGCGCTGCAGTATTCTCCGGCTTCCATAGCTTTGAGACGGAGTGTGTGCCATGACCCAGGCCACTCACGGGGCCGCTGCGCCCGCAGAACTGCACGATGCAGCCGAATTCGGCTTGTACAGCCCGTCGCATGAGCATGATGCTTGCGGCGTCGGCTTCGTGGCGCACATCAAAGGTCACAAGGCTCACAGCATCCTCGAGCAGGGTCTGAAAATCCTCGAGAACCTCGACCATCGCGGCGCCGTCGGTGCTGACAAGCTGATGGGCGATGGCGCCGGCATCCTGATCCAGATTCCCGATGACTTCTATCGTGCGGAGATGGCGGCCCAAGGCGTCGAATTGCCGCCTCCGGGTGAGTACGGCGTGGGCATGATCTTTCTGCCGAAGGAACATGGTTCGCGACTGGCCTGTGAGCAGGCTCTCGAGCGGGCCGTCAAGACAGAGGGCCAGGTGCTGTTGGGCTGGCGTGATGTACCGGTCGACACCGAGATGCCGATGTCACCGACGGTGCGTCAGAAAGAACCCATCATTCGCCAGATCTTTATCGGGCGTGGCCCCGACGTGATCGTTCCTGATGCGCTGGAACGCAAGCTGTACGTGATCCGCAAAACGGCCTCGAGCGCGATTCAGCGCCTGAAGCTGACGCACAGCCATGAGTACTACGTGCCCAGCATGAGCTGCCGCACCATCATCTACAAAGGCTTGCTGCTCGCCGACCAAGTCGGCAAGTACTACAAGGACCTGCAGGACCCGCGCGCCGTGTCGGCGCTGGCGCTGGTGCATCAACGCTTCTCGACCAACACGTTTCCGGAATGGCCGCTCGCCCACCCCTACCGCATGGTGGCTCACAACGGCGAGATCAACACCGTCAAAGGCAACTTCAACTGGATGCGCGCTCGCGAAGGCGTGATGAAGTCGCCGGTGCTCGGGGACGACCTGCAGAAGCTCTACCCGATCAGCTTCGAAGGCCAGTCTGATACGGCAACGTTCGACAACGCGCTTGAGCTGCTGACCATGAGCGGGTACTCGCTGGCTCACGCCGCGATGATCATGATCCCAGAAGCCTGGGAGCAGCACGCCACGATGGACGAGCGTCGTCGCGCGTTCTATGAATACCACGCGGCAATGCTCGAGCCCTGGGACGGCCCGGCGTCGATGGTCTTCACCGATGGCCGCCAGATTGGCGCCACGCTCGATCGCAATGGCCTGCGTCCCTCGCGCTACATCGTGACCGATGACGATCTGGTGGTGATGGCCTCCGAGTCCGGCGTTCTGCCGATGATTCCCGAGAACAAGATCGTCAAGAAGTGGCGCCTGCAGCCGGGCAAGATGTTCCTGATCGACTTCGACCAGGGCCGCATCATCGATGACGAAGAGCTGAAGAACCAATTCGCTCTGGCCAAGCCGTATCGCCAGTGGATCGAGAACGTGCGGGTGCGGCTCGACTCCATCGAAGCCACCGGCAGTGCCAGCGAATTCACCGAGTCGCTGCTCGATCGTCAGCAGGCCTTCGGCTATACGCAAGAAGACATCAAGTTCCTCTTGAGCCCCATGGCGCAGGCCGGGGAAGAGGGCACGGGTTCAATGGGCAACGATTCGCCGTTGGCTGTGCTTTCCGACAAGAACAAACCGCTTTTCAACTACTTCAAGCAGCTCTTTGCGCAAGTCACCAACCCGCCGATCGACCCGATTCGCGAAGCGGTGGTGATGTCGCTCGTGTCCTTCATCGGACCGAAACCCAATCTGCTCGACATCAACGCAGTCAACCCTCCGATGCGCCTTGAGGTGTCGCAGCCCGTGCTCGACTTCTCAGACATGGGCCGCCTGCGCGAGATCGAGAAATATACCTACGGCAAGTTCCGCAGCCACGAGCTCGATATCAGCTACCCGCTGTCATGGGGTGATGAGGGTGTCGAAGCCAAGCTTGCATCGTTGTGCGCCGAGAGCGTGGATGCGATCAAGAGCGGGCACAACATCCTGATCATCAGTGATCGGCACATGGATCGCGATCACATTGCGATCCCGGCGCTGCTGGCTTTGTCGGCGATTCACCAGCACCTGGTGCGTGAAGGGCTGCGTACCACGGCTGGACTGGTCGTGGAAACCGGCTCTGCGCGCGAGGTGCATCACTTCGCCGTGCTGGCGGGTTACGGAGCCGAAGCCGTCCACCCTTACTTGGCCATGGAGACGCTCGCGTCCATGCACAAGGAACTGCCGGGCGAGCTCTCGGCCGAGAAGGCGATCTACAACTACGTCAAGGCGATCGGCAAGGGCTTGTCGAAGATCATGTCCAAGATGGGCGTGTCGACCTACATGTCGTATTGCGGCTCGCAGTTGTTCGAAGCGATCGGCCTGGAAAAGACGCTGATCGAAAAGTACTTCCGTGGCACGGCAAGCCAAGTGGGCGGCATCGATGTGTTCGACGTGGCTGAGGAAGCCGTCCGCATGCACAAGGCGGCTTTCGGCGACGACCCCGTGCTCGACAGCATGCTGGACGCCGGTGGCGAATACGCCTGGCGTGTGCGTGGCGAAGAGCACATGTGGACGCCCGACGTGATCGCCAAGCTGCAGCACAGCGCTCGCGCCAACAAGTTCGAGACCTACAAGGAATATGCGCAACTGGTGAATGACCAATCGCGTCGCCACATGACCTTGCGCGGGCTGTTCGAGTTCAAGCTCGATCCGAGTAAGGCCATCCCTGTCGACGAGGTCGAGTCGGCCAAGGAGATCGTCAAGCGGTTCGCGACAGGCGCCATGTCGCTCGGGTCGATCTCGACCGAAGCCCACACGACGCTGGCCGTCGCGATGAACCGCATTGGCGGCAAGTCCAACACGGGCGAGGGCGGTGAAGATCCTGCTCGTTATCGCAACGAGCTGAAGGGCATCAAGATCACCGACGGCACCAAGCTCAGTGACGTCGTAGGCACCAAGGTGATCGCCTCCGACTACGAGCTGAAGGACGGTGACTCGCTGCGGTCGAAGATCAAGCAAGTGGCTTCGGGCCGCTTCGGGGTGACCGCCGAGTACCTGGCTTCTGCCGATCAGATCCAGATCAAGATGGCGCAAGGTGCCAAGCCGGGCGAGGGTGGTCAGCTGCCTGGTGGCAAGGTCAGCGACTACATCGGCATGCTGCGCTACTCGGTGCCCGGTGTGGGTTTGATTTCGCCGCCGCCGCACCATGACATTTATTCGATCGAAGACCTGGCACAGCTTATCCATGACCTGAAGAACGCCAATCAGCGCGCTGACATCAGCGTGAAGCTGGTGTCCGAAGTGGGCGTGGGCACCGTGGCCACGGGCGTTGCCAAGGCCAAGGCCGACCACGTCGTGATTGCCGGCCATGACGGCGGCACAGGTGCTTCGCCCTGGAGTTCTATCAAGCACGCCGGCACGCCGTGGGAGCTGGGCTTGGCCGAGACGCAGCAGACCCTGGTGCTGAACCGCCTGCGCGGGCGCATTCGTGTGCAGGCGGATGGCCAGATGAAAACAGGGCGTGACGTCGTGATTGGCGCTTTGCTTGGCGCTGATGAGTTCGGTTTTGCGACCGCCCCGCTGGTGGCCGAAGGCTGCATCATGATGCGCAAGTGCCATCTCAACACCTGCCCGGTGGGCGTGGCGACGCAAGACCCGGTGCTGCGCGCCAAGTTCCAGGGCCGCCCAGAGCACGTGGTGAACTTCTTCTTCTTTGTGGCCGAAGAAGCGCGCCAGATCATGGCTCAACTCGGCATTCGCAAGTTCGACGACCTCGTTGGCCGCTCTGATCTGCTGGACACCAAGAAAGGCATTTCGCACTGGAAGGCCAAGGGCCTAGACTTCAGTCGCATCTTTCATCAGCCCACAGCTCCCGCCGAGGTGTCGCGCCGCCAGGTCGAAACTCAAGACCACGGCTTGGCACGGGCGCTCGATGTGAGGCTGATCGAGAAGTGCAAGCCCGCGCTGGAGCGCGGCGAGAAGGTGCAAATCATCGAGCAGACTCGCAACGTCAATCGCACAGTGGGTGCCATGCTCTCTGGGGAATTGGTGCGCCATCACCCCGAAGGCTTGCCCGACGAAACCATCTTCATCCAGATGGAGGGAACGGGTGGTCAGAGCTTCGGCGCTTTCCTTGCGAAGGGCATCACGCTCTACCTGATCGGCGATGCAAACGACTACACCGGCAAGGGCCTGTCGGGTGGCCGTGTGGTGGTGCGGCCGAGCATCGACTTCCGTGGTGACGCCACGCGCAACATCATCGTGGGCAACACCGTGCTCTATGGGGCCACGAGCGGCGAGGCTTTCTTCCGCGGCGTCGGGGGTGAACGTTTTGCAGTCCGCCTGTCGGGTGCCACGGCCGTCGTCGAAGGTACGGGCGACCATGGGTGCGAGTACATGACGGGTGGCACCGTGGCCGTGCTCGGTAAGACAGGCCGGAACTTCGCGGCCGGCATGAGTGGTGGCGTGGCTTACGTCTATGACGAAGATGGTGGCTTTGCCAAACGCTGCAACACCTCGATGGTGTTGCTCGAAAAGGTGCTCAGCGCAGCGGAGCAAGAGGCCAGCTCCGACAAGGCGGTGTGGCATCGTGGCGAGACGGACGAGGCCATCCTCAAGAAGCTGCTCAACGATCACCACCGTTGGACGGGCAGCCTGCGCGCGCGCGAGATCCTCGACCACTGGGCTGAAGCACGTGGCAAGTTCGTCAAGGTCTTCCCCAACGAATACAAGCGCGCGCTCGGCGAATTGAATGCCGCCAAGCAAGCCGGTGACACGATCGCCAAGGCGAAAGCCGCTGACAAGCCCGCCGGCAAGAGCCGCGCCAAAGCCTAAATCAGGACTCACAAAAATCATGGGAAAAGTCACCGGCTTCATGGAGTACGAGCGTCTGGAAGAGGGCTACGAGCCCGTTCAGAAGCGCGTCAAGAACTACAACGAATTCGTCATCGGCTTGAAGGAAGACGAAGCCAAGATCCAGAGCGCCCGCTGCATGGACTGCGGCACGCCGTTCTGCAACAACGGTTGCCCCGTCAACAACATCATCCCGGACTTCAACGACCTGGTTTACCGCGGTGACTGGAAGAACGCCTGGACGACGCTCGACTCGACCAACAACTTTCCAGAGTTCACCGGCCGTATTTGCCCCGCGCCTTGCGAAGCTGCTTGCACCTTGAACGTCAACGACGATGCGGTGGGTATCAAGAGCATCGAGCACGCCATCATCGATCGCGCCTGGGCCGAAGGCTGGGTGCAACCGCGCCCGCCCAAAATCAAGACGGGCAAGAAGGTGGCCGTGGTCGGCTCCGGCCCGGCGGGCATGGCAGCCGCTCAGCAATTGGCGCGTGCCGGCCATGACGTGACGGTGTTTGAGAAGAACGACCGCGTGGGCGGCCTTCTGCGCTACGGCATCCCTGACTTCAAGATGGAGAAGTTGCACATCGACCGACGTGTGGACCAGATGCAGAAAGAAGGCGTCAAATTCCGCACCGGCGTGATGGTTGGCAAATTGCCAGAGGGCAGCAAGGTCACCAACTGGGCACGCGAAACCATCACGCCCGATGAATTGAAGAAAGAGTTCGACGCCGTGCTGCTGGCGGGCGGTGCCGAGCAGTCGCGCGACCTGCCGGTGCCTGGTCGAGATCTCGACGGCGTGCACTTTGCAATGGAGTTCCTGCCGCAGCAGAACAAGGTCAACGCCGGCGACAAAGTGAAAGATCAGTTGCGCGCAGACGGCAAGCACGTGATTGTGATCGGCGGTGGCGACACTGGCAGCGATTGCGTCGGCACGAGCAATCGCCACGGGGCCAAGAGCGTCACGCAATTCGAACTGCTGCCGATGCCTCCCGAGGTGGAGAACAAGCCCCTCGTCTGGCCTTACTGGCCAACCAAGCTGCGCACGAGCTCGAGCCATGAAGAAGGCTGTGAGCGCGAGTTCGCGATCGCCACCAAGGAATTCATCGGTGGCGAGGGAAAAGACAAGGGCAAGGTGAAAGCCCTGAAGGCCGTGCGCGTGGAGTGGCAGGGCGGCAAGATGGTCGAGGTGGCTGGCTCGGAGCAGGTCTTGCCGGCCGACTTGGTGCTGCTGGCCATGGGTTTCGTGAGCCCCGTGGCGAGCGTGATCGACGCGTTTGGGATCGACAAGGATTCGCGCGGTAATGCCAAGGCTGGCACGGAGTTCATTGGTGGCTATGCCACCAACGTCGACAAGGTGTTCGCAGCAGGCGACGTGCGCCGAGGGCAATCGCTCGTGGTGTGGGCGATCCGCGAAGGACGCCAGGCGGCGCGGGCGGTGGATGAGTTTTTGATAGGGGCGAGTGACCTGCCTCGGTGATGTGACGAGCCGGAAAAAGGGCGCTGGTTGAAACCCGCGCCCCTTTTATTTCCGTCCATCGACTGCTGTCAATCCACGGTTCGGAGTTCACGCCAGTTGAGGCGGCGCAACGATGTGGGCTCGGTGAAGTTGCCTGGGAGAGATGACAGGCTGCCGGTGTCCGTTCCCGCAATCAACCGAGGTGTGCCGCCGACGCTGAAGAATTGCAGGTCCGTCACCACGCCTTGCAGCGAGGCATAGACGATGCTTCCGCCGGTCTCGTTTCGCAGCACAGACACGCCGGTTCCGTAGTTGGTCGCATACACGCGGCTGATACCTGCCGGGTTGCAGGCGTCACCGTTCGGAAGAATCGATGCCCACGACACCAAACCAGAGAAGACGGTCGGCTCGGAGATCACGCGCCACCCGATGTTGGCAGTGCCGCTGCGTCCGAGGTTGATGTACCAGCCCCTGGACGTGGCAGGCGCATTGGTCAGGCCCACCAGCGGATCGGCATTGGCCGTCATGTTCGTGCGCGCGATCGGGAAAGGGCCGGTGATATCGAACCGGCTGGCCAAGCCATCGGCCACGGCATAGAAGCTCTGTTCTTGCGTGTCGCCCAGGTCAGAAGTTTCCAGAAGGCGACCGGTGCCGAACAGCACGAAGCGCTTGCTGGTGGAGCGTTGGATCTCAATGCGAGGTCGAGATGTGACCGGTTGGACATTTCCGTCGATGGGGTCGGTCAAGGTGGCAATGCGTGTCGGGGCAGGGTACAGGCCCGACGTTCCCGTCAGATCCCAGCGCCAGACGTTGCCGTAAAGGTCACCGGCATAGGCGGAATCGGCAGTGGCGTCGCTGCGGTCGTTCACATAAGTGTTCACGTGCGCCAAGCCCGCACTTGCGGTGGCGGAGCCGAACCCTGTCGAGATCTTCTCCAGCAAGGCGCCCGTGCGCGGATTTACGATGAAGAAGTAACCTTGCCCGTCGGCGTTGTTGTATCCCGAGACGAAGATGACCACCCAACCGTATTTGCGGGTCTTCACGACAGCCGGTTCACCGTAGGTGAAGCCGAGATTGGGATCGGTGAATTCCCACATGACCTTGCCGGCAACGGTCGCCTCGGTCGTCATCGTGGCCGGGTCCGTTACATCGAGGGCGTAGTAGCTCTTGCCACCTTTGCCCAGGCCACCGATCAGGATAGAGCGCCAGTCGGGCGTTGCATTGGCTGCCGAACCTTGAGTACGGTTGATATCGACGTCGTAGACGGCGGGCGTCGAATTCACATAGTAGTGATGCGAGAAGCTTGGGTTGCCCAGGCCGGCCAGCCCATTGACGTTGGGCGTGCCGCTCGGGCCTTGGTACAGGGCGCTTGGCACGTAGGCGAACATTTCCAGCCCGGCCGCCGCGTCATTCGCGGCCACTGAGCCGTTGAACGCGTGGAGCATGCCGTCGTTGGCTCCCACGTAGACCACCGTCGGTCTCGTCGTATAAGTCGTCTTGAAGGCTGCATAGCCCGGATTGGCCGAGTTGGACAAGGGCAGGCTGGGAGGGCCGACGGGGCGCGCCTTCGAGCCGACGATGTCACCCAGCAAGCGGGTACGTGCGCGATAGAACCTGTCGGCAACTACCGTCGATGTGGTCTCGTAGGTGCGCTCGCCGCGCAGGTAGTTGAGGTAGTCACCGCCATCCGTGCCGGTGCGGTAAGAGGTGTCGAGCGCGCTCTGCTGGGCGGGCGAGATGCTGTTGTACCTGAACGCAACGCCGGCATTGGTGGCTGTGTTCCAGGTCGCCACGCGACGGTTGGTGTTCCAGCCCGTGTTGGCCAGCTGTGTGGCCAGCTTGTCCGACGCAAGCCAACGCTGGGTTGGAGCGGGCTCGCCTGTGGCTGTGCTGAAGGACACCTCACTTCCGGTCAGTTCGCCAGTCCAGTTGTTGGAGTCATACTCACTGCTGAAGCTGGCGTTGCCGGTTTGAGCGACTTGGGGCAAAGGCACTGCAAATGACGTTGTATAGGCGCGCAACTGCGCTGCGATATTAGCGAATGCTCGTGTCAGGCCACTAACCATAAGGTCTGGACGACCTGCTGTGTAGTAGTTGTCGGGACGCTTACGCGCCTGCGCCGAATAACTGCCACGTGCCACATTCGTTATTGTGTCGCCACTCGTGGTCCACCATTCGTCCGGCAGTGCAGTAGTTCTAGTAGCATCGAAGACATCTGGAACTCTGAAGCCACCATACTTGCTGGCCAGATAAAACTGGTTATTGTGGTAGAAACCATCTTCCATCACATCTACCCACAGCGTTTGTACCGTCTGTTTTCCGATGGTCTGAGGGGAATTTGTATTATCCGTGCGAATATCTTGTGTATTCGCGTAATACGCCAAACCCGCCATCAAGGGGGAGTTGCCTCCGCAGCACTTTGGATAATTCGTTTGACCGGCAAGATTTGTGATGCCCTCGATGGTGCCAATGCGATTGGTCCAATCTGTAGCATCCGGATTACTGCCAATTCCTGTGGGCAGCGTTTCTCCCGTACCCCCTGATACACCTCGATCCCCGTGTGTGTTGATGTCTCCAATGCCTAGAATAAAATTCTTCTGACACGAATACTGAATTGGATCATCCCAATCAGTAATCACTGGAAAGCCATCAATCCAGGTGTTTTTAGTCGCAGCCGTTTGGCCGTTCATGCTGCTCCAAGCCTCCACATTCCCATCGTTCCTAAAATAGCGGAGCGCCGCGTAATACAGTTCGCTAACGGGGTCGTTGGATTTGTAATTTCCTGGAGTAATTTGGCCGAATTTGTTCAAGTAGTTCATTACGCCGCTGTTGGCCACTGAATTGCTCGGGCCAAATAGAGTGTTCGTGGTTGATGCATCGGTTGAATTCGGATTTATCTCGAATACTCCTGTCGTCAAACTCCATTCCCGTGCAGCGTTATTGGTGTCAGATTGACCGGGGACAGGCTGGGTCGGACCGACATACTTTTGGCGCGCACGAAGAATGCCGCCGTTGCGGGTGTTGTCTCCACCTTGGTTCAGATAGCCAAACGCGCTGAAGCGCATGCGATTGGCATACTGCTGGATTAGCCCTTCAGGCTTCCAGTTGTTGCCGTATTGCCTGCAATTGGATTCAACGCCTCCTGTACCGGTTGTCGGGTCGCAGACCTTGACCCGGGCATAGGCTTCGTATGTCGTGTTCGCCGTGGAGGCACCCTGCGTGTAGTGTGTGGGGGCGTTATTGAGCGATCCAAGGGTTGTGAAGACCATCCGGTTGCCCGTGTTCCGGATGTTGAGCGCCGCGCTGAAAGGCGTGGCTCCGGCGGCATAGGTGGCTGAAAGCGTCTTGTCCGGGAAGAGGCTGCCTTGTCCGGATTGCCAGGCACGCTCAAGCACGGTCAAGGTAGTCGTGTCGTGCTTGCGATACCCGCCGGTGAGCGCCCATCGGAATGGGTCGATGGTCTGCATCGTTGCCCAGTTCAGGAAGTTGCCGCTCCAGAGATTCAAGCAGGTGCGGTTGGTCGCCGCGCCGGCGGGGACGAAATAACGATCGTCCGTACTCGATCCAGCGGCGTTCTGGTACGAGTAGCACTTGGTCTGGTCGAAGTAGCCGAGGAACTCGCTGGTGGGGGCATAGCTGGCCGTGTGTGCGGTTCGCACCGCCGTCGGGTATTCCACCGAAAGTGCCAGCGCCACGTTACCGGGGACACCCGTGGTGGTGAACAGGGGCTGGTCGGCCAGCGGCGTGGTTGCGCCAGCGGGGAGGGCCAGCGTGACCCACAGAAGGGTCACCAAGGCCTTGCCAAGAGGTGTGCGGCCGAAGAAGCTTTCACGCTCCTGAAGACGCTTCACCGGGGGGATCGCTTGAGTGTTCATGGTGTTCTCGCGGAATTACATGGTGAAGGTGGTCTGGAAGAAGGCCTGGGTGTCCCGAGGGCCGTCTACCCGAACGCTGATGCGGTAGACGATCTGCAGACTGGTTGCACCAGCTCCGCCCGAAGACGCGTCTTCGGCCACGTTCAAGTGGGACCCACTGCCACCTGCGGGGCCGTTATCGACGATCTGGCAGCGTGCTGAGCCGAGGGCGCTGTCGAGACCCGTGCTGTCGCACAGGCGATCGATCACGTACCGAATCTTCACGCCTTGCCCGGCGGGCGTCGGAATTGTTGGAGCTGTCCAAGCGGCGTCGAAATCAGTGGGGCTCAGAAGGAGCGTATTGGGAATACCTTGCGCATTAGTGGGCAGGATGGTGGCACTGTAGTTGTTGCCGGGTCGGTTCAGCGACCTGGCGACAGGCGCCGCCAGCGGACCACTGGCGCCTACCGCAGCCAGAACCACCGTAACAGCACGTTCTCCCTGGTTCTGCAGATCGCGCTTGAATGCGACGTTGCCCGCAGTGAACAGGGTTGTGTTGAACGATCGCACCAAGGCAACGCTGCCGATGAGCATCACGATGAGCGCGATCAGGCAGAACAACAGCACAACACCACGCTCGGCGTGGAGGCTCTTGAATGAACGAAAGGATGTGGGGCTCATAGCAGAAGCATGTTTCTCAAAGGAACAGTGAACTCAATCGTTCGGTGGCGGATGTGCTGCTCATCGACCGAAAGCGTTCGCTGCACATGAAAGCTCTCGTCCATGTCACGGAAGAGCGTCAAGGTTTCTGGGGCAACCAGGTCCTTCTCAATCAGCGAGGTCTGCAGGACCACCGCGACCCGAACGGCCACGATCTGCCGCAAGCTGGCTTGCGCTGCCGGCGTGCCATCGAGCAACGATGCGCTGGAAAAAGCGCCTGTAGGTGCCTGCCACAAATCGCGAATACCGTCGCCATTGGTGTCGATGCCGTACAGCGCCCGCATTTCCACCACCCCGTCGGCAATCGGAGCCGGAACCTCGTCAAGGGCGCTGAGCAACAGGTCGTAGCTGACGAGCCTGCGCGTTGCGGTGTCCACACCGAACAGCTGGAACTGTGGCGGGTTGTGGCGAGCAGCTACCCCGGTGTTGATGCTGCCAAGGGCAATCGCGAAGGTATTGCCGGAGCCGAATGAACTTAGGTTGACGGTCGTTCCCGTGGCGTTGAAATAGGGGCCTCCCAGTGGTAACTCCTGGTCGGCGCCTGCGATCAGCGCTCTCACCTGCTCAAGTATGCAACCCGTGCCATCCTCGGAGAACAGGACCAGATCGTCTTCTCGCCATCCAAGGGTGTTGACAAGGCGAACACTGTTGGTTGTGACAGAGGCCGGAAGCACGCGCCGTCCTACCTCAGCAAACCCCGCACTGCCCGACATCACGGTCAGAACATCGGAATCGGTTTCCCGTTGAATGACAACCGGGGCGAGGCGAAGGTTGAGTGGCACGCTTGCAAACGGTGCAGCGACCGCGCTCGGCCTCGGCAAAATGGCGCTGCCATCGCGAGACGCATTCACGAGGCATCCCAGGGCACCACCTCCTGCAGCAGCGCTCCAACTCTGCACGAAGCCTGAGCCCGCACTGCGCAAGGAACGGTCCAGCATGAAGGAAATGTGAGTGGCCGTCTGGTTGGCGTCGTTGAGCGTCGTGGTGCTGCGCTTGTTGCTCTCGCCGCTGGTCATCACGCTGGTGATAGCGAGCGTCAAGATGAGGCCGATGACCATGGAGACCATCAACTCGACCAGGGAGAAACCGGAGTCCTTGGGCCGATGTGAAGTAGTGTTAGTTGACATTCATCACCTGCGTCACAAAGCGATTCACTTCACCGGCTGGTGCACTCGGTGGCCTCCACGTGATGGTGATGTCGGCGACGCCTCCGGCCACCGTGACCGTGCCCGTGCCCGAGGGGAGGCCGCCGTGCTGCGTGTCTGCCACGCGGGCTGCCCACGTGGTTGTGTCGACAGTCAACGATTTCTGATCCCACATTTGAGAAGCAATTTCGTTGGCCAGCAAGGCAGCACGGTTGGTGTCTTCGGCGCTGGTGGAGAACTGAGTCGCTCGCGTCTGGAGGCTCAGCATGCCAAGGATGCCAATCGAGAAGATGAGCAACGAGGTGAGCACTTCAATCAGGCTCATGCCCATCTGTCGTCGCAGTGATGGCTTCATGGCTAGCATCCGTCGGGGTTGGTTGCGGAGAGGGCTTTGTTCGGGTCGCACATGCGAATCTGGCCGCCCACGGCCAGCGTCACACGCAGCGGTCGGTCGGCCCCGGTGAGTGCAAGGTCGTATCTAACGGGTGTGGCGGTCACCGTGCACACCGCACCGGACACGGCTGGATCGGCGTTGTCGACAACGCGGCCAGCAGAGTTGAAGCACACGGCTGCGGGGGCGTTGGAGACGGTCACGTTGCCGGCTGTGTCTGACAGCGCGCCGCCCTGGATGAAGACATGCGACGCAGGGTCTTCCGTGGTGCGCGGCACAGTGTGAATGGCCCAGTTGCGGCCATTCGCAACTGCGGCCGAGTTGGTGCTCGGCTCAGCATTCGTGAGCGTGAAGACCGTCTGGCGATTGCGCCGCACCGCTTCTGACTGTGCCAGGCGAAGCCCGTTCTGAAGCGACTCAGCGACGCTGCGCACTTGGCTGTTTCTTACCATGCCTGTGAATGAAGGCACGGCTAGTGCGAACAGAATTGCAAGCAGAACGATGGTCACCATGAGCTCGACGAGCGTGAAGCCAAAGGCGCTCTTGCGGGCTCGACCTGCTCCGGCTGCAAAAGGGGCCTGGGCTAGTTGCATGCTTGGCCCCTTCGCAATATCCACCTTGTTGCACAGTCACCCCAGCCAGTAGGGGCCACCGTGCTTCGAGCACTCTGTTGGTCGACCGTAAACTGAAAACCAGCTGTCGGGAGCCCGGTTCTACCGGTGGCCCGTAGAACAAAACTGTTGGCTTCCAGTGTGGGGCATGACAGTTGAAAGAACTCGTCCCTTTCAGCCGCTGCGGCTACGCACGGCGTGATGAACGTTCCAACGGTTCGATAGTCGCGGTTGTCTTGGAAATGCCGCTCCATGCGCGCCTGGTACGACGACAACAGGTTTGTGGCACTCACCAACTGACCGCGCAGCACATACTCGCGGTACTGCGGGATGGCAAAAGCCGCTAAAACCGCGATGATCGCCACGACAATCATTACTTCGATCAGCGTAAAACCGCGGCGATAGTTTGTGGTCGGCTTTGCGGCCCGGATGTGCATTTGCATCACTACTCCTCATTGAGGCTTCATTCTCGGTGTGCAGCCGTCGATGCCGCGTGCCGCGCGTCAGATGGTTTGCGCCGCTTGTCCGCCCTGTCCGTTCGTACATGGCGGCGTTGTAGTCGCGAGGCGTGACGAATTGCAGGCAAACGTTCTCCTCTATGATCAACGGGCTCAGTCGGATGTCGCTGCCGACAACGTGAGCAAACAGCATCCAATAATCCGATCCCATGTCTTCAGATACTCCGCTTGTTCAGTTGCGACGCGTTACCTGTGGATACGGTGACCGCGTCATTCTGGAGAACATTGACTTGGTGATCCCCCGTGGACGGGTTGTTGCTCTCATGGGAACGTCCGGCGGCGGGAAAACGACTGTCCTTCGACTCATTGGTCGACAGCTGCAGCCCATGAGCGGCCAAGTGCTGTTCGACGGCGTAGACATGGCAACGCTGGACGCCGAAGGTCTCTACGCCGCCCGCCGTTGCATGGGCATGTTGTTCCAGTTCGGAGCCTTATTCACCGACCTCTCGGTCTTCGAGAACGTCGCATTCCCCTTGCGAGAGCACACCGACTTGTCCGAAGCAATGATTCGTGACCTGGTGCTGATGAAACTCAACGCTGTTGGGCTGCGGGGTGCTCGTGATCTGTTGCCGTCTCAGGTGTCCGGCGGCATGGCGCGGCGCGTTGCTTTGGCAAGAGCCATCGCGCTCGACCCCGACCTGATCATGTACGACGAGCCCTTCGCCGGCTTGGATCCGATCTCGATGAGCGTAGCAGCCACGCTGATCAAGGACTTGAACAGCGCGCTCGGCCTGACCAGCATCGTGGTGTCGCACGACGTGGATGAGACCTTCCTCATCGCCGATCACGTGGTGTTCTTGGCCAACGGCCGCATTGCCGCGCAGGGCACGCCGGCTGAGATGCGTGCGAGCGAGGACCCGCTGGTGCGTCAGTTCGTTGGCGGTCTTGCTGACGGCCCGGTGCGCTTTCACTACCCTGCAGTGCCGGTGGCCGAAGATTTCGGCGTGGGAGCTTCGCGATGAATTGGCTCAACCCGGCAGCGGTCGGTTTGTCGGTGCGCAGCGGCCTCGCCGACATCGGCGAAGGTACGCGCTTGTTTTTTCGGCTCGTTGCCCTGGTCGGCGCCACGTTTGGCCGCATGCGGTTGGTGATCGATCAGTTGTTCTTCATCGGCAATCGCTCGTTATCGATCATCACGGTATCAGGGCTCTTCGTTGGCTTCGTGTTGGCGCTCCAGGGCTACTACACGCTGCAGCGTTATGGGTCAGCCGAGGCGGTCGGTTTGCTGGTGGCCTTGTCGCTGGTACGTGAACTGGGCCCCGTGGTCACGGCGCTTCTGTTTGCTGGCCGAGCCGGCACCTCGCTGACTGCTGAAATCGGCTTGATGAAAGCCGGCGAGCAACTGGCCGCGATGGAGATGATGGCTGTCGACCCGGTCAAGCGAGTCCTCGCGCCGCGTTTCTGGGCGGGTGTGATTGCAATGCCGCTGCTTGCCGCGGTGTTCAGCGCTGTCGGCATACTCGGTGGTTGGCTCGTGGCGGTGCCGCTGATCGGCATCGACGCCGGCAGTTTTTGGTCACAGATGCAGGGGGGCGTTGGTGTGTGGGCCGACGTGGGCAATGGCGTGATCAAGAGCGCCGTGTTTGGCTTCACGGTAACCTTCATCGCCTTGCTGCAAGGCTACGGTTGCAAGCCCACGCCGGAAGGCGTGTCGGCTGCGACGACGCGCACGGTGGTGATGGCGTCACTGGCCGTGCTGGCGCTCGACTTCGTCTTGACGGCGATGATGTTTTCCATTTGATGGGATTTGTGGGAGAAATAGGCGATGCAAAAATCTCGTCATGACGTGTGGGTGGGTCTCTTCGTGATGATCGGTGCGGCTGCGGTACTCTTTCTGGCGCTCAAGGCCGGCAACCTGCTGACACTGAACTTCGATGAAACCTACCAAGTGGCGGCCAAGTTCGACAACATCGGCGGCCTGAAGCCGCGTGCTGCCGTGAAAAGCGCGGGCGTGGTGGTGGGTCGCGTCGAATCGATCGGCTTCGACGACAAGACCTACCAAGCTCGCGTGATGCTGCAGCTGGAAAAGAAGTTTGCCTTTCCCAAGGACAGCTCCGCGAAGATCCTCACATCCGGCTTGCTGGGCGAGCAGTATCTCGGTCTCGAGCCTGGCGCAGCAGAGAAGAACCTTGCCGCTGGTGACACCATCACGCAAACCCAGTCAGCCGTGGTGCTCGAGAACCTGATCAGCCAGTTCCTGTACAGCAAGGCTGCCGAACCCACTGCACCTGCCACGCCCGCTGCCCAGCCTGCAGCGCCAGCGCCCAAGAAATGATGCAACGACTCGGCTTGTTGTTGATCGCGACCTTGCTTGCACTGCTGACTGGCTGTGCAACGACGGGTGGTGCGCCGAAGACGGCTGCCCAGAAGATCGACCCGTGGGAGAACTGGAACCGCAAGGTCTATGCCTTCAACGACCGGGTCGACAGGGCGGTGCTGAAGCCCGTGGCCACTGCCTATACCAACGTGGTGCCGCAGCCGGTGCGACGTGGTGTCACCAACTTCTTTGGCAATTTTTCCGACGCGTGGTCGGCGGTGAACAATTTCCTGCAGGGTAAGTTCGCCAATGGCTTTCAAGATGTGGTTCGCGTGGGAACCAACACCTTGTTCGGCCTGGGTGGTTTTCTCGATGTCGCCAGTGAGTTCGGGGCGGATCGGCAAAGCGAAGATTTCGGCCAGACTTTGGGGCACTGGGGTATGGCGCCAGGGCCGTACGTCGTCTGGCCTGTGCTTGGGCCGTCCACCTTGCGCGACTCGCTGGCTTTGCCCTTGGACATGAGTGTCACGCCCGCCGGGGTCGTCACCAACGAGGCCGCGCAATACATGGTCACTGGGCTGCAGTTGGTGAACACTCGGGCCAACCTGTTGGGCGCCAGTGGGTTGCTCAACGACATCGCACTGGACAAGTACGCATTCGTGCGGGACGGCTATTTGCAGCGTCGAAGAAGCCTTGTGTTCGACGGCGACCCCCCGGAAGAGAAAGACCCTGCGGACGACGAGCCCGCCTTGGAAAAAGAGAAAACTGCGCCACCTGCAGAAGCTCCTGCGCCTGCTCCCGTTGCACCAGCACCCGCAGCGTCGGCTGCATCCCAGCCGGGCTAGGCTGCTGCGCTGTGTTGCTGCTGTGTAATGCATGCCAACCGTCAGCGTGCATGGCGCGTTGATCATCATGCGAGCCGCGTGAGCGTGAACTCATCGCGCGCAGGCTCCTCCAATCCAGGCCACGTTTCGTGGGCTCGCAAATAGAAAGGAAACAAAAATGCTCCGCCAACGTTTCATGTCATGGTTTTCAGCGGCTGCTGTGTTGATGGCGGCCGTGGGCGCTGCCCACGCTCAACAGACCCCCGATGCACTGGTCAAACAGATTTCGACCGAAGTGCTCGAGTCGGCCAAGGCCGACAAGTCCATCCAAGCCGGCGACATGAAGAAGATCAGCGCGCTGGTCGAAACGAAGGTCATGCCCTACGTCAATTTCCCGTTGATGACCTCCAAGACCATTGGTCCGCAGTGGAGGCAGGCCACGCCCGAGCAGAAGCAAAAGCTGCAGGACGAATTCCGGACCCTGCTGGTGCGCACCTATGCTGGCGCACTCGCGCAAGTGAAGGACCAGACGGTGCAAGTCGAGCCGCTGCGCGCAGGCGCTGCCGAGTCCGGCGAAGTCCTCGTCAAGAGCAAGATTCGCGGATCCGGAGAACCCATTCCGCTCGACTACCGGCTTGAGAACTCCACCGGCAGCTGGAAGATCTGGGACGTGAACGTGTCCGGCCTCTGGCTGGTTGCGAACTTCCAGGGCCAATTCAAGCCGGTGATCAGCTCTGGCGGCATCGACGGTGTCATCAAGGCGCTGGTCGATCTCAACAAGGCTTCGGCCCGTTGACCATGAGGCTCGTCCTGCCAGCGACCATCACCACGCAGGAAGCCCGCGACACGCAGCGCATGCTCGCGCAGGCGCTGCAGCAGGGCATCAAGACACAGGACGAGCCTGTCGTCACGGTCGATGCTGCTGGCTTGCAGCACTTCGACTCTGCTGCCTTGGCGGTACTGCTCGAATGCCAACGCCTGGCGCAGGCCTGGGGCAAAGGCTTTGCGGTGCGCAACGCACCCACCAAGCTGGCTGAGTTGGCGCGCTTGTATGGCGTTGACGCATTGCTGATGCCGGCCGCCGAGCCGAAGGCCTGAAGCCTCAGTCCAGCGGCGCGTAGCGCTTGGCGCGCAGGTTGCGCTTGATGTCTTGCAGCGTGGCGCGCAGTTCCTTGCCCAATCTCAGCGCCACGCCGGTCGTCAGGATGTCGATCACCACCAGGTGCAGCAGGCGCGACACCATCGGGCTGTAACGGTCGAAGTCTTCCGGGTGATCGACCGGAAGCAGAATCTGGTTCGCACCCGCTTGGCCCATCACTGCCAATGGTGACCCGCTGGCGGTGATGAAGATCACCGTCGCCCCCTTCTTGCGCGCGATTTCTGCGGCGTCGATCAGGTCACGGCTGCGCCCCGAGTTCGAGATGACGACCAGGCAGTCACCCGGTTGCAGCATCGTGGCGCTCATCACCTGCACATGGCCATCGCTGATGGCCATGGCGTTCACGCCCAGGCGAAAGAACTTGTGCTGCGCGTCCTGAGCGACGATGCCCGAGTTGCCGACGCCATAGAACTCAATGCGTCGCCCCTCGCGGCCGGCTGTGGCCAGAGCGGTCAACGCGCGTTCGAAAGCGTGTGCGGCGGCGTCGTTGCGGTATTTCAGAAGGGCGCTCACCGCGTTGTCGATCACCTTGACGACGATGTCGTTGGGCTTGTCATCTTCGTCGACCGCGCGGTGCACGAAGGGCACGCCTTCGTTGACGCTGCCGGCCAGCTTGCGTTTGAAATCCGTCAGGCCGTCGTAGCCCACGCTGCGGCAAAAACGCACAACGGTGGGCTTGCTGACATTGGCTCGCAAGGCCAGTTCGGTCACTGGCAGCGTGGCAAAGCTGCGCGGGTCCGCCAGCACCAGTTCAGCGACGCGTTGTTCGGCGGGGGGCAGGGCGGGAATGGAGGCCCGAATGCGATCGAGCATCACGCTGCGCTCTTGAAGAGTCGTCTGGCTGCGGCGCTGAGCCGCTCCACATCAAGGCCCGATCCCCCTCGGGGATCGGGCCTTGATGTGGGGCAAGGGGCCGTCATCACTGCTCTTCGGACCAGGCGAAGCCGTCGCGGGCGACCAACGCACTCGCTGCTGCCGGGCCCCAGGTGCCGGCGGCATACGGGCGCGGTCCGCTCGTGTCCCTGACCCAGGCGCCCAGGATGGGCTCGACCCAACGCCATGCTTGCTCTTGCTCGTCACTGCGGACGAAAAGATTCAGCCGGCCGGCAATCGCATCGAGCAGCAGGCGCTCGTAGGCGCCGACCCGGTTTTCGGCAAAGGCCTTGTCGAAGTCGAGGTCCAGCGACACCGGCGACAGCATCTCCTGCTGGCCGGCTCCCTTGGCCGCAAGCAGATGCAGCTCCAGCCCGTCCTCCGGTTGCAGGTTGATGACCAGCTTGTTCGGCTGGTTCCGGCCGGGAAAGATACTGTGCGGCGTGGGCCTGAAATTCACCACGATCTGAGCATCGCGTGCAGCGAGTCGCTTGCCGGTGCGCAGGTAGAAGGGCACGCCGGCCCAGCGCCAGTTCTGCACCTCTGTGCGCAGCGCGACGAAGGTCTCGCACTGGCTGCCGGCCGGCACTTTTTCTTCCTGCAGATAGCCCACCACCGGCTTGCCTGCGGCGCTGCCGGCGCGGTACTGGCCGCGCACCACGTCGCGTGCCACCGATTCATCGGTGAAGGGCTTCAACGAACGCAGCACCTTGAGTTTTTCGTCGCGGATGGCGTCGGCGTCGTAGCTTGAGGGCGGCTCCATGGCCACCATCGTCAGCAGCTGCAGCGCATGGTTCTGGATCATGTCGCGCAGCGCACCAGTGCGGTTGTAGAAGTCGCCACGCGTGCCCACGCCCAGGCCTTCAGCCAAGGTGATCTGGATGTTCGCGATACTTTCTCGACGCCACAGCGGCTCGAATAAGGCGTTGCCGAAGCGCAGCGCCATCAGGTTCTGCACCGATGGCTTGCCCAGGTAGTGGTCGATCCGGAAGGCCTGGGTTTCGCTGAAGACCGATCGCACCACCCGGTTGATTTCTTGTGCGCTGGCGAGGTCGTGGCCGAGCGGCTTCTCCAGCACCACGCGAATGCGTGGCCCGTTCAGGCCGGCGGCGCCCAACTGTTCGCAGATCTGGGGAAAAAGGTGCGGGCTGGTGGCCAGGTAAAGCACCGCGGTGTCGGCATTGCGCTCTTCCAGCCAGGATTTGAGCTTGCCGTAGTCGGCAGGCTGGGACAGGTCCATGCGCTTGTAGTGCAGCAGCTCGGCAAAACGGGCAAATTCTTCGTCGCTCGGCCGTTTGGCGCCTTCGACTTCCTGGAAGCGCTCCTTCAACCATTGCCGGTACTTGTCATCGCTCTGCTCATCACGGGCGACCGACAAGATGCGCCCGCCCGCCGGCAACTTGCCGTGGCGAAAGGCCTGAAACAGCGCCGGCATCAGCTTGCGCCAAGTGAGGTCGCCGGTGCCGCCGAAGAAGACAAGGTCGAATGACATACGCGTGGCCGATGTAATTTAGTTTCATGGGAATGATGCCCACGTTTCTTCCTTGCGTCAAACTGTGGGGTCAGGCCATAGAACTACGGCACTCGCTCGGTTCTAATGGGATATCGCCTCTGTTTAAGGCCAGGAAATGAACCAACTCGAGCAACTCAAACAGTTCACCACCGTGGTGGCTGACACCGGCAACTTCAAGCAACTGAGCGCCTTTGCGCCCCGCGACGCCACCACCAACCCGTCGCTGATCCTCAAGGCCGTGCAGCAGCCCGATTACGCGCCGCTGCTGTCAGAAACCGTCGCTGCCCACCGCGGGCGCCTGCATGACGAAGTGATCGACGAAGTGCTGGTGCGCTTCGGTCTTGAAATCCTGAAGGTGGTGCCCGGGCGCGTGTCCACCGAAGTCGATGCACGGCTAAGCTTCGACACTGCCTGCACCGTGCAGCGCGCGCGCCGCATCATGGCGCTGTACGAGGCCAATGGCGTGGGCCGCGACCGCGTGCTGATCAAGATCGCTGCCACCTGGGAGGGCATCCAGGCGGCGCGCATCCTCGAGCGCGAAGGCATCCACTGCAACCTGACCTTACTGTTCTCGTTCTGCCAGGCGGTGGCCTGCGGTGACGCCGGCGTGCGGCTCATCTCGCCCTTCGTCGGCCGCATCTACGACTGGTACAAGAAGAGCGCTGGCGCCAACTGGGACGAAGCCGCGAACGCCGGAACCAACGACCCTGGCGTCAAATCGGTGGCGCAGATCTACACCTACTACAAGAAGTTCGACATCGAGACCGAGGTCATGGGAGCGAGCTTCCGCAATGTCGGCCAGATCGTCGCTTTGGCGGGCTGCGATCTGTTGACGATCAGCCCCGAATTGCTGGCGCAACTGCAGGCGAGCGAACAGCCGTTGACGCGTGCGCTCGATCCCAAGGCGGCCTGCGATGCCTGCATCCACGCGCTCACCTACAACGAACCGAGCTTCCGCTTTGCTTTGAATGAAGACGCCATGGCCACCGAAAAGCTGGCCGAAGGCATTCGCGCGTTCGCGGCCGATGCGATCAAGCTCGACAAGATCATCGAGGGCCTGAAGTGAAGGCCGCTGCACCGCGCTGCGACCGCACCGAGGCCTGGGCCGCCCTGCAGGGCCATTACGAAGCCCACGGCCGCGACTTCGACCTGCGCGACGCCTTCGCGCGCGATGCCGATCGCTTTGCCGGCTTTGGCATCGAAGCGCCCGAAGTGTTTGCCGATCTGTCCAAGAACCTGATCGACGTGGCCACGCGGCACTTCCTGGTCGATCTGGCCGCAGAGTGCAAGCTCGAAGCACGGCGCGACGCCATGCTGCGCGGCGACGTGGTCAACATCACCGAAGGCCGTGCCGTGCTGCACACGGCCTTGCGCGCGCCGAAAGGCGAGGGCCCATTCAGCGCCGAGGTCCATGAGGTGCTGGACCGCATGCTGGCCTACGCCGAAACCGTGCGCGACACGGCAAGCAGCGGCATTCGGCATGTCGTCAACATCGGTATCGGCGGCAGCGACCTCGGGCCGCAAATGGTGCTGCCGGCGCTCGACGCCTTTGCGCACCGCGGCCTGCAGTTTCACTTCGTCTCCAACGTCGATGGCCATGACATCACGCCGGTGCTGCGCGGCCTCGACCCGGCCGACACCCTGTTCGTGATCGCCAGCAAGACCTTCACCACGCAGGAAACGCTGGCCAATGCGCAGGTTGCCAAGGCATGGTTCCTCGCCAATGGCGGGACCGACACGCACAAGCATTTCGTCGCCACCACCACCAACGTGAAGGCCGCTGCCGAGTTCGGCATCAGCACGACCTTCGGTTTCTGGGACTGGGTGGGCGGCCGCTATTCGCTGTGGTCGGCCATCGGCCTGCCCATCGCGCTGGCAATCGGCGCAGACAACTTCCGTGCGCTGCTCGCTGGCGCACACGCAATGGATCAGCATTTCGCACGGGCGCCGCTGGCCAAGAACCTGCCAGCGATGCTCGGGTTGCTCGATGTCTGGTACCGCAACTTCCACGGCTTCACCAGCCGCAGCGTTGCGCCCTATCACCAGGGCTTGAAGCGGCTGCCTGCGTACCTGCAGCAGCTGGAGATGGAAAGCAACGGCAAGTGCGTCGACCTTGATGGCGAGGCGCTGCCTTTCGCGACCAGCCCGGTCGTGTGGGGCGAGCCGGGCACCAATGGCCAGCATGCCTATTTCCAGATGCTGCACCAGGGGACGGACGTGATCCCGGTCGAGTTCATCCTCGTCAAGCGGCCGACTCACGATTTGCACGACCTGCACACCAAGCTGCTCGCCAACGGCCTCGCGCAAAGCCAGGCGCTGATGCTGGGCAAAAGCACCGACCAGGCGCTGGGCGAGAAGGCGCCGACGGCTTCGGCTTCACTCGACGCGCAGACCGTGGCCCGCCACCGCACCTTCCCCGGCAACCGCCCGAGCACGACCTTGATGCTGGATCAACTCACGCCGCGCAGCCTGGGCGCCCTGATCGCGCTGTACGAACACCGCGTGTTCACCAGCGGCGCCTTGTGGGGCATCAACAGCTTCGATCAGTGGGGCGTGGAACTGGGCAAGGCGTTGTGCAACGACCTGCTGCCACGTCTTGCCTCCGGCGATGTGGCCGGGCTGGATGCATCCACGGCCGGACTGATGAAGCGGTTGCTCGCGTGAAGAACATCGTCTTTGATTTCGGCGGCGTCGTCTTCCGCTGGGAGCCGCATGAGCTGATGCTGCGACTCTTGCCTCGGCATGCGCGTGACCTGGCTTCGGCGCAGGCTATGGTGGAAGCATTCTTCGAGGGCTACCGCGGCGACTGGGGCAACTTCGACCGCGGCACGATCACCGTGTCCGAGCTTGCACCCCGCATCGCCCAGCGCCTGGGTTTGTCTCTGGACGAAGTGAACGCCATCATCGCCGCCGTGCCCGGCGAACTGCAGCCCCTCGCGGGCACGGTGGACCTGCTGCATCGCCTGCACGCCAAGGGGCATCCGCTGTTCTACCTGTCGAACATGCCGGCAGGCTATGCTGAGCATCTCGAGCGCAGCAATGCGTTCTTCGAGCGCTTCACCGACGGCATCTTTTCGGCACGCGTTCAACTCATCAAGCCCGAGCCCGAAATCTTCGAACTGGCGACGAAGCGCTTCGGCGTAGTCCCAAAAGACACGATCTTCATTGACGATGTGCTGCACAACGTCGAAGCAGCCCGCGCGCATGGCTGGCAAGCCGTTCATTTCAAAGACGCCGCACAGTGCGAGGCAGAGTTGCAGGCTTTGCTCTCAAGCAGTTGATCAAGCAACGCCCGCGGAGCCGGCTTCGCCGGTCCGCCAGGCGGCGCCCCTCGGGGGCAGGAGCGAAGCGACTGGGGGGCTAACCTCGAAGCCGGCTGTGCCTGGGCACGCTGGCCAGCAGGAATTCCATCTGGTCGGCCAGGATGCGGCGCCCGCGCAGGATCATGTCTTCATGCAGGCTCGGCACGTAGGGCAGGTACAGCAGCGACATGTGCGCCTCTTCGGGCATGCGGTTGCCCTTGTGGCCGTTGCAGGGGCGGCAGGCGGTGATGCAATTCATCCAGGTGTCATGACCCCCGCGTGAGGTGGGTACGATGTGCTCGCGTGTCAGGTCGTCCACATGGAAGCGCCCGCCGCAGTAGGCGCAGACCAGGCGGTCGCGTGCGAAGAGCTTGGGGTTGGACAGCGCCGGCGTTTGCCGCCACGCTCGACTGGGGACGGCGCCGCGCACCGCGATGATGGGGTGCACTTCGATGCGCGACTGCATGCCGGTGCGGCGCTGCATGCCACCGCGAAGCACATGGAACGCGTCTCCCAGCGTCCAGGCTACGCCATCACTGGCGTAGAGGATCGCCGCTTCCTTGGCCGAGATCCACGATTGCGGGCGGCCGGATACATCAAGTTGCAGCACTTCCACAGGTCACTCTCCTATACGGAGAGTAATCCATTCCATAGTGTTCGCTCAAGAGCGATGCACTTGGTGACAGCGAAGGCGCCACACACCTGTCATCAAGCGATCATCAATCCAGCGGATAGAGACCGCGCGTTCGGGCCATCAGTCGGGTGAGGCCCAGCACGGTGTCGATGTTCGGCGTCGGGATGCCGAGCCGCTGACCGATCTCGTGCACGGCGCCGACCAGCGCATCGATCTCCAGCGTGCGGTTCGCCTCGCTGTCTTGCAGCATCGAGGTCTTGAATGCGCCCAGCTTCCGGGTGACCACGAGGCGCTCTTCGCCCGACTGGTCGATGGGGCAGCCCAACTGCGCGCCGATGGCCGCGGCCTCGGCCATCGCGCGCAGCATGAAGCTGCGAACCAGCGGGTCGTCGAGGATGCGGTCGGCCGTGGCGCCGGTGAGCGCGGAGACCGGGTTGGTGGTCATGTTGCCCCACAGCTTGAACCAGATGTCGCGCCGGATGTCGGCGCTCGGTTCGGCCTCGAAGCCGGCACCCGCGAACGCTTGCGAGACGCGCTGCACGCGATCGCTCAGCCCACCCATTGGCTCGCCGATGATCAAGCGCTTGCCGAATCCATGCACCACCACGCCCGGTTGCGGTTGCGAGCAGGTGAGGTGGACCACGCAACCCAGCACCTGCTGCAGCCGCAGGGCCCGACCGATTGCTCCGCTCGGGTCCACGCTCGTCAGCTGCTGTTGCTCGGGCGTGAGCCGCTGGCTCAATGCCGGTGTGCGCAGAAACCACCAGGGCACGCCGTTCATGGCAGGCAGCACCAGCGTGTCCGGGCCGATGAGCGGAGCCAGCGTCGGTGTGATGTCGGGCAGCGCCTGGCCCTTCAGGGCGATGACCACCAGCTCTTGCGTGCCCAGCGAGCGAGCGTCGTCGCTGGCAGCGATCCTCGCGGTTTGTTCGGTGCCGTCCATGCGCAGGCGCAAGCCTTGTTCTTGCACTGCCTTCAAGTTGGCACCACGCGCAAGGGCGCTGACCTCGTGCCCTGCGAGGGCCAGCTTGGCGGCAATCAAGCCGCCCACGGCGCCAAGGCCCACCACGGTGATCTTCATTCGCTCAGTCGGCATGGTCATGTGATTTGCGGGTTAACCCTTGAGTGCGAGATCTCTGATCGCATCTAGGCGACAGAGCCTAGAAAAAAGGTGATGAAGAAGTCGGAAAACTCGTGGCGCTGTGCAAAAACTCGGGGAGAATAGAACGATCGTTCGTTTTATTTGCAACCGCAGAGCCATCGCATGAGTGTCGCCCATAAGCCCGTTCGCGAAAGCCCCAAGCAGATGCAAAAGGGGCAGCAGACCCGCGCCGCCATTCTCGAAGCCGCCCTCGGTCTGGCTTCGCACATGGGCCTCGAAGGCCTGTCGATCGGTGCGCTGGCGGACGTGATGAACATGAGCAAGTCGGGCGTCTTCGCCCACTTCGGCTCGCGTGAAGAGCTGCAGATCTCGGTGATCCGCGAATACCACGCCAAGTTCGAAGAGGAAGTGTTCTTCCCGGCGCTACGCGAAGAACGTGGCCTGCCCCGCCTGCGCGCGCTGTTCGAACGCTGGATCAAGCGCGTCTCGGTTGAGCTCGACTCCGGCTGCATCTACATCAGCGGTGCCGTCGAATTCGACGACCGGCCTGGCCCGGTGCGCGATGCGCTGGTGACCATGGTTCGCGCCTGGCATTCGGCCTTGGAGCGCGCCATCCGCATGTCGATCGACGAAGGCCAACTCCGCCCCGACACCGACCCGCTGCAGATGCTGTTCGAGATCCACGGCCACATTCTTGCGGTGCACCACGACGCGCGTTTCCTGCGCCTGCCCGGCGCGCTCGACCGCGCCCGCACGGGCTTCGAACGCGTGATCGCCTATTACGCGACCTCGCCGGTGAAAGCCGTGGCTGCCAGCCCGCGGCCAGCCAAGCGCGCTGCAAATCGATAACCCGATCGCCCAGTTTCCCTTTCCATATTCAAGGAGTCCACGATGCCTCAGTACAACCCGCCGCTGCGCGACATGCAGTTCCTGCTGCACGAAGTGCTCAACGTGCCCGAAGAACTGAAGGCCCTGCCGCCCCACGCGGACATCGATGCCGACACGATCAATGCCGTGCTCGAAGAGGGCGGCAAGTTCGCGGCTCAAGTGGTGTTCCCGCTCAACCAGAGCGGCGACGAAGAAGGTTGCACGCTGGACAAGCAGACGCACGACGTCACCGCGCCCAAGGGCTTCAAGGAGGCCTACAAGCAGTACGTCGAAGGCGGCTGGCCAGCGTTGAGCTGCGACCCGGCCTTCGGTGGCCAAGGCCTGCCGGTGACGGTGAACCAGTGCATCTACGAGATGCTGAACTCGGCGAACCAGGCCTGGACCATGTACCCCGGCCTGTCGCACGGCGCCTATGAGGCGCTGCACGCCCATGGCACCGATGAGCAGAAGAAGACCTTCTTGCCCAAGCTGACCAGCGGCGAATGGACGGGCACCATGTGCCTGACCGAATCGCACTGCGGTACCGATCTCGGCCTGCTGCGGACCAAGGCCGAGCCGGTGGGCGACGGCAGCTACAAGATCACCGGCGCGAAGATCTTCATCTCGGCTGGCGAGCACGACATGGCCGACAACATCATCCACCTCGTGCTGGCTCGCCTGCCTGATGCGCCGGTCGGCTCCAAGGGCATCTCGCTCTTCGTGGTGCCCAAGTTCCTGGTCAAGGCCGATGGCAGCCTGGGCGAACGCAACGGCATCTTCTGCGCAGGTCTCGAGCACAAGATGGGCATCCATGGCAATGCGACTGCGCAGCTGGTGCTGGAGAACGCCGTCGGCACGCTGGTCGGCCAGCCCAACAAGGGCCTCGCCGCGATGTTCGTGATGATGAACGCCGCACGCCTGGGCGTGGGCAACCAGTCGCTGGGCCTGACCGAAGTGGCGTACCAGAACGCGGTGGCCTACGCGAAAGACCGCCTGCAGATGCGCGCGCTGTCGGGCCCGAAGGCACCCGATAAGCCGGCCGACCCGATCATCGTGCACCCCGACGTGCGCAAGATGCTGCTGACCGCGCGTGCCTACGCCGAAGGCGGCCGTGCGATGCAGATCTACACCGCGCTGCAGCTCGACAAGGAGCTGTCGTCCGGCGACGAAGAAGAGCGCAAGGAGTGCGCCGACCTGGTAGCGCTGCTCACGCCCATCATCAAGGCCTTCATCACGGACAACGCCTGGATCTCGACTTCGCACTGCATGCAGGTGTTCGGTGGCCACGGCTTCATCCGCGAATGGGGCATGGAGCAGTACGTGCGCGACGCGCGCATCAACATGATCTACGAAGGCACCAACACCATCCAGTCGCTCGACCTGCTGGGCCGCAAGGTGCTGGGTGACAACGGCGCCAAGCTGAAGAAGTTCGGCAAGATCGTGCAGCAGTTCGTGGAAGACGAAGGCGTCAACGAAGCCATGCAGGAGTTCATCAACCCGCTGGCCGACCTGGGCGACAAGCTGACCAAGCTCACCACCGAGCTGGGCATGAAGGCCTTTGGCAACCAGGACGAAGTGGGCGCTGCCGCTGTCGACTACCTGCGCGTGGCAGGGCACCTCGTGTTCGCTTACTTCTGGGCCCGCATGGCCAAGGTGGCACTCGAGAAGCAAGCCTCGGGCGACCCGTTCTACAAGGCCAAGCTGGCCACGGCGCGCTTCTATTTCGCCAAGCTGTTGCCCGAGACGGCTTCGCTGATCCGCACCGCGCGCGCGGGCTTGAAGCCGCTGATGGAGATGGAAGAAGCTTTGTTCTAAGCTGACTTCCACCCAGAGAAAGCCAGGAGAGACGATGAAGAAAGTGCTGATGGCGCTGGCCGCCACCTTCGCTGCCAGTGTGGCCTTCGCACAGCCCACACCGGTGGGCCTGTGGAAGACGATCGACGACGAGACCAAGACCGAGAGGTCGCTGATCCGCATCACCGAAACCGGCGGCGTGCTCGGTGGCCGCATCGAGAAGCTGCTCGGTGCCGATGCCAAGCAAGACGCGGTGTGCGAAGAGTGCACTGACGACCGCAAGGGCAAGCCCATCGTCGGCATGGCCATCATCCGTGGCGTGAAGAAGAACGCCGAGACCGAAGGCCTCTGGGACGGCGGCACCATTCTCGACCCCAACAACGGCAAAACCTACAAGCTGCGCTTGAAGCCATCTGAAGACGGCAAGAAGCTGGAGGTGCGCGGCTACATCGGCACGCCGGTGTTTGGCCGTTCGCAGACCTGGCAAAAAGTGGAATGACAGCCCCCGCCACCCTTTCAAATAATTTCCTAGGAGAAGCCATGAGCCGATTCAATGTTCGCAAGGTGGCCGTGCTTGGCGCCGGCGTGATGGGCGCGCAGATCGCCGCGCACCTGGTCAACGTCAAAGTTCCCGTGATCCTGTTCGACCTGCCTGCAAAAGAAGGCCCGAAGAACGGCATCGTCACCAAAGCCGTCGAGGGCCTGAAGAAGCTGAAGCCTTCGCCGCTGGGCATTCCGGAAGACGCTGCGCTGATCCAGCAGGCCAACTACGAAGAGCACAGCGAGCTGTTGAAGGACTGCGACCTCATCATCGAGGCCATCGCCGAGCGCATGGACTGGAAGCTCGACCTCTACACCAAGATCGCGCCCTTCATCGCGCCGCACGCCATCGTCGCGAGCAACACCTCGGGCCTGTCGATCACCAAGCTGTCCGACGTGCTGCCAGAAGAAATCCGCCACCGCTTCTGCGGTATCCATTTCTTCAACCCGCCGCGCTACATGTACCTGGTGGAGCTGATCCCCACCCCCGCGACGGAGCCGCAGATCCTCGACCAGCTCGAGACCTTCGTCACCACCGCGCTCGGCAAGGGCGTGGTGCGCGCCAAGGACACGCCCAACTTCATCGCCAACCGCGTGGGCATCGCCAACATGCTGTCGACGATGAAGGAAGCCGAGAACTTCGGCCTCAGCTATGACGTGGTCGACGACCTGACCGGCAAGAAGCTGGGTCGTGCCTCCAGCGGCACCTTCCGCACTGCCGACGTGGTGGGCCTGGACACCATGGCTCACGTCATCAAGACGATGCAGGACAACCTGAAGGACGACCCGTTCTACAGCGCCTACGCCACGCCGGCTGCGCTGGGCGGCCTGATCACCGCGGGCGCTCTGGGCCAGAAGACCGGTGCGGGCTTCTACAAGAAGGTCGGCAAGGACATCCTGCGCCTCGACCCCGCCAAGAAGGACTACATCGCCGGTGGCGGCAAGGCCGACGAGATCGTCGCCCGCATGCTGAAGAAGGCTCCGGCCGAGCGCCTGAAGCTGCTGCGCGAATCGACCAACCCGCAGGCGCAGTTCCTCTGGGCCATCCTGCGCAACGGCTTCCACTACGCTGCCGTGCACCTGGCCGACGTGGCCGACTCGGCTCGCGAGGTCGATCTTGCATTGCGCTGGGGCTTCGGCATGAGCCAGGGTCCGTTCGAGCTGTGGCAGCAAGCCGGCTGGAAGCAGGTGGCCGAGTGGGTCAAGGCCGACATTGATGCCGGCAAGGCGCTGAGCAAGGCACCGCTGCCCGCGTGGGTCTTCGATGGCCGTGACGGTGTGCATACCGCCGAAGGCTCGTGGAGCGCGTCGCAGAGCAAGTACCTGCCGAAGAGCACGCTGCCGGTTTACGAGCGCCAGTACTTCCCTGAAGCGCTGTTCGGCGCCGGTGCTGTCGACCCGCTGAAGGCCGGCACGCAAGAGTTCAAGAACGACGAGGTGCGCGTGTGGTCGCTCGACGGCGAAGTGCTGATCGCCAGCATCACCGCCAAGCTGCACCTCATCAGCCCGCTGGTGACCGAAGGCCTGCTCAAGGCCGTCGACATTGCCGAAGAGAAGTACAAGGGCCTGGTGATCTGGTCGTCGGACGACGTGTTCTCCGCAGGTGCCAACCTCGAGGCGCTGATGCCCGTCTTCATGAAGAGCGGCGCCAAGGGCATCGCACCTGAAGAGAAGAAGCTGCAGGACGCCATGCTGCGCATCCGCTACGCCGCGGTGCCGGTGGTCTCGGCGCTGCGCGGCATTGCGCTGGGCGGTGGCTGCGAACTGGCCGTGTACTCGGCCAAGCGCGTCGCGGCCATGGAAAGCTACATGGGCCTGGTGGAAGTGGGCGTGGGCCTGATCCCGGGCGGTGGCGGCTTGACCTACATCGCCCGCCGCGCTGCCGAGATGGCGGCCGCCGGCAATGCCAACGTCGACATCATGAAGTTCCTGACCGACGGCTTCACCGCCGCGGCCACGGCCAAGGTGGGCACGAGCGCAATCGAGAACCGCAAGAACGGCTACCTGCTGTGGAGCGACGTGATCGTCCCGAACAAGGACGAGCTGCTCTACGTCGCCACCCAGCAAGCCAAGGCGATGTACGAGAGCGGCTACCGCGCGCCTGCCAAATCGCTGTTCCCGGTGGCTGGCCGCAATGCCATTGCCACCATCAAGGCCCAGCTCGTCAACATGCGTGATGGCGGCTTCATCAGCCAGCACGACTTCTACATCAGCGCGCTGATCGCCGACGTGGTCTGCGGCGGCGACGTCGACGCCGGTTCGCTGGTCAACGAGGACTACCTGATGGCGCTGGAGCGCAAGCACTTCTGCGGCTTGCTCGAACACCCCAAGACCCAAGAGCGAATCATGGGCATGCTGTCGACCGGCAAGCCGGTTCGTAACTGATCGGAGCAAAGAACATGAGCAAACAAGTTCAAGACGCCTACATCGTCGCCGCAACCCGCACGCCCATCGGCCGCTCGGGCCGGGGCTATTTCAAGAACACACGCCCTGACGACCTCTTGCTGGCCGCAGTGCGCAGCGCCATGAAGCAAGTCCCCACGCTGGACCCGAAGGCGATCGAAGACGCCATCATCGGCTGCTCGTTCCCCGAGGGCGAGCAAGGCATGAACATGGCGCGCATCGTCATGGGCCTGGCGTTTCCGAACCCGGTTGGCGGTGTCACCGTCAACCGCTTCTGCGCTTCGGGCGTGACGGCAATCCAGATGGCTGCCGACCGCATCCGCGTCGGCGAAGCCGACGTGCTGATTGCCGGCGGCGCGGAGTCGATGAGCCTGGTGCCGATGGGCGGCAACAAGCCCTCGTTCAACCCCGAGATCTTCGTCAAGGACGAGAACGTCGGCATCGGCTACGGCATGGGCCTCACCGCTGAGAAGGTGGCAGCGCAGTGGAAGGTGACCCGCGAAGCGCAGGATGCGTTCGCGCTCGAATCGCACCTGCGCGCCCTGAAGGCGCAAGCCGCCGGCGAGTTCGCCGACGAGATCACGCCGATCGACGTGATCGATCGTTTCCCGAACCTCGCCACCGGCGAGCAGGGCACGAAGACGCGCACCGTGACGCTCGACGAAGGTCCTCGTCCCGACACCTCGCTCGAAGGCCTGGCCAAGTTGCGCCCGGTGTTCTCCGCGAAGGGCAGCGTCACGGCAGGCAACAGCTCGCAAACGAGCGATGGCGCCGGCGCGCTGATCCTCGCCAGCGAGAAGGCCGTCAAGCAGTTCGGCCTGAAGCCGCTCGCCCGCTTCGTGAGCTTCGCAGCGCGCGGCGTGCCGCCCGAGATCATGGGCATCGGCCCGATCGAGGCCATTCCCGCGGCGCTGAAATACGCCGGCCTCACGCACGACCAGATCGACTGGATCGAGCTGAACGAGGCCTTTGCGGCCCAGTCGCTCGCTGTCATCAACAGCCTCGGCCTCGACCCGAAGAAGGTGAACCCGATGGGCGGCGCCATTGCGCTGGGCCACCCGCTGGGCGCCACCGGTGCCATCCGCGCCGCGACGGTGGTGCATGCACTGCACCGCCACAACCTGAAGTACGGCATGGTCACGATGTGCGTGGGTACGGGCCAGGGCGCGGCAGGCATCTTCGAGCGCGTCTGAAGCGCGCCATGAACAGCGCACGCCGGCTCACGCTGCGACGTCTTGGGGTCGGAGCCGTGGTTGTCGGCGTGCCGGCTGTCTGGTGGGCCAGCCAGCCGGCAGCGCTCAAGCTGCCGGCCTTCGATTCGGTGGCCAGCGCCTTGCGGACGCTGGCGGGGCTGAAGACGCAACCGGCCCACAGCACCGGCGCCTGGGATCTGGCGCATGTGCTTCATCACACCGCACAAAGCGTCGAGTATTCGATGCAGGGCTTCCCGCAGCCCAAGCCGGCGTGGTTTCTCTCCACCGTGGGGCCGTTGGCGGCAACGGTCTTTTCGGCCCGTGGGCGCATGAATCACGACCTGGCCGAGCCGATCCCCGGTGCGCCCGACATCGCCCAGGGCCAGCCCATGCCTGCGGCGGTGGACCACGCCATCGCGGCGCTGCAGGCCTTCGAGCAGTACACGGGCGTCCTTGCGCCGCACTTCGCCTATGGCGACCTGGACAAGGCCAACTACACCCGCGCCCATCTGATGCACTTTGCCAACCACTGGCAGGAGGTTCGAGATGGAGCCCATTGAGTTCAAGGCCGCCGATGGTTTCAGCCTGCAAGGCTGTTTGTACGGCGACCCGTTGCGCTGCCGTTCGGCCGTGCTGATCGTGCCGGCCATGGGTGTGCCGCAGCGTTTCTACGCCGACTTTGCCGAGTGGCTCACGAGCCAGGGACACGCGGTGATGAGCTTCGACTACCGCGGCATGGGCGCTTCGCGGCCGGCACAGATGAAGCACTCGCTGCGCGGACTGGCGGCCAACGTCAACACCTGGGCCGAGCAGGACACTTCGGCGGCGCTCGCTTGGCTCGACTCAAAGCTGCCGGCCACCACGCCCATCCACTGGCTGGGCCATAGCCTGGGCGGCCAGATATTCGGCATGGTGCCCAACCGCGACCGGGTGTCGCGTGTCGTCACCATCGGCGTGGGCACCGGCTACTGGCTGCACAACGCGGCCAAGGCGCGCTCGTATGTGTGGTGGCTGTGGTACGTGATCTGCCCGCTGGTGATGCCGCTGTATGGCTACTTCCCCGGCAAGCGCCTGCGCAAGGTGGGAGACCTGCCGCTGGGCGTGATGCAGCAGTGGCGACGCTGGTGCCTCAACCGCGATTACCTGGTGGGCGAGGGTGGGGACGCCGTGCGGGCTGAATACGCCGCCATCACCACGCCGATGCTGTCGCTCTCGTTCACCGACGACGAGTACATGTCGGCCCGCAACACGACCAACATGCACGCCTTCTATGCCAGTGCGCCGCGCGAGATGCGCCGCATCGCACCGCAGGACATCGGCGCCAAGCGCATCGGGCATTTCGGCTTCTTCCGCCAGCGATTCGCGCCGACGCTGTGGCCGCAGGTGTCCCAATGGCTCGCGCATACTTCAGCCCAAGAACCGGCCTAAGCGCCCAGGACCAGGAGAACCCATGAGCATCAAGACCGCGGTATTGAATGGCGTCTACACCATCGAGATCGCACGCCCCGAGAAGAAGAACGCGCTCACCGGCGCGATGTACGTCGGCATGGCCGAGGGCCTGAATGCCGCAATGGCCGACGGCACGGTGCGCAGCGTGCTGATCACCGGCCAGCCCGGCATCTTCACTTCGGGCAACGACCTCGAAGACTTCATGAAGCGCTCGGGCGGCGTCAGCGAATCGCCTGCCGCCATCTTCATGCGCGCGCTGATCGGCTGCGACAAGCCGGTGATCGCAGCCGTGACCGGCGCGGCCATCGGCATTGGCACGACGATGCTGCTGCACTGCGATTTCGTCTACGTCTCTGACGAGGCGCGCCTGGTGATGCCCTTCGTGAGCCTGGGCCTGGTGCCCGAGTTTGCGTCCAGCCACCTCATTCCGCAGCTGATGGGTCAGCGCAAAGCGGCCGAGAAGCTGCTGCTTGGCGACCCCTTCACCGGCGCCGACGCGGTGGAGTGCGGCATCGCGAACGCGGTGTTGCCGGCGGCCGAGGTGGCGCCGCATGCACGCCGCATTGCCGAGCGCTTCAATGCCTTGCCGCCGGGCGCCGTGCGCGCCAGCAAGAAGCTGATGCGAGGCGCGGTGGCCGACCAGCTGCTCAAGACCATCGCCGGCGAAAACGAGGTGTTCGCCGAGCGCCTGACCAGCCCCGAGGCCAAGGAGGCGGTCGGCGCCTTCTTCCAGAAACGCAAGCCCGATTTCTCGCAGTTCTCTTGAGCTGCCTGCCGAGGGGCATCGATACAGCCAGAGGGCTCCCGTGAGCCCCTGGCTGCTCACGGCGGCCAAGCTGGCACTTGCGCCAGTGCTGCTGTGGCAGGGCCGGCAGGTGCGCCGCAACGCGCTGCGCCTGCCCGAGGCCGAAGGCCCGCGTGAAGGCGTGGCCGGCACCGGCAAGGTTTGCCTGCGGGTGCTCATCGTGGGTGACTCGTCGGCGGCCGGCGTGGGTGCCAAGAACCAGACGCAGGCACTGGCGGGGCGGCTGAGCGAGGCCTTGTCGCAGCGCCTGGGGGGCGCGGTGGTGTGGCAGCTGATCGCGCGCAGCGGCGACACCACACGCGTCTCGCTGACGGCGCTGCGCAAGTTGTCGGTGCACCCCGCCGATGTGATGGTCACCGCGCTCGGGCTGAACGACGTGGTGGCGCAGGTCCCGCCCCAGGTCTGGCTCGCGCGGCTCGACAAGCTCGACCGCATTGCCGTCAAGCGGGCAGGTGTGAAGCACATCGTCCACGCCGGCATTCCGCCGATCCACTCGTTTCCCTTGCTCCCGAACCCCTTGCGCTGGGTGCTGGGGGCCGATGCGCTGGCCTACAACCGTGCGCTGAGCCAGTGGGTCAAGCGCTGGCCCGAGCGCTGGTGGCTGCCGCTTCCTTTCGAGAACGACCAGCCTTCCGACAGCAGCGTGCTGATGGCCGAAGACGGCTTCCACCCCGGCCCGGCGATCTACGCACTGTGGGCCGAGCAGCTGGCGGGGATGATCACCAACGACATCGTTCCGCGCCTGCCGGCCACGGCGCCCACGCGGCGCCCGAAGACCTGACGCCAGCAGACCCGAGGCTTCAAGTCGTCGGCAGCGGCCTGGGCTTGCCTTGCATGTCGATCGCCACGTAGGTGAGGTTGGCCTCGGTCACCTTCACGACCTGCAGATCGGATGGGTTGCGTTCGGCATACACCTCCACCCGCACCGTGATCGACGTGCGGCCCACGCGCTCGATGTGCGCATAGAAGCTGAGCAGGTCACCCATCGACACCGGCTGCTTGAAGACGAACTGGTTCACCGCCACCGTGGCGATGCGGCCCTTTGCAATGCGCGCTGGCAGCACCGAGCCGGCCAGGTCGACCTGGGCCATGATCCAGCCGCCGAAGATGTCGCCGTTGTTGTTGGCGTCGGCTGGCATCGGCATCACGCGCATCACCAGGTCGCCATCTGTGGGCAGGGTCACGGGCGTTGAATCGGTGGCGGGGTCGTGTGTCATGGGCAGGGTCGGTCGTCGTGATGCGGCATTGTCTGCCAGTGGATGGGCTGTCACGGCTGTCACACTCGGGCACCGGCCTTGAAAATCTCGCTTGCCGCTTCACCTGCTTCTTTCCCTTATGCGTCCAGCCTCTCTTTCTGCCTCCGCGCCCGATGTGCCGGCCTCGCCCGGAAGCCCGCCCGCCGTGCGCTCTGACTGGGCAACGCTGTGCAAGCTCTTCCCCTACCTGTGGCAATACCGCTGGCGTGTGGGCATGGCGCTCGCGTTCATGGTCGGCGCCAAGCTGGCCAACGTGGGCGTGCCGCTGCTGCTGAAGAACCTGGTCGACAGCCTGTCGCTCAAGCCGGGCGACGTGCGCGCGGTGATGGTAGTTCCCTTCGGCCTGCTGCTGGCCTACGGCGGGCTGCGCCTTTCCACATCGCTGTTCACCGAACTGCGCGAACTGATCTTCGCCAAGGCCACCGAGGGCACGGCGCGCACCATCTCGCTCAACGTCTTCAGGCACCTGCATGCGCTGAGCCTGCGTTTCCACCTGGAGCGCCAGACCGGCGGCATGACGCGCGACATCGAGCGCGGCACGCGCGCCGTGCATTCGTTGATCTCGTACTCGCTCTACAGCATCGTTCCGACGCTGATCGAGGTGGTGCTGGTGCTGACGCTGCTGGGCGTGAAGTTCGACGCCTGGTTTGCCTGGATCACCCTCATCGCGCTGGTGGTCTACATCGTCTTCACCATCAGCGTGACCAACTGGCGCACGCAGTTCCGCAAGCAGATGAACGAGCTCGATTCGGTGAGCCACACCCGGGCCATCGATTCGCTGCTGAACTACGAGACCGTCAAGTACTTCAACAACGAAGGCTTCGAAGCGCGGCGCTACGACGAGAGCCTGGAGAAACTGCGCCGTGCGTCGCTCAAATCGCAGACCACGTTGTCGATCCTCAACACCGGCCAGCAGCTGATCATCGCCACCGGCCTCGTGGCCATGCTGTGGCGCGCCACCACCGGCGTGGTCGACGGCCGCATGACGCTGGGCGATCTGGTGATGATCAACGCCTTCATGATCCAGCTCTACATCCCGCTCAACTTCCTGGGCGTGATCTACCGCGAGATCAAGCAGAGCCTGACCGACCTGGAGAAGATGTTTGGGCTGCTGGAGCGCGAGCGCGAAGTTGCCGACTCGCCCGGCGCCAAGCCGCTGCAGGTGCCCCATGGCCACGTGAAGTTTGAGCACGTGAACTTTGCCTACGAAGCCTCGCGGCCAATTCTTCATGACCTGAGCTTCGAGATCCCCGCCGGCAAGACGGTGGCGGTGGTCGGCCCCTCGGGCTCGGGCAAGAGCACGCTCGCGCGGCTGCTGTATCGCTTCTACGATGTGAATGCCGGCGCCATCCGCATCGACGGCCAAGACATCCGCGATGTCACGCAATCCAGCCTGCGCCAGGCCATCGGCATCGTGCCGCAGGACACAGTGCTCTTCAACGACACCGTGGCCTACAACATCGCCTACGGCCGGGCAGGTGCGAGCCAAGCCGAGGTGGAAGCTGCCGCCAAGGCCGCACGCATCCACAACTTCATCGTCTCCACGCCCAAGGGCTACGACACGCCCGTGGGCGAGCGGGGCCTGAAGCTCAGCGGCGGCGAGAAGCAGCGCGTGGCCATCGCACGCACCTTGCTGAAGAACCCGCCGATCATGATCTTCGACGAGGCCACCTCGGCGCTCGACTCGGCCAACGAGCGCGCCATCCAGGCTGAGCTGCAGGGCGTGGCCCGCAACAAAACAGCACTGGTGATCGCGCACCGGCTCTCTACCGTGGTGGACGCGCACCAGATCCTGGTGATGGAGCACGGCCGCATCCTCGAACGCGGTACGCATCTTGAGCTGTTGGCGTCGGATGGGCGCTACGCGGAGATGTGGCGCTTGCAGCAAAGCGGCGAAAACAGCGAGCCGGTGGCACAAACTTGAGCGCAAGTTCCGTCGCGAGCGTGAAAAACTACCGCGACTTGGGGCCTTCAATATCGTCTAGACGACTGCGAATGCGCACTCGTGATTTTCTGCCGTGAACTCGACAACGGCCGAGGGGTTTCTCAATTGAAACCATGTGTCACACCAGCTCAAGTTCTCTAGAGTCCGGTCACCACTTCATTCAACGGGACGGACGAGATGAACGCTTCAACGGCAAAGATCAGTCACTGGACCTTGGTACTCGCTTTGGTAGGAGCCTGCGCGGGCGCGGCTGCCCAAACGGGTGACGAAACCCTGGTGTGGGTGGACAACGAAAGCTTCGAATTCGCGGCCTGTGCTTCGGCACCCGTCGCGCCGTCGCCCGAGCAGATCGCCGCCACGGTGAGCGCCTTGCGCGCCCAAGCCAGTGCTGGCCTGGACGACGTACTGCATGCCAGCGGCGTGCAGTTGAATTCGCGCCAGTTCATGCTGCTGACCCCGGTCGAAGGCAAGCTCGCATGCGACGGCCAGGACAGCCAGATCACCTTCCGCGCCACGGCCGTCGACCAGCGCGCCGTCAGCCGCCGCTGGACGACCGACCTGACCGTGGGCGGTGCCTCGGCCTCCCTCGACCGCACGGTGGTGAGCCGCTTGGCCGGTGAACTGGCCGGCCAGTTCGGCGTGGCCGTGGCCACTGCCGTCACCAAGTAATCGCCAGGAAGCAAGAAGCAAGAACGACAGAGCCACCCCGCATGGCTCGCTACACTGCGCCGCGTGGAAACCAAGTGGCTTGAAGATTTCGTCAGCCTGGCCGAGACGCACAGCTTCTCGCGCTCGGCCCAGCTGCGTCACGTGACGCAGCCTGCCTTTTCGCGGCGCATCCAGGCGCTGGAAGCCT